>Ga0247840_10004521_pt1 | contig 21908 bp, 25 predicted proteins | sample LaCruzMarch2015__FD_192404 | JGI IMG/M metagenome (GOLD analysis project Ga0247840, IMG submission 192404) | Freshwater microbial communities from meromictic Lake La Cruz, Castile-La Mancha, Spain - LaCruzMarch2015_17m | ecosystem: Environmental > Aquatic > Freshwater > Lake | place: Spain... | reverse complement strand
TGCCCAACAAACCGCGCTCCGGGCGTAATGGACGGTCTAAATTGTCATACTGTGGACCGCCGACAGCACCCAACAATACCGCATCCGCCGCGCGGCAGATGTTTTGCGTAAACTCTGGGTAAGGATGACCATATTGGTCGTACGCCTGTCCGCCCAAAGGCGCTTCCGTAAAGTTCATGTCCATGCCTTCGTTTTTCAACACGTCCAACACGCGCAAAGCTTGTTTAATAATCTCTGGGCCGATACCATCACCAGGCAACACTGCAATATTCATTGTCATTTCAATTCCTTATCAATTAAGCAAACAACCAAGGTTGTGCTGATTTATGTTTTCCTTCAAACGCCTTAATCTTGTCTGCGTGCAATAGCGTCAAACCAATTTCGTCCAAGCCATTCAATAGGTTGTGTTTTGATGTTGGGTGAATGTCAAACGTGAATGTTTCGCCAGATGGCAAAGTTACGGTTTGTGACTGTAAATCCACGTTTAAACTATAACCTTCATTCTTTTCACACTCACTAAACAATTTGTCCACCATGGCATGGCTCGCCACAATCGGTACCATGCCATTTTTGTAACAATTGTTAAAGAAAATATCTGCATAGCTAGGCGCAATAATAACGCGAAAACCGTAATCTTCAATCGCCCAAGGCGCATGTTCACGGCTTGAGCCACAACCAAAATTCTCACGAGCCAACATGATTTGTGCGCCTTTGTAACGAGGTTGATTGAGCACAAAGTCTGTATTCAGTGGACGATTGGTACAATCCATACCAGGTTCGCCGTGATCTTTGTAACGCCACTCATCAAACAAATAAGGGCCAAAGCCAGAACGTTTAATACTCTTTAAAAACTGCTTAGGAATAATCGCGTCGGTGTCAATGTTGGCGCGGTCTATTGGGCAAGCTAAGCCTTTTAATTGGGTAAATGCTTTCATTTTAAATTCCTTTTACAAACTGCGCACATCAACAAAATGGCCCGCAATTGCCGCGGCTACTGCCATGGCTGGGCTGACTAAGTGTGTACGCCCGCCTTGGCCTTGGCGACCTTCAAAGTTACGGTTTGAGGTAGAAGCGCAACGCTCGCCTGGGCTGAGTCTGTCAGCATTCATGGCTAAACACATACTGCAACCTGGTTCGCGCCATTCAAAACCAGCTTCGATAAAAATTTTATCTAAGCCTTCTTCTTCGGCCATGCGTTTAACTTGGCCAGAACCTGGCACCACCATGGCTAATTGAATCGAACTCGACACTTTTTTACCTTTTGCAACTACGGCTGCTGCACGTAAGTCCTCGATGCGGCTATTGGTGCATGAACCAATAAACACTTTATCAAGCTTGATTTGCTCAATTGGTGTATTGGCAGTTAAGCCCATATATTTCAGAGCATTTTCAATACTGGTACGCTTAGTCGCGTCTTTTTCAAGCAAAGGGTCTGGCACTAAACCGCTAATTGGCAACACTTGCTCTGGCGAAGTACCCCAAGTCACTTGTGGCGCAATATCAGCGCCTTTGAACTCAACCACACTATCAAAAGTGGCATCTGCATCAGTTCCTAACGTATTCCAATAAGCCACGGCCTTGTCCCAATCCGCTGGTTTTGGTGCGTATTGGCGGCCTTTTAGGTAATCTGCTGTTTTAGCATCTGGCGCGATGATGCCAGCGCGTGCGCCAGCTTCAATCGCCATATTGCAAATGGTCATGCGACCTTCCATGCTTAATGCACGAATCACATCACCGCCAAACTCAATCGCAAAGCCATTACCGCCCGCTGTACCAATTTTTCCAATCACGGCTAACGCCACGTCTTTAGCAGTCACGCCCACACCTAATTCACCATCCACACGCACTAACATGCGTTTTGATTTTTTGGCAATTAAGGTTTGTGTGGCTAATACGTGCTCAACTTCTGAGGTACCAATTCCATGCGCCAATGCACCAAACGCTCCATGGGTAGAGGTATGGCTATCGCCACAGACCACTGTCATACCGGGTAAAGTGGTGCCGTTCTCAGGCCCAATTACGTGGATAATGCCTTGATTGGCATGCTTAAACGGAAAGTACACTAAGGCGCCGGTTTCTTTGATATTGCTATCCAGCGTTTCAACCTGCAAACGCGAAATCGGGTCTTCAATGCCTTTAGCCCAATCTTTGGTAGGAGTATTATGGTCAGGGTTGGCGACAATCGTGTCTGCGCGCCATGGTTTGCGATTGGCCAAACGCAAGCCTTCAAACGCTTGCGGGCTGGTCACTTCATGCACCAAATGTCTGTCAATGTAAATTAAACAAGTGCCGTCTGCATCTTCATGCACCACGTGCGAATCCCATAATTTATCGTAAAGCGTTTTTCCCGCCATGATAGCTCCTAAAATTGTTGCCGAATCAAACAAAAACGCAAGCATACCTAAGTTTTAATACCCTGACAATGATATAGGTTATACTAGTATTAAACGTAACAGGATAATGTTTTTTCATGGATACAAGACGCAAAGAACTGGGTGAATTTCTGCAAGTCCTTCGCCAACGTGGCACGCCCGAAGCATTTGGTTTTCCAACCGGCGCGCGGCGGCGCACACAAGGCTTGCGCCGCGAAGAAGTCGCACAACTCGCTGGCATTAGCGCAACTTGGTACACGTGGATAGAGCAAGGCCGTGATGTCAATGTCTCTGCCGAAGCCTTAGAAAGGCTTGCTACTGCCCTAAAACTTAGCAAATCGGAGCGCACATATTTGTTTGACATGGCAGATAGACGCGACCCACAAGCGCATATGTTAGAAGCCGATAACGCCCCGGAAACCCTAGTTCACATGTTAGATAACATGCAAATACCCGCCTACATTATGGGGCGCACATGGGATGTATTGGCTTGGAACCAACCCGCAAGCGACTTATTCAGCGATTGGCTAGACAAAACTTCTATTGATCCGCGCCCTAACCTACTGCGCTTTGTGTTTTTACACGCCAACGCAAAACAATTTGTGGTGGACTGGGAAATGCGCGCAAGACGTTTGGTGGCCGAATTTAGAGCCGATTGCCGCAGTAGCCTAGAAGAACCTGAACTTAAACGCTTAGTGAACGAACTCTCGCAAGCCAGTTCCGACTTTGAGCGCTTTTGGAAACAACACGACGTGCTAGAGCGACAAGGCGGACAAAGAAAGTTTATGCATCCAAGACATGGATTGATTAGCTACAGCCAAGTCACATTAAGGCCTGTGGAACAAGAGCAGTTAAAACTAGTACTTTTACAGCCCTCTATTTAAGATAGATTCACTTGCCATTAAGTAACTTATACTCTACCGCATCTTTTAAAGCACGCCATGAAGCTTCAATAATGTCAGTCGAGACGCCTATCGTCGTCCAGCTTTGCTGTTGGTCGGTAGATTCAATAATAACACGTACTTTTGCAGCCGTGGCTTGGCGACTATCTAATACGCGCACTTTATAATCCACTAGTTTAATTTCATTAATAGCAGGGTAAAAAGGCACTAGAGCGCTACGCATGGCTTTATCAAGTGCATTCACAGGGCCATCACCTTGCGCTGTAGCACTGGCATCCTGACCATTTACATTGACGTGAATTGTGGCAGAGGAATTCAGACCATCGGCAGAGGGCTCAAAAATACTCACATTGTATTGCTTAAGGCTGAAAAACGGCTCAAATTTACCAAGCAGCTTGTGCATGAGCAAATCAAACGAGCTTTCTGCGCCTTCAAACTGGTAACCTTCATGTTCCAAGGTTTTGAGTTTTTCTAATACACGAATCGTATCGGGTGAATCTTTGCTGAGGCTGGGTTCAATTTGCTGCAATTTATTTAACAATGCGCCCCGCCCTGCCACTTCTGAAACCAAAATATGGCGAATATTACCCACTTGCTCAGGGTTGATATGTTCGTAGGAAATTGGATTTTTATTGACCGCATCAATATGCATACCACCTTTGTGCGAAAAAGCATCGTTACCCACATACGGCGCCTTATCGTTAAATGGCATATTTGCGACTTCATTCACATAACGCGCCACATGCGTGAGTGTGCTGATGTTTTCTTGCGGAATACAATTTAATCCGAGTTTTAATTGCAAATTGGGAATGATGGAACATAAATTAGCATTGCCACAACGCTCGCCAATGCCGTTTATTGTGCCTTGTACTTGCCTTGCTCCTGCTTGCACCGCAGCCATAGAGTTAGCCACGGCCATTTCACAATCATTATGACAATGAATACCAATCTGCACATGCGGAAAACGGGCCACCGCCTTTTGGGTAATTTCAAAAATCTCATTGGGAAAACTGCCACCATTGGTGTCGCAAAGTGTAAGCACATCTGCACCTGCCTCTGCCGCCGCTTGCAGAGTAGCAAAAGCATAATCGGCATTCGATTTAAAGCCATCGTAAAAATGCTCAGCATCAAACACCACTTCCTTGCCTTGCGCTTTTAGATAAGCAATAGTGTCACTTATCATGGCGAGGTTTTCTCTCAGGGTGGTGCGTAAAATATCGGTGACTTGGTAATCCCAGCTTTTGCCAAAAATCGCAACTGATTGTGTATTTGCACTTAATAATGAACGAAGATTATTGTCATCTGCAGCTTGAACACCAATACGACGTGTGCTACCAAATGCAATAATTTTAGCGTGTTGTAATTTAACCTCAGCCACACGCTTAAAAAACTCTAAATCTTTAGGGTTGGAACCTGGGTTGCCAGCTTCAATATAACCAATGCCTAGCGCATCTAATTGCGCAACAATTTTAAGTTTATCTTCTACAGTAAAAGACACACCTTGGGCTTGCGCGCCATCGCGCAGAGTTGAATCGTATGCCGTTACTTTAGTTTGCATCATTATTTCTTATTTTTGAGGGCTTGAGATTTACTCTCTAAAATTACCAAACTGTAGGGGAAAGTCTGTCACATTTTTTTTACAGAACGTAATGGCTTCTTGCAACAAATCACGCTTGGCTCCTGTGACACGCACTTCATCACCCTGAATACTAGCCTGTACTTTCAAGCCAGAATCTTTGATTAACTTAGCAATACGCTTAGCTAAGTCACTATCAATCCCCGCTTTAATTTTGAGCTCTTGCTTCACTTTATTACCACCTACTTTTTGCACATCTTTATGCTCAAGACGTTTCGTTGAATCAGGCTCTTTTTTCTCCATACCTGGCAATAAAATATCTTTAATTTGGTCTAATTGAAAATCATTATCTCCAAATAAAGTAATAATATTGTCTTTTTCATTCAGCTCTACTTTCGCTGAAGTGCCTTTAAAATCATAACGATTGGTAATTTGCTTGCCAGCGGTATCAATGGCATTTTTCAATGCGACCATATCAACTTCAGATGAAATATCAAAACTAGGCATTTTTTCTCCTCAAAAACTATCAAGCTAAGTTGCTACTATGCGTGAGTACGAAGACAGTAAGGTTAATACGGTGAGTGCGATTAACGAAGTAGCACCGGGCATTTAACACTACTCAAAATGGCAAACGTAATCCAACATTTCCGTCACTTCAATATCAAAGCTTGAATTACCTGGCACTGTGAATTTCTCACCTGCGATGTAAGTTTTCCAAGCATCTTCACCTTTGAGACGTACATTACAACTGCCTAAGTTAATTTCCATTAACTCTGGCGCAGCCGTATTAAAAGTGAGTGAGCTAGGGAAAATTACGCCGATAGTGCTACGCGTGCCGTTTGGCAACAATACGGTATGACTGACGCATTTACCGTCAAAATAAACATTAGCTTTTTTCTTTACACTTACATTGTCAAATTGTGCCATTTGTTTAGCTCTCATTTATATTCAAAACGCCATTATCGCAGAAAACACCGCTAGAATGCACCAAAAATAAGCAAAGAGCGCCTATATAAGGTGAGTTTTTATAGGCGCTCAGCAAGTTTTCTGAAAATAATTTCTCACAAAACTCAAGTTTTTATATGATGCTTAAGTTACGGAAAATAGTCTGCCTCCGCCAAGTATTTGCCTAATATATCTTTGGCGGATAAAGAGGGTGCGCCTTGAATAGGCCATTGAATGTTAAGGTCTGGGTCATTCCACGCAATACTGCGCTCGTGTTCAGGCGCGTAATAATCAGTGGTTTTGTAGAGAAATTCTGCAGTCTCTGAAAGAACTAAAAATCCATGCGCAAAACCTTCTGGTATCCACAGCATACGTTTATTTTCTGCAGATAGTTCTAGTACGACATGCTGTCCAAAAGTTGGTGAACTCTTACGAATGTCAACAGCCACATCAAACACCGACCCTTGAACCACGCGCACTAATTTTCCTTGTGGTTGCTGAATTTGATAGTGAAGGCCACGCAGTACATTTTTAGCTGAGCGACTGTGATTGTCTTGCACAAAATTTGCTTTTCCACCAATTACTGCCTCAAACTTGGCGAGATTAAAACTTTCATAAAAAAAGCCACGTTCATCGCCAAACACTTTGGGTTCTATAATGAGCACATCTGGAATAGCAGTTTCTATGACTCTCAAAACTGGAATCCCTCTTTTAACATGCGTAGCAGATATTGCCCGTAGCCATTTTTAGCCAGTGGTTGTGCTAACTTCTCAACCTGCTCAGCATCGATAAAGCCTTTTCTATAGGCTATTTCTTCTGGGCAGCAGACTTTTAAACCTTGCCTATTTTCTATGGTCTGGATGAAATTACTTGCTTCAATAAGACTCTCATGTGTACCTGTATCTAGCCATGCGTACCCTCGCCCCATGATTTCGACATTGAGCTGATTTCGCTCTAAGTAAATTCGATTTAAATCAGTAATCTCAAGCTCTCCGCGTGAAGAAGGTTTTAGACTGGCGGCAATTTCTGCAACTTGATTATCATAAAAATACAAGCCAGTGACTGCATAATTGCTCTTAGGATTGGATGGTTTCTCTTCTAAGCTAGTCGCACTACCTTGCTGATCAAAAGCGACTACACCATAGCGCTCCGGGTCTTGTACGTGATAGGCGAAAACGGTGGCGCCTTGCTCACGCAACATGGCTTGTTCTAGCTGGCGGTGAAGATCATGACCATAAAAAATATTGTCGCCTAATACCAATGCGCTTGGGTCATTGCCAATAAAGTCTTTACCAATAATAAATGCTTGCGCAAGTCCATCCGGGCTAGGTTGTACGGCATATTCCAAGTTCAAGCCCCAGTCATTGCCGTCGCCTAGTAGTTGCTGAAAGCGCGGCGTATCTTGAGGTGTGGAGATAATCAAGATGTCTCGCATACCCGCTAGCATCAAGGTGCTGAGCGGGTAATAAATCATTGGCTTATCATAAATAGGTAATAGCTGTTTAGAAACTACCTTTGTCACTGGATGTAGTCTAGTGCCAGATCCACCTGCAAGGATAATGCCTTTGCGTTGAGTCATCTTATTGTTTTCTCTTAAGATATTACAGTTATTTTTCTAAAATTTCGGTGAGCATGCGCGTCACACCACTTTGCCACTTTGGAAGATAAAGGCCAAAAGTTTGCTGTAGTTTACTGGTATTTAAGCGCGAATTCAAAGGGCGCTTCGCTACCATAGAAAAGGCAGTACTAGACACAGATTGAATGCTTTCTGGTTTAACTTTTACATCAACACCAGCTTGCCTTGCAAAATCAATGACGAAATTAGCATAATCATACCAAGAGGTTTGTCCACCCGCAGCAAGGTGGTACAAGCCACTCACTTCAGGACGCTGTAACGCAACACGAATTGCCTGAGCTGCAATGTCCGCAAGCAAATCAGCCCCTGTAGGTGCACCAATTTGATCGTTAATCACTTTCAAGCTATCGCGATCCTGCGAAAGCTTCAACATGGTTTTAGCAAAATTTACGCCTCGCACTGCATATACCCAACTGGTGCGAAAAATAAGATGTTTGCAGCCCGATGCTACGATTGCCTCCTCGCCCGCTAATTTTGTTTTGCCGTAAATGCTTAGTGGATTCGCAACATCACTTTCCGACCATGGGTTATTGCCACTGCCATCAAACACGTAATCCGTAGAAAAATGCACAAGCCACGCGCCACTGCGCATGGCTTCTAATGCTAAAACACCTAAGGCTAATGCGTTAATCATATGTGCTTTATCATGTTCGCACTCTGCTTTATCCACGGCAGTGTAAGCAGCAGCATTCACAATAATATCGGGGGCAACATCTCGAATGGTTTGCGCAATACCTTCCAAATGAGTCAAGTCTCCGCAATAATCAACACTCTGAGAATCCAACGCAACCAATTCACCCAATGGAGCAAGACTGCGCTGCAACTCCCATCCGACTTGACCATTTTTGCCAAAAAGAAGGATTTTCATACGCTAAGTTCTCCATAATTAATTATAAAAGCTATATACCGCGAGATATGGCTTTTTTCTTTATTTGACAAGCGAGGTAAAGCAAAGAAAAGCAATTAACTTTAGTAGCCCTAAGCTAAAACTGGTAATTTTTATTCTAAATGGATTATTCTGTCTATTACCCTTTTAACAAAGCTCTTAACTTCATAAAGCCTATTACAGGCTAATTTTAGATTTGAATAATCTGCGCTGGCAGGTTCAACTAATTTCCAATAAGAAATTTCCTCTTTTGAAAAAACCATATCTCCACTGCCCATATTTTTGGAGAAGAAAAAGTGTGCATTCGAACGAACTTCAGCTGTTTTACAATCATATTCGTTCAACCGCTTTTCTGATAAGTAATTGACACCTTCAATGACTTTATCTTTTGTGTAATCATGCAAAACCCACACTTTCACAGCATCATTATTTCTTTGTATTGTTGTTGAATCAACATAAACCTTGCCATCACTAGCAGAGCCAATCTCAGACCATCCAGCATATGCGTAACTACTAAAAACACCTAGAATTACCATAAAAATAACATTGCGCATAACAACCCTCAAACATATTTTTCTATATAAACTTCGTTAGGAAAAAAATAATACTGTAGTTTAGATTAACGGTATAAACGTTATGCTTCTTTAATTTAGTAGCATTAGTTAATAACCTGAGACCGTCAGGCGGTGGATAAACATTTATGCTGCTAATAACTCCGCAGGCTTTACAGCTGCTTTAAATGTGCTACGTGCCTGCCATAGATCATAAGAGGCTTGCTCAGCCATCCAAAGATCTGCACGGCCTCCATTCTCTACACCAAGCCACTTCTCAATCCTTAGAGCCATCTCTGGCGACACCGCTGCATGGCCGTTGAGTACACGTGACAAAGAAGTGCGGGCAACGCCTAGCTGTGCTGCAGCATCTTTCACGGACAGACCCAAAGCTGGGAGGATGTCCACTCTTAGTGTTTCGCCAGGATGTGGCGGATTATACATAGTGCTCATATTCATATCTCCTAGTGGTAGTCTTGATAATCAACCAGAACCGCATTTTCGCCATCAAACATAAAAGTCATGCGCCAGTTGCCATTAACCCATACAGCGTAGTGGTCTGCGAGCGCACCTTCTAAAGGGTGTAGCTTCCAGCCTGGCACATTCATGTCGTTAGCATTTGCAGCGCCATCTAATCTTCGCAGTTGCCGACTTAGTCTTGCCGCATGGTGAGGCTGAATACCTGCTTTGCTACCAGTGGCGAAAAACTCTTGAAGCTCTTTGTGTCTGAAGGTTTTTATCATTTAGAGTTTAGTGTACTGTGTACCGCTACGCGCGTCAAGTGATATTTTATAGTTAACTTTTGTTGCCTCACAAACTCACATCACAAGCTGCTTTTTAATCGCGGCTCACCAAATAAGGTATATATTCAGATTGTGACATCATTATATATACCACCTAACCTCAGCTAGAGTTACATCAGGATAAATACCCTGTGAGATTCTTTTCTCCCTGCCAGCAAAAAACGATACTTATAACGCCACCACTTGCCCCCTTTAGGTGCAAACTCGAGATAAAGCCCTCCACCGCCAGAAAGTTTATATGGCTTATCTTTAGGCTTTGCGCCCTTAATGGCAGTGTCGTTTAATGGCATAGTCTCTCACCTCGTAGGGTCAACTTTTTAAATTTAGGGTGTACTGTTGGCGGTTGCCCCCATTGCTGCGCCATTTATTGCTAGCTTTAGTGGGATTATGATGGACTGTTATAGATAAAAAAAGCAATAAAAAACCCGCACTAAGGCGGGTTCTTTATGCTATCTTGGTTTGCCCAAGACTTGTTATTGGTGGAGCTGGGGGGAATCGAACCCCCGTCCGCAAATCCTCCACAGACAGTTCTACATACTTAGCCTTGTTGTTTAATTTAACGTGCAACACACCAACAGACAAGCAGTTTGCACGCGAGCAACCTTAAGGTTAATGATGTATTAAGTAGCCCAATACAACACGTATCCCGTGTATATGACACTACGTATGGGTTACCCCAATCCAACCCACGGGAGAGCTGGTGTAGCGTCCAGCAGGATTAAGCTGCTAGAGAGTAAGTTTCGTCGTTTGCGACTATACTTGTTTCAGCTGTATTTACGAGGGAACTGAGCCTCGGTATGCCCTGCACTGCTTTGTAACCCACGTCGAAACCTGGTCAGCCCCAAATCAGTATTACTATGACGCTCTACTAAAAACTTAGTTCATCAAAGCACGAATTATACGCTTAAACTATTGGCTAGCCTAAAACCTTTTTAGAGTTTGCACGTCAACATAGTGACGCAAGCATCAATAGCATAGAGGAAGGTCGCGAATTTAATACCGATAAACACCATGTTGTTTTAAGCAAAATCACTACCTTAATTTAAGTAGCATACATAGATTAATTTTTGAAATGGAGCGCACAATGCAACACATAGAGCGAATCATTTTGAGACGCCAAATTAAAAAGGAATTAAATCATGTAGACAACACCAGCAGCGACTGAAATGCGTTTTGGCTTTGAAGTTACAATGTATGTAATGAATAAATAGTGAATCAATGATTGAAAAAGCCCGCGTGTTGATCTGACCCCTAAATGTTGGACATAAAGTAGGGTTAAAATTTAAGGACTGATTTCTGTACTCTTCAGGGATCAGTCCTTTGAATTTCGTCTTCATCTTTTCGTGATATTAGTTCCAATCATAATCTTTTAGCTTATTGATGAGAAAAGCAACATATTTAAATTGCAGGTCAGATGTTTTTAGCTTATCTGATTAAAAACCTATCTATCTTCCAGAACTTCTAAAAAGGCATCACCATATCGCATTAACTTAGCTTGCCCAACCCCTGTAATTTGGCTCATTTCAGTGAGGCTACTTGGTTTTTGGTTGAGTATTTCTAGCAAGGTGCTGTCGTGGAATATCACATATGGCGGCACACCTTGTTCTTTGGCGAGCTCCATACGTTTAGCTTTCAGCGCATGCCAAAGCGGGTCATCAGCCGCCTCTTCATAGCCTTCTTTGGCACGCGTGCCACGCTCTGCCTTGCTGACTCTACGTGTGGCAAGCACTTCTACATCTTGGCGTAACCACACTTCTGCTTCGCCTTTTAGTACAGGTTTTGCAGATTCAGCTAATTTCAAGCCACCATAGGCTTCAATATCGCTTTCTAAATAACCTCCTGCAACTAACTGCCTGTAAACACTGCTCCATTGAGATTGCGTTAAACACTTGCCAATGCCAAATGTGCTTAGGGTGTGGTGATTAAATTGCTGAATCTTTGGCGTATTTTTGCCTAACAAAACATCGATTAAATGAATGACACCAAAACGTTGCCCTGTGCGATAAACGCATGAAAGCGCCATTCGCGAAGCTTGTGTTGCATCCCAAGTATCAACAGGAGTCAAACAGTTATCGCATTGCTCGCAATTGCCAGTGTGTGTTTCGCCAAAGTAGCGTAGCAAGGTTTGGTGGCGACAACTGGTCGATTCGCAAAAGCCTAATAATGCATCTAGTTTTTGCCGTTCTACTGCTTTGCGTTCTTCAGGCGCTTCGCCTGAATCTAACATTTTTCGCATGCTCACTACATCGCCCAAACCATAGGTCATCCAGGCGTTGGCGGGCAAACCATCGCGCCCTGCTCGTCCTGTTTCTTGGTAATAGCCTTCCATACTTTTGGGCAAATCTAAATGTGCCACAAAGCGCACATTGGGTTTATCAATACCCATGCCGAATGCCACGGTAGCGACCATAATCACGCCTTCTTCCCGTAAAAATCGACGTTGGTTTTGGTTTCGTATGCTGGCTTCTAAACCTGCATGATACGGCAATGCATCCCAACCGCGAGACTTTAACCATTCGGCGGTTTCTTCTACTTTTTTACGACTCAAGCAATAGATAATGCCCGCATCATTTACATGCTCTGCATTTAAGAATGCTTCTAATTGCTGACGTGCATTAGCCTTTTGCATGACGCGGTATTTAATATTCGGGCGATCAAAACTAGAAATGAACTGACGCGCATCTTCAAGCTTTAGGCGCTCAACAATTTCAGCTCGCGTCGGCGCATCTGCCGTGGCGGTTAGTGCAATCCTTGGTACATGCGGAAAACGTTCATGTAACACAGTAAGCTTGCGATATTCAGGTCGGAAATCATGTCCCCACTGCGATACACAGTGAGCCTCATCAATGGCAAAAAGCGCGATGCCAGCGCCTTGTTCAATTTCATCAAGTAATGACAAAAAACTAGACATTAAAAGCCGCTCTGGTGCCACATAGACAATCTGCAAATGTCCGCGCATTAACTGCGAGGTAATTTCACGCGCTTCATCAGCTTCCTGGCTAGAGTTCAAAAATGCCGCTCGTACTCCCAATTGTTTAAGCGCATCTACTTGATCTTGCATCAACGCAATGAGCGGCGACACTACAATGCCTACTCCTTCTCGCAACAAAGCTGGCAATTGATAACACAAAGATTTTCCGCCGCCTGTTGGCATCAACACCAGCGCATCACCGCCAGCTAGAACATTCTCTACAATAGCTTCTTGCTCGCCTCTAAAAGATGAATAGCCAAAAATATCATGTAGTGTTTGTAAGGCAGGGGTATTTGACATGGGCGGCATTGTACACTGCGCAAGCGCCTGTTTAAATTATCCAGCTTCATAATACATTACTATTTTCTTGTCACATTTTAATACATGATAAATTTATTTAACTAAAATATTGACATTAGTTCTAATAAGTACCATTATTGTACTAATTAGAACAAATTAAAGATTTTATGGAATTTTTACCGTTGTTAAGAGAAATTGTTAGAAGCTACCAAGCGTTTGATAATTATTCTGCACCACACATTAAGTCTATGAGTTTAACACCATCACAATTTGATGTAATTGCAACTCTGGCAAATCAGCCTCCGATGACTTGTAAAATGCTAGGTAATAAAACGTTAATTACTAAAGGCACGCTTACTGGCATTCTTGATCGTTTAGAAATTAAAGGAATGATCAAAAGAAAAACGAATGAAGAAGATGCTCGTAGCCAGAAAATTATGCTAACTTTGGATGGACAAGCCATTTTTGAGAAAACCTTTCCTGCACACATGCATCATCTAGAAAAAGTATTTAGTCAGTTATCGCCACATCAAATGACTGATTTAACAAACGCTCTAAAACAGCTAAGAAAATGTATGGAAAAACTTACAATATCGTAAATTTTTATACTTTATCGCAAGACACTTTTAAAGGAGCAATAATGAAACATTTTATTCCAATCGGCTTAATGCTTATCTCAGGATCAGCACTAGCCGCCCCAGAAACATTTATCATTGACTCTAATCACTCAATACCTAGGTTTTCCTACAACCACTTTGGCTATTCAACCCAAATGAGCCGTTTTGATAAAATTTCAGGAAAGATTGTCATAGATAAAGAAGCAAAACAAGGCTCAATGAACGTTACGATAGATACCACTTCAGTTAGTACAGGATTTGCACTTTTTAACGAGCATATTAAGGATGTCGATTTTTTTGATACGGCTAAATATCCAACAGCGACATTCATATCCGAAAAGTTGAATTTTAAAGCCGATAAACTTTCATCAATCGATGGCACACTGACCATCAAAGGCATTAGCAAACCAGTTACATTAACTGTAACGTCATTGATGTGCATGCCACACCCAATGAAGAAAAAAGATGCCTGTGGGGCCAACGCAAGCGTAGTGGTTAAACGCAGCGATTTTAACATGGGCAAACATGTACCTTATGTGGGTGATGAAGTGACTATAGATTTGCCAGTTGAAGCCATAAAAGAATAAGCACGTAACATTATAGGAGAAGTAGATGAAAGCGGAAATTCCTCAAAAATCACCCTGTGCTGTTGAAGTTGAAGCAGGAAAAAACTATTATTGGTGTTCATGTGGTAAAAGTAAAAAACAACCGTTTTGCGATGGCTCCCATCAAGGCACAACATTTACACCTTTAGAATACAAAGCCATAGAGAGTAAAACAGTTTATTTTTGCGGCTGTAAGCAAACCGCAAATCAACCTTTATGTGATGGCGCTCACAGCAAAGTATAAAAAATTAAAGGCTGAATTGGGAGGATATGGATAGTCTTCTTACCATAAAAATATGATTGAGAAGCGCTATTTATTATGCGCCCGCATAATTCTGCCTTTTTCGCGATCCCAATCGCGCTCTTTTTCCGTATCGCGTTTGTCGTGTTGCTTTTTACCTTTAGCCAAACCAATTTGTACTTTGACGCGACCTTTTGAGAAATGCATATCAAGCGGCACAATGGTGTAGCCAGCTCGCTCAACTTTGGCGATCATCTTAATAATCTCTTCATTATGCAACAATAACTTACGCGTTCTTATAGCATCTGGGCGAACGTGTGTGGACGCCGCACCTAAAGGTGTAACATGACAGCCAATCAAGTAAATTTCACCACGTTGGATAATCACGTATGCTTCTTTAATATTGACGCGGTTATCTCGAATGGCTTTGACTTCCCAGCCTTCTAAAACAACACCCGCTTCATACTTATCTTCAATAAAGTAATCAAAAAAGGCTTTTTTATTTTGTGCAATGCTCATAAAACTTAATATTTCTTAATGAATGGCTTAAAATGGCATTTTACTCTAGTTCTCACTTAGAATTATTACTTAGAGAAACCCGTTTTATTTAGCATCAAGGGATGTATGGCAAAAGTTCAAAAATCAGTACTTATCAATCATTCCGCAAATCACATGTATGCGCTGGTGGATGACGTGACCAAGTATCCTGAATTTTTGCCATGGTGCGGCGGTGCAGATTTAATCAAACAAGATGAAATTTCTACAATCGCCACCTTGTATATTGCTTACCACGGTTTGCGTCAAAAATTTACGACAGAGAACCATAAAACTTATCCTAGCGCTATGGATATTAGACTTAAAGATGGACCATTTAAGCACCTAGAAGGTGCTTGGCGCTTTATAGCATTAAATGAATCTGCCTGTAAAATTGAATTTATGCTCAGTTATGAGTTTGAAAATAGCTTTTTAGAAAAAATAATCGCACCTGTATTTAATCATATCGCAAATACATTTGTTGATGGATTTGTCGCACGCGCGGATGTTGTGTATAAAAATTAAATACTAGGAATTGAAAATGAATGCCAATGAAATTATTGTAGAAGTTGCCTATGCTACACCTAAAGAACAACTGATTTTGCCAGTAAAGGTGTCAGACGGCACCACCGCTGAAAATGCAATTAAATCATCTGGCATGCTAAGTAAATACCCAGAAATAGATTTAGCAGTGAACAAAATCGGTATTTTTGGCAAACTTTCAAAGTTAGATGCGCCTTTACGTCACCTAGACCGTGTAGAAATATACCGCCCGCTAATTGCTGATCCCAAGGAGGTTCGTAAACAGCGCGCGGCTGATGGAAAAGTAATGAAAAAAGGCGGTGGAGATACACCGCCTGAAGCTTAATTTCAATTAGAGTTTATAACTGCCAGATCAACTGTGACTTAAAGTTATTCACAATACTTATCAACATCTTTTTGTGCATCGGCCTTGCCCTTAGCAATATCGGCATCGCTTAAAAACTGCTTCTGTCCATTTTCGTCTGTTTTTGCTATTCTGCCGCCGTTAGTATATGTAGCTAGATTTGATTTTGCACCCTTACAATTTTCTTGCTTTAATTCCATTTCAGCCTGTTTTACTTCATTCGCTTTTTTAGCTGCTTCAGCATCTTTTGCACGTTTAGCTGCAGCTTCTTCTTTAGTGAGTGGCGCCTTATCTGCTTTCTTGTTATCAACAGCGGTTTTCTCTAAGGCTGCCTTTGCCTTAGTCGCCTCTTTATCCTTGTTCATTGCTGCCGTTGCGTCACCCTCAACAGCAGCCAAGGGTGCTAGGCCAGTAGGCTTAATTGTCTTTTTACCATAAGGCTCTTGTTTGACATTAGCAGGCGGCGGTAAATCGCTATAACGTATTTCACCATTTTTATCTTTCCATTTATAGACCTCTGCTACAGCTAAGGTTGGAAGCATAATGACGCACAACAGTAGAATTCGTAATTTCATCGGTAATCCTTTAGTCTTAATAATGTAATACAAAATACTTTTCACATATTACAAATTATAGTATTGCCTGTTAAATGTTCAAGCAAGCTATTTGTTTTTATTTTAGCAAGTTTACCTATAATTATATTCCCCGCACACAAGATAAATCACTATTTTTAGCAATTTAATGCTACTAACTCTCGCGCCATTTGCCTGAAATCTGTATAATTTCGTTTTGGGTACAAGGATTTACGCATGCGTTTATTGCAACAAGCTCTCACGTTTGATGACGTTTTATTAGTGCCAGCCTATTCTAATGTGCTGCCGCGCGAGGTTTCTCTCGCAACTCAGCTCACTCGCAACATTCAATTAAATATTCCGCTTTTATCTGCGGCAATGGATACTGTGACCGAAGCGCCACTCGCCATTGCTTTGGCACAAGAAGGTGGATTAGGCTTTATTCACAAAAACATGACCGCCATGAAACAGGCAGCACACGTTGCTCGTGTAAAGCGTTTTGAATCTGGCATTGTGAATGATCCAATTACTATTCAAAGCCACTTGACTGTACGTGATGTATTGCAACTGACGCAAATGCATAAAATATCTGGTATCCCAGTCGTGGATAACGGAAAAATCGTTGGTATCGTAACCAATCGTGATTTACGTTTTGAAACCAATCTTGATCAGCCGATAAAAAATATCATGACGCCAAGAAATAAACTAGTCACAGTGCGTGAAGGTGCAGCAAAAGAAGAAATCATGTATTTATTACATCAGCATCGTTTAGAACGTCTGCTGGTGATTGATAACGAAGATACCCTCAAAGGTTTAATTACAGTCAAAGATATTCAAAAATCTACTGACCATCCATTCGCATGTAAAGATGCGCAGGGCCGGTTACGTGTTGGTGCTGCGGTTGGTGTGGGCGAAGGTACTGAAGATCGGGTTGCGGCATTAGCTGAAGCCGGCGTTGATGTGATTGTTGTAGATACCGCTCACGGCCATTCACAAGGTGTGCTAGACCGCGTCACTTGGGTTAAAAAACACTATCCACATATTGAAGTAATTGGTGGCAATATTGCCACTGCTAGCGCGGCATTGGCCTTGGTCGACGCGGGCGCAGATGGCGTTAAAATAGGTATTGGGCCAGGCTCCATATGCACTACTCGAATTGTCGCAGGCGTTGGCGTACCACAGATTAGTGCAATTGCCAATGTTGAAAATGCATTAAGGGGTACTGGCGTACCATTTATTGCGGATGGCGGCATTCGTTTTTCAGGTGACATTTCTAAAGCGATTGCTGCGGGTGCTTATTCCGTAATGCTTGGCGGTATGTTCGCAGGTACTGAAGAAGCGCCTGGCGAAATAGAATTATTCCAAGGTCGTTCATACAAATCTTATCGTGGCATGGGCTCAATTGGCGCGATGGAAAAAGGCTCATCTGACAGATATTTTCAAGACGTCAACAGTGGCGCTGATAAATTAGTGCCTGAAGGTATTGAAGGTCGCGTGCCATATAAAGGCAGCGTGACAGCGGTGATTCATCAGCTCATGGGAGGCTTACGTGCTTCTATGGGTTATGTTGGTGCAAGCAATATTACTGAAATGCGTGAAAATGCCGAGTTTGTGCAAATTACAAGCGCAGGTATGCGTGAGTCACATGTACATGATGTGCAAATTACAAAAGAAGCGCCAAACTACAGAATCAGCTAAGCTGCTTATTTGTAAACGCAGGCTGAAAGAAATCAGCCTGCGTTTTTCATTTCATAAGTTACTCAGACTTTAAAAACATAAGATTTTAAATTATATGTCTCACTCAAAAATTCTCATTCTCGACTTTGGTTCCCAAGTCACTCAACTCATCGCTCGCCGTGTGCGTGAAGCGCATGTTTACTGCGAGATTCACCCTTGCGATGTAAGCGACGATTTTGTTCGAAATTTTGGCGCAGACGGTATTATTCTCTCAGGTAGCCACGCTAGTGCTTACGAAGAAGAATCTGACACCGCCCCACAAGCGGTGTTTGAGTTGGACGTACCTGTACTTGGTATATGTTACGGCATGCAAACCATGGCGCAACAGCTTGGTGGAAAAGTAGAAGCTGGACATAATCGCGAGTTCGGCTATGCGGAAATACGAGCGCGCGGGCACTCTTCACTGTTCAAAGACATTCAGGACCGTTTTAATGCTGATGGTCATGGATTACTTGAAGTGTGGATGAGTCATGGCGACAAAGTTACCGAACTACCACCAAACTTTAAAGTGATTGCCAGTAACGAAACTACACCTATTGCAGCCTTTGCAGATGAAGCTCGACAATTTTATGGTGTGCAATTTCATCCAGAAGTGACACATACCAAACTTGGCCAAGCCATTTTAGAACGCTTTGTATTAGACATTTGCCAAGCAAAACCTGACTGGATTATGGGCGACTACATTACTGAAGCCGTGGCCAAAATCAAAGCGCAAGTCGGCGATGAAGAAGTGATTCTAGGCTTATCGGGTGGTGTAGATTCTAGCGTTGCCGCCGCGTTGATTCACCGCGCCATTGGCGACCAGCTTACTTGCGTTTTTGTGGACCATGGTTTATTACGCCTGAATGAAGGTGATATGGTCATGGATATGTTTGCTGGGCGCTTGCATGTAAACGTTATTCGCGTTGATGCTTCGGAGCAATTCATGGGACATTTAGCTGGCGTAAGCGAGCCTGAAGCTAAGCGTAAAATTATTGGCCGAGAATTTGTAGAAGTATTTAAAGCTGAAGCCGCTAAACTTAAAGCTGGTACAGGCGGCCATAAAGGTGCAACCTTCTTAGCGCAAGGTACCATTTACCCAGATGTGATTGAGTCAGGCGGTGCAAAGTCTAAAAAAGCTGTGACTATTAAAAGTCACCATAATGTAGGCGGATTGCCAGCAACATTGGGCTTAAAGTTACTAGAGCCATTACGTGATTTATTTAAAGATGAGGTGCGTGAATTAGGAGTGGCGCTTGGCTTGCCAGCCGACATGGTCTATCGCCACCCTTTTCCAGGTCCAGGTTTAGGTGTTCGAATATTAGGTGAAGTTAGAAAAGATTTTGCCGACTTACTGCGACGTGCAGACGCAATTTTTATTGAAGAATTACGTAATACCAAAGATGAAAAAACTGGTAAAACTTGGTATGAATTGACCAGCCAAGCATTTACTGTCTTCTTACCGGTGAAATCAGTAGGCGTAATGGGTGATGGCCGAACGTATGATTATGTAGTGGCCTTACGCGCAGTAGTCACAAGTGACTTTATGACCGCACATTGGGCTGAACTGCCATATGATTTATTAGGCAGAGTATCAAACAGAATCATCAATGAAGTACGTGGAATTAATCGTGTTGTTTATGACATCTCTGGCAAGCCGCCAGCAACCATTGAGTGGGAGTAGAAACTTTACTCTAAGTATTTGATTTATATAGTTTTGCATCTTACACAAAACTTTCACATAGAAAAAAAATCATTGTTTTTCTTAAGCATTTCTCATACAGTAACACATAAACTTACACATTATTGTTACTACTCAAAATCATAGCTACTCAAAACTTATGTCGCTGAAAAAGCAAAAATTTAAGGATAGCGAAATACCAATTTTCGAAGACGCTGTTATCTACAAGCGTGGTGATTATTGGCAATTTAGAATGTGGCTTACAAAAGAAAATAGATACGCACGAAGAAGCTTAAGAACAAGAAGTGAAACGACAGCAATAGAAAAAGGTAAAGAATGTTACTTTGAAATATACGGTAACACGCTACAAGGTAAGACATACTTTAGTCTTACAACTAAACAAGGTGTGGAGAAATATTTAGAGCAAAGGAAGAAAGACTTAGACGCTCGCTTAATCGTTAAAGGAAGATTAGGAACAATCAAAACACATTTAGAACATTGGCTAAATTTTATTAAGAGAGATACAAAACTTAAAGAATTAGAGAGAACTGATTGTGAAAATTATTTTCACGAACGCACAAAGACTAAGAAAAATATAGCTATCAGACAATCAACAATTATGAACGAACAAAGTTCAATTAATGCGATGATGATGTGGCTTTACAAGAATAAAGAGACATACATAGATGGATTTGATTTTAAGAAATTACCTCGCTTAGACAAAAAACAATTTGACCTTAAGCGAGAAACTTTTAGCAAAGAAGAGATGGGAAGAATACAAGATGTTCTTCACAACTATATTGACGAAGAGAGAGCACATTTAGACGATGAGAAAAGTCTAATCAAAACTTTATGTGCTTATTATTTTTTGATAGCAATAATAAGTGGATTGAGAACAGGCGAACAAAAAGGTTTGCGATGGGCTGATATAGAATTTTTAGAACACAAGATTGAGAAGGAAGAAGTAAGCTTAGTAAAGATTAAAGTAAGAGCAGAAACAAGCAAGGTAAGGAAGTACAGAGATTTTTATATAAGAGATAGAGAATATTTTGATGCTTTGAGCAAGATATTAATGCCTCTTCATAAAGCAAGTAACAAGCATAAAGTATTAGCACAAAATTTAATCTTTAGTGTTGATGGAGTAACGGTTTTAAGTCAGCGAGCATTGTTATATCACTTTGATAAGCTGCTGACTAAAGCAGAGATAGAAGATAGAGAAAAGAAAGATTTAGTACCATACAGCTTTAGACATTACTTTATTACTGACAAAATTAAGAGTGGATTAAGTTTTCAACAAATAGCAGATATGTGTGGGACAAGTGCGACACAAGTTGGGAATACTTATTATCATATAGATAGGGATATACAAATTACAAACGCATTGGCTGATTACTATATAGATAGTAATGGCAAAATTATTCCTCGTTAAGTATTAATACCATTTTAGCTATACTTCTCATCCCCTTTTATTAATCAAAAAAATTACACAAAAACCACCAAAAACCGTGCTATTTTGGGTCAAATTATATGATTTATTATTTGAGGGTGGGGTTACAAAAGTGGTAGGGATGGGAAAAAGTAGTTAAGCTTTGAGAAATTACAAGCTTGAGTTTTGCGATAATGCTGTACTAATCTGTTGCTGTGCTTTAGTAATCTTCTGCCTATTCTTCTCAACCTTAAGTGCTTTAGTAGCATTGTCTTTTTGTTTTTTTAGAGAACTGATACGAGATTGCTGAGGAGTTAAAGGTTTGATAGCACCATACTCATTAATCAAATCATCTATCAATTTGTAATCGCCATCTCTCTCATTAGTAATTGATGGAGAAGTAACAATACACTCCATACCAAATTGATACTGTAATAATAATCTTGCGTGTGTAGAACTGTCAGCAAAAACGATTGTTTTTACTGACTGTCCTTTTAATCTAATAGTAGCGATATATTTGTTCATACTACTATTTAACAAAATTATCTTTAGTAACTTTGCTTGTAGCGCGTCAACTATCTTGTCTAGTTCAGCGACAATTATCTTGTCTAGTTGACGCTGAGATTTTTACTACTGTTTTTGCATAGATGATTTTCTTCGGTAGCTACCTCCTTCACACTGAATGATG
>Ga0247840_10004517_pt1 | contig 21936 bp, 32 predicted proteins | sample LaCruzMarch2015__FD_192404 | JGI IMG/M metagenome (GOLD analysis project Ga0247840, IMG submission 192404) | Freshwater microbial communities from meromictic Lake La Cruz, Castile-La Mancha, Spain - LaCruzMarch2015_17m | ecosystem: Environmental > Aquatic > Freshwater > Lake | place: Spain... | reverse complement strand
GGGTACATGGTAGGGGAACTTAGAAGCTATGGATTTAATCCATGGGAAGATGTCTTTATTAGCAACGACAAAGGTCAAATGCCACCAGTGGTTCTTTTGAGTCCTTTAGTTTCCCCGAAGAAAAAGAATCAATTCATTTTCGAGGTTTTAGAAGAGATCAAACATGAAATCGAAGACGAAGAAATCGCAAAGTTGTTAGAAGGAAAAAGCATTAGAGAATTAGCAGAAACATCAAAATCAGGAAGACTATGAAAATCCCAATCTCACAGGAGAGAATAGCTCAAAGGGCTAAAGAGAAATTGGTTCGGATTATGAAAGAGGTCACCGAATCCAGCGGAGATCTACAGATTAATCACACACCCCCAGAAATCTGCGAAATGGTGTTGGACAAAGTGGATCTAGAGAAGGCAAAAAGTGTTATGGTTCTCTTTAATGTGGAGTTTATTTACGAGCTGATGATGAGGGAGTACAAAGGGGACATTTACTACTTCACGCAATCTCTTAAAGAGTGTGATTTTGTAAAGGAACTTTGTCCCGATGTGATTATAAAATATATAGATAAAGAAGAAAACCCGTTATTATTTATGGAAACATGGCCTGAAAAATTTGACATCATCGTTAGTAATCCTCCTTACGGAAATGGTGGAAATTGGAAGCTACATATAGATTTTTTAGATAAATCGTTAGACCTTTGTTCTGGCGAGATTGTTTTTGTACATCCGTCTAATCAATTTATTTTACCGATCGGAATTAAAAATAAATACATAGATAGAATAAATGATAAAATTGGTCACAAGCTATCATCAGTGTGCCTATTCAACGGGAATCAAATTTTTAATATAAAAAAACATTTTCCTCTTTCTATCACTCATATTAAAATGAACAAAACCTCCGATGAATTTGTAGTTGATAATTTGATTATGCGTAACACCAAAGCACTTAAATCTATTCAAGCAGTGAATCTATTTAACGAGTACAAATTCATAGATTCAATTAGAAAAAAAGTTAAAGATAGAATGTCAAGCCCCATGGAAAGTAAATTAAGGAAAAACAGGGGAAACACAGATATAACATCAATCACTGGGAGATTTTTCGTTTCCATAGACTCATTGATTGGTTCAACAGACGATACGGGAATAGATAAGATGTGGAAACCTAACTTTTTCACTTTTGTTGCTAAAAATAAAAAACCAGAGTCCACAGAATTATTAGAAACCAAAATGCCTGCTTATAGATTTGAATTTGAAACTGAGACGGAGGCAAAAAATTTTATAGAATACTCAAAAACATTCTTTGCAAGATTTTGTCTTTCGTTATTAAAAACAGACAAAAATATGCAATATAAAATGTGGCTTGTACCTGAAATGGACTTCACACAAGAGTGGACCGATGAAAAGCTTTATGCTCACTTTGGGATCACCGAAGAAGAACAAGCTTTTATAAAACAAATAATACCCCCATACTATGACTAAAAATTATTACTATTCAGAAAAAACAGACTCTATAATTTATTACATGAGCTCAGATTCGCCTCAATCTAAATCTCTCTTTTTTCTAAATCTTAGAATTAACGGGAAATTAATTAGCGACTGGACCCTGATAGAAAAAGATTTAGAATTATTAGAATTTAACTCTGATTCTATTAAATATAAGGATCTATTATACGAGGTAAAGGTGTTTCATGACGAAAAAATGCCATATACATTATACGAGAGGAAATAGAAAACACCAAGGCGTATCATGACTAAAGAAGAACTCCTCCTCCAACAAGAGATGGAGGGCTACAACACCTACGAAAAAAGGAAAAATAACGACGAGGTCTTTACCCCACCTCACCTCATAGAGGAAATGTTGGATAAACTAGACCCATCCGTCTGGAGCGATCCCTCGAAAACCTGGCTGGATCCTTGTGCTGGTCTAGGCAATTTCTCGGTGATAATTCTAAAAAGACTCGTGGAAGGTCTTAAAGAATGGCAGCCAGATCCGGAACTTCGTAAAAAACACATTCTTGAAAAAATGCTTTATCACGCGGAAATGAATCCAGAGAGTGTCAAAAAACTACAAAGGGTTCTTAATCCCGACGGGAGATATCGACTCAATATCAAGTGTCAAGATTTTTTGACCCTTGGACAAAAAAAATCATCTGCTCTTTTTTGATATATAAACAATGGACGCACATAATTTTGAAACATTTTCCAGGGAGGAGCACAAAGCTCTTTTAACCGAGCTTGGCATAGAAAATTTTTCAGATCTAGTTGGTCATAAAGTTTATTACTCCAGAAGAGAATACGGACCACATACAATTCTCAAATGGGATCCAAACAGGGGGGAATATCTGCTCGAGCTAGATTCTCAAAAATTCTGGAGCAACCCGTTTAGGATTAAAGTTATCAGGTAAAGAGGCTCGGAATATCGGGAAATCGTTTTTTTGTTTGTAGAATGTTCTCTATTTTTACAATAACAAAAAAACAGATCATGAAAAAAATCTCAATCTTTTTATTTTTGACCGTTCTAGGAACAGGTCAAATAAAAGCTCAAAAGGACTTCGTCGATTCACTGGTTCAAGGGAATCAGTCAATTGCAGATTTTTTCGCAATGATAGATGCTAGCGTAGACACCTCGTGGTACACCAGAGTGGACAACACTCATCTTCAAGGAAGACTTTTTGAAATTTTTCAACCTAACGGAGAAGAACTTTTTCGTGAGTTTGTTAGTATCACAGGAGGCAATGGTTTTTCATACATATTTTCACTCGATTTACCAAAGGATTCCGTGATGTACTACTACCACAACACGCTCAAAACCCTAGATTTCGATAGCGTTTCGTACGATATTCATGTTACTGAATGGGATGAGGTTACTGCAGATTGGCTCGGTTATAAGACGTCAACAGGCGAGACGTATATCTTTTATAAAGAAGGTGTGGAAATCTCATACATTTCTGCCGGGTGGGAAGATAAATGGTTTCGCGGATGGTATCACGGGATTCCCGCAAGAAAATGAAAGAAGACTAATCGACACAAAAAACCCGACTTTCTTTTAGGAAGGTCGGGTTAATTTTTAAGCTAACTTTGCAGCAAACGCCTTTAGAGACGATTTAAGCTTTTTATCTAGAGTCTTTTCGTCCCCCGTTGCTCCTGCTAGGATGTTTACATCTTGGAGTTTAGTTGCTCTTTCTAATTGGACATAGGCTCTTTTTAAGGTCTCGGGAGCCTGATTATTTTTGGTTTTACCAAGCTCGAATATCGTATTAACTGCCATTTCGGCAATTTTAGAATTTTGCAAACCACCTGAACTCAGCATAAAAAGTCCTAGCGCCTTTGAAAAATCCTCGTCACTCATTCCTTTGTACGGAATATTTAGTATCTCATCACCTTCTATCTTCTGGTAAACTATGCCTGCACCTTTAACTTCCTGTCCTCCCTCTTTAAGTACTGGGGTTCCGAACCCACTCTTTGTTTTGTAGGTGATTCCCAGATTATCGGTAAACGTTAACAAAACCCTTTTGTTTCCCGAAACTGAGTATAATATAGAAGCCTTGTTTTTCCCGTTTTCTTTACCCAGAGTGGATATCATTTCACCCTGGGGAAACTCGCTCTTTTCTTCGTCTATGTAAAGTTTAACTCCGCTTTTCATCGTTTCTACAGCCTCGTTAATCCTGTTGAAATAGTTCTCGAATAATATTAAGTGCTTCATGTTTTTGATTTTTTTATTATATATATATATCCTTTTTCTTATTTTATCAGGGATAACTTGAAAAGAAATATTTTTACGACTTGGAATTATTACAAAAATCACGATATAATTTAAAAATATTGTTTATGCTTTTTGACTTTGACGATCTACTTATAGAACCGGAAATGCACACTTCTATTCGATCTAGGAAACAAGTTAATATTCTAGACGAAAAAATGATGCTACCCCTTTTTACTGCACCAATGGATACTGTTATCTCACAGGACAATATTAAGTTGTTTGCTTCTCACGGAATCTATAGTATAATGCCTAGAAAATCTGAATACACACCAGATGATATCTCGACAGACTACAAAACGTGGTTTTCCTATGGTTTAGACGACTTTAACAAGCTTTTTCTTGATAACCATATAAAGGTAAAGGAGGGAGAGAAAATGTTCGTCTTAATTGATATAGCAAACGGACACATGAAGGAAGTTAAAGAATCGGTAGAACGAGCAAAAGATGTGTATGGACGTTCTCTAGTTCTCATGGTTGGTAATTGTGCTAATCCATTAACTTTTCTTTCTTTAGCTCAAGCTGGTGCGGACTATGTGAGAATGGGAATAGGAAATGGGTGTTTTGTCCCGGGGTCAACAATAAGAACTGACAAAGGTTTAATTCCCATTGAATCCATAAGAAAAAACGATTATGTACTAACACACAAAAATAGATTCAGAAAAGTGTTGGATATTTTTATTTACGACAAAGAAGAAAGTATTACTTATATAAATGGTGTGGGATCTACCGACAATCACGAATATTATGTAATAGACAAAGAGCATGCGGATATCGTAAATGACGAAAATATCGACTTCTACGCTAAGTGGATTCCCGCGGAGCTACTTGACGAAAGTAAACATCTTTTAGTAGAATTGGAATAAACCCATCGATTTCGTCACAAAAAAGCCATGGATACGCAAAAGGAGATCTCACAGAAAAAAAAATTTACCTCGATCTTTTATCTCTATGGGGTAAAAGTTTTGTTTAGGATAGAGTTACAAGAAAATAATAGAAAGGTATTTAACTATGAGCTAGAAGACGGAAAAATGTTTAAATCCGAATTCCAAAGACTAGAAAAGGAATTCCACTGTAGCTGTGGAAGCATCAAAAAAATTAAAAAGATAGATCCTGATAAAAAATACAGCTGTAGATCATGTTTGACCAAAGGAGAAAAAAACCCAATGTCGGGAAAATCTATGTATAAGGTGTGGGTAGAAAAATACGGAAAAGAAAAAGCTGACGAAAAAATGAGGGAACACCAAGAAAAATACAAAGGAGAGAAAAATCATTTTTTTGGAAAAAAACACACAGAGGATCAAAAAAATAAATGGTCTTCCGCTATGAAAGGAAAATATCGCGGGGAAAAAAATCCGATGTACGGTAGGTCTGTTTACTCGCTATGGGTGGAAAAATACGGGGAGGACAAGGCTAAGGATCTGATGAACAGGCAAATTGATAAAATGTCCGAAATTATGACAGGAGAAAATAATCCGATGCACGGTAGGGCTGTTTACTCGCTATGGGTGGAAAAATACGGAGACGATTTTGCTCTAGACATGATGATAGAAAATTCAGCAAAAATTAAAAACACTTTTCTAAAAAAGAAAGAGTCTGGGGAATGGGATAAAATAAGACATAAAATATCTAAAGCTTTAAAGAAAAGAAATTTCACAGACGAACACAGACACAACTTAAGAGTAGCATTGCTAAATTACATTAGTAAATTTTTTCCAGAAGGGAGGGGTTTTGTTCCGGCATATAATCCCGCAGCATGCGAATATTTTGAAAAATTGTCCAAAGAAAAGAACATAAATATCCAGCATGCTTTAAATGGAGGGGAATTTCATATAAAAGAATTAGGATATTTTGTAGATGGATATGATAAAGAAAATAATGTAGTTTATGAGTACGATGAGCCATTTCACTACAATATAGACGGAACACTAAAGGAGAAAGACTCTAAAAGGCAAAAAGAAATAGAAAATTTCTTAAATTGTGATTTTATCAGAATAAAACAAAAACAAAAATGAATAAAAAGAGCTTCAAATTAAAAACATTTAAAAAAGAAACCAGAAGATATTCTGGAAAAGTTTATGATTTATCAGTAGAGGAAGATCATTCTTACAACATTAATGGTGTTATCGTCCATAATAGCGGATGTCTTACAACACAACAGACAGGAATAGGCTATCCTATGGCTTCTTTAATTCACGAAGCTTCAAAGATCCAAATTGAAAGAAACCTGGTCACAAAAATAGTAGCAGACGGAGGATTCAAAAAATACTCTGATGTTATCAAGGCATTAGCACTAGGAGCAGATTATGTCATGCTAGGGAGTATTTTCAACAGGGCTCTAGAAAGTGCAGGCGAAACATATGAAGAAAATAAAAAATTTGAAGGATGGACCGAACCAGGAGATAAAGTTGATCAATTCTCTAAAGAAGTTCACGATCAGTTCATTTCAGGGAGAAAGTTCTTTAAAAAATTTAGGGGCATGTCTACCAAGGAGGTGCAAAAAACTCTAGGAAGATCAGTTCTCAAAACATCCGAAGGGATCACAAAAATGCAGCCGGTGGAATACACACTTTCTGGATGGACAGAAAATTTTACTGATTATTTAAGGTCTGCAATGAGTTACACAGATTGTTTGACCTTGGGTGAATTCATAGGAAAAGTCAAATTTAACTTAATTACAAAAAATTCACTAGAAAGGTTCTCAAAATAAGAAACCACTCAGTAACAATCTAGTATAACATTTAAAAGTAAAAATGAAGGTTTTTGGTCAATTCGATGCAGCCATAAAGTGGACCGCAGAAAAATTTTATGACTACGGATACGAAATTCATACAGAAAGATGGCAAGGTAAAAAAATTGATCACGATCCAAAATACACGATGATCGAAATCCTGAACCATTCCTTCTCGTGTCAAGTTAGTCCAGACCTAGATAAATTAAGGGAACAAATTAAACCAAATATTGAATGGGCCGATGAGCATTTTTTAGAAAGAGTTGGAGGACTTCCTTTAAATCCCCCACCTTCCCACGAGAGATGGCCATACGCTCAGAAAAATAATGCAGAATTTGGAGGCCTTGAAAAATTCTCCCACACTTATCCCGAAAGAATGTGGCCAAGATACGCCTCAGAAGAACCTAACACCTCCCTTTCAGGAATAAGATTCGAATACGGAGATTTACAGGATGTTGTAAATTTAATGGCTAAAGAGCCTTTCACCAGACAGGCTTTTCTTCCTATTTGGTTTCCAGAAGACACAGGAGTGGTTCACGGAGAAAGAGTACCGTGCAGTTTGGGCTACCATTTTATCAGAAGATTTGATTGGGTACATGTGGTTTATTACATTAGATCTTGTGATTATTTTAGGCACTTTAGAGACGACATTTATCTTTGCGTCAGAAAATTGCTTTGGATTATCGAAAGATTAAAAGAGACGAACCCAGAAGAATGGGAAGGCGTAAAACCAGGCACGATGACTATGCACATCACCTCTTTACATGCTTGGGCTTCGGAAAAAAATTTACTTCTTAAAAAATAAAAATATGGCAGATTTTTGTGAAAGTTGTGCAAAAGAAATGGGATTTCCTCCCGATTACGTTTTTTCGGAATTTGAAAAAAATCTAGAGCCCGGATTTGCATCCAGTGTTTTGTGTGAAGGATGCGTCATGGTTTGGATAGGGAAAAATGAAGAGGGTAAATTAGTGTTTGGTTATCCTGACGAAAATGACGAGGAAATAGTTTGGGAATCTTCTCCTAGAAGATTTTAAAAATCTGAAGAAAAGTTTTTGATATATACAGGATGAAACACCTGAAAGGGTTTAGATCTTTTAGTATATTAGAAACAATCAGGATCGATCGGATAGAACCTGGTTCTTTTGAGACCCAGACCGTTACTTCTATGCCTTATGTGAATTACATTAAGGAGAACAGGTACAGTTTTCTAAAAAAATTAATCGTCGTTTGTAAAAACCTTGGAATTAATCCTATGTGGTTGATGCACACAATTTTTCACGAAAGCGGTTTTGATCCTAAAAAATACGATAGAAAAACTGGGGCAGTTGGTCTTTTGTCATTTTCCCCGGAAGTGGTTAAAACCTTTCTTGATCCACAAACTGGTAAAAACCTAACCAAAGACGATATTTTAAACATGTCAAATTTGGATCAATTAGATCTAATAAATTCTTTTTACCAGGCTAGTTTTAGAAAATACGGGATTAAATCACCCATCGAACCGGGAGATTTTGCATCTCTTACGTTTTATCCATTCGTCGTAGGTAAAAAAGAATCTTGGGAATTCCCGGATGTGGTGGTGCAAACAAACAAACCTATGTTCGATGAATTTCCTTCAGTTCCCGGAAAAACAAAGAAAAATTACTATGAATACATAGATTCACTTCTTAAGAACGAAGGAGAATTTGATGGATCAAAAATTTATCTTTTCGGATCTTTTTCCGGTGCATTCATAGATCCTTCAATCACTTTAGAATTGAAACCCGAAGAATATTACAGGGAACTTCTGAATAAAATAGATGATCCCTCGTATATGGCTTCTTTAGCCGTAGAGGACGAGAAAGAAAAAGAAGAAAAATAAATAAAGAAAAAAAATGAAATTACTAAATTATATAAAGAATCTTTTCGGACTGTGTAAATCTAAACCAAACAGTTGTTGTGGAAAGAAAAACATTAGACTCCAGAAACAAGAAGAAATCATAAAGATCGATCTTTTGACTACCGAGGCAAAACACACGGAAGAAACCCCACAAGAAACGAAACCTGAGAGAAAGCCAAGAAAGCATAGGTCAAACACCGCTCAAGGAGAAAAAGGACACGGTGCAAGCGATCCTAAAAAAGAAGATAACAAGGAGGAAAAAACTCCCGCTAAAAAGAAAAGAAAATACCGCAGAAGAAACACTCAAAACAAAAAGAAAAAGGACGAAAACCCTCAATAATTTTTTATGATCATTCACACACTTATAGTTGTTCTGTTAACACTGGCTTGCATTTTTTTATCTCTGAAAATTCATAAAGAGGTAGGAACAGAAGACACAAAGGAAAAGGAAAAACCTTAATTTTGGAACAATCCATAAACCAAGTTATATAATATTAGTACTAGAGGTATCTAGTCACTTCCCGGTCAACAAACCGTAGAATTTTCAGAAATGGAAATGAAGGAAGGGGCAAAATAAAACAATTATATGGCCTATTACACTAACAAGACTGTGGACTCTGCTTGCACAGCAAACATTACCTCAAGCAGAAATCGTTTAAAGATCTACGGAAACAACGTCTACCTCAAGGACAGACAGAACTTCGAGATCGAAATTTACAATCCCACACAGAGCAAGGTTCTAGCTAAGATTGAAATCAATGGAAAATTGATGTCCCAATCTGGAATAGTTTTGAGACCAGGAGAAAGAGTTTATTTGGAGAGATTTATCGACACAAACAACAAACTTCTTTTTGAAACGTATGAGGTTGAAAACTCAGAAGAATCAAAAAGGGCCACTGAAAAAAATGGGTTGATAGAGGTTCATTTTTACGATGAGTACACGGCAACGACTTGGATCACTAATAGCGGAACAGGATGTGGAAGATTGTTTGGGTCTGGTGATTATTATTACACGACCAATTCTCCTATTACCAGTACTCCTTGGGCAGGAACAACAATCAATTACACAAGCAATAGTGTCTCCACTTCTATAGCCGGAAGTTTTTCTTGTTCAACATCTAGCAAAAGTACAGAAACAGGAAGAGTAGAAATGGGAGAATCCTCTTCCCAGTCATTTACAACGGTAGACGGATCTTTTAATTGGTTTTCTTCGAAATCTGTTGCGATTAAAATTCTGCCAGAATCGTACAAACCCTTAGATTCTAGCGACCTTCGGAGAAATTATTGCTCCGGGTGTGGAACAAGAGTTAGAAAGCAATCTTGGAAGTTTTGTCCCAGCTGCGGAGAAAAATTCTAATCCCACAAAAAATCCCCGGATCTTTTTTAAGTTCTGGGGATTTTAGTTTATTGTAGATATTTAGTCCAATCTTCGTTTTCTGCTCCGGAAATTTCCATATCCGTATAAGGTCTTATATTAGATAAAGGAACTCCTTGATAGCTTAGATAAGCATCTTTTGGAACAGGTACTTGTTCTTCTTTTGAATCTCCACCGCCAAAAACTGCTTTAGTTAATTTAACACCACTTTTAACATTTCTGACTTCTTTTTTCATAGCTTTTAATTTTGCAGGATTCTTAGCTATGTCACCAAGATATTTTCCACCACCAGTAACAAAGTTCTTTAGGGAAGAAAGCATTTTTCCAACGTATGAACTTATTCCAGAAAACTTTGAAGCGAATGCTGGTGACTTGAAAAATGCGGTGATTTTTGGAAAGAATTTGGCAATTAAATTTCTTAAAGGCTTTATTATTCCTGCGCCTAAACTTTTACCTTTACCCAAGGCCTTTACTAATAAAGTTCCCCCTGCTCCGATATACTGTCCAAAAATTGGGATTAATCCAATAGCGCAAAGTCCTGCTAAAAGATACTCGCCTTGTTTAGCATAAGAAACTAAGTTTATCCCCTCAGCTATTGAACCAACTCCAGGAATAAGAGCTGCAAAGTCTAAAACTGTGTTGTACCAAGCTTCTAGTAGAGCAGGATCCTCCACCTCTGTCAAGAATTTCAAGCTTTCACTTATTTGTTCTTCTGTAAAGATTTTTTTAGACTCAAAAAGAAAATCATCAAAGGAAACAATATTATTCATATTATGGAATATTTAAACTATATATTCTCACTTTCGAATCATTTTTGTTTAGGAGTGATATAAATGATATGCTTTACAGGAGTAAAAAAATCTATGTTGACGATTCTCCTATTCACGGGAGAGGAGTTTTCTGCTTGGAGCCCATAAAGCAGGGTGAAATTCTCGAGGAATGTCACTTTATCCCAGTACCACACGAATTTAGTTATCCGCAGATTCTTCATGACCATTTTTTCGGCTGGCCCAAAGGATCCAACAATCTAGTTATATGTCTAGGATTTGGAAGCATCTTTAATCACGCAGACAACGATTTTAACGCAGATTGGCAAACGGATACAGTTCAAATGAAATTTATTTTTTATGCGACTAGGGACATCCAAGTTGGAGAAGAGATATTTACTAACTACCAGAAACAAAAAATGTAGAAAAATTTTTTTTATCAATAAAAATAAACTAAATTTAGATATAATTTAAAATCGATTAATTATGACAGGATCAAGAAAAATCGAAGAATTTTCACAACATCTGGATGATTTATATTCAGTCCAGTCAAGAAAATTATACAGGATCATAGAAGAAAAGGGAGAAATGGTTTTTTCCAAACAAGGCCCTTTATACAAATACAGAAAAACAGAACTACTTGATAAATTAATCGAATATTTCATAGGAACGGAAGAGTATGAAAAGTGTGCTTATCTGAATAAGATCAAAGAAAAAATTTCTAATTAAATCTTGGAACTCTCTTCTTTTTTCCCGTATAAATATTTATATGGAGAGAAGCAAGAAGCTCAGGTATAAAGGAATATCCAAAGACGGTAGGTTTCTACTTTTTGAAAAACAGCAACCACAAATTACAGAAGATTTAGACAGGAAAACAAAGCTTTGGCTTTCCTCCAATTATTTATTCGAAGAATCTCTTTTTAAAGACCCCAAAGAAACCAAAGAATTTATTTCCCTGCTTTTAAATTGGAACATTGGCCAAGAAAATTACGAAAATTGTAAAAAACTTTCAGTTTTACTGGAAAAATGCGAAACTTTCGTTAGATCCAAAGATATATATGAATAAATAAACAAAATGAAAAAACTTTTTTTCCCCCTGATTGCAACTGCAATTCTAATTTCTTCTTGTGGAACAGGAAACGAAACTTCTGTAGTAACAGCTGTTGATAGCACAGTTACTGAAGTTGAAGCTGCTGTTGATACTTTAGCAGTTCAAGAAGATTCTTTGGTTAAATAAGAACCCAAGAAATTTTTATAAAAAAGAGCCTTAGGGCTCTTTTTTTGTGGACCAAAATCACTACTTCAGAGTATAAAAATAAAAAGGAAAATGAAAGAAAAATTTATAGAAGAGAATCTTCCTAATGGAAGAATTATCTCGTTTTCTAAATCGGCTTATGTGGAAAAATTTCCGGATAACGAAGTTTATTTCAATGCTAACATTTTTGTTTTAGGCGAAGGTAAAATCTGGTACGGTGATATAGATTTAACCATGGACAGGGAAAAATTAGAAAAAATTGCTTCTCAGTCTGGTAAAGATCTTTTTGTCTTAAGAGAACTAGATGGAAGATTTGAAAATGAGAATATTAAAGATTCTGAAATTATTAAGAGAGCAGTAAGTAAAATAAACAAATAACAAAAACAATATGGCTAAAACTTTTTCATTCGAAGAACTTGACAAACAACTTTCAAAAATCGATGGATTTGAAATGGGATCAATTTTAGAAACTAATGAATTTTCTGAGGTTTCTGGTTGGATCCCGACGGGAAACTACCTACTAAATGCCCAGCTTTCGGGGAGCTTGTTTGGAGGAATACCAAATAATAGATCGGTAGGAATTGCTGGAGACCCACAAACAGGTAAATCTTTCTTGTGTATGAACATAGTTAGGGAAGCGCAGAAAATTGGTTACAGTGTGATCTATTGTGACACGGAAGGTGCTATTGATAGATCTGCCGCCAAAAAACTAGGGATAGACACAAAAATGGTTCGTTATCAGCCAATCAAAACAATCACAGATTTTAAGGTTTTCACTGCTAATCTAATTGATAAGGTGAAAACGCTTAGAAAGGATGGACAAGATCCTAAAATTGCCCTGGTTTTAGATTCTCTTGGTATGTTAACAACCGACAAAGAATCTGGAGATGCTCTAAAAGGTAAGAGTGCAATGGACATGGGTATTAGATCCAAAGAATTACGTTCCCTGTTCCGTGTAATCACATTGGATCTGACCGGAGTAAAAATCCCTTTAATCTGTACCAATCACACAACAACTGGTAACATCGGTGGTTTTATGCCAACTAAAGAGGCTTCTGGTGGAGATGGTCCAATTTTTTCCATGAGCAATGTGATTATGCTTTCTAAAGCTCAGCTTAAAGAGGGAGACACCAAAACAGGAATTATCGTCACATCTACTCCGAAAAAAGCAAGATTTACTAGGCCTTATCCTATTAAGTTCCACGTTTCTTTTATGAATGGCATGAACCCATATGTGGGTTTGCAGGATTTTGTATCTTGGGAAACTTGCGGAATTCAAAGAGGAAAATTAGAGGTTGATAAAAAAACAGGTGAAATGGTTTTTCAGGGAAATGAGTCTTCTCCAAGATGGGCAGTGAGACACTTGGGTAAAACTGTACCATCAACACAAATTTTCACTTCGGAGGTTTTTACTGACGAGGTTTTAAAAGAACTAGATGAAAAAGTCATCCAAACCCATTTTAAACTTCCCGACCTTTTCGGAGAAAAAGAGATGGAAGATATGCTAGAGGGACTAGAAGAAAATCCGGACACACAGCAAAACACAGGAGGAGTGAATGGAGAAGAATAAAATTAAGATGAAATATCTTCTGGGTATTTGGAAAGAGCTTCCCGAATATCCAACTGAAGAGGATGTGATCTATGAATTAAATCTCTATTTAATTAAAGATGGGAGACCTGATGGGGATTTTTCAGATCAAACATTTAATTCTTTTCTCCCTCCTAATTGGGAGAAACAGAAATTTGGAGAACTGGTAAAAAAATTGACAGAAACTGGAGTTTTTGAAAAATCAGAAAAAACACTGGGAAACAAAAATTGGTACAAAATAAAAGACAATCCCCACTATTAAATTATGCAGAATCAACATTTAGAAAACATTTGGTTTAGAGCTGTAATTGATAATCCTGCTTATATAGGAGCTACTGAATCTGGATTTTTTAAAAATCCGGATTATCAAGAAGCTTTTAAAGTTGTTAAATCCTTTTGGAAAAAGTACAATCAAATTCCTAGTAAGAAACAGGTTAGAGAATCTGCAAAACTTCTAAAGATTGAGGATAAACTGACAGAATCACTTCTTGATTCAATGTGGTCTATCCATCTGACGGATTACGACCAAGACTGGCTTCAACAAAACACAGAAGCTTGGATAGAATGGAAGACCCTTGAAAAGAGTGCCGTGGATTCAATTAATTACATTAAAAGCACAGAGGTCACACCGGACAACATCAAAGACGTTATTAACACTTATAAGTCGATCGTCGTTGACCGAAATAAAGTGGATTTTTCCTTTGATATGGGTTTGAATTTTAAGGATCCAGAAGCTCACAAACAACCATCTCACATGACTTTTTCTAGCGGATACAATTACATAGATTATTGTTTAGGTGGGGGATTTTCTGCTAAGAGCCTGTATGTGTTTCTCGGCCAGCCAAAAGTGGGCAAGTGTGCGTTAGGGGTGACCAAAGTTCGGAACAAATGCACAGGAGAGGTCTATAATATAAAAATAGAGGATCTATATGAAAAAATTAGGAAAACAAAAATGTAATATCTGTGAAAAAGAATTTAATTCGTTAAGATCATTAAACACACATTTTTCAATGTCGCACAAGGATAAAAATCTGCAAGATTATTATCTAAGATACATCAATCCTACTAGTGAATCTCTTTGTAAATTTTGCAATAGCCCTGCAAAATTTAAAGGATTCACGCGCGGATTTCTTATTATTTGTGAAAAAGAAGACTGCTTTAAAAAATCGATAGCTCCATTTTCTAAAGAGTATAAGATAAAAGTTGATGGACTTTCTGAACAAGAATATGAGGAATGGTCAAGGATCGACAAGGAAACCAAAAGAAAAAATACATTAGGTGGATTTTCTAAAAAAAGATTAGAAGATCCGGATTTTGATAAAAAAAATTCAAGATATTGTAAAGAGTACTGGATTAAAAGGGGTCACTCAGAGGAAGAATCATTAGAGTTATCAAAAAATGAAACAAAAAAGAACAGAGAAAAATTAAAAAAAATCTTGGAAGACGACCCAAAATACATGACAGGAAAAAGTTGGGTTTCTAAGGAATATTGGATCAAGAAGGGACATTCTGAAGAGGAGGCTATCAAAATAGTATCTGAAAAACAATCTACATTTTCTTTAGAAAAATGTGTGGAGAAATATGGAGAAATAGAAGGCAAAAAAATGTGGGCGTTACGACAGAATAAGTGGTTAAAAACATTGGATTCAAAAACGGAGGAAGAAAAATTAGAGATCTTGCGTAAAAAAATAATGAATAATAAAAAATATTCATCAATATCACAGGATCTTTTTTTAAACATTTTAAGTAGGATCGAAAATATTAAGGATCTATGTTTTTTTGCAGAAAATAACGGAGAAATTGACATAGAAAAAGATGGGATCATATTTAAACCAGATTTTGTTTATAAAAAAAATATAATAGAATTTTTCGGAGATTATTGGCACTGTAACCCTTTAATTTATAAAGACGAAGAAAAAAAGATAAGGAGGGGTTCAAAAAAATACTCAGTAAAGTCAATTAGAAAAATCGATAGATTTAGATTGGATTTTTTGAAAGAAAATGGGTATAATGTAATGGTAGTATGGGAAAACAACTACAGACAAAACAAAGAAAAAGTTATAAACGAGTGCATAAAATTTTTATCAGATGATTGAGCAAAAGGACAAAAAATTTATTGACGTTATTGACGTTAGTGAATGGGAGGTGGAAACAGATTCCGGGTGGCAAGACATAAGAAGGATAGGTAAAACTATACCTTACGAAAAATGGGTAATAAAAACAGAAACTAAGCAACTAGAATGTGCCGATGAACATATAGTTTTTTTAGAAGATTATTCAGAAATTTACACAAAGGATCTTAAGGTCGGAGATCTAATATTAACAGATAATGGACCAGAGAAAGTGAAAGAAGTTTATTCCACAGGGGAATTTATAGAAATGTATGACTTAGAAGTGGAACACGAGGACCACAGATATTATACAAGTGGTATACTTTCTCATAATACATTATGGTTGGGTAACATAGCTACACAAGCCATCCGTGCTTCCAATCACGTAGCCATCATAACATTAGAGTTGAACGACAGAAAGTACATGAAAAGATTAGGATCTAATCTTTTAGGTATTAGAATGTCTGAATATAAAGACTCTGCTGAAAATGACGAGCTGATTAAGAAAAAGATTAGAAATCTTGGTTTTGATAATTTAAGAACACCAGGAGAACTGGTGGTAAAAGAGTTTCCAACATCGCAAGCCTCAGCAGTTGATGTCGAAAACTGGTTAACGAAAGCAGAACAAATCTTGGGTATAAAATTCAAGATTATAATTATTGATTACATCAACATCATGAAGAACTGGAGAAATCCAAATTCTGAAAATACGTACATGAAAATTAAGCAAATAGCTGAAGATCTTAGAGCAGCTGCTATGAGAAATGAATGGGCTATAGTTACGGCTACACAGACAAAACAATGTTTAACTCTTGATACTAAGATAGAGTCTAAACATAGGGGATTAATAGATATAGGAGATTGTAATATTGACGAAGAAATTTTATGTGAACAAGGATGGACCAAAATATTACATAAAACGATTCCAGAGAAACAAAAAGTTTTTACTATTACCACTAAATCTGGTAAAAAAATCAAATGCTCTGGGAGACATAGATTCCCTTTGAGTAACGGGGAGGAAAAAACATGCTCCAACCTAAAAATCGGTGATATTTTATTATCAAAAAACATTTGAGTTGCAGATATATAAGATAAATCCGCAATGACTATAGAAAAATTCAAAAGCTACAAATTAATTAATAATATTATTAACGATGAAATATCTCTAATAATAGATAATAATAAGGAATTCATCGGAAGCCGAAATTCGTTTACACAATATGAATTAAAGGCGATTCAAAGAATATTCATATACAATAAAGATAATTGTCATGATTTATCAAAGATATTAAATGATATTAAAAAATTAGGCAGAGATTCATCTTCATTGAATTCTTATATAATTAGATTTGGAGAGAATGAAGGTAAAATTAGATTTGCTAAAAAATGTAGGGACTCGTCGAAGGGAACGACAAAGGAAGATTACATTAAGATGTATGGTGAAATTGAAGGTCTAGAAAAATATAGAAAAGACAGATCTGGGGTTGGCATTGATATAATGACAGAAAGGTATGGTGAGATTGAGGGTACGGAAAAATGGAATTCGTATCTTAATAAATTCAAGAAATCACATTCATTAGAGGGTTATATTGAAAAATATGGAGAAATCGAGGGGAAAAAGCTTTTTAAGATCAAACATGAAAAATACCAATTAACCAATTCATTGCAGGGCTATATAATAAAATATGGAGACGATGATGGTACCAGAAGATGGGAGAATTTAATAAATAAAAGAGCTGCGAAATTAACTAAAGAGTATATAAAAAATACATATCAAGAATCGGAATATAATAAAATAATTAAGGAAAGATTCGGTCACACATCATTGTCAGCATTCAAAAAGAGATTTGGAGATAATGAGGGGGATATTAGATATAATAATTTCATAAAGAACCTCGCATATAAATCAAGTTTGAATTATCTATATGATATAATGGATAAAAACGAAGCGGATATAATTAGGGAGGAAAGAAGGGTTAAATATAATACTACAAAATTTAATAATGGATCCTTTAGTACGTCAAATTATAGCATAGTGTCACAAGATCTTTTCTGGATATTGTACGAAAATATTAATGATAAATCCACATTAAAATTTTATACTTACAATAAAGAATTTTATTTATATGATAATGATTTAAAGAAGGTATATGTTTATGATTTTAGATACAAAAATAAGATTATAGAATTCAATGGGGATTATTATCATTGCAATCCATTAATATATTCAGAAGATTATTATAACAAGAAAAAAGAAACGTGTGCAAAAGATATATGGGAATTAGATAATATAAAAATAAATAGTGCAAAAAAAAGAGGATTTGATGTATTAATTGTATGGCAAAAAGAATTTATTGATAGTCCAGAGAGTATAATATCAAAATGTTTAAATTTTTTAAAAGATGAAAGAGATTAATTTATTTGAAGACGAAATAATTTCAATTGAGGAATGCGGAGAAGAATATACCATCGATATAATGGTAGATAATACAACGCATCTATTTTTTGCTAATGATATACTAACACATAATTCAGAATTTGATGCTACAGATCTTTCTATGAATTCTGCATCGGAATCTTCGGGACTTGTTGCAACTGTTGATGGTATGTTTGGTATTATTCAGGATCCGTTGATGTACACAGCAAATGAATACAAATTAAAGTTACTAGCAAATAGAGATGAAGGGTATAAAAATTCTTATAGGAAATTCTTGGTTGATTACAACTTCATGAGAATTTCTGAGGACCCCACCAGCCAAATAATAAACGATCAATGACAAAACAAAAAAAGTTAATAGAAGATGAAAAGAATGCCAATGAAAACGAAGATCTAAATTTAGACAACAATCAAGAGGATCTTCAAGGAGAAGAAATCTACGAGTATGATAGCTCTATTGATTATAGATCTATACAAAGTAGAACATCTCACGACAACGAAGAAAGTATTCATCTAAACAGGCTCAACAATAAAATAGACGAAATTTTTATATCTTCTCGTTGGACCATTTTAAACCCAAGCAAAAAAATTCCCAAAGATCTTATCCCACTAATATTTCAGGACATACTAAAAGAGCTGGAGGGGAGCGAGTTTACTATGGTGGAAAAATTTGTTGGGATCTGCGATTATACTGCAATCAATTACCAAAAAGCTTATGAATCCATTCATATGAAATATAAAGAAATAATTGTACAGGAAATGGATACGAAGTTCGGAATCTTAGAGAAAAAAGGAATTAAAAAGATTTTTTGATGATAAATTCACCAGGTATAAAAAGGGTTATCTTCATAACGGACACCCATCTTGGTGTCAGGAACAATTCGACTGAATGGATAGAGATCCACGAAGAATATTTTAAGAACTGGTTTATTCCTTTTTGTAAAAAGATTTATAAGCCAGGAGATGTTCTTGTTCACCTTGGGGATGTTTATGATTCAAGACAATCCTTGAACCTAAGGGTCTTGAATCTGGGTATAGAAATATTTGAGGATCTTTCCAAGATTTTCAAAGACGGGATTTACATTATTTGCGGTAACCATGACATTTATTCCCGGAACACAAATGAGATAAATTCTCTTAAATCGCTAAAGTGGATCCCCGGGGTCAGAATATTTGAAGAACCAGAATCTATACAGTTGGGAAAAAGAAAGATTTTTCTGATGCCTTGGAGGAAAGATCACCAGGCGGAAAGAGAATTATTAACACAGGTCAACGAAGACCACGACTATCTTTTTTGTCACACAGACATGAAAGGACTGCTCTTCAACAAATTTGTTAGAATTGAAGGGGGTCTTAATTACGACGAGCTCGCTAGGTTCGAAAGGGTTTACTCTGGACACATTCACTTTTCTCAAAATTTTGGTAAAATCCGAATGCTCGGTTCCCCTTATCAGTTGACCAGATCGGACACAGATAACTTGAAAGGAATTACTGTTTTAGATTTAGAAACAGGGGACGAATCTTTCTTTGAAAATAAAATATCGCCAAAATTTGCTCGGATTACATTCGAACATGTTTTAAATTCAACACCAGAACAACTTAATTCTTTATTTAAAAACAACTTTGTGGATATTTTAGTGGACCCACAGATTGCTGTTAAAGCTCCGCTAGGTCTTTTAGTTGATTATGTAGAAACACCTAGAAAAATTTCTTTTACTCCGATTTCAACGCCGGACCAAACCATACTTGATGAGGGATTTCACGATTTAGAAGGGAAGAATTTTTCTATTCTTGAATTAACCAAGATCTATCTGGAGAACAAAAATTATGAAACAGAAAAGAAGGAAAAGATCTATAAAACTGTTGAAAAGCTTTTAGGAAAGGTTTCTAAAGAAAAAGAAGAAATTAATGAAGATCAAGAAGATTGAGTGGAGAAATGTTTCCTCTTACGGGAACAAACTACAAAAGATTGAGTTGCCCGAAACCGCTGGACTTATTCAGCTTTTTGGCGAAAATGGGGCAGGAAAATCGACTATTTCCGATGTGATAACTTTTGGGCTCTACGGAAAACTAGAGAGCAAGAAACTAAAAGACATCCCAAATAGATCAAATGGATCTGCATGGATGAAAATCACTTTGGAGCAGAACGGAAAAATCTATGAAGTTGAAAGGGGTCTAGATCCACAAGTTTTTGAACTTTATATTGATGGACAGCATTATGATAGGGCAGGACAAAGAAATGTACAAGATGTGATTACTGATGACATTTTAAGAATTCCCTATTATGTTTTTAATAATACCATTTCTCTTTCGATTAACGACTTTAAAAGCTTCTTGAAGATGTCTACTAGTGACAAGAAGCAAATCATAGATAAAATATTCGGGTTCCATATTCTCAATGAAATGAGAGATGTACTTAAAGAAGAATCTAAAAACGTTAAATCCCAAATAGAGCAACTCACTGGTGAAATCCTAGCAACTGGTAAATCCATAACTAATTCGCAAAGAGAATTGGACGAACTACAAAAAAAACTAGTTGAAAATGCCGGACAAGAAATCGAGGAGACAAAAGAAACACTAGAAAACTACAAGGAGCTTTTAAAAATTCACGTAGAGAAACTAAAGACGTTTAAGACAAAAGAGAAAAGTGTTCAGGACGGAATAAACAAAGCTTATCAGATTTATTCTGAAGGGGTCAGTGCACTAAAAGAAATAGACAGAAAACTTTCCTTGTACAATAACGAAAAATGTCCAACGTGTTCTTCTGATTTTTCTTCTGATTTTCACCGTTCTATCTTTGACGGTCTTTCAGAGCAAAGAATTTCTATGTCCGCTCAAAACGAAGAGTTGAAAAGAAACTACGAGGATGTTAAAAGAATGCAGGAAGGTGTCTCATCAGAAAAAAACGAGCTTTTCACTAAGGGTGGAAAGATTGAAACCAGCATAAGAGGATTAGAAGAAAAATTAAAAGCTTTAAAAACATCAAAAAACAACGAACAAGTTAATTCTATAAAAAAACTCCTCTCTTCTGCTTCGGAGGATCTTGAGAACTACAATTCAGAAAAAGGAAAATGGGAGGAAAGAGGAGAATGGCTTAGAACAATAGATGAAGTCTTAAGCGAGAAGGGCGTTAAACAGCTCGCTATTCGATCTATTTTACCTTCCCTTAATAGAGAGATACTCAACACCCTTTTGTCTCTGCATTTGCCTTATAAAGTGGTTTTCAACGAAGAATTCAATTCCCAGATCTTTCACCTTGGTGAGGAGATCTCAACACACACCCTTTCGACTGGGGAAATGAAAAAGGTTGATTTTGCAGTTCTAATTGCCATCATTAAACTAATGAAGATTAGATTCTCTTCTATTAACATTCTTTTCTTAGACGAAATCTTTAGCTCAGTGGATCCTGATGGGGTTCATAGCATCTTAACCACGCTTAGAAAAATCTGTGACGAATTACAGATGAATATTTTTGTCATAAACCACGCACCTATGCCCACGGAGATATTTGACTATAAAGTGGAGATCGCAAAAAGAAATAATTTCTCAGACCTCCAATTCGAAAAAGTATCTTAAAACAGGGTATATAAAGAATGGCAGAAATTTATCCAGCGGGTACTACAACAATCAGAAATCTTGAACCTAGATTCAATTATTTTTTGGTAGTTAAACCAGATTCTTTAGTTGATGATATTCCGCAAAAAGAATACTTTGTTTACAAATTTAAGGTTTCAGTCACTGCAAAAGCAGGGATAAAGTCACTGAAAAGCTACTTCTCTCCCGTTGAGTTGATCGAATGTAGAGAGCTTTCTGATTTAGCATATTCCACAGAGGATTTTCTTCACCCAGATTACATCAATCAAAATAAAGAACCACTGAGATTTAAAATGTATGAGATCCCAATCTATTTCCAGTCACAGATACAGGTGATAGATTTAGATAAAGATCCCTACACACTCGGAAGTAAACCTCCAATTAAAGTAGCTACAATATGAATTTTTTAGAAAAATTTAATACCGACGATGTTTTCTTTAGGGGTGTAA
>Ga0247840_10004512_pt1 | contig 21944 bp, 20 predicted proteins | sample LaCruzMarch2015__FD_192404 | JGI IMG/M metagenome (GOLD analysis project Ga0247840, IMG submission 192404) | Freshwater microbial communities from meromictic Lake La Cruz, Castile-La Mancha, Spain - LaCruzMarch2015_17m | ecosystem: Environmental > Aquatic > Freshwater > Lake | place: Spain... | reverse complement strand
CGCGACACCGGTCGACAGGGGCTTTTCGCAAAGGATCGCCTTTCCATGCGCCGCCGCCGCCAGGGCGATCTCGCAGTGGCTGTCATTCGGCGTGCAGATGTCCACGACATCAATGTTGGGATCCGAGATGACCTCACGCCAGTCGGTCGATGTCCGCCTCCATCCAAATTTTGCGGCCGCCGCCTTCACGCCGGCCGGCGAGCGCCCGCAGATCGTGTCGAGCTCGACCTCCACCGGCAGGTCGAAAAACCGCCCCGCCTGACGCCACGCGTTCGAATGCGCCTTGCCCATGAAGTTGTAGCCGATCAAGCCAACACGGAGAGGACGCCTTTTCATATGCCCATTCTTCTACCAGCCAGGAACAAAAACTCAACCGTCTGAGGTTCCGTATCATAACTAATCAATTATGCAGTTACACAAAACTTTGATGCGGCCGCATCAAAGTTTTGTGTAGCAGTCGCCCCGGTTGTCGCTCGGCGGCATGGAAATCCGAGGGGCGCTGGAGTTTCTTGAAATGCGGGCGCAAGGCAGGCATGTTGTCGCGCGATGGACACGATCAAGTATCTCCTCCCCGAAAACGACATTCCGAAAGCCTGGTATAACCTCGTTGCGGACCTCCCGGTTCCTCCCCCGCCGCCGCTGCATCCCGGGACCGGCCAGCCGCTGACACCCGCGGAGCTTGAGCCGCTTTTTGCCAAGGAACTGATCGCGCAGGAGATCAGCTCCGAGCGTGAGATTGAGATTCCGGCCGAGGTCCGGCAGATTCTCGCGCAGTGGCGTCCAACGCCGCTCTTCCGTGCGCGGCGGCTGGAGAAGGCGCTCGGCACCCCGGCGCGGATCTATTACAAATACGAGGGCACGAGCCCGAGCGGATCGCACAAGTTCAACACCGCTCTTCCGCAGGTGTTTTTCAACAAGGCTGAGGGAACGAAGCGGATCACGACCGAAACCGGTGCCGGCCAGTGGGGTTCGGCTCTTTCGATCGCGTGCTCGATGTTTGAGATCCCTTGCGAGGTTTTCATGGTGAAGGTGAGCTTCGGGCAGAAGCCGTATCGCAAGGCGCTCATGGAGACGTTCGGCGGGCGTTGCATCGCAAGCCCGAGTATGGAGACCGAGGCGGGCCGCGCGATCCTGGCGGCGGATCCGGATTGCTCCGGTTCGCTCGGGATTGCGATCTCCGAGGCCGTTGAGGTGGCCGCGAAAAATGCGGATACCAAATACTGCCTCGGCAGCGTGCTCAATCACGTCCTCCTCCACCAGACGGTGATCGGGCTCGAATGCCTGAAGCAATTTGATATGGCGAACGATCACCCGGACATCGTCGTCGGCTGCACCGGCGGGGGATCGAATTTCGCGGGCATCGCATTTCCATTCATCGGCGAGTCGCTGCGGAACGGGAAAAAATCACGCATCGTGGCGGTCGAGCCGAGCGCGTGCCCGTCGCTCACCAAGGGCCGCTATGCCTACGACTTCGGGGATACCGGCAAGCTGACGCCGCTCGTCAAGATGCACACGCTCGGGAGTTCGTTCATCCCGCCGGCGATCCACACCGGGGGCCTCCGCTACCACGGGATGGCTCCGCTCGTCAGCCACGTTCAGGAACTGGGGCTGATCGAATCACGATCCGTCGGGCAGACCGATGTCTTCCGTGCGGGGGTGACATTCGCGAAGGCGGAAGGGATTCTGCCGGCACCCGAGGCCTCGCATGCGGTCTCTGCGGCGATCGACGAGGCGGTGCGTTGCCGCGAGGAAGGCGTCTCGAAGAGCATCCTCTTCAATCTTTGCGGGCACGGGCATTTCGACATGACCGCCTACATGAAATTCGCGGCCGGGGAACTCGAGGACTACGAATATCCCGCCGAGGAGATCGCGATGGCGCTTGCCGGGTTGCCCCCGGTCGGAGGCGGATAACGCTTTATTCCCGGCTGACACCGGACTACGATTGAAGGATGAAGAAGATTCTGACGGCGCTAGTTCTGTCATCCGGCATTCTTTGCGCCGGGGAAATCAAGATCGAGAACCCATGGATCCGGGCGGTGCCACCATCGTCCGGAGCGACAGCCGCCTTCATGACGATTGCGAACCATTCGGACAAGCTGGTTACCGTGACCGGAGGCTCGACCCCGATCGCCCGCGAGGTCAAGCCGATGATCACCACCAAGTCGAAGGTGAACGGCCAGGAGGTGATGGGGATGGAATTCGTGGACAGCTTCACGGTCGAGCCCGGAAAAAAGCGGGTTCTTGAACCCGGAGCCGACCACATCATGCTGATGAAGTTGAAGGAGGTTCCCAAAGCCGGCACCGTGGTCCCGCTGACTCTGGAAACCGAGTCCGGCGGCCGCAAGGAAAAGATCATCCTGCAGGTTCCTGTCCGTTGACCATGTCGCCCAGGATCCATTCGGATGCCCGCTCCCGCCGGATCGCCTTGATCATCACGGCCGTCTGTGCCGCGGTTTCGATTCCGGCACTTGTCGTGCTTTTTTCGGTGGCCGGACGGTCGGCATCGCCGTGGTTCGGCCAGTATGACAGCGAGGCCCGCCCGGCATACGATTTTTCGCTGACCGACCAGAATGGAAATCCCCTGCACCTGCATGATCTGCGGGGGAATATCGTTCTGCTCAGCTTCGGGTTCACCCGCTGCCCGAACATCTGCCCGACGACTCTCGGGAATCTCGCGGCGGTTTTCCGCAGGCTTTCTCCCGCCGCCCAAGAGAAGGTCAAGGTCGCCTTTGTCAGCGTGGACGAACGGGACACCCCGGCGGCCCTGAAGGAATACGTGCCGTTCTTCCACGACCGCTTCATCGGACTGACCGGCGACCCGGCGGATGTCGGGGCAGCCGCGCGCGCTTACGGGGCGTTTTTCCGGAAGGCCCCTGCCGTCGGCGAGGATAAGAGTGATTACATGATCGACCACTCGACCTACACCTACCTCATTGATCCGGATGGAAATCTCCGCATCCTCTATCGCTTCGACCAGATGCCGGAGCACGAACGGATCGCCGACGATGTCGAGCGCGCGCTCGGCCTGCCGGTCGCGGAGCGTCAAACTGTTGAAAAATGAGCGGGTGGGCGCGGCCGGCCTTCCTCTGCCTTCTTCTGTCCGCTTGTAACGAGGAGCCACTGGCATACATACCCGCTCCTCTGACCGGCCGCGAAATCTACCAGGCAAAATGCGCCGCCTGTCACCAGCCCGATGGCGCTGGAATCCCCGGGATCTGTCCGCCGCTCTCCACCTCGCCCCGCCTGGACGGAAATACCGACGACGTGGTCCGCATCATTCTGCTCGGGATGAAGGGCAGCATCGTCCGGGAGGGGCAGACGTATTCCGGGATTATGCCCTCATGGAAATTCGACCTTGGCGACGCGCAGATTGCCGCTGTGGCGAACGAGGTGCATGCCCGGTGGAAGCCCGGAAGTCCCGAGGTGACGGAGGAACAGGTCCGCCGGATCCGCGAGGAAACGTCGAAGCAAAAACTCTTCCCCACCGAGGCGGAACTCCGCTGACCCCCACTGGTGTTCATACCCCGATGCTTGCTTCGGCATTTTAGCTGGAGGGACGACCGCTGTTTCGTCCGTGAATTTGGCTTGCGCAAACAAGTCGGCGCTGACGGCGCAGCGCCCTCCATGGCCCCGGGGTTCAGTTTTCCATCGCGCGGGCGTTCTTGCCCTCGCGGCCGCGCAGGCGGAGGAGGATCGGGAGCCCGGGAAATTCCCATTTATCGCGGATCCGCGCGCAAAGGTAGTTGACGTAGCTGTCGGGGAGAAGGCTCGGGTCGTTGACGAAGAGGATGAACTGCGGCGGCTTGATCGCCGACGGTCCGGTCTCGTTGACCTGGGTGGCGTAAAGAATTTTGAACCGGCGGTTGCCCTTGATGGCCGGCGCCTGGCGCTCCACGGCTGCCCGGACGACGCGGTTCAGTTCCCCTGTTCCGGCCCGGCGGGATGCGTGCTGGCGGACTTTTTCGACCATTGTGAATATGCGGCGGACATTTTCACCGGTGAGCGCGGAGAGGACAACGACCGGCGCGTAGTCGAGGAAGAATAGCTCGCGGCGGACCCGGGACACATGCTCGCGGAGCAGGTCGGAATCCGACTGGCCGTCCGGCTCGATGAGATCCCACTTGTTGAGCGCGATGATTGCCGGCTTGTTCGCTTCCTGGATCAGCCCCGCAATTTTTTTATCCTGGGAAGTCACGCCGGTCGTCGCGTCCACGACGAGGATGTTCAGGTCCGCGCGGCGGATGGTTTTTTCCGACCGCATAACGCTGAAGACCTCGACCGAGGTATTGTGCTTCGAGCGGTGGCGGATGCCCGCGGTGTCGCAGAGGATGTAGGATTTTCCCTCGCGCTCGGTGGCGATGTCCACCGCATCGCGCGTCGTGCCCGGGATGTCGCTCACGATCGTGCGCTTGTCCTCGAGGATCGCATTGATGAGCGAGGATTTCCCGACGTTCGGCCGTCCCACCAGAGCGAGCTTCGGAGCGTCGGGCTTCCCGGACTCCTCTCCCGCCGCCTCGGGCAGAAGAGACTCGGTCAAAGTCACGAGATCCCCGATCCCCCGGCCGTGCGCTGCGCTGACCACGGCGGTGTTGGCAAAACCGAGGCGCGCAAATTCGTCCGCCCGGGATTCGTGTGCCTCGACATCCACCTTGTTGACAACGAGGACGACCGGGCGTCCGGAAGTGCGGATGAGGGTCGCGAGTTCGGCGTCGAGCGGCGCGACCCCGTCATGCGCATCAGTAACGAAGAGGATGACGTCGGCGGACTCGATCGCGATGAGAGCGCCCTCGCGGGTGGATTCGGCAAAATCCGGGTCCGGCTCGGCACCGATGCCGCCTGTGTCCACGATCTCAAACGGGGCGCTGCCGAGTTTGCAGACCGAAGCGATCCGGTCGCGGGTGACTCCAGGCTGGTCGTGGACGATGGAGATCATCCGTCCGGCGAGGCGGTTGAAAAGGGCGGATTTGCCGACATTGGGCCGGCCGACGATGGCGACATTGCGCATGGGAAAATTCAGTGTGGGTGATCGTGGAGGCGGAGCTGGCGAACGCCGCGGGAGACATAGACCGCGCCGCTCGCCATAGTGAAGAATCCAGCGACATAAACAGAAACCAGGTAATGGGGCAACTGCAGCATCATCCAAGCCAGCGCAACCATCTGGGCGGCCGTGGCAACCTTGCCAAGCCAGCTCACCCTCACCTCGAATTTCTGGTCGAGGTGGTAAAGGACCCCGCATCCGACAAGGATCACGGCATCGCGTGCGATCACCAGCACCGGAAACCAGAGCGGAAAGGCATACGTCCACCGGCTCAGGCTCAGCGTGATGATCGCGGTAAGAAGAAGCCCCTTGTCCGCGATCGGGTCCAGAATCATTCCGAGGCGGCTCCGCTGGCGCCAGTGTCGGGCGACCCACCCGTCCAATCCGTCGGTCACCGATGCGAGGAGAAACGTGAAGATCGCTGCCCAGCGCTGCCATTCCTGCGGCTCCCCGGCTCCGACGCCCTGACCGTAGTAAATGCAGAACAGCACAAAGACCGGGATCAGCAGTATCCTGATAATCGTAATCTGATTCGCAATCGTCATCCCGCAAATCCTGCCAGATCGCGCGCTCGGCGTCGAACATTCCCGAGACCAGGCGTCTCCGCCCTCCCGGAATTAGTATTGTGGAATGCCCGATTCCGGCTGATACTGTTCACCTCCCTATGAGCACATCTCCCTCCGGAAAAAAAGTCGGCTTTATCGTTTACTTCATCGGATTCACCGCCGCCCTTGCCGGGTTGCTTTTCGGCCTTGATGTCGGTGTGATTTCCGGCGCCCAGCAGTTCATCGAAAAGGATTTCAAGATCGGCGACCAGCAGATCGAGCTGATCGTGAGCGCGCTTCTCTGGGGCGCGGTATTCGGAACGCTGATCAGCGGGATGATCTCGAGCCACTTCGGCAGGCGTCGCACAATTCTGGTGAGCGCCGTCATCTTCATCATCGGGTCGCTGTGCTGCGCTTTCGCCGTCGATGAGACCTGGTTGATCGCGGCCCGTTTTCTGCTTGGGATCGCCGTCGGTGTCGCCTCATTCACCGCGCCGCTTTACCTTTCGGAAATCTCCCCGCAGACCGTGCGCGGGTCGATGATTTCAATGTACCAGCTCATGATCACGATCGGGATTGTTCTGGCGTTTCTGAGCGACACGTGGCTCGCCTCTTATGCAACATTCGGCGGGGTGACCGGTGGTCACTGGCGGATCATGCTGGGGGTGATCGCGATTCCAGCCGCCGTCATGTTTGTCGGCGTTCTGTTTCTTCCGGAGAGTCCCCGATGGCTGTTCCTTAAGGGGTTCAAGGATCACGCGGTCAAGGTTTTCCAGCGCATGCACCTCGATGATGCCGAGATTGAGGCCGAGGTCCGCGAAATCGAGGACAGCTTGAAGGTCAAGCAAAACGGGTTCCAGATGTTCCTGCAGAATTCCCATTTCCGCCGCGCCATCGGCCTGGGGATCGGGCTCCAGATCGTCCAGCAGCTCACGGGGATCAACGTCATCATGTATTATGCCCCTAAGATTTTTTCTTTGGCCGGATTTGAGACCGTCTCCCAGCAGATGTGGGGGACTGTGATTGTCGGGATCACGAACGTGCTGGCGACATTTATTGCGATCGCGTTTGTGGACCGCCTCGGACGCAAACCGATCATGTATGCCGGCTTTGTGGTCATGGGCTTTGCACTCCTGACGGTTGGCCTGCTCTTCAACGCGGACATCGCAAAAAATCCCCAGCTCGGGCTTCCCGCCATGGGGGCGCTGCTGGTCTTCATCGTCGGGTTTGCCATGAGCGCCGGGCCGATCATCTGGGTGATATGCTCGGAGATCTATCCGCTCGCCGGACGCGACCTTGGCGTGACTTGCAGCACCGCGACGAACTGGATCACGAACGCGATCGTCGGCCAGACATTCCTGACCATGCTGGCGACGCTCGGCGGTGGAAACACATTCCTCCTCTACGGCGGCATGAACGTCCTGTTTATCGTCTTCTTCATCCTGCTTGTCCCCGAAACCAAGGGCGTGTCGCTAGAGAAGATCGAGAAGAACCTGATGTCCGGGCTTCCTCTGCGGAAGATCGGGCGGTAGTGCTCAGAGCCCTTTTCGGATGAGGGCGAAAATATCGGTGTTGTCCTGAAATCCCGTGAACAGCTCGGTCCCGGGGCCCTTGCTGACGGCGATCACGTCTTCAGCGGTTCCGATTGAGGAGGCGGTTTTGAATGCGGAGGGCTCGGATTGAGCGAGCCCGGCAGGGGAGAGGTTCGGGCCGGAGCCCGGGCCCGTTGACCATGTCAACGACGGAACCCCCTGCGCATTGATTCCAAGCACGGCAGCACCCTTGTCATTGCGAAAGGAATAGCCGTTGAGGCGCAACCCGCCGAGGTTCGATTTTCCGGCGACGATGATGAGCGCGTTTTCGCCGGCATAGGCAAGAGCGGTGGAGACCGCACGGTCGAGTTCGAGGATTTCCTTCAACGTGCGCTCCCCTTGGTTTTGGAGGGCTGCCTTGCCGGAGAGCCCGGCATCGACCACAAGAAGATATCCCTTCGCATTGTATTGGAGCATCAGGATGGCTTGAAGGACCAGGTCCGAAAGCGACGGTTGCGAGGCGGAAGCCTGCACTTCATCGGCAAACGCTAGCTGGCCCTCGCTGAAAAGCCCCAGGACCTTCGGCGCGCGCCACCGGGGAGTGCTCTCCATCTCCTGTCGTGTCCGGACGATGTCGTATCCGCGGTTCCGCATTTCCAGGATCAGATCGCGCCCGTCTTTGCGCCGGCCCTCCTTGGAATCCGGGAGTAGATCAGCCGCTCCGCCGCCGAGAAGAACGTTGATGTCCGACTTTTCCGCGAGATCGCGGCCGATGGCTTCAAAATCGAGCGGATCAGACGTTCCAGCGTAGAAGGCGGCGGCCGTGGCATCGGTGAGCGAGGTGTTCGAAACGATGCCGGTGGCGCGCCCGCTCTTCCGGGCGAGTTCGATGAGGGTCGGCAGCTTATCCTTGTTCGACTCGATGCGAAGAGACCGGTTGTTCGCCTTGCGGCCGGTGGCGATCGAAGTGGCCGCTGCGGCACCGTCTGCCACAGCAAAGTCGTTGGCATGCGAGGAAAGCAGCGCGAGGCTGGGCAGCTTCTCCATCGCGAGCCGGTGGTCGGACCCGCCGCCGTAGATCCGCGCGGCCGTGAGCGCCGACGGGGTCAGGTTGTCGGAGAGAAAAAGCACGATGGCAAACGGGCGTTGGATGACCCAGTTCACATAAAAAAGAACCCCGACCGCTAGGAAGACAGCCAGACAGGCCAGCGCCAGCAGGCGGTTGCGAAGTTTTTTGCTCACAGAAAAAGGATTGCTAGGGAATCCGCCTGCGGGCAATAGGAATCTTCCGGCAATTCCCGGCCGGGTCTCGTCTCAACCGGCTTCTGCGACAAACGGAGCGATGACACAGGAGAGTCCGAGCAGGGCCAGAATCACAAATGCGATCAGAGGGAGGATCATAGGGAAATCTACATCATGGCTTCCGGACTTTCAAATTGTCCCCCGCCTGAAGGCAGTGAGCCCGGACCTGCTATGCATTGAAGATGCGTGGTTTATTTGATGGGATGGCAGCCATGAAATCCTTCCGCGAAGAACTCTGGTTCCAGATCCCGGCCCGCCGGGGTTTTCGAAATATCACCCCGCAGATCGAGGAATGCCTCGCAAAAAGCGGCATCCGCGAGGGCCTCTGCCTGGTGAATGCCATGCACATCACCGCGAGCGTCTTCATCAACGACGACGAATCCGGCCTCCATGGAGATTTCGAGAAGTGGCTGGAGAAGCTTGCGCCCGAGAAACCTTATTCCCAATACGCCCATAATGGTGCCGAGGACAACGCCGATGCGCACCTGAAACGCTCGATCATGGGCCGCGAAGTCGTCGTCGCCGTCACGGGCGGACAACTCGACTTCGGACCATGGGAACAGATTTTCTACGGGGAATTCGACGGACTGCGCCGGAAGCGGATCCTGGTCAAAATCATCGGCGAATAGGTTTTATCCCACGGCAGGGAGATCCCCGGCAGCCGGCGCCGCGCCGCGTCGTGCCGATTTCCGGAGGCGTTCCATGTAGAGGTAGATGACCGGGGTGAGGTAGAGGGTGACCAGTTGGGAAATGAGGAGCCCGCCGACAACCGTCAGCCCGAGGGGACGCCGCACATCGCCGCCCGCACCGAGACCGAGGGCGATCGGCATCGTGCCCATCATGGCGGCCATCGTGGTCATCATGATGGGACGAAACCGGACGAGGCAGGCCTCGAAGATCGCCTCGGCGGGTGGCTTGCTGTCACGGCGTTGGGCATCCAGCGCGAAATCGATCATCATGATGGCATTCTTTTTCACGATGCCGATGAGCATGAGGAGGCCGACGAACCCGTAGACATTGAGCTCGAGACCGAAGAGCCAGAGCACGAGCAGGGCACCGAATCCCGCTGACGGGAGCCCGGAGAGGATGGTGATCGGATGGATGAAGCTCTCGTAGAGGATGCCAAGGATGATGTAGATGACGATGACCGCCATGAGGAGGAGCAGCCCGAGGTTGGTCAGGGAGGACTGGAACGCCTGAGCGGTTCCCTGAAACTGGCTGCCGACCTGCCCGCCGAGATCGTTGTGGGCGATAGCCTCGATCGCCGGGATCACATCGCTGAGGGAATATCCCCTGGCGAGATCGAAGGAAAGGGTCACTGCGGGAAGCTGACCGAGGTGCTGGACGGTGAGGGGACCGACCTGGCTTTTGAATTTCGCAACGGCATCCAGGGCGACAAGCTTCCCCGTGTCCGAACGAACATAGAGGCGCGAGAGGTCGGCGGCCTCGCGTTTGAAATCGTCAGCGGCCTCGATGATGACCCGGTATTGGTTGTTCGGGGTGTAGATCGTGGAGATCTGTCGAGTCCCGTAGGCGCTGCCGAGGGTGCGTTCGATCTCGGCGGCACTGACCCCGAGTGTGGATGCCTTGTCACGGTTGATATCGACAAGGACCTGCGGACTGGTGATCTGGAGGTCGGTGGTGACATCGACGATGCCCGGCACCTCGCGCATGTTCTTCTCCATGGTGGCCGCCGCGGCATAGAGTTCATCGAGTTCGGGGCCGAAAATCGTGAATTGATACAGGCTCTTGGTCATCATCCCGCCGATCCGGATCGTGGGGGGATTCTGTGGGAACACTTTCAGACCGGGGATGCCTGAGAGATCCTTTCGGAGCTGCCGGACGATGTCGTCGATCGGTGGCCGCTGGCTGCGGGGCTTGAGGGAAAGGAACAGGCGGCCGGAGTTTCCCGAGGACGTGCTCATGCCGCCGCCGATCCGGGACATGAAGCCGGTGATATATGGGTTGTCAGCCACGATGTCCGCGGCCTGCTGCTGGAGTTCGACGAGCTTGTCAAAGGCGACCCCCTGCTCGGCCTCGGTGGTGATCATGATCCGGTTGGTATCCTCGTTTGGAAGGAACCCTTTCGGAACCACACCGAAGAGCCAGACCGCGGCGATGGCCATCACAAGGGCGGCACCACTGACCGCCAGATGATGCCGCATCGCGGCGCGCAGCGACGTTTTATAAACCGCAAGCAGCGCCGAGAAGAAGGACTCGGACATGCGGAACAGCAGGTTTGTGGATGCGCTGTGAGCCTGCTTGAGAAACCTGCTGCAGAGCATCGGAGTCAGGGACAGCGAGATGAAGCCGGATATGAGAATGGCGGCGGCGATCGTGACCGCGAACTCGTTGAGCAGACGCCCGAGGATGCCGCCCATGAAAAGCACGGGGATGAAAACCGCGGCGAGGGAGAGTGTCATCGAAAGGATCGTGAACCCGATTTCCTTTCCGCCCTTCAGCGCCGCCCGCATCGGCGTTTCCCCGCGCTCGATGTGGCGGACGATATTTTCCAATACAACAATCGCGTCATCGACGACAAACCCGACCGCCAGGATCAGGGCCATGAGCGAGAAGTTGTTCACGCTGAACCCCAGGAGATACATCACGCCGAAGGTGCCGATGATGGAAAGCGGAATGGCGGCGCTCGGAATGAGCGTCGCGCGCACGTTGCGCAGAAAAACGAAGATGACCGCCACGACGAGGACCACCGCCAGGATGAGGGTCAGCTGGACGTCGCGGAGGGATTCGCGGATCGATTGCGAACGGTCGTAGAGGATATCGAGCTTCATGCCTCCGGGCAGCTGCGACTTGTAGGCGGGAAGAAGCTCGCGGATGCGGTCGATGACATCGACCGTGTTTGCATCCGGCTGGCGCTGGACGGCCAGGACCATGCCGCGTGTGTTGTTGAACCAGCCAAGGTTTTTATCGTTCTCGACGCTGTTGAGCACGGTGGCGATCTGCCTGAGGCGGACGGGATATCCGTCGTGGTAGCTCACGATGAGCTCACGAAAGTCCTCGGCGCGGTTGAGCTGGCCGGTGGCCTCGACCGTGCGGGCCTTCGCGCCGGTGTCGAGCTGTCCGGTCGCGGCGTTGGAATTTGCCTCGCTGATCGCCTTTTCGACCTCGCCGAATCCGATCCCGCGGGTGGCGAGCTCGCGTGGATCGACCTTCACCCGCACGGCATATTTCTGCGAGCCGAAGACGTCGATCTGGGCCACCCCGAGAACGGTTGAGAGACGCTGCGCGATCAACGTGTCGGCATATTCGTCCACTTTGCTGTAGGGCAGGGAATCGGAATAAGCCGCGAGCAGGAGGATCGGCTGCTCGGCAGGATTGACCTTGCGGAACGACGGCGGGGAGGGCATGTCCGTCGGCAGATCGTGCTGGGCCTGCGAGATCGCGGCCTGGACGTCCTGCGCGGCCGCATCGATATCGCGCGAAAGGTCGAACTGCAGGGTGATGCTCGTCGAACCGAGCGCGCTCGTCGAGGTCATCGACTCGATGCCGGCAATCGTCGAAAACTTTTTTTCGAGCGGCAGGGCGACCGACGAGGCCATCGTCTCCGGGCTGGCGCCGGGGAGGCCGGCGGAGATGTTGATTGTCGGAAAATCCACGCTTGGCAGGTCGCTGACCGGGAGCTGGAAATACGCGAGAAGGCCCGCGCCCAGAATCGCGACCATGACGAGCGTCGTCGCAACCGGCCTCCGGACGAAGAGGTCGGTCGGGCTCATTTCCTGCCGGATCCCGCCGCCGGGGATTTGACGGCGACTTTTCCGCCCGGAGCGACCCGGAGCTGGCCGGTCGTAATGACGAGCTCGCCCGGCTGAAGCCCGTCCTTGATCACTGTCAGCCTGTCGAATGCGCGTCCGACAGAAACTTTGCGCAGCTCGGCGGTGTCTCCCTTGACGACGAAGACCTGCGCTCCCCGCTGGCCCTCCATGACCGCGGTCGCAGGGATCACGGCCGCTGATTTCTCCTCGGCGAGTTTGACGGTGACATCGACAAACTGGCCCGGCCAGAGGCTTTCGTCAGCATTCGGAAAAGTCGCCTTGAACGTGATCATCCCGGAGGTGCGGTCCACCTTGTTGTCGACAAATGTCAGCTCGCCGGTGCCCAGAAGTTTTCCGGATTCCGGATTGAAGGCACTCACTGCCGGTTTGCCCTCGTTCATCCACTGGCGGACATCCGCAAGCGAGTTCTCAGGCAGGGAGAAGACCACGTAGATCGGCTGCATCTGATTGATGACCGTGAGCGTGTCCACATTCGGCCTCACAATATTTCCGGCCTTGAGCAGGGCAGCCCCGGTGCGACCGGAGATCGGGGAACGGACCTCCGACCACTCGATGGAAAGCCGGGCTTCGTCCACATCCGCCTGGCGGGCCGCAAAGCCGGATTTCTCGGCCTCTGCGGTCGAGAGGATCTTGGACGTCTGCTCCTTGGAAGCCACGCCGCTTTTGATGAGCGACGTATAACGTTCGGCCTGTTCGGTGGCATTGTCGGCGGCAAAGCGGGCGATGGAAAGATTGGCCTCCGCGCGTTTTAACGCGGCCTGAAACGGCCGGGGATCGATGCTGAAGAGCAAGTCTCCGGATTTCACCTGGGCGCCGTCGGCGAAATGCACATCAAGGATTTCCCCCTGCACCTTGGACTTGAGCTGGACGGTCGAAACCGGTTCCACGGCCCCGATCGCCTTCATCTCGACCGGAACGTCTCGGCTTTCGACAGCGACAACCTCGACCGGAACGGGAGGAGTCGCGTCCGTCTTTTGCAAAGCCGGCTTCCCACAGGAGCAAAGGAGCATCGCAGCGAAAAAAGCGCCCGCGCGCCAAGCGGTCAGAACTTCCGGCCTCATGCAGGTTTGACGGAATCGACGAAGGGGCTCTTGTTCATTGGAACGAGCCTCATCATACGGCGGTTCCTCCGGGAGCGCAAGGAATCGGCACACGAGGCCCCCCGCGGTGATGAAGGCACAAAAAAACGCCCCGGAGCAACCCGGGGCGTTTTTGTTGAATAGGATTTAGTAACGACGGGAGGGACGACGGTCCCCGCCGCCACCGGCACCGGGTTCGCGGTCCTTGGCCTCATTGACGGTCAGGTTTCTGCCGTGGAGGTCCATGCCGTTGAACTTGGAAGTTGCCGCTGTGGCGCCTGCCGCGTCGGCCATGGTGACAAATGCGAACCCGCGTGAGCGGCCTGTCGCCTTGTCGCTGATCAGGGCTGTCTCGCGGACGGCCCCGGCCTGGGTGAAGAGATCGTTGAGATCGGATTCTGTGGTGTCGAAGGAAAGATTCCCGACGTAGAGTTTGGTTGACATATTATTTGTGTTTCGAGGACTCGTCTATTGCGGCTGTTTCCGATGACCGGATTTCAAATCGCCACTGGGAAATTGCGGCTTTCGCCGAAAGAAACACAACTAGCAACCTACCATGCCCCTGAAGGGCCTCGCTGTGGAAGGTAGGGCACGTTGATGCCAAAGCAAGGGGTTTCTCAACAAATCGAAAGAAGCCGGCTGGAGCCGTCCAGCCGGCCAATTCGCATCCCATGCTCCGAATTTCGCATTGCTGCGCCAATGGCGCGGCTAAGCGATCGTGACGTCCTTGTCCAGATAGACGTCCTGAATGGCATGCAGAAGTTTGGCTCCCTCCTGCATTGGGCGCTGGAACGCCTTGCGTCCGGAGATAAGGCCCGTGCCGCCGGCGCGCTTGTTGACGACGGCGGTGAAGACGGCGTCCTCGAAGTCGCGCTTGCCGGATGCTCCCCCGCTGTTGATGAGGCCCGCGCGGCCCATGTAGCAGTTGGCGACCTGGTAGCGGCAGAGGTCGATCGGATGGTCGGTCGTGAGTTCGGTGTAGATGCGCTCATCGAGCTTGCCGTAGCTTGAGGAACCGGTGTTCAGCGCCTTGTAGCCGCCGTTGTTCTCCGGGAGCTTCTGCTTGATGATATCCGCCTGGATCGTGCAGCCGAGGTGGTTCGCCTGGCCGGTGAGGTCCGCAGAGACATGGTAATCCTTGTCGCCTTTGATGTTGAAGGCGGAATTGCGCAGGTAGCACCAGAGCACCGTGGCCATTCCAAGTTCGTGGGCGAGCGCGAACGCCTCTGCAATCTCGATGATCTCACGGCTCGCGTCATCGGATCCGAAATAAATCGTGGCCCCGACTGCTGCGGCTCCCATATCGTAAGCCTCCCGGACTTTTCCGAAGGAAATTTCCTTGAAGGCATTCGGATAGGTGAGCAACTCGTTGTGGTTGATCTTCACGAGGAACGGGATCTTGTGCGCGTATTTCCGCGAGACCGCCCCGAGGACGCCGAACGTCGAGGCGACGGCATTGCACCCGCCCTCGATCGCCAGCTTCACGATGTTCTCCGGATCGAAATACAGCGGGTTTTTGGCGAAGCTCGCCCCGGCGGAATGCTCGATTCCCTGATCCACGGGAAGGATCGACAGGTATCCGGTGCCTGCAAGCCGGCCGGACTGATACATGCGGTTCAGATTGTTCAGGACTCTCTGGTTTCTGTCTGTCGCCGCAAACACCCGGTCCACAAAATCCGGGCCGGGAAGATGAAGAAGATCCTTCGAGATGGTTTTCGATGTGTGGCCGAGGAGGAATTCCGCCTGGTCGCCGAGGTAGGATTGGATGGCAGTGTTCATGGGTGAAGTGCCTTTTATGCTTTATCTAAAAGAGTGTCCAGCCGAGGATTGTTGGCATTCAACGTGCTTTTAGGAATGTCTGTGCATTGTCCATACACGCCTCCTCGGTAAAGCCGGTTTTCAAGATCATGGAAAACAGTGGATTTCCACCACAACGCATGTGTTACGAAAATGTTGCAAATCTTCTTTTGTCACGTGTGAAGGAGGGAGATGACGTTCCCTCCATGAAAAATCCCGTGCGTCCGAGGGGGCTGGCCGGTTTCAGTCTGCTTGAAATACTCGTTGTGGTCGCGGTGGTCGCGATCATGATGGCTCTCATGCTGCCTGCTGTCTCCGGTTTCTCGAGCACGGCCGGACGCCGGGGAGCCGTCAACATCCTGATGAACACGTTCGAGCAGGCCCGTATTGCCGCGATCGAGAGCGGGCAGATGGTCTACGTCGGATTCGCAGATGCGGATTTTCCGGTCGAGGACATGAGATATGCCGCGTTTGTCGTTTTCCGCGATGCAACGGACGAGGAAAAAGCAGCGAATCCGAGCCGGAATTATGTAGTCCTGAAAAAATGGACACGCCTCCCGAAGAACATCTCTTTGAAGAGCGACGTCGGCAATTCGCTCATTTCTATTGCAAGCACAAAGACGTTTGACAGCAAATTGCTGAATGAACTCGGAAGCGCCCAGACGGATACAAAATTTCCAGCGCTTGCATTCAACTCCACAGGGACGGTTGAGGAACCTTCCGGCAACAGTCTGTTCCTCTTTCTCTATGACGGATACTTTGGAAACAATCGCGACAATGTCACTCGCAACAACGCGGATGGTTCTGCCCCTGCCCTCTTCGAAAAAATCTCCCTCTCCCGCTACACCGGGCGCGCCCAACTTGATATCACGGCTACAGGCTCCTAAGCGCTTGCGTCGGCTTCAAATTCGTCGCTGAACTGCTGTAAATTCCGTAAATTTTGCTAATTTCATCAAAAAAGTGCCACTGCGGGTTTTCATTGGTCGAGGTCGTCTTGGCTCTCGGGGTAATCTCTTTTGCGCTTGTCGGCATTATGGGGCTTTTTCCCGTTGCGCTAAAATCCGCGCAGGAAAGCCAACGGGAGACCCGCGCCACTCTCATCGCACAGCAGATCTTCTCCGACCTGCGGGCAGGCAGCGGCACAAATCGGATGTATGTGCGCGGTCCATCGCCAACCAACAGTTCCTGGGTCGTGACGAATTTCAGTCTGGCGACAGACAACAACGCCGCATTTCTTGCGTATGATCAGACAGGATCAGGGTTGACGAACAATCTCACCTCGGCAAATCCCGTTTCGGACGCCAGTGTGATTTTTCTGGCCACCATAGCCGTGGACACCAACACCGGCATCCCGAACCTCTCCCGCGTTCAAGCCACCATCGAGGCCCCCGCCGCCGCACCCTCGACCAACCGCTCGAAATTCACCTTCGTCACCCTGATGAGTTACTGAGGTTTTTTGACAGGATGAAAAAATCCGCCTTTACGATCCTTGAGCTGCTGGTGGCTATGACCCTGATGTCGATCCTTCTTGTCCTGCTGTTGAACATGGTGGACGGGGCCACCAAGCTCTGGAGGGAGAGCGAGAACCGCGTGGATTCCTACCGCGAGGCCCGCGCCGCTCTCGGCATCATGTCCCGCGACCTTCAGAACGCGCTCTCTTCGACCAATAATCAGTTTTTAGTGAACACCGGCGCATTTCCAAAAATCTCCGCAATTGGAAGCGCGGTTACCAACATAACTTCAGCCTCGGCCGTCTTCTTTCTATCCGCTCTCCCTCTCAAGGCTCAGGAGCGATACCCGAGCGGAGACTATAACAAAAGCGATGTCTGCCAGGTCGGTTACTTTCTGGCGTTCGACCGGACGACCGCTTCGACGAACAAGTCGCTCAACCTTTACAGGTATTTCCGGAGCAGCGATGCCACGTTTACCAATCTTATCACCGGGTCCCTTTTTCAAAACCCCTTGATTGGCTCGACCGGCGAGGAACTTCTCGCGCGAAATGTCACGAGCTTTCGTATAATCGCTTGCAGTTTGACTGCAAGCAATACGCTCACCAACTTCACATCAAACAACCTTCCTGACCTCGTGGAAATACAGATCAAGGCCATCAACCAAGATGCCGCTAAGAAACTCGATAACAACGTCTCAAGCTGGACAAATCCGGCTTCACCCGTCATCGCTCCCGTTGAGCAAACGTTCACCACCAGGATAAAACTCAACCATCCGCAATGAGGTTTTTTCACGGAATGAACAGAATTAACAGAATTTCCAGGAGGTCGAACTCCCTCAAAGCCAGGGAGCCATTCCGCATTCCGCATTTGACTCGCAAGATCGCCCTTCGGGCTGCCTCCGGCAGTCTGTCTCGCTCCTCTCGGCTCGCATTCCGCATTGAGAAGAGACCGAAGGCCTCTTCTCTCATAACCACCCTCCTCGTTCTCGTCGTCCTCTCCACCATCGTCGTCGCCTTCATGCAGAGCATGAGCGTGGAGAGGAATGTGGCGCGGAGCGCAAAAAACAAGCTGCAGGCGCAACTCGCTGCGGAATCGGGCCTCGCAGCCGCCTTGAAACAGCTCACCATCGCCACCGGAACCAACCAAGCCTACGTGGTTGGCCAGACAAACGATGCTGCAAATTTCGGCCCCATCCTTGTCATCGCCCAGAAAAATCTCACGAATATTGGAGAACTCATGCCTCTGATTTCCGGCGACATCTCTTCGTTGAGCGGCTATCCCACCAATACAAACAACGGTCCTGCAGTTTTAAACTTCTTGAACGCCCGGACCAATTTGGCCCCCACAGCGAGTATCAATCTCAATCTCGAAAACAAGCTGATTCATGTCACGAACGGCTCGAATTACTATCGCGCCCCGTGGGTGTATCTGACGGACGCAGATGGAAAAACCAATGGTCGTTACGCCTACATTGTTTTGGATGAATGGGCGAGAGTCAACCCGCGCCACCATGGGATCGACACTCCCCGGAATCATCCGACGAACTGGTTTTCCGGTCCCCGGGAACTTCCTCTTTCCACCGGAGGCTCCAACCTTTTTACGACGAATGACGCTGCAAAGCTCACAAATATCGCGCCGTTCATGATCACCTCCCACACCATGGGACAGGCATTTTCGACTGCCGCTGACTACCAGCAGAAAAAACATCTCCTGACTGCCAATGAGATCTGGAGTCCGGACGTCATTCCCGCAGAACTGCCGGAAGGCGGGAAACCAAAATATAATATCAATGATCTGGCCACCAATTCGACCAATGGGGCATCCGCCACCGAGCGTGCGGACAAAATCGCGGGAATTATTTCCACGAACCTCCCCCAATTCGGCAAACGGGATTTGGGCCTTCAAATCGAGGATCCCAGCGGCTTGAAATATTTGAAACGCCTAGCGGCCAACATAGTGGATTACATTGACGCCGACAATGTTCCAACGACCGTCAATGGAGGAGAGCCGGCAGGCAAGGAGTTGACCCCATACATCGTCATGACCGCAGAAAAGAACACCTGGGTATCAGAATCTGCCGGACCTCCTTATACTATTGTGATCAAATCCGAATTTTATGCTCAACTGTGGAACCCGTGTGGAGTTCCGGTTTCCGGCAATGTCACAGTTGAGATCAAAAACCGACAATATATTGATTTGAGAAACGGAAATCCCCAGATTGATCTGGCTGATTTCACTTCGACACCCACAAATGTGACTTTATTGCCCAATGAGTTCAAAGCGGTTTCTCTTGGCTCGACTCAGCAAAACTTCACAACAGGCCCGACTTCGCTCAAACCAAGTTCCAACAAAACGAATTACCCCACCTGGCCCACAACCTCCTCCAAGTCAGGCTCACTGACAGGACACCCGCAATTTAGATACTATTGGAACAATAATTTGGCAGATATGAACCGCACGGAACCGGAAAATGTCGCCCCTGCAAGCGCGGGGCTTGTCCGATCCGGACCGGGAAACGCATTTGGCGGTTTAGGTGAAATAAGATGGTCGTTTAATTGGATTCCCGGCGGCACACAAAACAGTCCGAACACGGTTGGAGATCCCCGGATCACATTCATTTCCCAAAGCGATTGGGCCGGAGCGGGTGCAGCGAATACAGGGCATACCAACGGGTTTTGGCAAGGGAGGCAATCAGACCTCAATCCGGTCCGGACGCAAAACTTCAATTCCATCTGGGAGACTCGAGATTATGTGAGATCTAATACCGCAAATCAAGGAACAGCACTTGCTTCGAACAGTGGTGATCCAACAGCCATTTCAACCAAATACAGCACAGTTGATGCGACCAACTATATCGCAGTAGTCCGGAATCAATCCATGCAAAGCATCGGTGAGCTCGGGCATATATTTGATCCCATTCAAGTCGACAACACGGGCAGCAATTCCTATCATACTGACAATGGCTATGTGCGTCCCGGTGGGGCATTCACATTGCGAATTGGCCAACCGGAATTGAAGACGTTGGGCACAAATGGCAGTCGCGCCATCGAACTTGTTGATATTTTCACAGTTAACAGGACCAATGCGATATCAACAAATTATTCAGTCACACGAGGGCGGATCAACATTAACACTGCGCCACAGGCCGTTATTGAGGCGCTGTTTTACAATATTAAACCAGCGTCCGATGGCGCCTATACTAATTGCTCGATTTCCTCCGCGACTGTCTCCAATGTGGCCCAATCTCTCATCACAAACAGACCGTACAACCGATTGTCCGATTTGTATAAACTTGCGCCCGCTTTGGTCAACTCCACCAATTATTCTCCCGCTCTTGGCACGACGAACCGTCCCTCCAATGTCTTGATGAGTTCGCCTGCTGCCGACGTATTTGACAGGGCGCGCGAGGAAGCATTCGGAAAAGTTGTTGAACTCTGCACCGTTCAATCACGGGGATTTCGTGTCTATATTGTCGGTCAGTCTCTTGGAAGCAACCTGAAAAGGCACGGGCAAGCCGTGATCGAAACATCCATAAGCATGGAGACAACCTCATCAAATACAATTAGCCCCAAAGTCGAATCCTTGCGTTGGGATAACTGACATATGCTTGCCACGAGACATTCTTTTCTGATTATTCTTCTTGGCTTTTTCCAAGCAGCTCTGTTGTCGTGCGCCTTTGGGCAAACTGCTGCCACCCCAAGCCAACGACCTCCGAAGGTTCACCTGCAAATCTTGAATGGGATTTCGCCTGATCCTGTCGATATTGCGATTGATGGTCAGATATTGTTTTCCGATGCCAGGCCCGGACAACGCTTTTCGGCCATGGGACTACCCGAGAGCAAATTCCAGCTTGCTGTTATTGATAAAATCAACGGCCATAGGAAGACGCTTCAACTCGATCTTGAGGCGGGAGGATGCTACACGCTTCTTCTTGCCGGTGACTTTCAACTGCTAGCGCCTGTTTCTTCCGAAGCCCCCGAAGCAGCCCCCGAAGTGCGAGTCTATTCGGTGGTGCTCAGTAATAAGAACGAGCCAGGCCAGGCACCGGTTCGAGTCCGATTAGTTAACGGCCTGATCAGCGAGTCGGTCAAGATTCAAGGTCCAAACAACCAACCGTGCAGTGTTGCACCCATGCAAATGGAGGTTGTCTCAGGATTGCCGCCCAATCTACACATGAAAGCCAGCGTCGGCAGCGCAGTTCGCAGCCTCTACCTCGGTCAAGATCCCCCGGTTAAAAACATCGCCGTTGTTTTTTATCCCTCAGGTGACAGTTTTGGCTTTCGAGCTATGACAGAATATACGCCTGAGGGTGTTGCCCCAGAGGTAGAGCAAGAGGAGGAACGATCACCTTGAGGATTTCCGGAAGGGTTTGTTTGAGTCCGTTCTTTCACAGCCACCATCTTATTCTCCAATCAATGAAGCATCTCACAATACTCGGCTTTCTCTGTTTATTTCTACCCGGACCCTGTCCCGCGAAAGAGTCGCCCGCGTGGTCGATGCCTCCCGTGGCATATTTTGTAGAGCGGATTCCGCCGCCGCCGAAGGAGGGGGATGCGGCGGATTTGAGCGATCTGGAGTATGTGCTCGCCGTGCAGGCCTGCGCGACGCCTGAGCAGATCGCCCATACAAGGATGACAGCAAAGCTGGATCCTTTTGAAATCTTCAGCGAGGTGCTCGGGCCGGACTTCACGGCCGGGAAATTTCCTTTGACGAAGGCGCTCCTCGAAAAAGTCAGGGATACCGGGGAGTCTGTCAAAGACGAGCTGAAGGCCTGGTATGCCCGCAAGCGTCCGGTGGATGCCCATGAGAAGGACGGCGTCATATCCTATGTGGGCCGCGAGAAGAGCTTTTCGTATCCGAGCGGGCATTCACTGCGCGGATGGCTCACGGCGCTCGTGCTCGCGAGGCTGGATCCTTCAAAGAAGCACAAGCTGCTGAACTGCGGCGCGGCAGTCGGATGGGACCGGGTGGTTGCGGGGGTGCATTACCAGACCGATGCCATCGCCTCGCGAGCGGTCGGGCACCTAATCTTCGACAGGCTCATGGCGGATCCGGCATTTGTTGCCGAGCTTGAGAAGGTGAGGAAGGCGGAGTGGATGAAACCATGAGAGTCATGAAAAACGATTTGCGTTCCATTGTCGGCCTGTTTGCAGCCGCGATCCTGTTTTTCTCCCTCTCCTGGTTGCCTGCGAAAGACTGGGCGGAGTATACAGGATGCCGCCTGACTCCAGGGGCCTACCACGACGGGGACAGCTTCAGCCAGGTGAGTGGGCTGAAGGTAGAGGTGGCGCGCTGAAACGGAGCCAGTGAGATCGTTAGATTTCGGAGGGTCTCTGGGGTATAACCAAAACCAACAGAGACATGAAGCAGAAGAGAAGAAACCACAGCGCGGAGTTCAAAGCGCGG
>Ga0247840_10004510_pt1 | contig 21949 bp, 15 predicted proteins | sample LaCruzMarch2015__FD_192404 | JGI IMG/M metagenome (GOLD analysis project Ga0247840, IMG submission 192404) | Freshwater microbial communities from meromictic Lake La Cruz, Castile-La Mancha, Spain - LaCruzMarch2015_17m | ecosystem: Environmental > Aquatic > Freshwater > Lake | place: Spain... | reverse complement strand
ACACCGCGGGTCCGGTATAGGCCGTGATGCTGCAATGCTCCGCGATCGGCGCGGTGCAGGCAACCGGTGCCGTGATGGTCGCGGTGGTGGTGGACACGGCCGAGGTCCCGCCTCCGTTGTCCGTGACTCTGAGGGAAACGATATAGGTGCCGGCCGCCGAGTAAACATGGCTGGGATTGGCCTGGGTGCTGCTGGTGTTGTCACCAAAGGTCCAGGCGTAAGCGGCGATGGTGCCGTCCGGATCGCTGGAGCCGGCGCTGCTGAAGCTCACGGCGATGCCCGTGGTGCCGCTGTAGGGGCCATTGGCATTGGCGGTCGGAGCGATATTACTCGGCGCCTTGGGTGCACAGGTGGACGGTGCGCTGCTGACATTGCGCTCGGCTGTCTGCCCGTCCGCCTGGATGACACGCACCCGGCACGGAACGGGGCTTGGTTGCCTGGCGGCGATGTTCCAGGCGCCGGTCGAGGTGGTGGTGACGTTACCCAAGATCTGGGCTGGGTTGTAGGCGTTGACCAGCGTCACTCGCGTCCGTGGCGTGCCCACCCCAATGACCCGCACCAAGGTATTTTGGTTACTCCATGCCGCGCTGCTGATGCTGAGAACGGCGGCGGCCGCGGTCTGCATCCAGACCGGAGCAAGCCCCGCCAGGCAGAGTGTCGCAATCAGGAGACTCAGGCTCCATGGGCGCCACCGGGATCGCTGCTGTACTGTTCGTGGTGTGCGCTGGACGCGCGACGGTTTGGGGGTCGTCATGGGGGACTCCTCTCATTCAGGTGCGGGCTGGAACCTCCGTGGATCACCGGACAAGTCCTCCTGAAGATGAGCCCAACAAGACCAGCGGTCGGTGTCGGGCAAGGCCGGCTGTCGCACCAACGCTACCACCAGGCGCCTTAAGAGATCCTTAAGCCCAACGGAGCATGTGGTTTGACTCCGGCAGCCGCGGGGAAGATCAGATCCACGCGCAGCCCCGCCCCGTCCTCGCCCTCGCCCAAGGCGATCTCGATACCGTAACGGTCACAGATACGCCGCACGATGGCGAGCCCGAGCCCCGCGCCAGGCTCGGGCTGGCCGGCGGGCCGGTAGAAGCGGTCGAAGACCCGTTGCCGGTCGCCTTCCGGGATACCGGGACCGGAGTCAGTCACCCGCAACAGCAGGTGCTCGCGCTGCCGGAGGACCGCAACCCGAACCCGGCCCCCGGGCGGCGTGTATTTGATCCCGTTTTCTATCAGGTTGCCGACCAGCACCTCCAGTACCGTCGCCGGGACCGGTACCACACAGGGATCGCCGTCCGGCAACACGGCGGTCAAGCCGATCGTCCGCGCACCTGCGGCGATCTGTCGGTCGGTCACAGCCCGAGCCGCGGCTTTGGCAAGCGACGCGAAACCGCGCCCACTCACGCGATGAACGTCATGTTCGTCGTCCTGGAGGCGCGCCAGCGTCAAGAGTTGCGCGATCAGATGGGTTGCGCGATCCACGCCCTGGATCAGTTGCTCGAGCGCCGCGCTGCGCTCATCCGGTGCGGTGCTGCGCTGAGCGATCTGGGCATAGGTGCGGATAATCGTAAACGGTGTACGCAACTCGTGTGAGGCATCGGCGGCAAAGCGCCGCTCGGTGGCCAGCGTCTGATGGAGACGTTCCATCAAACCGTTCAGGGCCTCGGTCAGCGGTCGAATCTCCGTCGGGACACTCTGCCCATCGATCGGTGCCAGGCGCTCGGCGGAACACTGTCCGATGTCGCGGGCAACCCGCTGCAACGGGCGCAGGCCATCGCTCACCGCCCACCAGATAAGGAACACCGTCAAGGGCAGCGACCACAGAATGGGCTGCAATGCGTGGATTGTCAGAAACCGGATCATCTCCTGGCGGATCGTATAATTTTGTGCGACGAACACGACCTCTCCGGGCAGGGCGCCGGGAAGACCAAAAACCCGCCACTGAGCCCCACCAAGGGACTGATCCGAAAACCCGGTGGTCGGCGCCAGGGGCTGCGATGGCGCGGCACCAAAACTGGCGATGAGTCGATCCCCTTGCCAGCGCTGGAAACTCAACTTGAACTCATAGGGATGACCCACGGGTGACAGTTTTTGGGGGGCAGCAGCGGCGACGGACAAAGGGCCGACCAGGGTCAGTTCATGCAGCACCCGGGCCGTCTGCGCCAACTGGGCATCCAGGAGTTCCGCGATCTCATGACCCGATCGATCAAGCGAAATCAGGGCCACCGCGACCCAGACCATGACCCAGATGCCCAGCAGCGCAAGCAGCAGCCGTCGGCGAATCGACGTCATGACCCTGGGATGCAGACCAGTTGGTAGCCAACCCCGCGCACCGTGAGAATCCGCTCCCGGCCGAGTTTGCGCCTCAGGTGATGGATATGAACTTCCAGCGAGTTGCTCTCAACTTCGCCCTGCCAGCCGCGGGCCGCGGCCTCAAGTCGGGCGCGCGTGACCACGCGGTCGGGGTTTGCGATCAGGGCTTCCAACAGCGTGTACTCCATCGGGGAAAGCGACAGCGCCTGCCCACCCAAGGTCGCCGCGCGCTGAGAGGTATCCAGGGCCAGGTCCCCGACCTGCATCACCGGCGAGGGATGACCACGACCACGGCGAGCGAGCGCCCGCAACCGCGCGCTCAGTTCGTCGAGATCGAACGGCTTGACCAGATAGTCATCGGCCCCCGCATCCAGGCCGGAGACCTTGTCGGCGGTGGCATCGCGGGCGGTGAGGATCAGCACGGGCAGGACCGAGCCCGCGCGTCGGATCTCACGCAACAGCGAGAGCCCGTCGCGACCGGGCAGACCCAGGTCCAGGATCAGCAGGTCGAAGTGCTCCAGACTCAGAGCATGCAGGGCAGGCTCCGCGGCCCGCACCCAATCGGCCGCAATGCCGTCCTGGGCCAGCCCGGTGCGCAGCCCCGCCCCCAACAGCGGATCATCTTCGACGATCAGGACGCGCATTGCAGTTGGAGGGAATCACCCGCCGGATGGGCAATGCGCGGTTCGGTCAGGCGTAACCGTCCACCCCATCGCGAACCACGGAACCGGCCAGGCGACGATCCCATTCAACGCGGCGGCATCCCTTGCTGCCGATGCTGAGCTTGGGCCGCGGTGAACTCCTGGGGATCGACCCGACCGTCGCTGTTGCTGTCGATGGCGCCGAAGGTCGGGGCATTGGCCAGGTTACGCATCGCGTAGCCTTGTTGTGCCCGCTCCTGGATGCGCTTGCCCTTCGCCTCATTGAACTCCTGCTCGGTGAGGCTGCCGTCCCCGTTCAGGTCGTAGTCGGCGAAAGACGGCAGGTTGCGACCCATGCCGGGACCCATCCCCATGCCAGGCCCGCCCGCCCCCATGCCGGCGCCAGAGCCAGGACCCATGCCGGCGCCCGCCCCCGGCCCCATCCCGCGTCCCTGCATACGCGTCTGCTGGGCCTGGGCGAACTCATCCGGCATGAGTTTGCCGTCGCCATTCAGATCGAACTCCGCAAAGGAGGGTGCGTTGGCTGCCCCCTGCATCGGGGCACCAGCCGCCGCCCGCGCGGCCATACGCTGCGCGTGGGTCGTCTCAAACTCCTGCTGGGTGACGACGCCATTGCCGTCCTGATCGAACGCCGGAAACGACATGGGGCCGCGTGGCGGCTGATTTGCCGTCTGTGCGTTCAGCAGCGGGGCCGCGGCTGCCAGGGTGAGGGTCAAAGTCAAGGTGCGGGTCAAGTACTTCATCATTCGCCTTCGTCAATCTCGTGGTGCATAGTCCGGGTGGCCGCTCGTGTCCGCTAAGCGGACCGGGGCCACCCAAGGGTTCAAACTCACACTATAGAACCATAACGCTGGGGCCGTCCGTCGCCGATCTGCCGACGGCAAGGCGCCGGCGCCGGCACTCAGCGGACCAGCCGATCAGTCGTCATCGTCGTCCTGCTCCCCGGAGTCGCGCTTCTCCCGTGCGTGTTCGTCCGCACGATCGTCGCCTTCGCCGGCATCCCGCCCTTCCCGACGCCCGTCGGCATGCTCAGCGTCCTCGGCATCGCCGCCCCGGTGGCACTCGACGCAGTTCTCGTAGTCACGGATATCCTCCTCCAGATGTTTCTCGCGAATGCCGGAACGGGTGTGCTCATGACAACCGTAGCAGGTATAACGACTGTAGTCGTTGCCGACATGGCAGGTATTACAGGCTGCCTCGTGGTCACCCGTGAGACTGAACAGGCCCTCGTGGTCGAAGGTCGCGGGGGTCCAGGCCGCTTGGCCATGGCACTGACCGCAGTTGCCGACGACGCCTTGATGCATGCTGTCCAGCGGGGCCTGGTGACAGCCGCTGCACTGATCGCGGCGGGCGACTTTCAGCAGCCCGTGGGAGAACCGGCCGATGGGGTGAAACACCTGCACCCCCTTGTGGTCACTGTGACAGGCCACGCAGTCTTGCTCGGTCAAGTCCTGATGGAACGGGGGAAACTTCTGCTCGTCGGCGATCGACAGACCCTTGGTGGTCACCAGGCCGATCTCAGCCGGCTTGTGACAGTTGACACACTGGCCGGGCGTGCTGCCGATGAAGGGCTGATGGCAGGCAAAGCAGCGTGATGGGGAAATGCACCGTCCGCCATTGCTTCATGACGTCCACCGTCACCGCATCCCAAAAGACTTCCCGGTCAACCTCGGCCGCACTATCCCCGTGCCGGGTATGGAACTCCCGTTTTTCGCTCAATTGGCGGCGTGAGCGGCCGAGCAGATACTGTCCGGTCATTCCGCTGGCCAGGGTGACCAGCATGGCCAGCAGCGCCAACCAGGGCAGGATCGCGTAGACATGGACACCGGCGTGGACCAGGATCATCAACGCCCCCACCCAGGTCAATACCTCGTGCAGTTGCAGCAGCGTCTTCGGGTTACCGGAGTGGATCAGCTTGCGCTTGCGCATGGAATAGAAGAACGACAGCAGGATCAGGATGGTTCCGGGGATGCCCAGATAACGGCCGATCCAATAGAGGCCGTAAGCGTGCAATAAGGCATCGGTGATCGCGGTCGCGACGATCAGCGACCCGAACATCAGAACGAACGGCAGGACTTCTTTTCGGATAATGGAACGATTCATCTTGGACTCTAACCCGCCGCAACCAAGGCAGGTTCAGCTTCAGGAAGCTGCCTGGACGCGGCCGGAGCACCTCCAGCCATCTCGCCTGATTGACCCAGAACCCGGAAGCGGACCCGCTGGCGCTGCCACCAGAACAGACCAACAGCCGCGACCTGGGCCAGGATAGCCGCAGTAATCAACAGGACCAGCGTTGCGTTTGACATGATGCGTATCCCGCGAGACCTGCGTCCCGCTCAATCCTCTCGGCAATCGACAGCGCCCGTTACCGAAACCAGTCGGCAGCGCGGCACACCGCCGCGCCGAAGGGACGGTGCCCAGGTCGGGAGTCGGCACAACCGCGACCGGATATCAGGCTAACAGACGACGGCTGTCCGCGGCCTGTGCGAGATTGTCAGCGAAACGTCAGGTAGGAACTGACGTGCGTTTGACGCCATGGATCATGCCGCGCACCAAAGTCTCCTCGGACTGAAGGCTCGTGATCGCGGCCCCGAGCAAGTGCAAGGGAACCAGGCACAAAACGTGCGCCCGCGGAGCCGGCAGGTTCGGAAGGTCGGGCGCTGGTTTAGGGCAGATGCCTTCGTGCTGAACGCGGCGCGGGTGATGCGCGTTGTTGAGTAACAAAAAGAAGGCTGAAATGTAGGGGAAACGGTCTGACCGAGTCCGTACGGTAGTACACAGAGAAACGCAGTGAACACGGGGCACATCGCTTATCGACTCGGACATGGGGTGGTTTATTCTCCGAGAAAGAAACGCAATCCGAGATGGCAGTTCGCTGCCGCAAACGCGACGCCCGGGTCGCTTGGACAGCAGTTCCAAATTTGGGTGGCCGCCGCCGGCAGCGCGTTGGCGGCGAGGCTGATGGTGGATGCGCTGCGCTTATCCACCCTACAAAACCGGCTCCGTTGTAGGGTGGATAAGGCGCGCCGCTCAGTGTCGAGGACCCGTCACGGCGGTCGCGCGCGCCGCATCCACCAGAGGTCGCGCGATGCCGCCCAAATTTGGAATTGCTGTCGCTTGGAACGACTACCCTAGCCCTCCCGACCAGTGGTCTAATAGGCCAGACAGCAACCCCTCCGGTAAAGCGGACCATGGCGGACACCAAGACCAAACCGAGCCGCGCGGATCATCCCAGACTCGCTAGCCAGTTGTTATGAGCCAATGACCGATCCTCTATCGAAACAACAAGTTCAGCAGGAACTGCTCCAAGAGTGCGAATACCTGCTCATGAAGGAAGCTGCGCGCAGCTTCTACCCGCCGCTAATACATAGATCGTATCGCTTACTCTACATCCGCACCCGCGCGATTCTCGACGCCGTCGCAAAGCGCCGCCTCGACCTGGCACGCGGTGCGTTCGCTTTGCTTATGGATCCGGGCCCCAACAACCTTACTCTTCCCAGCCAATTCTCAATCAACCCGGTACTCCCCGTTCAGCCCAGACTGCCGCTCCGCGATCAACCCGACGAGCCGGTCCACCCCAAATACGCCAACCTCACCCGCTATCGCAGCCTCCTGCAACAAGTAGAGGCCCTGCCCACCTTTCAGTTCGCAGAGCAATGGAAGGCGGTGGAGTCCATGAGACCCCGAAAACTCCTCGGCGCAGCCCGCACCAAGGAGTTCTTGACTCTCCTCTGGTCCGCCCTGGCTGAAGGTTTAGCCGGCGAACCCTTCGACCCGAGTTTCCCCCAACTTCATGCCGGGGCCGCCTGGGCGAACGCCGGACGCTACCCGCAAGCTCGCAAAGCCGTGGAGTCAGACCCCGATTGGCAGCGGCGGCCCGCACTCATCATTGTCCACGCCGACGCCTGCTGGCACACAGACGACCCAACCACCGCCAGGCGCGACTGGGCAAACCTGTGCTGGCAGCATCCAGCGGATGCCGCGACCAGATTCGGCGCCAAGAACTTTCCCGACGTCCGGACGAAGGAACTCTGGCACGAATTTGGCGATACGAATCTGGACACGGCAGACTTTCCTGCCTGGGTGCTGCTTACCGATCCCCGCGCTGGTTCTGCGGTCCCGCCAAATTTGGCCCCCGACAACGCGACCGGCGAGGCCTACCAATTACTGCATCGGATGGTACGGGGAGCGGATTCGGTCGAATTGCGCATAAGGTTGAAAGCGGCAAGTTCGAAGCTCTTTCAGGTCTATCTGGATACGCGCTAGACCAATCGCTCCGCGGAGCGGCTCATACCCGGGTAACACGGCTCCGAGACTTTCCCCTGTCATGTCCGCTCAGCGGACCGAAGCCACCCCGTGGATTGGAACTCACGCGATAGAACGATCGGGGGATATAGGGGACGCGGCTATCCGTCCGCGAGCAGGTCGGCCAGGTCGAGTTCGATAGCCTCAAAAGGCGGGATGCGGGCGCGGTCCCGGTCCTTCAGGGTCGCGATCACGCGCCAGTCCCCGTCGTCCAGCGCATGGGCCACCAGCGTCCGCTCCTCCGGCCAGATCAGCCAGTAGAAGGGCACCCGGTGGCGCTTGAGCAGCAGCGGCAGGTACCGCGTGTCCTTCGTCTCGTGACCGGGGGAGACGATCTCGCAGACCCAGTCCGGCGGACGTTCGATCACCCCAGCAGGCAACCGCGGCAACCGCTCCCGACGCCAGCCGGCCAGGTCATGGGACGGACAGTCGTGGACCTCATAGGCAACGCTGACCTCGGTCGCGAACCACCAACCGCCACCGGGGCCGGCACCGCGGACGAGCGGGTGCAACTCACCGCGCAGGTTGCCCTGGGCAGCGGCATGGGCGAACCGCGCCATCGGCCGACGCACGATCTCGCCGCCGATCAGCTCGACCCGTTCGTCGGGAGACAGAAGCAGGTCATCGAGGGTCTTGAGTTTCAGCGCCTCCACCGGTCACCTCCAGCCAAAGCCGATACTGGCCCATGTTGCCCCAACCGGCGCGCCGCCGCCACACCTTGTCCGCCCAAGGGCCTTGGTCATAAACCCGGCCACCGCGCGATCTGCACGGTCGACGGTCCGCGCAGCGGACCCTACAGGACTGCCTCATGTGGCCTTGGTCATAAACCCGGCCACCACGCGACCGGCACGGTCGTCGGTCCGCACAGCGGACCCTACAGGTCACGGTGTTACCGTAGGGACCGCTGTGCGGACCGTCCGCGGCGGGCCGGAACGATGATCAAGGCCCCTCATGTTGCCCCAACCGGCGCGCCGCCGCCACCGCTGATCCCCCGCCCAAGCCCGCGCCGACGCGCGAGCACCTCAGCGCCTATGCGGAGCCCGGCGGCGGTGCGATCAGATGGGTCAAGGCCCGCTCGGCCTCCCGCCAGCCCCGATCGATGAGTTCCTCGGTACGGTGGAACTCGAAGGCGCGCGCGGCGTCGCGCGGGATGGTGACGATGGCGTCGGGCGTATAGGCGGCGAGCTTGAAGCGGGAGACGATGCCCTGCATGGTTTCGAACGATCCCTGAATCACGTCGCCCAGACCCCATTGACCGGCTGGCTGATGGCCGGATGGCTGGGGCTGAACCCCGAGCTTGGTCTGGACCTCGTCGATGAAGGCGATGATCCGGCGTTGATAGCCGGCGAGGACATCCGTCGGTTCAGAGGGCGCGGGCACCGGGGTCATCGCGGCCCGGGTCGCCGGGACCAACTCGCGCGGGCCGGCCAGATCGACGGCAATGGTGAAGTCCGTACCGTCGCTCAAGGTGGGTGCAATGGGCATCGGATTGACCAGGCCGCCGTCCAACAGCCAACGGCCATTGATCTCGAACGGCGTAAAGACGGTGGGCACCGCGATCGACGCGCGGATCGCGTCGAACAAAGGCCCGCGATTGAGCCAGACTTCCTTCTCCGCCTCCACATCGGTCGCCACCGCGGTGAAGGTGATCGGCAATTCCTCGATGTTGCGGTCGCCGATCAGCCCTTTGAGGGTCTCGATGACGCGCTCGCCTTTGAAGAGCCCGGACGGGTGCCAGGCGATATCCAGGAGCCGCAGCACGTCGGTCTGACGCAGCGCCCGCGCCCAGCGCTCAAAGGCGTCCAACTCGCCGGCGGCATAGATGCCGCCGACCAGCGCGCCCATGGAAGTCCCGGCCACCGATCGAATCGTAAAGCCGTTCGACTCCAGCCAGCGGATGACCCCGATATGAGCGAGCCCGCGGGCGCCGCCGCTGCCGAGGACGAGCGAGACCGTGAGCGGTGTGTTCATTGATGCTTATCCTCCTGAACGCCGGTCTTCCAGGAGTTCCCACCGGGCATAAGCCGCCGCCAATTGGGCCTCCAGTTCGGCGAGGCGCGCGCGCACGGTGACCACGGCCGCGGCTTCGCCGCCCTGGTAAAGCGCGGGATCGGCCAGGCGGGTCTGGAGGGCCCCCTGCTCGGCTTCCAGTGACTCGATGCGTGCCGGCAGTTCGGCCAATTCCTTCGCTTCTTTGTAGCTGAGTTTGGCTGCCGGGGCCTTGGGTGGCGGGGTGGCGGCCCGGGCGACTTGCGTCAAGCCGGCGGTCTTGACCGCCGCGGTGGACGGCGGCGGGTCGCGCTGACGCAGCCAGTCTTCATAGCCGCCCACGTAGTCGCGCACCAGGCCGTCGCCTTCGAAGACCAGTGAACTGGTGACCACATTGTCCAGCAGGGCGCGGTCATGGCTCACCAGGAGGATGGTGCCGGAGAACTCGACCAACAGCGACTCCAGCAGTTCCAGCGTCTCGGTGTCCAGGTCGTTGGTGGGCTCGTCGAGCACCAGCAGATTGGCGGGGCGGGTGAAGAGCTTGGCGAGCAGCAGACGGTTACGCTCGCCGCCCGAAAGTGCCTTGACCGGCTGGCGAGCGCGCTCCGGACTGAACAGGAAGTCGCGCAGGTACGACAGGACGTGACGGCTCTGCCCGTCCACCATGACCTGGTCGCTGCCCTCGGCCACGTTATCCTGGACGGTCCACTCCGGATTGAGCTGGGCGCGCAACTGGTCGAAGTAGGCGACCTGCAAATTAGTGCCGCGGCGAATGGTTCCGGACTGCGGCTCGAGGTCGCCGAGCAGCAGCTTGATCAGGGTACTCTTGCCGATGCCGTTGGGTCCGATGATGCCGATCTTGTCACCGCGCAGAATCAGTGTGTTGAGATCCCGCACCACCGGCGCACCGCCCCAGCCGAAGGTCACGCCGTCGGCCTCGGCCACCAGTCGGCCGGAGCGCTCACCCTCGGTGAGACGCAGGCGGGCCGCGCCTTGCTGCTCGCGCCGCTCCATGCGCTCGCGGCGCATCGACTCCAGGGCGCGCACCCGACCCTCGTTGCGGGTACGCCGCGCCTTGACACCCTGACGGATCCAGACCTCCTCGTCCGCCAGTCGGCGGTCGAAATGCGCATTGGCCAGCGCTTCCGCATGCCGACGTTCCTCTTGTCGGCGCAGATAGTTGGCATAGTCTCCGGGCCAATCGGTAAGGCACCCGCGGTCCAGTTCCAGGATACGGGTGGCGACCCGCTGCAAGAAGCGCCGGTCATGGGTAATGAACAGGAGCGCCCCCTGAAAGTCCTTGAGAAAACCCTCCAGCCAATCGATCGAGTCGATATCCAGATGGTTGGTCGGCTCATCGAGCATCAGGAGATCCGGCTCCAGCACCAGCGCCTGGGCCAGCAGCACCCGCCGCTGGAGTCCGCCTGAGAGATCGTTGAAGGCGGCCTCGGCGTTCAGCCCTAAACGCGAGATGACCCGCTCGGTGCGCTGTTCGATTTCCCAGCCGCCGCGGTCATCCAATTGTTGCTGAATCTGCGCCAGGCGCGTCAGATCATCGGCCTGGACCCCCGCCGTCATGTGGTGCGACAGGTGAAAATACTCTCGCATCAATGCGCCAAGGTCGCCAAGCCCCTCGGCCACCAGATCGAAAACGCTGGCGTCCTCATGACGGGGGATCTCCTGCGCCAATCGCGCCACCCGCAGGCCCTGCACGCACCGCACCGCACCGGAGTCCGGCTGGATTTCGCCGGCGATGATCCTGAGCAGGGTCGACTTGCCGGCCCCATTGCGTCCGATGAGACAGACCCGCTCACCCTTGTCGATGGCAAATGAACAGTCCTCCAGCAAGGGCGGGAGACCATAGGAGAGGGCGACCGATTCGATACTCAAGAGACTCATGGAGATTCCGGGGATGGGCCTGGGGCCGCCGACACGACGGCACTAAAGTTCGGCAGGGTATCCTAAAAACCGCCGCCAGCCATCCGCGGCGCCCCGGCGGCAGCAATTCAAAATTTGGGCGGCACCGCGCGACCTCTGGTGGATGCGGCGCGCGCGACCGCCGTGCCGAGTCCCTGAGACCGAGCGGCGCGCCTTATCCACCCTACAACGGAGCCGGTTTCGTCGGGTGGATAAGCGCAGCGCATCCACCATCGGCCTCGCTGCCGACACGCTGTTGGCGGCGGCCACCCAAATTTGGAACTGCTGCCCCGGCGGCCGGGCCCGGCACCCGGCGGTACCCGCGTGATCCATGACAAACCGCCATCACACCCCGGCGCGGATCGGCTAACATATTGATTGAGTCAAGCCGCGCACAGGCCGCGGCACGGTTGGCCGCGAACCCGGCCGACGGCGCCCGACGAAGACCGCAACGCCCTCAATCCACAGACGGATCGCGCACCGATGCCCACGGATCAGTCCGACCAATCACCCCGACCCGACGCTGCACCGGCGGTCATCCTCCGCCAGCGGATCGATCTGCTGTACGACGCCGTGCCCCTGTCCCTCTTCGGCGTCAGCGCCGGGGCCATCCTGACCGTCTTGCTGATCTCCCGCGGCACCCCCGATGGCGTGCAATTCGCGTGGCTCGCAACGGCCCTCGCGCTCAGCGCCGGAAGACTCTTGGGCTATCTCTACTTCCGCCGCGGCGCGGGCAATCAGGCGCCGGAACGGCTGCGCCTGACCTGGGCACTGGGCGGCGTGGTTCTCAACGGGTTGGTTTGGGGTTCGACGAGCCTGCTCCTGTTCCCCGCGGGTGACCCGGAAGGTCAGGTAGTGCTCGCCTTCGTCATCGCGGGTATCACCGCGGGCGGGGTCAATGCCGTCTCGGTGTTCCTCGTGCCCTCACTGCTGTTCACTATGCTGGTGCTGAGCCCCCTGATCGGGCGCCTGTGGCTGTCCGAGTCCGAACTCGGATCCGGGGTCGCGCTCGCCTGTTTGCTCTATGCGCTGTTGCTGGCCTTCTCCGCGATACGCCACAACCGCACCCTGATCGACAGCCTGCAGATGCGTCACGCCCGCGAACAGGCCGAGGCCGACATCGTGCGCCAAGCCTATCACGATCCGCTGACAAACTTGCCGAATCGTCGGCTGCTGCTGGAATACCTGCATCAGGACTTAGCCCTGGCGCGCCGCCACGGCCACCTTGGAGCGCTCGTGTTCCTTGATCTGGACCGCTTCAAGACCGTCAACGACTCACTGGGGCATCAGATCGGGGACGGGCTGCTGCAAGCCGCGGCGGCGCGCCTGCGCGCCGAGATCAAGGACGGCGACACGGCCAGCCGACTCGGCGGCGACGAGTTCGTGCTGCTCTTCACCGAACTGTCCAAGGATCCGGTGGAAGCCGCTTACCTGGCCCGTCAGGCAGCCGAGCAGGTCCGCCTGGCGCTGGCCGAACCCTACCGGATCGACGGCCACGATCTGCATGTCAGCGCCAGCATCGGCATCGCCCTCTATCCGAGCGACGGCGACGACCCCGACGCCCTGCTGCGGGCCGCGGACACGGCGATGTATCGGGCCAAGGAAGCCGGCCGCAACGCCGTCCGCTTCTTTCTCCCGGAGATGCAGGCGGCCGCGGTCGCACGCATGGAACTGGAACGTGCGCTGCGCCTCGCACTGACCAACAATGCCCTGGAGCTGCATTTCCAGCCCCAGATCGATGGATCCGGGCGGGTGATCGGCGCCGAAGCCTTGGCGCGCTGGCCGGGTTCTGGACTCACCGACGTGTCGCCCGAGGAATTCGTCCCGGTCGCGGAGGAGAGCGGCCTGGTCTATGCGTTCGGGGATTGGGTGCTGGAACAGGCCTGCGCGGCCATGGGGGCGATCCGCGCCGCCCCCGGCGGGGCGCGTATCCAGCGACTGGGGGTGAACGTGAGTCCGCGCTATTTCAGGCGTCCGAGCTTTGCCGAGGATCTGGAGTTCCTCATGCACCACCACGAGGTCGAGCCCTCGGCGATCGAACTGGAGATCACCGAGCGCACCCTGGTCGAGGACATCGAGGACACCACCGCCAAAATGGAGCGGCTGCGCGCCGTCGGCGTGCGCTTCGCGATCGACGACTTCGGCACCGGCTACTCTTCGCTTGCCTATCTCAAGCGGCTGCCGGTGGACTCACTGAAGATCGACCGGTCGTTCGTGCGCGATCTGCTCTCCGACGCGTCCGCCGCCGTCATCGTCACCGCCATCCTGGATCTCGCACGCCACCTGGGCCTCAAAGTGGTGGCGGAGGGGGTGGAGACCCCGGAGGCCCACGCCTTCCTGCTCGGGCATCGGTGCGACGAGTTCCAGGGGTTCTTGTTCCATCGCCCGATGACGCTGCCGGACTTCCTCAGCCTCATCGCCACCGCCCCGGCCAGTGGGCCACTGCGGCTTTCTCCAACATCATCAACAGGGTGACGCAGATGGGCGAAGTACGAGCAAGCGCGCGGTTGCGCAATTTTCTGGATGATCGCCAAATCTGCCCTTGCTCAAGCTGAAGTAGGCGCCTGGTCCCCGTGACAGCCGCCGCCCTTGCTGCGAAGATTAGCGCCCTAAACTTGCCGCGCGCCCACCCGCAGACCACCCAGAGCCCCACGCCATGAGCAGCAAAGACCATCTCTTCATCTTCGACACCACGCTGCGCGACGGCGAGCAGAGCCCCGGCGCCTCCATGACCCGCGACGAAAAGGTGCGGATCGCCAAGGCGCTCGAAAAGCTCAAGGTGGACGTGATCGAGGCCGGCTTCCCGATCGCGAGTCCGGGTGATTTCGAGGGCGTCAAGGCGGTTGCCGCGGTCATCAAGGATTGTCGGGTGTGCGGTCTGGCGCGCGCACTCGACAAGGACATCGACCGCGCCGGCGAGGCCCTGGCCGGGGCGAATGCCGGGCGCATCCATACCTTCATCGCCACCTCCCCGATCCACATGCAGAAGAAGCTCAACATGAGCCCGGATCAGGTGCTGGAGCAGGCGGTCTACGCGGTGCGCCGCGCGCTGCGCTACACCGACGACGTGGAGTTCTCCCCGGAGGACGCCGGCCGCTCCGAGATCGATTTTCTGTGCCGGGTGCTGGAGGCCGTGATCGACGCCGGGGCGCGCACCGTCAATATCCCGGATACCGTCGGTTACAACATCCCCCACCAGTTCGGCAGCCTGATCCGCACGCTGAAAGAGCGGGTGGTCAACGCCGACAAGGCGGTCTTCTCGGTGCATTGCCACAACGATCTGGGACTCGCCACCGCCAACTCACTGGCCGCCGTGCGCAACGGCGCCCGCCAGGTGGAGTGCACCATCAACGGTCTGGGCGAGCGCGCCGGCAACGCCGCGCTGGAAGAGATCGTCATGGCGGTACGCACGCGCCAGGATCTGTTCGACTGCGACGTGCGGCTCGATACCACCCAGATCGTCCCCTGCTCGCGGCTGGTGTCGGGCATCACCGGATTCCCGGTCCAGCCCAACAAGGCCGTGGTCGGGGCCAATGCTTTCGCCCATGAAGCCGGCATCCACCAGGACGGGGTGCTGAAAAACCGCGAGACCTACGAGATCATGCGCGCCGAAGATGTGGGCTGGAACGCCAATCGTATGGTCCTGGGCAAGCACTCCGGGCGCAGCGCGCTGCGCAGCCGACTCCAGGAACTGGGTGTCATCCTGAAGTCCGAAGAGGAACTCAACGCCGCCTTCTCTCGCTTCAAGGACCTGGCGGACAAGAAACACGAGATCTTCGACGAGGACCTCCAGGCCCTGGTCACCGACGCCAGCCTGGACACGACCAACGAGCGGGTCAAGCTGGTCTCACTGCGGGTTTGCTCCGAGACCGGGGAGATCCCCAAGGCGGACCTGATTCTGATGCTCGACGGCGAGGAAGAGCCCGGCACCGCCATCGGCGGCGGTCCGGTGGACGCCACTTTCAAGGCCATCGAATCCATCGTCAACAGCGGCACCGTACTCAAGCTCTATTCGGTCAACGCCATCACCAGCGGCACCGATGCCCAGGGCGAGGTAACGGTGCGGTTGGAAAAGGGCGGACGCATCGTCAACGGTCAGGGGGCAGACACCGACATCGTCGTCGCCTCCGCCAAGGCGTATCTCAATGCCTGCAACAAAATTCTGCTGGCGCCGACGCGCGCCCATCCGCAGACCGGGGACGTCTGAGCCCTGACGTGAATGAGGCCATGAACGGGGCCATGAACGGGGCGGTGCGGACGCGATGATGGACGAATCACGTCGCCGCGCCTACCTGCGCGCCATGGGGATCGACCTGTGGGTACCACGCCGGGAAGCGGCGGCCGGGGGCGATGAACGCGTCACGGCAGCACCGGCACCCGCCGAGCCGCCGCCACCGGCGCCGGCGCCGGCGCCGGTCGTGCTGTTCGAACCACCGCCCGAACTGCAGAGCGACTCCGGATGGGAGCCTGTTTGGGAGCCGGACTGGGAGCCCGCCGCAGCATCGAACACCATGCCGGCACCAGCGGACGCCCGGTCGTCGGCCGCGCCGACCAGCGGCCAGCCGCGGCCTGGTCCGACGCCGCCGACCACGGCCACCCTGCCGCCCGATCCGACCGGCATGGACTGGGACACCCTGGCCGCGACGGTCGCCGGCTGTCGCGCCTGCGCCCTGTGTGAGACTCGCACCCAGACCGTTTTCGGGGTCGGTGATCGCCAGGCGCGTCTCCTGGTGATCGGTGAGGCCCCGGGGGCGGATGAGGACCGGGCCGGCGAGCCCTTCGTCGGCCGCGCCGGACAGTTGTTGAATCGGATGTTGGCAGCCATTGGTTTCGCACGCGACCAGATCTATATCGCCAACATTCTCAAATGCCGTCCGCCGGGTAACCGCGATCCACGCCCCGACGAGGTCGAACACTGCCGGGGCTACCTGGCACGGCAGGTTGAGCTGATCCGGCCCCGCGCGATGCTGTCCGTGGGCCGCATCTCCGCGCAAACCCTGCTGGGTACCGACACCCCGGTCGGACGACTGCGTGGACGCTGGTTCGACTATGGTCCCGACGCCGTGCCCCTGCGCGTGACCTATCACCCGGCTTACCTGCTGCGGTCACCGGAGCACAAGGGCAAGGCGTGGGACGACTTGACCGCACTGGCCAAGCGGCTCGGCGACAGCGCGGACTAAAGCGATTTCCGGCAATTGCCTAGCCTTTCGCGCCCGCGGTTCGCGGTCGTTGCGCCGGGAAAAAATGTACTTGACTATTTAAGCAACTACTAATATGATTTCGTCCGTGGGTGGTGATGTACGTGGCCCACTTGCTGCCAACAACACAATCGAACTGGAGAGATCAAGATGAAGAAGCTTGCTACTGCTGCCGCGATCGCCGCCCTCTTGGGTGTTTCCGCCTCCGCCTCCGCCTGGTGGGGCCCCTGGGGCAACAACGGCTACGGCAACAATGGCTGGGGCAACAACGGCTGGGGCGACGGCATGGGCGACGCTTTCAGCGACATGTTCGGTGATGGCTACGGCGATTTCAACATGAGCATGAGCGGCGGCGGGACCGGTCGCGGCTATGGTCGTGGTCGTGGTTATGGTCGCGGCTATGGCTACGGCGACGGCTATGGGAGCGGCTATGGCTACGGCGCGCCCTACGGCTATGGCTACCCCTACGGCGGCTATGGCGTTCCTTACGGTGGCTATGGCGTTCCCTACGCTGCCCCTTACGGCATGCCCTACCCCGCGCCGGTCGCGCCTGTTGCCCCCGCTGCGCCGGCTCAGACCGAAGCCAAGTAACGGGCCCGGCAGGGATGAGCATCGGCACGCAGGGATGGCGTGCGCAAAAAAGCCAGGCAACGCCTGGCTTTTTTATTGCGTTCGCGCGTATGGTTCACCTGGAACCGGCAATCAGCCCGGACAGCGCGGTGCTCACGCCAAGACGCGGAGAACTGCCCGCACCAACCAATCGCCTCAGTTCCCGGCGATCCGTGGAATCTGCGCGGGAGTGGAGTCCGCCACCGCCACTACGTTCGGCGCGCTGAAAAAGGGGCCGCCGGCGTCGGGATCAAGCGCGAACCAGGCGGTGGAAACCACGGAGAAAACGAGCCAGAGGATGAGTTTAGGTGACATTCTGGTACTCCCGGAAACCTAGCGTTGCGGCACCGTCGAGGTGCTCTGTGCGTGCACTACAAGAATGGGCACGCGGGCGATTGTTCACTGTGACGCAGATCCAGAATCCAACCAAAGGCATTACATTTCTTTACGAACGCGTGAACAGGAACCGCTTTCCCGCCGCTTCCAGGCCACCCTGCTGCCGCGACATTTTCTGACGAACGTCGGACGCGGTCAGTGCTGAACCACCGGTTCATGGTCACCGCAATCGACCGCCCCTGAATCATCGCCCCGAGGGCGATTTTTCCGGGGCGCCGTGCGAAGATCCCGACCCGACGACCCTCAGCCGCAGCCCGCACCTCCGATGAAGCCTCCCGCCGACACCCAGCCCGTCCTGCACTCGCCCCTGAACCCGCCGCTGCCGGCTCGCCCCGGCGAGCGCCTGCTATGGGGCAAACTCCAGGGGGTGGCGCCGGCACTGGCCATTGCCGCGGCGGCGCGCCATCATCCGGGTCTGGTGCTGGCGCTGGTCGACGATGTCCAGGCCGCGGCCCGACTGCGCGATGAGCTGGCCTTCTTCCTGGCCGGCGCGCCGGGCACGGACCCGCTCCCGCTGCTCAGCTTCCCGGACTGGGAGACCCTGCCCTATGACGTGTTTTCGCCGCTGCCGGAACTGATCTCGGAGCGGCTGCTGACCCTGCACCGCCTGCCGGACCTCAGGCGCGGCGTACTGGTGGTGCCCGTCGCCACCCTGTTGCAGCGGCTGCCGCCGCAGGACTATGTCGACGGCCAGTCACTGGTACTCAAGATCGGCGAGCGCCTGGACCTGGACGCGACCCGCCGCCGGCTGGAGCGGGCCGGGTATTCCTGCGTCTCGCAGGTGATGGGGCACGGCGAGTTCGCGGTGCGCGGCTCGATTCTGGACTGCTTCCCCATGGGCAGCCAGGAGCCGCTGCGCATCGACCTGATGGACGATGAGGTCGACACCATCCGCACCTTCGACCCCGAGACCCAGCGCACCCGCGAGCGCCTGACCCAGGTGCGGATGTTGCCGGCACGCGAATTCCCGCTGAGCGAGGAGGCGATCTCGGGCTTCCGTCAGCGCTATCGGGCGCTGTTCGAGGGCGATCCCAAGGCGAGCCTGATCTATCGGGAGGTCTCCGAAGGCCGCACCCCGGGCGGGCTGGAGTATTACCTGCCGCTCTTCTTCGAGCAGACCGCGACCCTGTTCGACTATCTGCCGGACGGGGTCCTGACCCTGGAATCCGCTCACTGCCGGGAAGCCGCCACCACCTTCCTGGACGGCGTCGAGGCCCGCTACGAGCAGCGCCGACATGACGTGGAGCGACCCTTGCTGCCGCCCGCCCGGCTCTGGCTGGCCGCCGATGAGCTCGCCCACCGGCTCAACGGCCTGTCCGGTGTCCTCTACCAGCGCGCCGAACTGGAGGAGCGGCGCAAGGGCTATGCGCAAGCCCACAACTTCGCCACCCGCGCGCTGCCCCCGCTCGGCATCCAGGCGCGCGCCGAGCACCCGGCCCAGGCCCTCACGCACTTCCTGGCCGAGCCCGGGCGCCGCTGCCTGTTCGTCGCCGAAGGTCTGGGCCGGCGCGAAATGCTCAACGACCACCTGCACGGCTTCGGCATCCGCCCCCGCCAGATCGAGGGCTGGGCAGCCTTCCTGAGCGGCCAGGACGCGATCAACATCACCGTCGCTCCCCTGGAGCAGGGCCTGTGGTTACCGGATCCGAATCTGGTGATCGTCACCGAAACCCAACTGTACGGCGAGCGGGTCCGCCAGGAGCGCCGCCGCAAGGCGCGTGAGCGCGACGGCGAGTCGATCGTCCGCAACCTGACCGAACTGACCGCGGGCGCCCCGGTCGTTCACGAGGACCATGGCGTCGGGCGCTATCTGGGCCTCCAGACGCTGACCATCGGCGGCATGACCACCGAGTTCCTGACCCTGGAATATGCCAAGGGCGACAAGCTCTATGTCCCGGTCAGTTCACTGCATCTGATCTCGCGCTACACCGGCGCCTCACCCGAAACCGCCCCGCTGCACCGCCTGGGCGGTGATCAGTGGGACAAGGTCAAACGCAAGGCCGCCGAGAAGGCCCACGACGTGGCCGCCGAACTGCTGGACATCTATGCCCGGCGCGCGGCGCGCGAGGGCGTCGCCTTCCCCGCGCCCGGGCAGGAATACGCCGCCTTCGCGGATGCCTTCGCCTTCGAGGAGACCCCGGACCAGTTGCGTGCCATTGAGGGCGTGCTGGCCGACATGGAAGACCCCAAACCGATGGACCGCGTCGTCTGCGGTGACGTGGGCTTCGGCAAGACCGAGGTCGCCATGCGCGCCGCCTTCGTCGCCGCCGACGGCGGCCGTCAGGTGGCGGTGCTGGTGCCGACCACCCTGCTCGCCCAGCAGCACTTCGAGAACTTCTCCGACCGCTTCGCCGACTGGCCGATCAAGGTCGAGAGTCTGTCGCGCTTTCGCACCGCCAAAGAACAGAAAGTCATCCTCGACGGCCTGGCCAACGGCACCCTGGACATCGTGGTCGGCACCCACAAGCTGTTGCAGCCCAGCGTCAAGTTCAAGAACCTGGGGCTGGTGATCATCGACGAGGAACACCGTTTCGGCGTGCGCCACAAGGAGCAGATGAAATCGCTGCGCGCCGAGGTCGACGTGCTGACACTCACCGCCACACCGATCCCGCGCACCTTGAACATGGCCATGTCGGGCCTGCGCGATCTGTCGATCATCGCCACCCCGCCGGTCGAACGCCACCCCATCAAGACCTTCGTCAGCCCCTGGAACGACGGGCTGATCCAGGAGGCGGTGCAGCGTGAATTGAAGCGCGGCGGTCAGGTCTACTTCCTCCACAATGAAGTGGAGACCATCGAAAACCAGGCGCAGAAGCTGGAGGAATTGATCCCGGAGGCGCGGGTCCAGGTCGCCCACGGCCAGATGCGCGAACGCGACCTGGAACGGATCATGCGCGACTTCTATCATCAGCGCTTCAACCTGCTGGTGTGCACCACCATCATCGAAAGCGGCATCGACGTCCCCAGCGCCAATACCATCGTCATCAATCGTGCGGACAAACTGGGTCTGGCGCAACTGCACCAATTGCGCGGCCGGGTCGGACGCTCCCATCACCGCGCCTATGCCTATCTGATCACCCCGCCGCCCAAGTCCATGACCGAGGACGCCAGGAAACGCCTGGAAGCAATCGAATCCATGGAAGACCTGGGCGCCGGCTTCACGCTGGCCACCCATGATCTGGAGATCCGCGGCGCCGGTGAACTCCTGGGTGATGAACAATCCGGCCAGATCCACGAGATCGGCTTCAGCCTCTACATGGATCTCCTGGAGCGGGCGGTGCAGGCCCTCAAAGCCGGCCGCACCCCGGAACTAGACCGCCCGCTCGACCACGGCGCCGAAATCGATCTGGGCATCCCCGCCCTATTGCCGGCCGATTACTTGCCCGACGTGCACACCCGGCTGGTGCTGTATAAGCGCATCGCCAGTGCCAAGGACCAGGAGGAACTGAAAGAACTCCAGGTCGAGATGATCGACCGCTTCGGCCTGCTGCCGGAACCGGCCAAGAACCTGCTGGCGATTACCGAACTGAAGCTCATCGTCCAGCCGTTTGGGATCAAAAAGATCGAAGCCGGCCCGGCTGGCGGACGGGTGCTGTTCGCGGCGGATACCAAGGTTGACCCGGCGCGGCTGATCACGCTCATTCAGACCAAGCCGAAAGAATATAAGCTCGATGGCGGGGATAAGCTGCGGTTCTTTCGGGATCTTACCGATCCTGCTCAGCGGATTGCGCAGGTCGGAAGGGTGGTGGAGCAGTTGGTGGGGTGAAAGTCGCGCAGCGACCCCGTGGGAGCGGCGTCCCGCCGCGATGGGGCCGGGCGTGTCACCGCAGCGTTCGAGGTCACCGCGGCACCGCATCGCGGCGAGACGCCGCTCCCACGGGGACCATTTGAATTACGGTGACAGATCCGTAGGGTCCGCTGTGCGGACCAGCGGCCTCGCTGTTAGTGAGATGCCCGAGATGATGATCAATGCCTCCACGCCTGGCCACTGGAGGTCGAGGAGAACGTCGCGCCGGGAACGCGCTCCTCATCTCCCCCTTTGGGGAGGGCCGGGGAAGAGAACTGCCATGGCCGTTAGCAGGTCGAGTCCAACGCAAAGCTGAGATCCCTCGTTGGGCTCGCCTCGGCATGACTGAGCGGACTACACTCACCAGAACCCTCCAGCGGCTACTGCGCCTCCCATGAAGATCCGCTCCATCCATACCCAGAACGCCGGTCCGCTCGCCAGCCAAGTCTTCGATTTCAAAGATTCCTGGAGCGATGAGGTCGCATCGCGGGTGTTGTTCAGCGGTCCCAACGGCACCGGCAAGTCGTGGTTGCTGCGTGCCACCGCCACCCTGTGGGGAGCCTTCGGTCAGTGGCTTCACACGCGCAGCCCGCTGCCGGCCCGTCCCAGCGACCACGACCGGTTTCGGCAGTGGGGTAGTTTTGCGCTGATGCTGGAGCACACACCCTTCGGAGCGTCCCCGCTTCTCCTGGTCCACGGCACCATCGATTTTATCGACACCCTGAACCGGCTCTATCCGGATCACGCCTTGGTCGGCGAACGCGTGCCGCGTTCCACCA
>Ga0247840_10004508_pt1 | contig 21974 bp, 22 predicted proteins | sample LaCruzMarch2015__FD_192404 | JGI IMG/M metagenome (GOLD analysis project Ga0247840, IMG submission 192404) | Freshwater microbial communities from meromictic Lake La Cruz, Castile-La Mancha, Spain - LaCruzMarch2015_17m | ecosystem: Environmental > Aquatic > Freshwater > Lake | place: Spain... | reverse complement strand
GCATCGAGCAAGGGCTGATTTGCGGCTTCCCGGTGCGCAGCACCGACCAACAAGCCACCATCGTTCCGAGTCTCCCGCACAACGACTTCGCCCGCCAGCGCATCGACAAATCGGTCGATGAGCTCAAAGAGGAGCGCGCCATGGTGGCGAACCTCCTCCCGGAATAACCCCCGGCCAAAGGGTCAGGCGGTCTGCGACGCGCCCCGGTGCGCCGGCTTGCCTTTTTTGCCGCGTTTCGGCCGAACCGTGGTTTCCGACTTGTGGCAAGCCACGATGAACATGGGGGGAATGCTGGCCAAAAAATACTCCACCTCATGGGCGGCGTACATCTTGGTGTGCCCTTTCAACTCCGGGGTCACTTGGTAAACAATGAACTGGCCATCCGGGGTCAGACCGTCGTGTACCTCGCGCAGGATCTCTTTCTTCTTTTTCGGATCGAGGTAGCTGAATGGTATCCCTGAGATCACGTAGTCAGCCTCGCTGAAGCCCAATTTGCGCAGCTCGGTTCGGAAACTGGCCGCATCCTGCTCGTAAATGAGAACACGGTCATCGTCCCGGAACTGCTCGCGCAAATGCTCGGCCAGGTGGCTGTCCAGCTCGAAGGCGAGAAGCTTGGCGTCCGGAGCCAAGCGCTTGGCCAGCTCCCGGGTATAGCATCCCTCCCCCGCACCGAATTCCACGAAGACCCGCGCCTTGGCGAAATCCATCTTGTCCAAGACCCGTCGGACGAGCCCCTTGGAACTGGGGAGGACATAGGCCACCTGAAGCGGACGGGCCAGAAAACGGCGGAAGAGGATGGCACTCATGCGAGAACCCATGCTAGGAGTCCAAGCGATGCCGAATCAAGCGCAAGGTGACCATCCCGGCCCATGACGGCGCCACGCACCGTCGGATTGGCCACCTGCACCGCACTCGTCGTGGCCAACATGGTCGGCACCGGCATCTTCACCAGCCTCGGTTTTCAGGTCGGCGAAATCCCTTCGCGCCCGGCGATCATGGTCCTCTGGGGCCTCGGGGGCGTCCTCGCCTTGTGCGGGGCCCTGTGCTACGCCGAACTCTCGGCCGCGCTCCCGCGCTCCGGTGGTGAATATCATTTTCTCGGGAAAATTTACCATCCCGCCCTCGGCTTTATGGCTGGCATAGTGTCCATCATGGTCGGCTTCGCCGCCCCGATGGCCTTGAGCGCCTTGGCCTTTGGATCGTATTTGCACGGGCTTTTTCCCGGAGTCCAGCCCCTCGCAGCCTCCGTCGCGGTGGTTGTTCTCGTCACTCTGGTGCACCTGCACGACCTGCGGCTGAGCAGCGTATTCCAAATTTTTTTCACCGGGCTGAAAATCGCGCTCGTTTTCTTTCTTATCGTGGCTTTCTTCAACGCACCCGCTTCGACTCCCTCCGCCGCCGCGCCGTGGACCGACTACATGCTGACCGCGCCTTTCGCCGTCTCACTCATGTTCACGCTCTACGCCTATACCGGATGGAATGCCGCGACTTATATCTTGGGTGAAGTCCGCACCCCGGGTCGGATCATTCCCCTGGCCCTGACAGCGGGCACGCTAGCCGTCATGGCCCTTTATCTCGGTCTCAATGCCGCTTTTCTTCATGCCGCGCCGGCAAGGGCGCTCGCCGGACAACTCAACGTGGCGCAAGTCGCCGCCCAGGCCGTCTTCGGCCAAGGCGGAGGACGCTTGGTCGCCGGCATTATCGCGCTCGGCCTCATTTCGGCCATCAGCGCCATGGCCTGGGCCGGACCCCGTGTCGCCATGGTCATCGGCGAGGACTACCCGCGCGCTTTCGGTTGGTTGCGCTGGCGCACTGCGGCCGGTATCCCCGCTGCGGCAGTGCTCGGGCAAAGCCTGCTCACGCTCCTGCTGCTGCTCACCTCGGCCTTCGAGCAGGTGCTGGTCTACACACAGTTTTCCCTTTTGGCGTGCAGCTTTCTCACGGTGTCGGGCGTCATCGTCTACCGCTTCACGCAGCCGGATTTACCGCGCCCTTTCCGCGTGCCTTTTTATCCCCTCACCCCGCTGCTCTTTCTCGCGATCAGCGCGTTTGCCATTATTTACACCGCAGCGGCAAAACCGATCGAGGCCCTCTTCGGGGCCCTTACCCTGCTGGGCGGATTGGGGGTTTACGCCGCGGTCTCCAAAGGCGAAAATCGACGCGGGTCATGAAGTGTTTCCACCTGCTGCTTGCGCTGGCTCTCCCGGTGACAACAGCTTCGGCTTTCTCGCCCACCGAATTGGGCGCCTTTCTGGCCGGGCGCCAACTCCCCGCCGCAAGCCCCCTCGCCGCACTGCAGGACTCCCCCGAATACCGCCAGCACGCCCGCGAATACGCTGCGCAATGGTATCGCTACGACGACCTCTATTTCGCGCCCATGCGGTCGTGGTCGGCCAGCGAACTCGTCCCGCGCATCGGAACCACGTCACAGGTCACTTACCTCTTCGGCGGACCGGATTTGATCAGCGCGTTGGGCCTTTTCCCAGCGGCACGACTGTATGCCTTGGGTGGACTCGAACCGGTCGGCAAGCTGGGCAACCCCCTCAGCCTGAGCCCCGGAGAACTCCACGCCAGCCTCGCCATGCTGCGCAAATCGACCGAGGTGATCATGAATTTCAGCCATTTCATCACCAAGGATATGAAAACCGAATTGGCCAGCTCGCATTTTCAGGGAGTCTTTCCCATTATGCTCGTTTTTCTCTCCTTCACCGATGCACGCATCGATTCAGCCGAGAGATTGACCCTGCAACGCGACGGATCCCTCGTCCCGGGCGAGTCCGCCGGAGGCCAACCTGCCCTGCGCATCATCTTCCGCGCGTCACCCGGATCGCCTCCGGCGGAGGTGGTTTATTTGCAGGCCAACCTGGCCGACAGCGCGCTCGAAACGAACCCTGCCGTCCTCCAATGGCTCGCCTCCCGCGGGTCGTCCACCGGCTACCTCAAAGCGGCTTCTTACCTCCCGCATTCCGGCGGTTTTACCCGCGTGCGCGACTTTCTCCTCGGACATTGCCGGGCCATCGTGCAGGACGACTCGGGCATTCCGCTCTCGGTGCTTCGCGAGCGGGATTGGCAGGTTGTCTTCTTCGGCAAGTACACCACCCCACTGGATATTTTTTCCAAATACGATCAACCTGCTTTGCGTGCCGCTTACTCCGACGGCGCAGGGTTCAACCTGCCCTTCGGTTTCGGCTACCGCTGGCAACGCGGCGAGTCCACCCTCTTGCTCGCCCTGCCTCCCAACAATGCGCCGCGCGCCCTTCCGGTGGCACCTCGCACCGGCTACTGACCGAACAAACAGCGCAGAAACTCCGCATCGGAAAACCCGCGTCCACGACCCAGACGCACTACGGTCATGCGACGGGAGGGAATGATATAAACCCGCTGGCCGTGTGTTCCGATCATGGCGAGCAAATCTTGCGGGGCAGACCGGCTCAGGCAGGCGTTGGCCCAATCCTCCGGGGCTTTGGTTTTCCCCAATGATGATTCGATGTCGATCTCACGGGCGCCGGGACGCCCGGCACCCCGGTTGAGCCAGAAGCCGAGCGCATACATCCGGTTTGCCGCAGTCCCGGCGGCAAGCAAGGTCCTCACCTCGGCCGGCCAGCGCGCGCGGCCCATTCCCATGATAACCTCCCGCCCGGCCGGGAGAAGTTCGCGCGCGCCCATGCGGGCGCCGGTCGAGAAAAACAGCGTGCCGCGACCGTCGCGCCGCCAGCGCGCCACAACCCGGGCGTTCGCGCCCGGGACAAACTTGCGCAACCATGACTCGAGGGTTGTTCCGCGGCTCAGGCGGATCTCCTCCGCCAGTACCTCCCAGTGGGACGGCCCGTAGGCAAACTCTCCATGGCCGTTGCTTTTCAGCCCTTCCAACACAGGACCTTTGTCTTGGAGCCCTTGCCCGTAAAATGCGCGGTGCGCCGGGGGCAGTCCCGAAGTCTGGTTGAGAAGATCGGCGAGTGACACCCCTCGTGCGGCAGGGTGGGTCGCGGATTGGCCGAGAGACAGCCCGCCCGTCTTGGCGTCACGGAAAACACCGATCGAGACCAGACTCTTTGAGATGCTGAACACGCGCGGCGACAGGCCGTCCGGCGTTCCCCGCTCATAGACGACGCGCCCGTCGCTCCAGACCAGCAGCGAGACTTCGCCGTGCGCCGCAGAGCAAGCCGCGGCCCGCGCCAGTGCCGCATCGTCCGCACTGAGCACCGGCGCCACCAGGCACGCCACAGCGACAATGGGACCAACCACACGCATCATCCGCCGCCAGCCCTGTGACGCCCTGCCATGGCGCGCGCCAAAGTCAGTTCGTCAGCATGCTCCAACCCGCCCCCGGCCGGCATTCCTTGCGCCAGCCGTGACACCTTCACACCCCGCGGCGCGAGCAAGTCCGAGAGGTAATTCGCCGTGGCCTCGCCTTCAACATCGGTACTCAGAGCGAGGATCACCTCGGAGAATACTCCCCGCTCCAAGCGAGAGGTCAACTCAGCCAGACGCAAATCCTCAGGTCCCACGTGCTCGAGCGGCGAAAGTCTTCCGCCCAGAGCGTGATAAAGACCACGGAAAGCACCGGAACGCTCGATGGGTAAGATGTCCGTAGCCCGTTCAACCACGCAGAGCAAATCCTCGCGGTCGTGGTCTAGGCAAATAACACATTTTTCTTCGACCGCAAAAAAACCGCATGCCGCGCACTGGCGGACTCCGTCGCGCGCCGCAGCCAGAGCATCGGCCAGCGCGGTGGGTCGCTCACCATCGTCAAGGAGCCAAAGCGCCATGCGCTCCGCGCTGCGCGGACCGACCCCCGGCAACCGCCGCAACTCGCGCACCAGAGCCGCGAAAGGCCCGGGGTAATCAGCCGCCCTCACAAGCCGGAGGCTGTCCGCCGCGCTGCCGCGCTGCGTAAGGCAAAGATACGCGCGGCCGCATCGTCCCGCTCGCGGGCCAAAGCTCCGAAGGCGTTCTCCGCCTCGGCCCAACGCCCCTCCCAGAAAGCGTCCCACGCACGGTCCCAAGGCGCACTCACCCCGTCGGCTTCCGCCGCCGGACCGGTCACCTCGTGCAACAAAACCCGTTCCCCTTCGAAATCCCACCACGCCATCCGCCGCGACTTCCACCCGGCGGCCACTTCCGCGGCCAGCGCCTCTTCGACCAGCAGACCCGCCGCATAACCGCGTGCCGCCGCCGCCATGCGGCGCGCCCGGCGCAGAGGGGTTCCTCCCACCGTCCACCGCACTTCCGCCGGAAAATTCCCGACACCCGAGACACATTCTCCGCGCGAGAGTGCGGCGCAACCACCCGCCTGCTTGACCCAAGCCCACAGGACGCGGATTAGTTCCTCCGTAGGCGCCGGCTGCCCCCAAAGGCCAAAGGCAAAAAGGGCACCCTCGCCATCGCAACGCTCAAGGTACCCTCCCGCTTGATGAAAATGCCTCGCGGCACGGGAGGCCAACTCCGACTTTTCCTTCCAAGCGGCATGTTCGCCCTCCGGATGCCCCGGCCAGAGAATCTCAGCCAAAGCAAGAATCTCGCCTCTCGGACCGTCCTCCAAATGATGCTCGTCCATGCGCGAGTGCAGGAATTCCGGACTGACCCGCCCCCCCACCAGCGACCGCCAGCGCGCGCGCCGCGAACCCGCGGGGGTGAAGGAGAAAGCCAACGCTCCCGCTCCGGCCAAACCCACGGCGGTCATTGGCACGAGCGGACTCGCGACATAGCCGTAAAGCCCCGCCAGCCAAATCCCGCCGCCCAAGAGCCAAAGCGTGGCCAGCCAGATAAGCACCTTGAGGCCGCGCCGTGGAATATCGACCACGCACCAAGCAACCCATAGCGCCAGGAAAACCGCCAAAATGGCCTCGCCCCGCGGGTTGACCACAGGCGGTCGCCATCCCGGCCACCCCGGCAACATGGGTGCCCACAGCAGGGGCAAGGCCAGCACAATGGCGACCAGTGCGCAAATCAGCGCAGCTTTAAGATGCAGGGCCGGCACGTTTTTCATCAGATGAATCATCACGATACGCGCGCACCACCAGATCGCTCAAGAACTTGTCGGGCGACTCCACCGCTTCGCGCGGAAGCAAAAGCGGGCGGCCGGCGGTCGGACACTTCACCAGGCGCAACCCGAATTCGTAGTCTTTGAACAAGTCCGCGCACAATTCGCGCACCGGCCTCTGACCATTCACCGCCATCTTGACGAGGAGGTCAAGGGCTTCGGGTGCGAATTTCAAAGACAAACCTTGCGGCTGCCCGAGACGCTCGGCGAACTCTTCCGCGCTGCGCCGCAAAACGCGCAGACGCTCGTCTTGGCCGCTGGACCGCAGCTGCGCCAAGCGCTCGGCCGGCCGCTCGATGAGGTCCAAATCGATGCGCAGCGACGTGGTGCCGGACCCGGGCAGCTCGAATTTGAAGTCGCGCAGCAGGCGCTCGCAGACCGTGAGCAAACCCCGCGCCCCAGTCCCTTCCTCCGCGGCGAGTGCGGCAATACGATCAAGCGCCGCATCGTCAAAAACCGCCTCGATCCCGAAAGCCAGAAAAGCACGCTCGTACTGGCGGAGCACGCTGCCCTCGGACTCGGACAAAATTTTACGCAGGTCGGCTGCGGTCAATTCCTCGCAGGCCACGCGGACCGGAAGACGTCCGACAAATTCCGCCTCCATCCCGTATTCGATCAGGTCGGCCGTGGTCACTCCATGCTGCCAAGCCCGGTCCTCCGCCGGACCCGCCGGCGCGGCAAAACCGATCTGCGCCTGCTTGCGCCGCTTCTCCACGATCTCCTTCAGTCGCGGAAAGGCTCCGCTCACGATGAAAAGGATGCTCCTCGTATTGACCGCCTGCCGACCGGGCTTGCTCCCGCGCTGCAATTCCATCACGGCCTGCATCTGGCCCGCCAGATCCATCGGGTTGCGCAGCGGCACTTCCGTTTCTTCCATCAACTTGAGCAACGCGGTCTGCACCCCGCGCCCGCTCACATCCCGCCCGATCATGTTGCCGGACGTGGCAATTTTATCGACCTCGTCGATGTAAACAATGCCGTGCTCCGCGCGCTCGGTATCGCCATCGGCCTTTTGCACCAGTTCGCGCACCAAGTCCTCGACATCGCCGCCCACGTAGCCTGTCTCGCTGAATTTTGTCGCGTCGGCCTTGACGAAGGGGACACCGATCAATTCCGCGATGTGCCGCACAAGGTAGGTTTTGCCCACACCGGTCGGACCGGTAACGATCACGTTCTGCTTGGCATATTCGACCGGCGCCGTCTCGCCGCGCCGGGCGCGCTCACGCAGAAATTTCGCGTGGTTGTAATGGTCGCATACCGCAATGGAGAGCACCTTTTTCGCTTCGTCCTGCTTGATGACATAACGGTCGAGGTGTTCCTTGATCTCGCGCGGCGTAAGATGAAAATTGAAGACGTCATCCGTGTCACCCGCCACCGGCTCGGGTCCGCCCGCCGGCTCGGAGGCCGGAGAGGCCGGTTGTTGGAAGGCGGTTTGCAGAAAGGCTTGCAGGCGCCGTTGCAATTCGTCGGGCCCGGGAAGATTGGGTTCGCTCACCCCGCCATCTTAGCCGCGGCCGGCCCGGGCGCAAACCCGCTAGCCTCCCGAGACGAGCTTCTCGGCGACCCGCCGGTAACTACTCCAACCCTCCACCTCTGGGGCGGGATCAATCTCGAGAAACCGGGCCAAAAGACGATCGGCCTCCTCCTTGTTCCCGAGCGACCAGTCCGTCACACCGGCCACGAAAAAGACCAGCGATCCGACTCCCGTGACGGGATACCTCGCCAAATCGTCAAGGAGCAGAGGTTCGGTGCGCAAACCGAACCCGGCAGAATCGAGAAACATGTTGGCCAGCTCACGGTCCTCTGCCCGGTCGGAATACAACCCCGCCTGGGCAAGCGACCGCCACCGTTCCTGGGCCGCACCGGGATCCCCGTTCAGGGCGTAGGCCAGGGCGAGGTTGAAAGCCGCCCATTGGGCACGAGCGCTGCCCGGCAAGGCCACCGAAGCCGCTTTCCGAAAATCGTCCTGGGCCCCACCAAGGTCTCCGGCCACCAAGGCCCCGAGGCCGGCAGCCATCGGATCGGGGGCCATTTCCTGCCGCCCGCTCATCATCACCCCGCGCAGCGCGGTAATCTCCGGGCGCCCGCTGGTCAGGAAGAGCCCGGCCCCCACCACGAGAAGGAGCAAAGCGGCAGCGACCGAAATCAAAGTCACATACAACTTGGTGCGATTGGTCTCCACCTTGACCACTTCCCGCTTGGCTCCGGCCGGGCGGCCCGCCCGCTCGAGGACCTTGGCGCGGGCAAACTCAAGGTGCTCGATCAGTTCGGGATAGGACGCGTAGCGGTCGTCGGGATTTTTCTCCAGCATGCGGTTGATCGCGTAGGCCGTCTCCGGCGAAACATCCGGGGCGAAGGCCTCGAGACTTACCGGCTGGCTTTTGATTTGCTTGAGTGCAACCAGGCTCGCGCTCTCCGCCTCGAAAGGCGGACGGCCCGCGATGGCGTGAAAGAGCGTGCCTCCAAGACTGTAGATGTCGCTGCGGAAATCCTCCGGCTCGTAGTTCAACCGCTCTGGCGCGATGTAGTAAGGCGTGCCCCAAATTTCCCCCCGGGCCCCCGCTTCGTCCTCCAGCAGGCGGGCCAGACCGAAATCCACAATCTTCGTGGTGTGGGCGTCGGAAAAAAGGATGTTGCCGGGTTTGACATCGCGGTGAATCAGCCCCTTCTCCGCAGCGGCCTCCAATCCCTGCGCGATTTGCGCGCCGATTTCGAGCACCTGCGCTTCCGATACCCTGGTCTGGATGGCCATGAGGTCATCCAGCGATCCCTTCTCGACCAATTCCATCGCGAGATAAAATTGTCCGGACGCCTCGCCGAAGGAAAAAACGCGCACCGCGTGCGGATGGTTGACCGAGGCGGTCACGCGCGCCTCTTGCTCGAGTTTGGCCCGCTCTTCCTCGCTCGCGCTCATCTCGCGCCGCAGCACCTTGAGCGCGACCATGCGGGCTAGCGTGTGGTCGTAGGCCTTGAAGACCGAGCCCATGCCGCCCTGACCGATCAGCCCGATGAGTTCGAAGTTGTTGAAGATGCGGCGTGCGGCCAATCCCTCCTCGCAATGGGGACAAAAGATAGGGGCAAGGGGCAGTTCGTCGGTGACGTCGATGGAACCGCCGCAGGACGGGCAGCTCTCGATCAGCGCGGGGAAGGTGGACTCTTCCACACGGCAAACCTTGCGCGGCGGCGGCGGAACGTCCAGCGTTTCCACCGGAACCCATGGATGACACCCTTCATTGCACCGCCGAGCGGCGCGCCGACCGCCTCGACCGCTGGCTCGCCGGGCAGTGGCCTGACTTGAGCCGCGCCCGCTGGCAGAAAGCGCTGACCTCTGGCCTGGTGCAAGTCAACGGCACCGTGGCCCGCGCCTCCGATCCGGTCCGGGCCGGCGACAAAATCGAGGCCCGCCTGCCGCCCGCCGCCGCAGTCCCGGCCCATGTCACGCCGGAAAATATCCCCCTCGATATCCTCTACGAGGACGATCACCTGCTGTGTTTGAACAAGCCTCCTGGACTTGTGGTCCATCCGGCGGTCGGCCATTGGCAAGGCACCTTGGTCAACGCCGTTCTCCACCACTGCGGTCCGGTCACCGCAGGGGGGGACCCTCTGCGCCCGGGGATCATCCATCGTCTCGACAAGGACACCAGCGGTTGCATCCTCGTGGCGAAAACAGAGCAAGCACTGACCGCGCTCGCGCGCCAGTTTGCCGACCGCACCGCACAAAAAACCTATCTCGCCGTGGTTCGCGGGCTTCCCCGCACCTCGGCAGGTTCGGTCAACGGCGCCATCGAGCGGCACCCCGTCCACCGCCAACGCATGACGGTCAGCCGCGGGCCAGGGGCGCGCGCCGCCGAGACGTCGTGGCGCGTCCTCAACTCCGATGGAAAGCTTTCCCTGCTCGAATGCCGGCCGAAAACCGGGCGCACCCACCAGATCCGCGTGCACCTCAAACACCTTGGTCACCCCATAGCCGGTGACCGCACCTACGGAGGCGGCGCCGATTATCCGCGCCAACTGCTCCACGCGTGGAAAATTGCCGTGACCCATCCCGTCACCGGCGTCCTCATGGAATTCACTGCCCCGTTGCCCGGCGACTTTCCCTTGCGGCCGGACCAAGCCGGCTCCTGACTTTTGCCTCCTCCCGCGGGCCGGAGCGCCGTCACCAACGGCGGCGCTGCTCCCTCGCCAACGACTCCAATTGCCGCCGTTCCTCGCGGCTGAGACCGTCCATTCCTTCCTCCGCGACCCGGGAAAGCAATTCCTCGGTCTGCGCGGTGCGCCCGGCTTCGTCCGCCGACCGCCGGATGCGCGGCGCGGCGGGGAGCCACCACCACGTCAGGAACGCTCCAGCCATGGCGCCGCCCAAATGCGCGAGGTGGCCGACCTGGGGAAAAATACGCAGCACGGCGCAAAGCAGGGAGACGAGAATAATCCCCCGCCCGAGCGTTTTGGCCTTCATGTTGACCGGCAAAACAAAGAAGAGCAGCGCGCGCAGCGGCATCTCGGGATAGGCCGTGGTGAAAGCTAACATGATGCCGCATACCGCCCCGGAGGCGCCGATCAATTCCGAAGAGGGGGAAGCAAATGCGGTTTGGAGCAGACCGCCCGCCACACCGGAAAGAAGATAAAGCAGCAAGTATTTCGCCCGCCCGAGCAAGTGCTCGACTTCCGGGCCGATGAACCACAAGGCCAACACGTTGACCGAGAGATGCAGGAGGTTGGCATGAAGGAAAATATGGGTGAACAAAGTCCACCAGCGCCCCTCGGACAACGCTTGCCCGCTCAACGCCCACGCCGAAAGGTCCAATCCCCGTTCTCCACCGAGGAGCAGGACCTCGAGGGTGTAGGCCGCCACACACCCTGCCGCCAGAAGCACCGTGACCGGAGCCGCGCGCAACTTGTCCCGCAAATCTTGCATGGAGCGAGGCTAACAGCCGGGGCACGGGGGAGCAACGCGCGCTTCCCGCTTTGCATCAAGCCCCGTTGGGTTAACGTGGCCGGTCGTATGCCGCGCTGCCTCCGCCCCTGCCTCATCGCTGCCGCCGCGCTGGTCGGTCTGGCCGTCGCCGCCGTGCTCGCTTTCAACCTCCACTTGCAGTCGAACGCCATGCAGGAACAGTTGCGCAAAGCAGCCATCGACACCATCGGGCTGCCGCTCAATGTGCGCAGCGCCATTTACACGCCTTGGGATGGCATCTGCCTGCGCGGACTGGTCATGCCCGACATGGAAAATGCCGGCGTCAATTTCCTCGAGGCCTCCGAGTTCCGCATCATGTTCCGACTCTGGCCTCTCCTCCGGCGCGAGTTTGTGGTGAGCAGCCTGCGGCTGAACGAAGCCGTTCTCACCTGGAGGCAAAACACGGAGGGCAAATGGCGGGTACCGCGTCAACCTGCGGATGCTATCCCCGCGCCCGCCGGCACCCCCGGCATGGCACGCCCCGCCGTATCGCCCGCGCCGACCCCGGCCCGGCCGGCGGTGGAAATTGTCGGCGCCGTGGTGCCGGAACCGGTCATGGCTGTGCGGATCGACGGCATGGAAGTGCGGCGTTCGCGCATCCTTTTCGAAAACCGCGACGGCTGGCCATTGCTCGACGCAGAAGGCATCACCGCACGGGCCAACCTCGGCGGCGACGGCAACGCGACCGGCGAAGCGCGCGTTCCCGAGGCTGTCCTCGCCGGCCTCATCGTGGCACGCGACCTCGCCACCGACTTCACCCTCGAGCAAGGTCTCCTCCAACTCACCGGCATCCGCGGGGAGATCGCCGGCGGAAGCCTCGCCGGGCAGGGCAGCGTGGCCACCATGGCCGAAGGGTCGCCTTACGAGTGGGACCTCCGGCTCGACGGCTTCCAAATGTCCGAACTGCGCATGCCGTCCTCGTTCGGTGGCACCCGCATGGAAGGCACCCTCGCTGCGCACTTCACCGTGCAGGGACGCAATGCCCCGCAACGAAGGTTGCAAGGGCGCACCCGGATCGACCTGGCCAACGGCCGCATGATCCCGTCGGACTACCTTAAAGGGCTCGGCCAAGTGCTCGGCATTCGCGAAATGCAGGGACTCGATTTCCGCGAGGCCTATGCCGAGTTGCGTCTCGATGACGATTTTATCCACGTCGCTCCGCTTTGGCTGCGCTCCGACGAGTTTGCCGTGGAAATGAGCGGACCGGTTACCCGCGGCGGCGGCCTCGATCTCAAAGCCCGTCTCCTCCTCGGACCGGCCTCGGCCTCGCGCTTGGCCGCATTGACCGGCCGCGAGTTGCCCGCCGCCGGCATCAAGGACATGCCCGGCTTCCGGGCGGTTACCTTCCGCGTGACCGGAACCCTCGAGAAACCGCAAAGCGACCTCGCCTCGCGCCTGCTCGGCGGCGGGGCCGGCGGACGCATCGGCGAATTTTTCCTCAACTTCCTGGGCGCCCCCTAAGCCATGCGCGTGATTGCCGGAACCGCGCGCGGCCTGCGCCTCGACTGCCCGACTGGCGTGGCCCGCCCCATGATGGATCGCGTACGCGGGGCGGTTTTCTCCAGCCTCGGCGAAGCGGTCCCCGGCGCCCGGGCCCTGGATCTTTTTGCCGGAAGCGGAGCCATCGGCATCGAGGCGCTGAGCCGCGGCGCCGCTTCGTGCGATTTCATCGACCGCAACCGCAAGGCCTCCGAGGTCATCCGCAGCAACCTCGCCCGCGCCAAGTTGACTGGCTCGGTCCGCATGCAGGACGTTGCCGCCTATATCGGACGCGCGGCACCTGCCACCTTCGATCTTGTCTTCGCAGACCCGCCTTTTGCCCTGGAAACCGGGGACCCCGCCCACCCGCACTCCCTGCTCGCCGGGAGCGACCTCGCCCGCTGCGTGGCGCCGGGCGGATTCTTCGTCGTCGAGTTGCCGCAGGAACCGCCCCGGCCTGCCCCGTCTTGGGAATTGCTCCGCAACCGCCGTTACGGGCAGGCTTGGGTGGCGATGTACCGCCGGACGTCCGAAGCATGACGCGCATTCTTTACAATCTTCTCTTTCCCCTCGCCTTTCTAGTCATCCTGCCGCGTTACTTGGCGCGCATGGTCCGCCGGGGTGGCTACCGGCGTCATTTCGGGCAGCGATTCGCGCGCTACGCCCCGGAGTTGCGGTCACGCTTTGACCGCGGTGAATGGATTTGGGTGCATGCCGTCAGCGTCGGCGAATTGCTCATCGCCCTCAAACTCTTGGACGAACTTCACCGGCGCCACCCCGCATGGCGCTTCGCCGTTTCCAGCACCACATCCACCGCCCACGCTCTCGCCCTCGGGCGGCAGACTGATTGGTGGGTTCCCATCTATGCGCCGGTGGATTTTCCTCCCCTCGTGCGCCGCGCGCTCGACACCATTCGTCCCCGCGCCGTCGTGCTGACTGAAAGCGAAATGTGGCCGAACTTCATCTGGGCGGCCCGGCGACGCCATATCCCCGTCGTCCTGGTCAACGCCCGCGTCTCACCACGTTCCGCGCGCCGCTACCGGCGCTTCGCGCCGGTGCTCCGCGCCGTGACCCGACATTTGCAGGCCATCGGACTTCAGGAAAAGTCGCACGCCGCACTCTGGAAACATCTCGGCGTGCCAGCGCAGCGACTGCACCTGACCGGCAGTGTGAAATACGACCCCACCGGCGAGCGTCCGCAGGACCGGGACTTCCGTCCCGTGCTCGCGGGCTTCGGCTTCGACCCCGCCGACCCAATCCTTCTCGGCGGGAGCACCCACGAAGGAGAAGAGGAAATCCTCGCCGATGGACTGCGTATCTTGCGTAAACAATGCCCCGCGGCACGCCTCCTTATCGCCCCGCGCCACGTCGAGCGCACCGCAAAGATCGCCGCGAGCCTCGCCCGGACCGGTTTCCGCGTGGCGCGACGCACGGAAACCCACACCGGTCCGGCTCCGGATATTCTCCTTCTCGATACCACCGGGGAATTGCCCGATTGGTATGCCTGCGCAGATGCGGTTTTTATTGGCAAGAGTCTCCGCGGATCCGGCGGACAAAACCCCGTCGAAGCCATCCTCGCCGGCTGCCCCGTCCTCTTCGGCCCGCAGATGCAGAATTTCGCGGCGCTCCGCGAGGCGCTGCTCTCCGCAGGCGGGGCGGTGGAAATACACGATGCCAACGACCTGGCCGCGGAGACTGTCCGGCTTTTCACCGACCCGTCACACCGCGCCAAGCTGGTCGAGAACGCGGGGATCGCCCTGCAACCGCACCACGGTGCCACGGTCCGGACCGCCGGGTTGGTCGAAAACGCCGTCATGGGGAGTGACTCCGCCCCCTCCCGCGTGTAAACTGCCAAGGTTGATGCGGGCCAAACCCTTTAAAATCGGAAATGTCACCGTGGGCGGGAAAAAACTCCTCCTCATCCTCGGTCCGTGCGTCCTAGAAAGTGAAAGGTCGGCCCGCCGTGCCGCCGCGCGGATTCTCACCATCACGCGCCGCCTCGGTATCCCGTTCATCTTCAAGGCCTCCTACGACAAAGCCAACCGCACGTCAGGATCCTCCTTCCGCGGCCCCGGCCTCGAGGAAGGTTGCCGCATTCTCGCCTCCATCAGCCGCGACTACGGCCTGCCCGTCACGACAGATGTCCACTCCCCGGAAGAAGTCGCCGTCGCCGCACGCCATGTCGACCTTTTGCAAATCCCCGCCTTCCTCTGCCGCCAAACCGACCTGATCGCCGCGGCGGGGGCGAGCGGTCGCGCGGTCAATGTGAAGAAGGGCCAATTTCTCTCACCGTGGGAAATCGAACCCATCGCGCGCAAGCTCCGTGCCGCGGGATGCCGCCGCTTCTTTTTCACCGAGCGCGGCACGACCTTCGGCTACAATAACCTCGTGGCCGACATGCGCTCCATCCCCTGGATCCGCGCCCAAGGTTTCCCCTTGGTTTTTGACGCCACCCATTCCGTGCAGCGGCCGGGCGGCGGCGGCGACCGCACCACCGGGGACGGCGAACTCGCGCCTGTGCTTGCCGCCGCCGCGGTCGCAGCCGGGGCCGACGGCGTTTTCCTCGAGACCCACGAGAATCCGGCCAAAGCTCCGTCCGATGGACCCAACCAGATTCCCCTTGCCCGCTTGCCCGGCGTCCTGCGCCAACTTCTCGCCATCCGCCATGCGCTTTGACCTTTCCGTCCTGCTCGCCACGCTCATCCTGCCATTGGCCGCCCCCGCGCAGGAAAGTCCGGGCCTGGGCCCCATCGACATTCCGGTCGCCATTGGCCAAAGCGTCAAAGAAATCCGCGTCCCCCACCACAACGCCCAAGGCAAACTCAGCCTGCGTCTGAACGCGGAGCGGGCCGAACGCTCCAGCAGCACCGAATTCACCTTCGGCGAGCTGCGCATCGAAATCTTCGGCGAGGAGGCCGAGAAAGCCACCCTCGAAGTCCTCCTCCCCGAGGCCGTCTTCGACCAAGGCACGCGCCGGCTGGTCAGCAACCGCCGCTCGGTCATCAAAGGCGAAACCCTCGAAATCACCGGGAGCCAACTCGAATTCGACATCGATACGCGGACCAGCCTGCTGCGCGGACCCGTCACCATGGTGGTCACCGCCTCCGACAAACTCCAGCCATGAGACCCGCCGTTTTTCTCCTCGCTCTCACCGCCACCGCGGCAGCCCAGACCGGCGCTGATCCGCTCGGGCTCGGACCCTTGGCCGAGACGCGACCGCTCGGATCCAAAACCGAAATCACCGCGCAACAAGAGGCCACCTTCGACGAGCAAAAAAACACCGCGATCTTCGTCGGCAGCGTGCGCGTGACCGACCCCAGCTTCCTCCTCTCCTCCGACCGGCTCACCGTGTTCCTCACGGCCGACCGCTCGGGTATCGAACGCGCCGTGGCCGAGGGCAGTGTCGTCATCGTGCAGCGCGCCGCGGGGGAGGCCGAGGAGAACAAAGGGGCGGTCGGGCGGGCCCAGCGGGCCGAATACCTTCCCGCCGACGGCCGCGCCACCCTCAGCGGAAGCCCGGAGATCCAACAGGGCATCAACCGCCACATCGCCACTTCACCCGGAACACGCATGATTCTCCACCGCGACGGCCGCGCCAGTACCATCGGGCCCAGCCGTACGGTGATCACCGACGCCGCCGCACCCGAATTGCCATGAGCGCCGAACTCCCCACCGCCAAGCCGGGCGCAGATGCCGCCCGCCCGATTCTTCAGACGGACCAACTGGTCAAAGTTTACGGCGGACGCGCTGTGGTCAACGGCGTCGACATCCATGTGCGCCGCGGCGAAATCGTCGGCTTGCTCGGCCCCAATGGCGCGGGCAAAACGACCAGCTTCTATATGATCGTCGGCCTGGTCCGTCCGAATTCAGGCCGCGTCCTCTTCGACGACCAGGATGTCACCCGCATGCCCATGTTCCGCCGCGCCCGCGCCGGCATGGGCTACCTGCCGCAAGAGGAATCCGTGTTCCGCAAGCTGACCGTGGAGCAAAACATCATGGCCATCCTCGAAACGACCAAGCTCTCCCGCCCTCAACGCAAAGCCCGCTGCGAGGAACTACTCCATCAGTTCGGCATCGAGCACATCGCCAAAAATACCGCCCTCACTCTGAGCGGCGGCGAGAAACGCCGCCTGACCATCGCCCGCTCGCTCGTGACCAGCCCCTCGCTCCTCATGCTCGACGAACCTTTCAGTGGCGTCGATCCCATCGCGGTCTTCGACGTCCAGCAGATCATCTCGAATCTGCGCGACGCCGGCCTCGCCATCCTCATCACCGACCACAACGTCCGCGAAACCCTCGCCATCGTGGACCGCGCTTACCTCATCTTTGAAGGACGCGTGGAAAGCGAGGGGCCCAAAGATTTCCTGCTCAACGACCCCGTCAGCCGCAGACTTTATCTCGGCGAAAGCTTCAGCATGTAAACGCCATGGCCTCCCTCGCAATCGAACCACCCAGCGTCGGGCAATTTTTCGAAACCAACGCCGACGCCCTCGGCCTCGAACTGGTGGCCGGAAAAACCGGCCTCGACCGCATCATCCGCGAGCCCACGGTCAACCGCCCCGGCCTCGCCCTCTCGGGCTTCTACAATTACTTCGCCCCGAAACGTGTCCAGGTTTTCGGCAGTGCCGAACTCAGCTACCTCCAAAGTCTCCCCGCCACCGAACGCAAGGACCGCCTGCGCCGGTTCTTCGGTTGCACCATACCCTGTCTGGTCATCGCCCGCCGGGCGAAACTTCCTCCGGGCGTCACCGAGTTCGCCGATCGGGCCGGCATCCCTGTTTTCCGCACCCCGATGATCACCATGAAGTTCATCAACGCCGCTACCATCGCGCTCGAACTCGACTTCGCCCCGCGCCGCAGCGAGCACGGCAGCATGGTCGATATCCTCGGCGTGGGCACCCTCATCCGCGGCGACAGCGGCATCGGCAAGAGCGAATGCGTCCTCAGTCTTCTCGAGCGCGGCTACAGCCTGGTCAGCGACGACATCACCCGCTTCCGCGCGATCGAGGGCCGCGAACTGATAGGCGCCTCCGCCGAGCTGACCCGCTTCCACATGGAGGTCCGGGGTATCGGTATCATCAATGTCGCCGCCATCTTCGGCGTCCGCAGCATCCGGACGGAAAAGTCCCTCGATCTCGTTGTGACCCTCAAAGACTGGACGGAAATGGAGGATGTAGACCGCCACGGCCTTCAGCGCCAGTTCTACAAGATCCTTGGCATCTCCGTGCCCCACGTTATTATTCCCGTTCGCACAGGCCGTGATCTCGGTCGTTTGGTCGAAGTCGCCGCGTTGGACCAGAAGTTGAAGTCCCACGGGACAGACAGCGCCAACGAGTTCAACGAACGGCTGATCAACCAAATGAAGGGCCAGTGACAAAACACATGGGAATCCTCGCCAAAAAAACCAGCGCGACGGAAAGCCGTCTCACCCGGGAACTGGTCATTCTCAACCGCTACGGGCTTCACGCCCGTCCCGCGGCCCTTTTCGTCAAGACGTCGAACCGCTTTAAATCAGAAGTCTGGGTCGAAAAGGACGGCGAGGAAGTCAATGGCAAGTCGATCATGGGCCTCATGATGCTTGCCGCCGGCCACGGCTCCAAACTCAGGGTCTCCGCCGCCGGCGCCGATGCCGAAAAATTCCTCAAGGAAATCGAGGAACTTGTCGCCAGCCGCTTCCACGAGGACTGAGCCGGCCGCGCATTCCCCCTTCCCCCCCCCTGCGCTTTCCGTTAAACAGCGCTCCGAATGGGCGCACCGCACGAGCAAGAAATCATTTGGCAGGGCATTGGCGTCTCCCCCGGCATCGTCGAAGGGGATGTGGTTGTCCATTGGCAAAACGAGGAAGAAATACCGGTCCGCGACATCACCCCCGCGGAAATTCCCTCAGAAATCGCCCGGTTCGAGGTCGCCCTCATCGCCACGCGCCAGGAACTTCTCGAAATTCAGCAGAAAATTGCCGGGGCGATCGGTGCGGACGACGCCAGCATTTTCGATGCCCACCTTTTGGTTGTCGAGGACCGCACCCTCATCGATGAAGCCCTGCGCGGACTCGAACGCGACCTGAATAACATCGAGTTCGTCTTCCACCAAGTTGCCGAAAAATACTGCCGCACCCTCGCCGCGATCGATGACCCTTACTTGCAGGAACGCGTGGTCGACGTCGAGGACGTCACCCGCCGCATCATCCGCCACCTGCTCGGCAAATCCCGCGAGGAACTCCACAAACTCGACCGGCCGCACATCATTGTTGCGCGCAATCTCACGCCCTCCGACACTGCCCTGATCAATCGAGAGCTGGTGCGCGGTTTCGTTACCGAGCAAGGCAGCCGCACATCGCACAGCGCCATCATGGCGCGCTCCCTCGGCATCCCGGCCATTGTCGCCCTCCCCGGCGTCTGCACAAAAACTGCCACCGGCGATCACGTTCTCCTCGACGGCTACAGCGGCCGGCTCATTGGCAATCCGTCCGAACAGACCCGGTTCGCCTACGGCCAAATCGAGCGCCAGAAAGTCGCGGTCACCCACCAGCTCGAGGCCATCCGCGAGACCCCCTCGAACACGCGCGACGGACGCCACATCATCCTCTCGGCCAACATCGAACTGCCCTCCGAACTCGATGCCGTCGCCTCCTCGGGCGCCGAGGGCATCGGCCTCTTCCGCACGGAATTCCTTTTCCTTAACAAGACGGTCCCGCCTTCCGAAGACGAGCAATACGAATCCTACAAACTCGTCGCCGAACGCTGCAGCCCCCACGGCGTCATCATCCGGACCCTCGACATCGGCGGCGACAAACTCATGCACCTGGCCGACCAGACCAGCGAGGACAACCCCTTCCTCGGCTGCCGCGCCATCCGCCTCTGCCTCGCCCAGCCCGAACTTTTCAAGACCCAGTTGCGCGCCATCCTCCGCGCCGGCACCCACGGCCACATGCGCCTCATGTATCCCATGATCGGGCAGGCGGAAGAACTCCGCCGCGCCAACGCGCTCCTCGAGGAATGCAAAAAGGAGCTCGCCGGCCGCGGGGTCCCTTACCGCCACGACATCGAGGTTGGCATCATGATCGAACTTCCCGCCGCCGCGCTCATCGCCGACCAACTCGCCAAGGAGGTGAAATTTTTCAGCGTCGGGAGCAACGACCTGGTGCAATACACCATGGCGGTCGACCGCGGCAACGAACGCATCGCGCACCTCTATCAGCCGACCCACCCCGCTGTTCTCCGCCTCCTCGCCATGGCCGCCACCGCGGCCCACGACAACGGCATCTGGATCGGCATCTGCGGCGAGATGGCCTCCGAGATCCATCTCACCCCGCTGCTCCTCGGACTGGGGATCGATGAATTCAGTGTGGTCACTCCCGCCGTTCCCCGCATCAAAAAAGCCCTGCAAAGCCTCGACTCTCAGGCCTGCCAAGAGTTCGCCGGCCGGGCCGCCAGCATGACCGATCCGCAGGAGATCGAAGCCATGTGCCGCGATTACGCCAAGCAACACTACCCCGACCTCTTCGATCTTTGAGTTTCTCCCGGCCGCCGCGCCGCACCCCGTCCGCCGCGACAATTCTGGCTGAAAACTGCACACCGAAAACTGTCAACTTTCCTCCTCTTGCGCCGCACCGATATCCGCCTCGCCTTGGACGAACTCCAACTTCGCCCGACGAAAAGCCTCGGGCAAAATTTTCTCCACGACCAAAACCTGGCCCGCGCCATTGCCGCCGCCGCCCTTCCCGTCCATGTCCCTTTCGCGGTCGAAATCGGTCCCGGCCTCGGTTCCCTCACCGCCCCGCTCCTCGAGCGCTGCGACCGCTTGCTGGTCATCGAAAAGGACGCCCGCCTGGCCGCGTGGCTGGGCCGCAGGTTTCCCTCAGACCGGGTCGAAGTGGTCCAGGCCGACGCGATCGACTTCGACTGGCGTCCGCTCCTCCGGCACGGCCCCTTTCCCCTCGCCGGAAACCTGCCCTACTGCGCCACCTCGCCGATCCTGCGCACCTGGCTCGGCCCCGGCACACCCGTCACCCGAGCCACCTTCGCCGTGCAAGACGAGTTCGCCCAACGCCTCGCCGCGATCCCCGACCAATCCGATTACAGCGCGCTCACCGTGCGCACCCAGCGACTCTGGTCCGTGCGGCGTGAACGCCTTCTCCCGCCGTCCGTTTTCTTTCCCGAACCCGGCGTCGATTCCGCTCTCGTTGTCCTCGAACGGCGGGAACCGCGCACCTTCCCGCCGGTTCGTTCCGTTTTTTTCGACGAGCTCGTCCAGCGCGGTTTCAGCCAACGCCGCAAACAACTCCGCTCCCTGCTCAAAGCCGACCCCGTGGTTTGGTCCGCTTGGTGCTCGGGGCAAGACCTTCCCCCGACCTGCCGCGCCGAAGATCTTTCCGTCCCGCAATGGGTCGCCTTGGCCCGCGTCCTCGATCCCGCCGCGGCGACTCCCGCCCAGCATGACGGGGAACAATTCGATATCGTCAACGAGCAGGACGAAGTCATCGGCACCCGCCCCCGCACCGAAGTCCACGACTGCGCCCTCCTCCATCGCGCGGTGCACATTCTCGTCTTCAACCGCCGGGGCGAACTCCTCCTGCAAAAACGCTCCGCCTGGAAGGACCGCGAGCCAGGCAAATGGGATTCGAGTGCCGCCGGGCACCTCGAACCCGGCGAGACCTATGCCGCCGCCGCCGCGCGGGAAACGGAAGAAGAACTCGGGATCCGCCCCGGACTCACCACGGTCGGAAAAATCCGCGCCTGCTCGAATACCGGACAGGAATTCGTCGAGGTTTTCACCGCGCAACATGACGGTCCCTGCGTGCTTCCTCCCTCCGAAATCGAAGACGCCCTCTTTGTCCCTCTCTCCCTTGTCCGCGACTGGCTCGCCGCCCGCCCCCGCGATTTCGCCCCCGGCTTTCTCGAAGTCAGCAAATTTCTCCCCGCCACATAGCTTCCGCCAAGCGGCGACAGGTAAACTCCGCCCTCAAGGCGTCTCGATCGCGACCCCGTGCATAGGCGCCATGTGCGCATAATTGTTCTCCACCGCTCCCGTCCGGAAGGCCCGGTTGCCATGACCGAAGGCATTGACCGCGGCCGGGTGCAAGTTGCGGATCATGATGCCATTGGCCCCCACACCCGCCGCGCCTTGGGCCAGCGCATCGACCGCCATCGACGTCTTGGCCTCGTCCGAAAGGAAAGCGGGAAAATAGACGTGGGCCTCGACTAGAGCGATTTCCCGGAAGTTGGCAGGGAGGCCGCCATAAACCGCAACCTCCGTGGGATCGATGGGGGGATTAGGTGGACCCATCAACTTTACCTTGGTGCTCACACAGCCCGTTGCGGCGAGGAGACAAAGACCTGCAGCCAGAGCAGTAGCCATTCGGATGCGGCGCATACTTCACTGCTAACAGATGACAGCGCAGGGTCAACCTGCCACTCCGGCCGGATGAACATGCGCTTCGAGCTGGCGGCGCCGGGCCGGGGGTCGACGGAAAGAAGGTCTTCCCATGAGGCTTTGCGA
>Ga0247840_10004507_pt1 | contig 21976 bp, 19 predicted proteins | sample LaCruzMarch2015__FD_192404 | JGI IMG/M metagenome (GOLD analysis project Ga0247840, IMG submission 192404) | Freshwater microbial communities from meromictic Lake La Cruz, Castile-La Mancha, Spain - LaCruzMarch2015_17m | ecosystem: Environmental > Aquatic > Freshwater > Lake | place: Spain... | reverse complement strand
GGCGATCTTCGCCGCCCATCAGGAGTTGCTGGGCGACCCGGGCCTGCTCGACATCGCCGAGAGCGCCATCGCCAAGGGCAAGAGCGCCGCCTTCGCCTGGCGGGCCGCCTTCACCACCCATGCCGAAAGCCTGGCACGGCTGCGCAACGAGCTGCTGGCCGGGCGCGCCAATGACCTGCGCGACGTGGGCCGGCGGGTGCTCGCCATCATCACCGGGACCCCGCTGGAGGAGCCCCAGGCGCCGCCGGACACCATCCTGATCGCCGAGGACCTGACCCCCTCGGACACTGCCCGACTCGACCGCGGGCGGGTGCTGGGTTTTGCCACCGTCGGCGGCGGTTCAACCTCCCACGTCGCCATCATCGCCCGCTCGCTCGATATCCCCGCGGTGGCCGGGATCGAGCCGCGGGCCATGGATCTCCCGGACGGCACGCCGGTCATCCTTGACGGCAGCAAGGGCAGCCTGCGCCTGAATCCGGACCCGCTGGAGATCGCCCGCATCAAGACCCTGAAGGAGCGCCAGGCGACCCGGCGCGCCAACGACCTGGCGGCCGCCCTGGACCCGGCGGTGACGAGCGACGGCCACCGCATCGAGGTGGTCGCCAACATCGGCGGCCTGGAGGACGCGGCCCGCTCCGTGACCCTGGGCGGTGAGGGCGTGGGCCTGCTGCGCTCCGAGTTCCTCTATATGGACCGTACGTCCGCCCCCACCGAGGAGGATCAGTTCGCCATCTACTCGGCCATCGCCAAAGCCCTGGATGGGCGGCCACTGATCATCCGCACGCTCGACGTGGGCGGGGACAAGCCGCTCGCCTACCTGCCGATGCCGCGCGAGGAGAACCCGATGCTCGGCATCCGCGGGGTGCGCATCGGGCTCGACCGCCCGGAGATCCTGCGCACCCAGGTGCGCGCCATCCTGCGCGCCGGCCAGGGCAACCGCCTGCGCATGATGTTCCCCATGATTGCGACGCTCGACGAGATCCGCTCGGTGAAGGGCCTGGTGGAGGAGGAGCGCGCGCGGCTGGGGGTCACGGATGCGGTGGAGTTGGGCATCATGGTGGAGGTGCCCGCGGCGGCCGTCCTGGCCCGCCAGTTCGCCCGTGAGGTGGACTTTTTCTCCATCGGCACCAATGACCTGACTCAATACACCCTCGCCATGGACCGCGGCCACCCCAAGCTCGCCGCCAAGGCCGACGCCATGAACCCGGCGATCCTGCAACTGATCGCCCAGACCGTCGAGGGGGCCGCCGCCGAGGGCAAATGGGTGGGGGTCTGCGGCGGTCTGGCCAGCGATCCCCAGGCGGTACCCATCCTGGTGGGCCTGGGGGTGGCGGAGCTGTCGGTCAGTGTCCCGTCCATCCCGGCGGTCAAGGCGCAGGTGCGGGCCCGCTCGCTGCCGCAATGCCAGGACCTGGCGGAGCAGGCACTCGCCCAGGACAGCGCCGCCGCGGTGCGCGCCCTGGTGCCCCTGGACTACTGAGCCGGACACGCAACTCGCAAAGGCACTAGGGTGCGGGCGGCGGGGAATTGCTCTCACAAAGACACGGAGACACAAAGAAAGATGTTCGTCAGTAACGATTCAGAAACAAGTGGTGCAGCTTCTGCGACCCTCGGGCCAAGAACCGGCCGCCCGCCGGCCGACGATGTGTCGGTTGTTGTTCAACCGTTACCGAGTCTTTCTTCTCTGTGCCTTGGTGTCTCCGTGAGAGGATTAAGCAGCCTTCGCGCCTTTGCGGTGCCCATTTTTGGAACTTAAGTGATAGCGGAATCCTGGAGAATGACATGAGTCTTCAAACCGTTTGGGGCAGCACCTTCGGTGGTCTGCAAAAGATCGGCAAGGCCTTGATGCTGCCGGTCTCCGTCTTGCCGGTCGCCGGCATCCTGTTGGGTGTCGGGGCCTCCATCGCCCGCGAGGCCCAGACCCCCTGGATCGCCGAGATCGGGCGCATCATGTCCGCCTCGGGCGATGCGATCTTCATGATCCTGCCCCTGATCTTCGCCATCGGCGTGGTGCTCGGCTTCACCAAGAACGACGGCGTAGCGGCCATGGCCGCCACCGTCGGCTATTTCGTCCTGCTGGCCGCTCTCGGCGTCATCGGACTCCTGTTCATCGGCTGGGTCGCACCCGTGGAGCCGCTCAGGATGGTGGGCGAAGACGGCAAGGCCGTCCCGGTCAACGTGGAATACGACGCGGAGCGCGGGCGCTTCCTGTGTCTCGACAAGGATGGGCGAACACTGGAGAAGCTGCGCGCTGCGGAACTCAAGGACAATAGCGTCACCTGCGACAAGGTCACGGTGCCATTCATCATCCGGGCCGGTGAGACCGGGGGGGGCGCCATTGCACTCTACGACGCCGGCAAGGGCGACCTGACCCCCTTCCCGGCCGCGAAGAGCCGGGCCGAGATCAAGAAAATCTTCGGCATCGAGTCGATCGACACCGGGGTCTTCGGCGGCATCCTGATCGGGCTCCTGTCCGCCTTCCTGTTCAATAAATACTACCGCATCTCGCTGCCCTCCTATCTCGGGTTCTTTGCCGGCAAGCGCTTCGTCCCCATCGCGGTTGCCTTCGCCGCCATCGGCCTGGCGGCCATCCTCGCCATCATCTGGCCGCCCATCGGGGCCGGTATCCGCGACTTCGGCGACTGGGCGGCCTACGGCAACCCGGCGGCGGCGGTTACCATCTATGGCGTGGTGGAGCGTATGCTCCTGCCCTTCGGCCTGCACCACATCTGGAACGTGCCCTTTTTCTTCGAGGTCGGCACCTATGTGGACCCGACCACCGGCAAGACCGTCCACGGCGTCATCAGCCGCTTCTTCGCCGGTGACTACGAGGCGGCCATCTTAGGCGGCGGCTTCGTCTTCAAGATGTTCGGCCTGCCCGCCGCGGCACTCGCCATCTATCACTGCGCCAAGCCCGAGAACAAGGCGCGCATCGCCGGCATTATGGGCTCCGCGGCCCTGACGGCCTTCCTCACCGGCATCACCGAGCCCTTGGAGTTCTCCTTCCTCTTCGTCGCCCCGCTGCTCTATGCCGTGCACGCCGTACTGGTGGGCCTGGCCTATCTCAGCACCTACCTGCTCGATGCGCGCTTAGGCTACAGCTTCAGCCACGGCTTCATCGACTATGCGCTCTATTACGTCAACGATATCAAGCCCTGGATCGTGCTGGTGCTGGGACCCATCTTTGCGGTCGTCTATTACGTGTTGTTCCGCGTCCTGATCCAGTGGTTCGACCTCAAGACCCCCGGACGCGAGACCGAGACCGTCGATGAGATCGAGGTCAAGGCCGCGGGCGGGGACGACTTTGCGCGGCAACTGGTGCTGGCCTTCGGCGGCAAGAGCAACATCCTGGGCCTGGACGCCTGTATCACCCGCCTGCGGGTCGAGGTGGCGGACATGGGCAAGGCCAACCCGGAGAAGCTCAAGGCCTTGGGCGCGGCTGGCGTGGTCACCGTCGGCAAGAACCTCCAGGCGATCTTCGGCCCCCGCTCCGATAATCTCAAGACCGACATGGAGGAATACCTGGACACCGCCGGCCCCGAGGCCGAACTGCCGAGTGGCGCCGAGGCCCCCCAGGTCCAGTACAAGGCCGATACCCTGAAGCCCCGCGCCCGCGACGCCGAGGCCCCGGCCAAGGCCCGCGCGATCCTCGCGAGTCTGGGCGGCACGGCCAATGTACGCCAGGCCGAGGCCGCCGCCGAGACGCGGCTGCGGGTGACCTTGACCGATGCCGGCGGCCTGGATGAACCGGCGCTCAAGGCGGCCGGGGTGCAGGGCATACTGCGGCTGCCCGACAATGTGCTGCATCTGTTGGTCGGGCTCAATGCCGATCAGTATGCGGCGGAGATGAAGGCGGCGATGGCGGGGTGAGCAGGCGCACCCGGCGGTGACGCTGGAGCGGGACGGGGCATTGGCCCCGTCCCTAACATTTATGTGAGCACGTTCGTGCCCCGACACCTAATTCGGAGACTTGTATGCCATTCATATGTCCGACCTGCGAGACCCGGAGTGCGCAGTACGAAAATGGTCATTATCAGTGCGCAGATTGCGGCACGATCTGGTGGGGTCCGTTCGATAAACCATCGGCAGGCGCACCAGGACCAGGTTACAAATGCCGTCACTGTAGCAGGCAGACGTTTCACAACGTTGCATCCATCGGGGATGTACAGGTCTGGCGGTGCAGCATCTGTGCCGCTACGCAACTTGAACTGTCCGCTTAACCTCACCTTATCTGCCTCCCACGCTACAGCGTCGCGGGCGCGTTCAGGCCGCTGGAGCACCCAAGACTGCATTCCCACCCTGAGCGTCAGAACGAGAAGCGATAACACCATGCAAGATTCAACCAATCTCCTATTGCGTCAGGTCATCTCACTTCCGCCAAACGAGCGTGCTTCCCTGGTCGAAGGCATCATTGCCAGCCTCGATCGGCCGGACCCGTCTCTGGACGGCCTGTGGCTCAAGGAGGCGGAAGATCGTCTGGCCGCCTACGACGCCGGAGAATTGGAGGCAATTGACGCAGACGAGGTCTTTGCCGAACTGGGCAGGAGCGCGTGAAGACCCGGTTCCTGGCTCCTGCCCGCCGCGAATTGGCTGACGCGGTCAGGTACTACAACGCCGAGCGAACGGGCTTAGGCAACGAGTTCCGGGACAAGGCATGGGAGGCAGTGGAGCGGATCAAGGCTTTCCCCGCGGCCTGGCAAGTTCTGGACGGGGCTATTCGGCGCTGTCAGTTGCAGCGCTTTCCGTATGGCCTCATCTATAGCACTCTTATTTGCCATCTGTATTCTTACAAAATTAGGCCATAAAATTTTTACGTGAAATACATGCGCTTATATTCTTTGCTGCTGTCCAGATGTCACATTCTTGGACTATACTTGGTTAAACGGACTGAGATTGTGATCATCGCGGTTGCGCATCTGCATCGCGAACCACAGTATTGGAGATCAAGAATCCGGTAATGTTATCTGGCTCCCACGCTCCTGCGTGGGAGCACCGGTAATGTTATCTGGCTCCCACGCTCCTGCGTGGGAGCAAGTGCGGGCGCTCCGCGTCCAGTGCCAAGACCGGACGCGGAGCGCCCGCACGGCATTCCCACGCGGGAGCGTGGGAACGAGAAAACGAGAAACGGACCCAATGAGTGAGCGATTAGAGGCAAGTGACAACGATGCCCATATTATCCACATTTGAACCCTTGGAGCGCATCCCCGGAGCAGACCAGGATGATTAAGCTGATCGAGGTACGTTATGACCGCGATTTCAGGATCGCGCTCACTTTTTCCGACGGCAGGCAAGGCGTCTTCGACGCCCGTGCGCTCTTACAGCGCCAGGGTCCCCTGCTGGAATCCTTACGCGAACAGGACTATTTCCGGCGCCTGTTCATTGATGCCGGAGCCCTCTGCTGGCCGAATGGCTTGGAGCTTTCGCCCGCGCGCTTGTATGAGAGTTGCTTGATGTCAGCCGCCGCCTGATGCCGTGGATGGAATTCTGTCACGCCCTTTCAGGGCTAGGCCGATGGTACGACCCTATCCCAGGGCGTTGCCCTGGGCTGGTATCTACGACCCCGTTGGGGTCGGTACGCAATTCAACAGGAAGCAGGTACCAAGCCCCAGCCCGAGAGCAAATGGCGAGGGCCCGCCGTCACGGAGGATTTCAGGCCGCTGGAGCGGCCAAGAATGCACTCCCATGAGGAGATGCCGTGCAGGTGCTCCGGTAGCATCGTAGGGTGCACAAGCGCAGCGCAGTCCACCAGCAGCGGCACGGAATTTGGTGGACTGCGCTAGCGCTTGTCCACCCTACGGCCTTCAGCCCAGCGATAACGCAAACGATGGGTTTCGCTGCGCTCTACCCATCCTACGGCTACGGCGATACCTGCACAGTCTCAGAGCGTGGCGGCTAGAATAACCTGAGGAAAAACTGATGAGAATCCTTCACACCATGCTGCGCGTCGGTGACCTCGACCGGGCCATCGACTTCTATACCAAGGTCCTGGGGATGGTCCTGCTGCGCCGCCAGGACTACCCGGAGGGGCGCTTTACGCTGGCCTTCGTAGGCTACGGCGCCGAGTCGGAACAGGCGGTCATCGAGTTGACCTATAACTGGGATACCAACGCCTATGACCTGGGGACCGGGTATGGTCATATCGCCCTAGAGGTCGATGATGTCTACCAGGCGTGCGCCCGGATTCGGGAGCGCGGCGGGCGGATCATGCGTGAGGCCGGGCCCATGAACGCCGGCACCACCATCATTGCATTCGTGGCGGATCCGGATGGCTACCCGATCGAACTGATCGGGCGCGGTGCCTGATCATCCGGGGCGCACTGGGAGCGCCGCACCCCAGTGCGGCGGGATCTGGCACAGGATCGCGGCCCTGAGGGTTGCGCCAGGCCACGCCGCACTGGGGTGCGGCGCTCCCAGTGTGCGGAAGCTGGCAACGAGAGACAATTTTTCTAGGGTGACAGCTATTGAAAGCGCAATGCAACGACCGACCGACGACCGACCGCTATCGCAGCTTCGTCGGTCTGGACTGTGACACCAAGGCAGGCGAGCTGGTGGCGGCCCTGCGTGAGACGATGGGCGCAGAGGGACGGCAAGACCCCTTCTGGGACTATTTCGAGGCGAAATTGAACGGCACCAAGGGGCCGGCCCACGATGAACTCTATCACCTGCACTGCCACCTGAACGACCTGCGCGACCTGCTGGAGCGCTGGGACGAGCCGGACCTGGCAGCGCTGCTGGAAACCCTGGAAGTCGAATGCTGTTAGGTGCTGCCCCATGCCCACAGAACCAACGATCTCCGCCATCTCGCACCTCATCCAGGTCGCAGTCGCCCCGGTCTTTCTGCTCGCCGGGATCGGGTCCGTCCTCGGGGTCATGGCCAACCGGCTGTCACGTATCGTCGACCGCGCCCGGGTGGTCGAGGGGGTCCTGACGAGCGAGACGGATGAGACCGGCCCCATCCACGAGGAGATGCTGACGCTGGAGCGGCGCGCCCGCATCATCAGCCTCTCCATCGGGCTGTGCACCCTCACCGCGCTCCTGGTTTGCGCGGTGATCGCCGTGATGTTTCTCAGCGCATTTTTTTCGTTCAATACCTCGTCCGCGGTCGCGGCCCTGTTCATCCTGGCGATGCTGTTCTTTATCTCGGCGCTGACCATGCTCCTGCGGGAGATCCTGCTGGCCACGGCCGGCCTGCGGTTCGGACCGGTTCGTAAGTGACGAGATAAGAACAAGCTAGACACAGTCGTTGTCGTTGTCGTTGTCGTAATCGTTGTCGTAATCGTTGTCGTAATCGCAAATGGCGATGCACTTCGGGGTCCGAGAGCATCCGGGGCGCTACGATAACCTCGATTACGACAACGACAACGACAACGAAAATGGCGCTCCAGGCAGTCGGTAGGGTGGATAAGCGCAGCGCATCCACCATCGACGTTTGGTGGATGCGGCGCGATCAAGCGCTGTGCGCGGTCTGATAAGGTCCTCGCGCGCCTTATCCACCCTACAAGAGTTCCTGTCCTTCGGTACAAGGTTTTTCGGAAACCGCCTAGGGCGCCCCCCCTTTCCCGCGAGTCCCACCCATGCCAAGCCACCCCCAGCACCCCGACTGTATCCGCCTGCGCGGGGTGCGCCAGAACAATCTCAAGAATCTGGATCTGGACCTGCCGCTCGGTCAATTGATCGTGGTCACCGGGGTTTCAGGCTCCGGCAAGTCGTCGCTCGCCTTCGATACGGTCTACGCCGAGGGCCAGCGGCGCTATGTGGAGACCTTCTCGCCCTATGCCCGGCAGTTCCTGGACCGCATGGACAGGCCGGCGGCAGACCGGATCGAGGGCATCCCGCCGGCCATCGCCATCGATCAGACCAATACGGTGCGCAACTCCCGCTCGACCGTCGGGACCATGACTGAACTGGCGGATTACCTGAAGCTGCTGTTCGCCCGCGCGGCGCGGCTCTTCTGCCGGGGCTGTGGACGGGAGGTCCGGCGCGACACACCGGAGTCCGTCTGGGAGCAACTGACCAGCGACGCCGAGCGCCCGCGGGTGCAGGTCTGCTTTCAGGTCGCCGTGCCCGAATCACTGGGGGCCGAGGAGGTCCGGCGGATGCTCGCCCAGCAGGGCTATGTGCGGCTCTTGGAAGCCGCAGGCCCGGCGCTGACGGTGGTCCAGGACCGGCTGCGGCTCACCGACGAGCACCGGGGCCGCGCCCTGGAGGCGATCGAGACCGCGCTGGAGCGCGGCCACGGGCGGCTGCTGGTCTATCCGGTCGGACCGGAGCAGGAAACCGGCACGCCCTGGCGCTTCTCCGCCGACCTGCACTGCCCGGACTGCGACCTGACCTATCGCGAGCCCCTGCCAAACCTGTTTTCCTTCAATTCGCCCATCGGTGCCTGTGAGACCTGTCGGGGCTTCGGCCGGACCATCGGGATCGACTGGGGGCTGGTGGTCCCGGACCCGGGCAAGTCGCTGATTGAAGGGGCCATCAAGCCCATCCAGTCGGACAGCTATGCGGAAGTCCAAGAGGCGCTGATGGGCTTTGCCCACCGCCGCGGCCTCCCAATCGACGTACCCTGGCGCGACCTGCCCCAGGCGGACCGGGACTGGGTGATCGAGGGCGAGGGCGAGTGGGACGCCGGGGTCTGGTTCGGCATCCGCCGCTTTTTCGCCTGGCTGGAGGCACGCGCGTACAAGATGCATGTGCGGGTGCTGCTGTCGCGCTACCGGTCCTATGAGACCTGTCCCAGTTGCCATGGGGCCAGGCTGAAGGACGAGGCATTGGGGTGGCGCCTGGGAGCCGGGGCGTCCCGCCCCGGCGGCGGGGGCGAGACGCCCCAGCTCCTCAACCTGCCCGAGCTGATGGCCCTGCCCGCGGAGCGCTGCCGGGACTTCTTCGCCGCGCTGGTGCTCCCGCCGCCCCTGGACCAAGCGATGGACCTGGTGCTGACCGAGGTCCGCTCCCGCCTCAGTTATCTGTGCGCCGTGGGCCTGCCCTACCTGACGCTCGACCGTCAGTCCCGCACCCTCTCGGGCGGGGAGGTGCAGCGGATCAATCTGACCACCGCGCTCGGCACCTCGCTCGTCAACACGCTGTTCGTGCTCGACGAGCCGAGCATCGGCCTGCACCCCCGCGACCTGAATCGGGTGCTGGGCGTCCTGCGCCGCCTGCGCGACCAGGGTAACTCGCTCCTGGTGGTGGAGCACGACCCGCAACTGATGCGGGCGGCGGATCGCATCATCGACATCGGCCCCGGCCCCGGGGAGCACGGCGGCCGGATCTGCTTCCAGGGGACGCCCGCGGAGCTATTGGCGGCGGACGGCTCACTGACCGGGGACTATCTGGCCGGCCGCCGCCGGGTGGCGGCACCCCGCGCCGCCAACCCGCCCGCGCCGGACGAACCCTGCATCCGCATCCGCGGGGCGCGCGCCCACAACCTCAAGGGACTTGACGTCGCGATCCCCCTGCACCGGCTGGTGGTGGTGACCGGGGTCTCGGGCTCCGGCAAGTCCACCCTGATCGGGGATGTGCTCTACCGGGCGCTGTGCCAGCGCAAGGGTCACCCGGAGGAGGCCCCGGGGGAGTTCGACGGCATCGACGGAGACGAACTGATCGCGGACGTGACCCTGCTGGACCAGTCACCGATCGGCCGGACCTCGCGCTCCAACCCGGCAAGCTTCGTCGGCGCCCTGGACGTGCTGCGCAAACGCTTCGCCGCGCTGCCGCTGGCCAAGGAGCGCGGCTACACGGCCGGCACCTTCAGCTTCAACGCCGGCACCGGACGCTGCCCGACCTGCGGCGGCAACGGTTTCGAGCACCTGGAGATGCAGTTCCTCTCCGACGTCTATCTGCGCTGCCCGGACTGCGACGGGCGGCGCTACCGGGCAGAGGTCCTGGAGGTGCGATTGCCGGACCCGGCGGGCGGGGGCGCCGAGCTGTCCATCGCCGACGTGCTCGACCTCACGGCGACCGAAGCCCTGACCCGGTTCGCCGACGACCGGGAACTGGCGCGGGCACTGGAGCCGCTGACCGCGGTGGGTCTCGGTTACCTGCGCCTGGGCCAGCCGGTGCCGACCCTCTCCGGCGGCGAGGCCCAGCGCTTGAAGCTGGCCGGACACCTGTGCAAGACCGGGCGTGCCAAGGGCCGCGGCGGTCTCGGGTCCACGGCCCAGGGGCTCCTGTTCCTGATGGACGAGCCGACCACCGGGCTGCACCCGGCGGACGTCGCCGTGCTGCTGACCGCGCTGCGGCGCCTGCTCGACCAGGGTCACTCGCTGGTGGTGATCGAGCACAACCTGGACCTGATCGCGGCGGCCGACTGGCTGATCGACCTGGGTCCGGAGGGCGGGGACGGCGGCGGCGAGTTGGTCGCCGTCGGGACCCCGCAAGACTTGGCCCGAGAGGAGCCGGGGCGTCCCGCCCCGGCAGTCAGAAGCCACACGGCACTGGCCCTGCGCGACTATCTGGAGCAAGCAGCCGCCAGCCCGATTGCGCCAAGCGCAGGCGACCCGGTGGCCGACGGGTCCGATCGCGGCGAGAATGCCGCTCCCTCAAAGATCGGCGCCATCGCCGAGGCCCCGCCGCCCGCCTATTTGCAGGTCCTCCCAACCGCCCCCCCTATCCCCTATCCCCTAACCCCTAACCCCTCTCCCCTATCCCCTAACCCCTCGATCGACATCCTCCACGCCCGCGAACACAACTTAAAAAACCTGAGCGTCGCCATCCCCCGCGGCCGCTTCACCGTCATCACCGGCGTCTCCGGCAGCGGCAAGAGCACGCTCGCCTTCGACATCCTCTTCAACGAGGGCCAGCGGCGCTATCTGGAGTCGCTCAACGCCTATGCCCGCCAGTTCGTCCAGCCCGCCGCCCGCGCCGACGTGGAGGCGGTGCGCGGCATCCCGCCCACGGTCGCCATCGAGCAGCGGGTGAGCCGCGGCGGGGCCAAGAGCACGCTCGGCACCCAGACCGAGATCCACCACTTCCTGCGCCTGCTCTATGTGAAGCTCGGCACCCAGCACTGCCCGGGGTGCGACCTGCCGATCGAGCCGTTGGGGCGCGAGGCGATCCTCGCGCGCATCCTGCGCGACCACGCCGGCCGCCAGGTCGCCGTGATGGCCCCGCTGGTCGTCGCCCGCAAGGGTCTCTACAACGAACTGGCCGCCTGGGCCACGCGCAAGGGGTGGTTCGTCCTGCGGGTGGACGGCGAGCCCATCGAGACCCGGACCTGGCCGCGTCTGGACCGCTTCCGCGAGCACTCCATCGACCTGCCAGTGGGTGAGGTCAGGGTCGGCCCCAAGACCGAGGGCGAACTGCGCGCCCTGCTCGATGTGGCCCTGGACTTAGGAAAAGGCCTGGTGCGGGTGGTGCAGGTCGCCCGCGGGACCTGGGGCCCGGAGACCCCCTACTCCACCCAACGCTCCTGCCCCGGCTGCGGGCGCGCCTTCCCGGAGCCGGACCCGCGGCTCTTCAGCTACAACTCCAAGCACGGCTGGTGCCCGGCCTGCTTCGGCTCCGGGCTCCAGATCACCGGGTTCGATGGGGAGCAGACCGGGGAGGAGGACCAGTGGCTGGACTCAGGGACCGAACACCAATGCTGCACCAGTTGCCGGGGCGCCCGGCTGAACCCGGAGGCCCTGTCGGTGCGCTTTCGCGGGCGCTCCATCGCTGAACTCTCCGCCCTCACCGTCACCGGGACCACCGCAGCCCTGGCCGGCTGGGAGCTGAGCGAACGGGAGGCCGCCATTGCGCGGGACCTGCTCGCGGAGGTCCGGGAGCGGCTCGCCTTTCTCGCCCAGGTGGGCCTGGGTTATCTGACGCTCGACCGCGGCGCCCCCACCCTCTCCGGCGGCGAGGCCCAGCGCATCCGGCTCGCCGCCCAGCTCGGCTCCAACCTGCAAGGCGTCTGCTATGTGCTGGACGAGCCGAGCATCGGGCTGCACCCCCGGGACAACCGGCTGCTGCTCGACACCCTCACCCGGCTGCGCGACCGGGGCAACACCGTGGTGGTGGTGGAGCATGACGAGGAAACCATCCGCCGCGCCGAGCACGTCATCGACCTGGGCCCGGGGGCCGGGGTCCAGGGCGGCCGGGTGGTCGCCCAGGGAACGGCCGCGGACCTGATCGCCGCCCCCGGCTCGGTTACCGGCCGCTATCTGGCGCGCCAACGCGGTCACGGACTGGACGATCCGCGGGTGCGGCGCCCGCTGCCCGGCAAGGGCGAGTGGCTCGCCATCCGCGGGGCCCGGCTGCACAACCTCAAGGGCATGGACGTGCGGGTGCCGCTGCGGCGGCTGACCTGCGTCACGGGGGTCTCGGGGTCGGGGAAGTCCTCGCTGGTGCGCGACGTGTTGGTGCGCAGCCTTCAGGGGTTGTTGGGGGCGGCGGATGAGGGGGTGCGCGCCGGGCGGCGGGGTGCCGGTCATCAGGGATCGGAGTCGGCGGCGGGCTTGTCGCGGCGGGACGCCGCTCCCACGGGGACTGTGCATGGGTGCGACGGGATCTCGGGCTGGCACGCGCTGAGCCGGGTGCTGGAAGTGGACCAGACCCCGATCGGCAAGACCCCCCGCTCCTGCCCGGCCACCTATGTCGGCTTCTGGGACCGCATCCGCAAGCTCTTCGCCGCGAGTCCGGAGGCGCGCATCCAGGGCTGGGGGGCCGCGCGGTTCTCCTTCAATACCACCGGCGGGCGCTGCCCCGCCTGCGAGGGCCAGGGCGTGCAGCGTATCGAGATGAGCTTCCTGCCCGACGTGCGCGTCCCCTGCGAGGTCTGCGGCGGCAGCCGTTTCGACCGCGAGACCCGCGAGGTCCGCTATCTGGGGCTCGACATCGGCCAGATCCTGGCACTCGACGTGGACCGCGCCGTCGAGGTCTTCGCCGCCCACCCCGCCATCCGCCACCCGCTGACCCTGCTACAGGAGGTCGGACTGGGCTATCTGAGCTTGGGCCAGCCGAGCCCCACCTTGAGCGGCGGCGAGGCCCAGCGCATCAAGCTGGTCACCGAACTCACCAAGGCCCGCTCCACCGCCGACGGCACCCATCCGCGGCCGACCCTCTATGTCCTGGACGAGCCCACCGTCGGCCTGCACATGGCCGATGTCGAGCGGCTGATCGCCGTCCTGCACCGGCTGGTCGATGCCGGGCATACGGTCATTGCCATCGAGCATGACCTGGACCTGATCGCCGCGGCGGATTGGGTCATCGACCTGGGGCCGGAGGGGGGTGAGGCGGGCGGGCAGGTGGTGGCGGAGGGGACGCCGGAGCAGATCGCGGCGGGTGGGGAGTTGCCGACAGCGGCGGCTTTGCGGGAGTGGTTGGGCGGAGGCTGAATGCCCACCCCTGAGGACTACGGCCAATTCGACCATCGACATACAAGGCTCGTGGAACCCATAGACAGGTTGATCGACATGGGCTAGTCTCCGCTTCGAGTGCGTGGCGGGCCTACAGTAAGAAATTGCGACAAGCAAGGATGGCCATGCTCCGCCAATGCAACCGCAAATGCCCTCATTCAAGTGTGCTTCGATAACCATCTTATCCCGGCTTTCTGGCAATCACAGCTAACTTCTCTGCGTAGCTTGCTTGAAAGCAGCGTGCCTACCGGCCGCAACAAATTAAGTGGCCACGGCCAGGGAAGCAACCCGACAACTGTCCCCGATCATATTGTAGTTTATATGTTGCATATGACCGCTTAAACTATCGTCTTTTTGGTTAACGCCGAGCAGTCGCTATAGGTCCCGCCTTGAACATTCACCCGATCAAGACCGAACGCGATTACGACCAGACCCTGGCGCGTATCGACGCCCTGATGGAGGCGGAACCGGGCAGCCCGGCGGCCGACGAACTGGATGTGTTGGTGACACTGGTCGAAGCCTATGAGGCCAAGCACCACCCCATCCTGCCGCCTGACCCCGTCGATGCGGTCTACTTCCAGATGGAAGAGCTGGGACTGACCAGCAAGGACCTCGAACCCTATATCGGCAACAGTGCCCGGGTGTCCGCGGTGCTCAACCGCAAGCGGCCATTGACGCTCCCAATGATTCGGCGCCTGCATAACGGACGGCGAATTCCGCTGGAGGCGTTAGTCATGAACGCAGATCGGCGTTCATTCTCAGGAAATCGAGCTGACCCGTGACCTGGGCTTCCTTCACATACAATCGCCATGAGGTAACAGAAGCATGTCCACCGCACTCGATAAAGCGGACGCCCATCGTCTCATCGATCAACTGCCGACGGATGCCACCTGGGACGATTTGATGCAAGAGATCTTTGTGCGCGAGGCCATTGCGAGAGGATTGGATGACAGCAGGGCAGGCAGAACCATGGACGTGGCGGAAGTCAGGAGCAGATACGGCCTTCCAGAATGAGGGTTCACTGGACGAAAGCAGCGGTAGAGCAGCTTGATGCGATTTCCGCGTACCTGTCATCGGCCTCGCCGAGCTATGCCCTCAGAACCGTTGATCGCATCACCAGAAAATCTCAACAGATCGCACTCTTTCCGTTGTCCGGCCGCCGCGTGCCCGAATACGCCTTGGACCAAATCAGGGAGGTCTTTGTCGATTCATACAGAATCATCTATCACATCAAGCCGGATCGCATCGATGTGGTTACGATAATCCACGGGGCGATGCTGCTGCAATCCTGATGATTGTCTTCGCTTGATCGGCACCCATGCCGGGTATGACCGAGTCGATGTGACAACCGGGCCTTGATCATTATTCCGGCCACCCTGAGGGCGACATCCGTCGCGGCCTGGGGGCCGCTCCTACGCCGTAGGAGCGGCCCCCAGGCCGCGACGGGTTGCCGCAAGGGCGTGTGGCCGGAGCCTGGACGTCCAGGCGCGCCGGGCTCAACCCGCGGCGAACAGGTCCGCCTGGTAGCCGGCATCCACCACGGCGTGGATCAGATCAGACGGCACGGCCTCACCCTCGATCCGCGCCGCGCCGCCGTTCAGATCCACCAGGGCCGCGGTAACGCCGGGGACGGCCGCCAGGGCCTCCCGGACGGCGCGCACGCAGTGCTGGCAGGTCATGCCGGTAACCTTGAGTGTGGTGGTCATCTCGTCTCCGGTTTCAGGTGGGCGGCGCCGGTGCTCAACGCACGCCCATGTAGCGGGCCGCCCCGAGGAGCGGCGTTTCTGCGCGCAGGATGACCCGCACCGGCATCCGCCGCATGTGCGGCTCCATCCGGCCCTTGGCGAAAAAGCCGTCCAGGAAGCGGCTGGCGCGAAGGGCCTCCAGGTTCTTCGGGGCGATGCCGCCGCCTAGATAGACACCGCCCAGGGCCAGGTGTTTCAAGGCCAGGTTCCCGGACTCGCGCCCGAAGAGGCTGAAGAACAGATCCATGGTCTCGCGACAGATCGGGCAACGTCCCGCGGCGGCGGCGACGGCGGCGGCGGTGTCACCGGCGGCGATCTCCGCGGCCAGCCAGTCCGGGGGCGCCGCCTGATGCCAACTCAGCAGAAAGTCATAGAGGTTGCCGATTCCCATCCCGGAGGCGACCCGCTCCCAACTCACCCGGCCGAAGCGCTGTTGCAGGAAACCGAGCAGCGCGAACTCACGCTCGTCCAAGGGGGCGAAGTCGGTGTGACCGCCCTCGGTTGCAAAGGGGTGGTGGCGGGTGCCGTCCCAGTAGAGGCCAGCCTCGCCCAGGCCGGTGCCGGCGGCGACCACGCAGGCATTGCCGACCGCCGGCTGCTGCGGCGCCCCGCCGGGGTGGAGTTCCGCCACATCGTCCGGACCCAGGGCGGCCACCCCCCAGGCGACGGCCTCCAGGTCATTGAGCAGCCCGACCGCGCGGAACTCCAGGATGTGCTCGATCAGGTCCGCGTCGATCTCCCAGGGCAGGTTGGTGGTCCGGCAGTGCCGACCCTCCACCGGACCGGCGACGGCGAAGGCACCCAGATGACAGTCGCGCGCCGGGACTTGCCCGGTCTCCTGCAGATACTGGATGATGAGCGACTCCAGCGAGTCGAAGTCGGCGCTCGGATAGCGCCGCATCTCCCGCAGGGTCACCGCCACACCATCGGTCTCGGCGACGCCGATTCCGGTCTTGGTGCCGCCGATATCGCCGACCAATACGCGCATAAACAATGTCTCCGGTTTCTTATTAGTGCGTACGTTAGTAACGAGTCAGGGACAAGTCAAACACAAACACAATCGTTGTCGTTGTCGTTGTCGAAATCGTAATCGGAGAACCGATGTAGTTTGGATAGCGAGAGAAGCCAGGGGGCTACGATAACCTCGATTACGACAACGACAACGACAACGACAACGACGCTTACAGCATGACCTAATTACCTTATCAGTGAACCGTTCCTAACGTACTAACGTACCCCCGGCTGAGGTCGCGAACCGAAACGGCGCGGCCAGGAGCCCGGCGGGCGTGGTCAACAGCACCCGCGCCTCCCAGGTCATGTGGGTTCGCACACAGACCGGCAGCATCCCCTCGCCCCGGAAGCGCCCCGGGCCGTCCGCCTCCAGAATGCGGCGATTATAGCCCATGTCCATGTCGGTGCCGGTCAGGTCAAGCGCGACCGCACTGACCACCAGATCACGGATCAGGACGCGCAGGACCAGCGGCCGGGCGGGCGGGATTCCGCGGGGTTCAAGGTCCAGCGTGACCTCTCCGCCCCCCGCGAAACGTCCGGTGCAGGGGCCGGCGCGCAGGTCGCAATCCGGATCGGGGACCGCCAGCAGAACCGGCTCCGGGGTCAGCAGCGGCCTGAGCTTGACTGCGACGACCACCAGCGCGGCAACGGCCAGCGCGATGAGCAGAGTCCAGAGTAGGCGATTAACCATCAGTCTGAACGAAGCGCGTGCTTTAGGAAACGGTTTACCAAAAAGTCAAACAAGTTCATTAGGGAATGCTGGTCGCGTCGTTGTCGTTGTCGTTGTCGTTGTCGTAATCGAGGTGATCGCAGCGTCCCGGATTCGCCCGCACGCCAAATTGCGCCGCTTCTCCGATTACGACAACGATTACGACAACGACAACGGTCGTGGTTACTAAGCCCCTTCCATCTGCCACGCCTGGCGCTTGCGGTAGATGGTGGAGGGGCTGACCTCCAGCAGCGCGGCGGCGCGCGGGATATTGCCCTCACAGAATTCGATGGCGTGCTCGATCGCCTCCTTCTCGACGACGTGCAGGGGCCTGATCCCCTGGGGGCCGATCTCGGCCGGCCGGGCCGGCTTGCGCGTCGCAAGCGGTGCCGCCCCGCGCTTGGCGATCCCGTTGAGCGGCGGCGGCAGCATGTCGACCGTGACCTGCTCGGCATCGTACAGGACCACGACGTTGCGCAACACGTTCTGCAACTGACGGATGTTGCCCGGCCACTCGTAGTCCATGAAGACCGCCTCCACCTCGGGGGCGAACTCGCGGAAGGCCTTGTGCTCCTCGGCCGCGAACTTGCGCAGGAAGTGATTGGCCAACATCAGGATATCGTCGACCCGCTCACGCAGCGACGGGATGTGGATCGGGATCACATGCAAACGATAGAAGAGGTCCTCGCGGAAGCGCCCCTCGGCCACCTCCAGTTCGGGGTCGCGATTGGTGGCGCAGATGAAGCGCACGTCGACCTTGATCAGTTGGGTCGAGCCGACCCGCTGAAAGGTCCCGGTCTGGACGAAGCGTAGGAGCTTGGTCTGGAGATCCAGGTCCATCTCGCCGATCTCGTCCAGGAACAGGGTCCCGCCGTCGGCCATCTCGGCGGCCCCCTCCCGGTCCCGGCTGGCGCCGGTGAAGGCCCCGCGGACATGACCGAAGATTTCGCTCTCCATGAGGTCCCGGGGAATGGCGCCGCAGTTCAGCGGGATGAAAGGCTTGTCGCGGCGCGTGCTCTGCCGGTGGATGGCCTCGGCGCACACCTCCTTGCCGCTGCCGCTCTCCCCGGTGATGAAGACCGTGGCCTTGCTGGGGGCAGCGCTGTCGATGATGCGATAGACCGCCTGCAGGGCGAGCGAGGAGCCGATGAAGCCGTGATAGTGGTCGCGCTGGAAGTCGTCGCGGATGCGCTCGACCAGGGTATTCAAGTTCTGCCGGTCCACCGCATTGCGCAGCGTGACCTTGACCCGCTTGGCGCTGAAGGGCTTCTCGATGAAGTCGAAGGCACCGTAGCGCATGGCGTCGATCGCCACGTCCACCGAGGCATGGCCGGTGATGATGACCACAGAGGTGGGGATCTGGCGGTCATGGATGTGCTTTAGGATCTCCATGCCGTCCATATCCGGGAGCTTCAGATCCAGGAGCAGGGCCTCGGGCGGGTCCTTCTCCAACTCCGCCATGCCGCTTTTGCCGTCGCCGACGTGCTTGACCTGATAGGGTTCGCCGCGCAGGTAACTGCGATAGACCTCGGCCAGGGCCGGACTGTCCTCGATAATCAACACTCTGGGCTTGTTGCTGGACATGGGTATCGTTTGCTTCGACGGGTCTTGCGGGCCGAATCGGACAGTGGGCCCCGGCGGGTCACGGGACGCTGGGTTCGAGGATGATCAGGGTCGCGTCGTCCCTGGGGGTGTCCCCGGCCGCCGCGTAGAAGGTCGCCATCAAGGCGTCGGCCAGGTCCGCCAGCGGCGCACCGAGCCCCTGTTTGGCCGTTGCCAACAGGTCCAGTTCCAGGGCGTTGCGGCCCGGGGCCGTGAAGGCCCCTTCAAACAACCCGTCGGTAAACACCAAGAGCCGTTCCCCTGGCTTCAACTTGAGCGAGAGAGTGTCGTAAACCGGCTCTGACTGCAACCCCGGCAGGGCCCCAGTGCAACCCAACCCCAGGGCGACTGTGCGCCGCAGTCACGCCCCCCCTCCAGATTTGTCTGGACTTCAATGGTTTGCAGGTTGGTACGGATCATGGGCGCGGCGCATCGGCGACCATCGAGGAATACTCCGCAGCCAACAGGGCGCAGGTCGTCGTCACCAGGCGCCTGACCTCCGGCAGCAGAGCCGTGAGGCGTGCCACGTCCCCGCTGCGGCCGCTGCGCTCCATCTCGTCGACCGCCTGGCGCAGGGCCATGGCGCCGAAGGTGCCGGCGCTGCCCTTCAGGGCATGGGCCTCGTCGGCAGCGCCGAGCGCATCGCCGGCGCAGACCCGCGCCTCCAGGAGGCCCAGTCGACGGGCCGTCTCCGTAAGAAAGGTGGAAAGGACCTCCGGCAACAGTTCAGCCCCCAGGTCGTCCTCCAGTTGGGCCAGGGTGCGTCGATCGAGCAGCGGCGCCGTCACCCCGGGGCGTGCATCCAGACCCCAAGTGGGGTCGTCGGCCGCCTCGACCCAATGGGCCACGGCCTCCAACAGCTCCTCGGGCTCACCCGGCCTGGTCAGAAAACCGTCCATGCCGACGGCGCAGCACCGCTCCCGGTCAGTCTCACCCAGGGTCCCGGTCAGCACCAGGATCGGCACGTTGCCCCGCGGGTAGGGCAGCTGGCGGATGCGCCGGGCGGCTTCGATCACCCCATCAAGGTCCGCCGCCTCCGGGGCCATCAGGATCAGTGCGTAGGGGTGCTGCGCCGCAGCCTCAAACGCCTCCAGGGCGTCCAGCGTGTCCAAGGCGTAACCCGCCTGGGCGAGGATCGCGGCGTCCAGCAGCCCGTCGGTGCAGCGGTTCTCGATCAGCAGGATGCGCCGACGCGCGTCCGAATGGTTCATTGGTCAGGCCCTGTAGTCAGGCCCCGGATGCGGCCCGTGGTACCGATGGCACCTCAGGTCTCCAGGTTCAGAAGTTGGGAGTCGCGGATACGCCGACGCAATTCTTGCAGCAATTCCCGGCGAACGCTAACCTCTTGAAAAGATAAGTGGCTATTTTACAAATCTTGTTGCGATCAAGAATGTAATTTCTTCTGCATCAACGGTTTAAGCTCTATTCGCCGGGAACTGCTGCAATTCTTGGGTCACACCGGAGAGTAACCGATCGAAGCGCTGGTCTCGCGCCGCAGTTCCTCCGCCAGTGACGGATTGTGAAAGTCGTTGAGCACGGTTCCCAACAGGGTTACCTCCGCGGACTTGAGCCGGCCGAGCGCGGCCCGCACCGCCGAGGCGGGGTGACACCGGCCAAAACCACCAGGATGGTCCCCTCGCAACCGTGAGCAATCCGCTCGGCCGGAACATTCCCCATGTTACCGCCATTGAGCTGCGTCGTATCGAAAATGACAACAGTCATGACGGTTCCAGGCGAAGTCGGCCAGTGCGCCTGCGGGCGATCCGATGGTCAGCTACCTCCGCCCAAGGCATCGAGCAGGCTGTAGAGTGAGATTACTCGAATCACATCGGTGATTCCTTGACGGACTTCCGCTAATGTACTCTGGGTCTTGCCAGGAACATATAGGGTATGGCCGGCTCGCACCACAGTCAGCGCGAAGAAATCAGGCTTGCGCCCGAGTTTTTCCAGGTTAAAGACCCGCGCCTGGTCTTTGCAACAGGATAAATTCGCCACCGTGCCGCGTTCGGTCCAGGCGTTGGTCGTGGGGCCGCCGGCCTGAGCCAGCAGATCCAGGAACCCCATGCTGTCGTAACGAGAAACGAAAAACAGCACGCGAAGAGTATAATTTGCCCCGGGGCGCGGAAGACGCCGATGAGCGCGAGCGGGACGATGGCGATGACAGGGTGTGCAGCGGCGCGGCGCGCAGGCGGGGCCAACCACCCGCGAGCACATCGCAGGCGATCCCCTGCCCGGCCAGGGCCGCCGCCATGGGGTGGGGGCCGTGGTCCTTGAGAAAGACCACCCGTACCGGCATATTGCGGTCGTGCAGGGCGGCGGCCAGGGTCAGCACATGGGACTCGACCCCGCCGAAACTGCGGCTGTCCAGCAGCAGCCAGATGGCCCCCGGGGCGGCCGGGCTCATGGCCGCACCAGCGCCGTCCGGTCGGACCGGTCGCTGCCCGCCGGGGCCATTGATAGGTCTAGGCGATCGTAACGATATTTATAATCCATTTTCCGAATCATTCCCCCTTCCGTATAGTGCACCACATGGGCGGGGTCATCCCGCGCCGAGACTTGACGAGCCGCGGCTCAGCAACCCCTTATCAACCCAGGAGACCTCCGAAATGTTAGAAGATCGTACCGGAAAGCGCGTCCCGCAGGTAGTGTTCCACACCCGTCAGGGGACCGAGTGGGTGGACGTGACCACCGACCAGGTGTTCGCCGGCAAGACCGTCGTGGTCTTCTCCCTGCCGGGGGCCTACACCCCCACCTGCTCCTCGTCCCATGTGCCGCGCTACAACCAGTTGGTCCCGGCCTTCAAGGCGGCGGGGGTCGACACGGTGGTCTGCGTCTCGGTCAATGACACCTTCGTGATGAACGAGTGGCAGAAGGCCCAGCACGCGAACGCCATCACCTTCCTCCCGGACGGCAACGGCGAATTTACCGCCGGCATGGGGCTCCTGGTGGACAAGGAGGACCTGGGCTTCGGCAAGCGCTCCTGGCGCTACTCCATGCTGGTGCGCGACGGGGTGGTCGAGCGCATGTTCATCGAGCCGGACCTGCCGGGCGACCCCTTCCAGGTCTCCGACGCCGACACCATGCTCGCCTATGTGGCGCCCAAGGCACCCAAGCCGCTCGACGTGACCATCTTCGCCCGCGACGGCTGCCCCTTCTGCGCCAAGGCCAAGGCCGATCTGCAAAAGGCCGGCATCGCCTACGAGGAACTGGTGCTCAACCGCGACTACACCGACGAGACCCTGCGCGCAGTGGCTAAGGCGTCCAGCGTGCCCCAGGTCTACATCAACGGCGAGCTGATCGGCGGGTCCGACAAGCTGGCCGAGTGGCTGGCCAAGCGCGCGGCCTGAAGGAAGCAGGTTTCTCACGAAGACACAAAGACGCCAAGAGCATTGGGTTCGATATCAGCGGTGCGCAGTTCACCCCCGGGATTGCCTGGCCCGCACCGCGACTTCGTTCCTGATGCTCCGCGCCTTTGCGTCTGCGCGTGAGCAAATCCCCAAATACCCCGGAGCACCACGCAATGAGCCAACACTTCGATCTGATCGCCATCGGCGGCGGCAGCGGCGGCCTGGCGG
>Ga0247840_10004505_pt1 | contig 21979 bp, 16 predicted proteins | sample LaCruzMarch2015__FD_192404 | JGI IMG/M metagenome (GOLD analysis project Ga0247840, IMG submission 192404) | Freshwater microbial communities from meromictic Lake La Cruz, Castile-La Mancha, Spain - LaCruzMarch2015_17m | ecosystem: Environmental > Aquatic > Freshwater > Lake | place: Spain... | reverse complement strand
GCATCATGAAGGTCGCCCGTGAGCACCTGAACGACCCGGTCGAGATCCGCATCGAGTCGGCCACCGCCACGGTCGACACCATCGAGCAGCAGCATGTCGTGGTCACCCGCTTCCACAAGGCGGACGTCCTGACCCGCATTCTGGAGCTCGAGACCTTCGACGGCATGTTGATCTTCGTGCGCACCAAGGGCGGCACCACGGAACTGGTCGACAAGCTGCGCTCCCAGGGCTTCGCGGCCGAGGCCCTGAACGGCGACATGAATCAGGAGATGCGCGAGCGCACGGTGGATCGGCTCAAGGGCGGCCAGCTCGACATCCTGGTGGCGACCGATGTGGCCGCCCGCGGGCTGGACGTGGAGCGGATCAGCCATGTGGTCAACTTCGACATCCCGACCGATCCCTCGGCCTATGTGCACCGCATCGGGCGCACCGGGCGCGCCGGGCGCGCGGGCAAGGCGATCCTGTTGGTGGAGCCGCGCGAGCGGGGCCTGCTGCGCTCCATCGAGCGCACCATCCGCCGCCCCATCCCGGAGATGCCGGCGCCCTCCGCCGAGCAGCTCAGCGCCTCGCGCATCGACCGCTTCACCACCCAATTGCGCGAGACCCTGGCCGAGCAGGACCTGGACTTCTTCTACCGGCTGATTGCGCGCGTCGCCAAGGAGCAGGAACTGGAACTGATGGACATCGCCGCCGCGGCGAGCTATCTGATCCAGCGCGAGCGTCCGCTCGACGTGAAGGAGCCGCCCCGCGAGGCACGGCGCGACACGCGCGACGGGCCCTATGAGCGCCCGCGCCGCCCGCCCTACGGCCGCGACGAGCGCCCGGCCGGGCGCGGCGACGACCGCGGCCCGCGCCCGCCGCGCGGCGACCGTGACGCCGCCCCGCGCTTCGACAACCGTGCGGAGCGCCCGGCACCCTCCTTCAACCGCGACCGCCCGCCGCAGCGCGACGACCGGCCCTTCGGCGGCGAGCGTGACCGCCAGCCCACCCAGGTCCCCTACCAGGGTGTGCGTGCCCGCACCGACGAACGCCCGGCCTACCAGCGCGAGCGCGAGGCCCAGGGCGGGGAGCGCCCGCGTTTCGACCGCGACCGCGAGCGCGGCCCGGCGCGGGACGACCGCCCCTTCCGCCCGGATCGGGACGCCCGGCCGGCCTACCGCGACCAGGGACAGCCCCCCTTCCGTGACCAGGGGCAGCCCCCCTTCCGCGAACGCGACGGCAATCGCGACGGCAACCGGGACGATGGGCGCGACGACAACCGCGGCAACCGCGACCCGCGCTTCGAGCGCCCCGCGGGACCGCCGCGCGACGGCTACCGCGACGCCTCGCGCCCGGAATTCCGCCCGGACAGCCGGCCGCCGCGCGACCGTGAGGAGCGCGCCCCGCGCGATCGGGGGGTCGACCTGGTCCAGCACCGTATCGAGGTTGGACACCGCGACGGGGTGACCCCGCGCGAGATCGTCGGCGCCATCGCCAACGAGTCCGGACTGGAAGGCCGCTATATCGGCCACATCGACATCCAGGACGACCACGCCGTGGTGGACCTGCCCGCCGGTATGCCGCGCGAGATCTTCGCGCACCTGCAGCGCGTCTTCGTCTGCGGCAAGGAGTTGCAGATCTCGGTGATGGAAGGCGGCGCCCCCCGTCCCGCGCGCCCGCCGCGTGACGACCGCGACGGTGCACCGCGTCCGCCGCGCCCCCGGGACGATTCCCGCGGACCGGCCCCGCGGCGCTTCGGCGCCGATGACCGCGGCCCCCGGGCGCCGCGACCCGAGGGCGGGTTCCGCAAGAAGCCGCGCGACTGAGGCGGGTGATGGGGCCCGGTGCGGCAGGGCACTGGGAGCGCCGCACCCCAGTGCGGCGCGGCCTCTCGTCAACCCGCACCGCCCGGGTTACCCGCGAGATCGCGCCGCACTGGGGTGCGGCGCTCCCAGGCCGGGCTGGAATCGTTGTCGTTGTCGTTGTCGTAATCGTAATCGGAGAAGCGCTGCACATTGGCTTGCGAGAGAATCCCGGGGCGCTACGATAACCTCGATTACGACAACGACAACGACAACGACAACGGCCAAGGCAGCGGGTTTTCCATGCACGCACGCAACACAGGATCGGACCTCCCGCCCGCGTCTGGGGACGCGACACGCCGGGCGGCTGACCGGCGCACCCAGGGTGGGGCCGAGGTCCCGCCCGAGTTGCAATTGCTCGCCCGGCGCATCGGCCACACCCATCTGCGCCAGCGCCTGGGACTGGAGGAAGACCACGAGGTCTTCTGCTTTTCGCGCCCCGGCGCCCATTTTTTCTACCCCGAGAACTGGTACTCGGTCCACGGCTTCATCCGCACCGCGCTGCGCCTGGCGGGCCTCTACGAGCGTGCCCAGCGCAACACCCGCACCATCCGCCTCACCCATCACCGGCTGACCGTTCCCGGGCTGCCCCCGCCCTTCGAGGGTCTGCGCCTGCTGCATCTGAGCGACCTGCACGCGGACATGGACCCGCGCATCACGGCCGCGATCGCGGCACGGGTCCGCGACCTGGACTATGACCTGTGCGTCCTGACCGGGGACTATCGCGCCCGCACCTACGGGCCTTGCCAGGCGGCCCTGGACGGGATCGCCGAGATCCGTGGGCAATTGAACGGCCCCCTCTACGCCGTCCTCGGCAACCACGACAGCATCCGGCTGGTGCCGGGGCTGGAGGCCCTGGGTCTGCGGGTCCTGCTGAACGAATCGGCGGCCCTGGAGCGCGACGGGGCCGTCCTGTACCTGGCAGGCATCGACGACGCCCACTATTACCAGGTCCACAACATCCAGCAGGCCGCCGCCCGGATCCCCGCGGACGGTGTGGCGCTCCTGCTCTCCCACACCCCCGAGGTCTACCGTCACGCCGCCCACGCGGGCTTCGCCGCCATGCTCTGCGGTCATACCCATGGCGGCCAGATCTGTCTGCCGGGCGGTCGCGCCCTGACCTGGGACGCCCGCTGCCCCCGCCGCCTCGCCGCCGGCGGCTGGTCCTATGGGGGCATGACCGGCTATACCTCCGTCGGTTGCGGCAGCTCGGTCGTCAATGCCCGGCTCAACTGCCTGCCGGAGGTCACGCTCCACCAACTTTGCCGGGCCTGAACCCAGCAAGAGTATTTGTCCGCAAATGAACGCAAATGAACGCAAATAAGAAAAAGGCTTAGGGTGCGCCGTGCGCACCTTGAGAGGCTACGGTCGAGCGAGATGGTCTGAGTCTTGGCGCGCGCCGCGGTGCGCGCGGCGCACCCTACGGGGATACGCTGCGCCAATGCTCTGAGCATTGCGACCGGGTGTAGTCCCAGAAAGAGAAGTTCTCTCACAGAGACACAAAGATCACAGAGATTTCCAAAGCGATATGTCGGTCGACGAGGTCACCTGGGCGGTGATCGGCTCAACGCCTTCAATGATCTGTTTTTCTTTGTGTCTTTGTGTCTTTGTGAGAGCAATTGTCGGATTTAGGGTAATCGGCCGGTGCCTTCCCGAGCGGCCCTCAGCGAGCGCGATGCAGCCGGTTCATCGCCAACTGAAAGCGTCCGTCCAGGCAGTCGTCGATCACGCCCTCGGCGTCGCGCAGCGCGTCTTCGATGCGCAGCGCATCGTCGCGCGACGGGCGGCCCAGGACATAGTTGGTGACCAGGCTGCGGTCGCCCGGGTGGTCGATGCCGATGCGCAGACGCCAGAAGTCGCGGCTGCCGAGCAGGTTGATGGTGTCGCGCAGACCGTTGTGACCGGCGTGTCCGCCGCCCTGCTTGAGGCGCACCGTGCCGACGGCAAGGTCCAGTTCATCGTGGGCGATCAGGATCTGTTCGGGGGGGATCTCGAAATAGCGGCTGACGGCGGCCACGCAGCGACCGCTGTGGTTCATATAGGTCGCGGGCTTGGCGAGCCGCAGGTCGCTGCCCCGCCGGGTCAGGCGCGCCAACTCGCCGTGGAAGCGGGCCTCGGCCTTGAATGACTGACCAAGGGCCAGTGCATCGACGAACCAGAAGCCGACATTGTGGCGGGTGGGGGCATAGTCCGGGCCCGGGTTGCCCAGACCGACGATGAGACGGATGCCGAGGGGGTCCATGGTGGTGTTGGCCGCGGGTGGGCACCGGCCCGACGGATGCTCCGCCGGGCCTGTGTCCGCAGGGTCCGCGGCGGGCCCGCTCAGGCGGCGCCGCCCTCGGTCTCTTCGCCTTCCGTTTCCGCCCCGGCGTGGGCGGCGTGCATCACGACCACCGGTTCATCGGGGTCGGGGGCATGGGCGAGCGAGACCCCCTCGGGCAGCGGGATCTCGGACAGGTGGATGATGTCGCCCACCTCCATGGCCGCGATATCGAGCCCGATATACTCCGGCAGGTCCTTGGGCAGGCAACTGATCTCGATCTCGGTCAGGGTGTGGGAGGCATTGCCGCCGGCCTTGACGCCGGGGGACTTCTCCACGTTCAGGAAGTGCAGCGGCACCACCATGCGCAGTTTCTCGTCCTGGCTCACGCGCATGAAATCCGCGTGCAGGACGAAGGGCTTGGCCGGGTGGCGCTGCAGGTCCTTGAGCACCACCGGGGCCTCGAGGTCGCCGATCTTGAGGTTCAGCACATGGGAGTAGAAGGACTCGTGCTCCAGGTGACGCAGGATCATGTTGTGCCGCAGCGAGATCATCTGCGGTTCCTGATGACCGCCATAGACAATGGCCGGGATCAGGCCCTGGCGACGCAGGCGGCGGCTCGCACCCTTACCTGTATCGCTGCGGGGCTCGGCCAGGACGTCGAAATTTACGCTCATGGGCGTTCTCCAGTTGAATCACAAACAAAGCACCGGGACCCGCGACCAGGTTCCCGGCACACAAGGGGCGGACTAAGAAAGATTTGTCCGCAAATGAACGAAAATAGGACCAGACGGCCTGTCCCGGGTCAAACCGCGGGGACGCAGAGAACGGGCCCATGCAAAGCTGGATCAACTAAGAATCCACAGATGAACACAGATGAACACAGATGAAAAAAAATATTATTTTAATGGTTACGCGCTTATCGCTGATACCGCAATCACCGGCAAGATGGGCCCCCGGCGAAGCCTAAGCCAATGAATTATCTGTGTTCATCTGTGTTCATCTGTGGATAACTCCTCTTTCCAGGATTAATCCCAGACGCATATCAATCCATGAAGAGTGAGCTGACCGACTCCTCATTGGAGACCCGCCGCATGGTCTCCGCCAGCAACTCGCCGATGCTCAGTTGGCGGATGCGCGGGCAATTGCGGGCCTCGGGGCGTAGCGGGATGGTGTTGGTGACCACCAGTTCATCCAGCACCGAGTTGGTGATGGTGTCCACGGCGGGTCCCGACAGGACCGCGTGGGTACAGTAGGCCACGACCCGCTGGGCCCCGTGTTCCTTCAACGCGGCGGCGGCGCGGCACAGGGTCCCGGCGGTATCCACCAGGTCGTCGATCAGGACACAGGAGCGGCCGTCCACGTCGCCGATGATGTTCATGACCTGCGCCTCGTTGGCCTTGGGCCGGCGCTTGTCGATGATGGCGAGATCCGCGTCGTCCAGGCGCTTGGCGAGCGCCCGTGCCCGCACCACACCGCCCACGTCCGGGGAGACCACGATCAGGTTCGGGTGCTTCTGACGCCAGACATCCCCCAGGAGGATCGGCGAGGAGTAGACATTGTCGACCGGGATGTCGAAGAACCCCTGGATCTGGTCCGCATGCAGGTCCATGGTGAGGACCCGGTCCGCCCCGGCCTGGCCGATCATCTTGGCGACCAGCCGGGCGGTGATTGGCACCCGCGCCGAGCGGGGTCGCCGGTCCTGGCGGGCGTACCCGAAATAGGGGATGACGGCGGTGATGCGTTTGGCCGAGGCCCAGCGCAGGGCGTCCATCAGCACCAAGAGTTCCATCAGGTTGTCGTTGGTGGGGGCGCCGGTGGGCTGGACCACGAAGACGTCGCGTCCGCGGACGTTTTCCTGGATCTCGGCCATCACCTCGCCGTCGCTGAACTGACCGACCACGGCCTTGCCCAGGGACAATCCCAGGTGTTGGGCGATATCGGCTGAGAGTTCCGGGTTCGCGTTCCCGGAAAAGACCATCATGTGACTGGCTGGCAAGGCGAAGTTCCGGTCTGATAGGGGCGGGTGTCAGAGGACGCCGACAGTGAATTGGCTGGGGCGCCAGGATTCGAACCTGGGGATGCCGGGATCAAAACCCGGTGCCTTACCGCTTGGCGACGCCCCAATGAAAGCGTGGTCAGTGATCAGTGGCCGGCGTGATGGAACCCGGGTTCGGACGCCAGCCGGTCCAGGAGCGGGGAGCGGTTGAGCCCCCGCGCCACGAAGGCCCGAAACCGGGGCGGCGCCATATCGTGGGCAGTCAGGGCGCTCTGCTGGTCGGCAAAGACCGCAAACACGCATCCGCCGGTACCCGTGAGTTGACCACCGCCGACGCCCTGCAGCCAGTCCAGCGCGGCGGCCACCTCGGGGTAACCGTGCCGCACGACCGCGAGACAATCGTTTCGCCGGTCGCCCGCAACGAAGTCCGCAAGTGTGACGGGAAGCGAGTCCCGCGTCAATTGCGGGTCCCCAAAGACCGCCGCGGTGGCGACCTGGCCGGGGGGGGTCAGGACCAGATACCAGGGCTCGGGCAGCGCGACCGCGGTGAGTTGCTCGCCGACCCCCTCGGCCCAGGCCGCCCGGCCGCGTACGAAGACCGGCACGTCGGCCCCCAGCGGCAGGGCGATTGCGGCCAGTTCGTCCTCGGGCAGGTCGAGGCCCCAGAGCCGGTTCAGGGCGACCAGGGTGGTGGCCGCGTCCGAACTGCCGCCGCCGAGCCCCCCGCCCATCGGCAGGGTCTTGTCCAGGCGGATCTCCACCCCCCGCGGACAACCACAGTGGGCCTGCAAGGCGCGGGCGGCTCGCAGCGTCAGGTCCGCGGACTCGGGGACCCCGGGCAAGGCGTCGGCGCGCTGGATCAGGCCGTCGTCGCGCGGTGTGAACCACAGCCGATCGCAGCGATCGATGAACTGGAAGACGGTCTGCAGGCGGTGGTAGCCGTCCGGGCGCCGGCCCAGGACGCGCAGCATCAGATTCAACTTGGCCGGTGCCGGCCAGGCCTGGGCCTTCGCTTCGGGGTTCACCGCGGCGCCTCGTTGGCGGGCGGCTGCGGGGGCGCGTCTGCCTGGGGCGTCGCGGCCCCGGGTGCCGCGGCGTCCGGCGCCGGGTGGCGCGCCATCATCTTGAGCAGATAGGGGTGGTCCGGGTGCTCTTTCAGGGCCGCGTCCCAGACCGCCCGGGCCTCGGCCTGGCGGTCCAGTGCCCACAGGACCGCGCCCAGATGGGCGGCGATCTCCCCGTCCTTCATGGCGTCGTTGGCCTTGCGCAGGTACTCCAGGGCCGCCTCGTAGCGGCCGAGTTGGTAGTTCACCCACCCGGCGCTGTCCAGGATCGCCGGCTCCGTGGGCTTGAGCTGGTAGGCGCGCTCGATATACCCCAGGGCCTCCTGATACCGGTCGGTGCGATCCGCCAGGGTATAGCCCAGGGCGTTGAGCGCGTCGGCGTGGTCCGGGTGCTGCTCGATGATGCGCCGCAGGTCCTGCTCGGCCGGCCCGATGCGCTCGAGCTTCACCGCGTACATGGCCCGCCCGTAGAGCAGGTCCGCATTGTCCGGGAAGGCGGCGAGTGCGTTGCCATAGACCTGCATGGCCGCGTCCGGGCGCCCCGCCTGGTCCAGGATCTCGGCCTCGGCGAGGAAGAGCGCGGGCGCCTCATCCGGTGCCAGGTCGCGCAATTGCTGGATGATCTCGCGGGCGCGCTCGACCTCGCCGGCCTTGGCCCGCAGGACGGCGGTGCGGACCCGCGCCTCCATCAGGTTGGCGCCCTGACTCTTGGCGTACCAGTCGAGCGCTGCGCCCGGCTGCTCGGCCCGCTCCTCGAGCTGGCCCAAGTAGTAACTGGTCTCGTCGCGCCGCTCGCCGGTCTCGTAGAGACGGGTGAGATAATCGCGCGCGGCCGCCAGGTCCTCCAACTCCAGCGACAGGATGCCGGCGGCGAACAGGACCTCCGGCGCCCGCGGCTGGTCGGCAAGTAACTGCGTGAAGAGTGCCCGGGCGCCGGTATAGTCCTTCTCATCGACCAGGAACTGGGCGTAGAGCAGGCGCAGGGCGCGATCATCCGGCCGCGCGGCGATGAACTGCTCCAGCTGCGCCCGCGCCGCGTCGCGCTTACCCTCGGCGAGCAGGAGCCTGATCAGGAACAGGCGCGGCTTGTCCCAGTCCGGGCGCAGGGCCTGGGCGCGGGCGGCGGCAGCGGCGGCGACCTCGAACTGCTCGACACTTGCGGCTACCAGTGCCAGGGCCTGCTGGGCGTCGGCATTGGTCTCGTCGCGCGCGACCAGGTCGCTCATCAACGCGACCCGCTCCGGCGGGCTGGCCGCCCGGCCGATGAGGGCCGCCGCCTGCTGGTAGCCGTACTCGGGGTCCGCGGCCAGTTGGACCACCCGCGCCAGGTGCGTCAGCGCGTCCTCGCGCTCGCCCGCCTTCAGGCGCAGGACGGCGGCGAGCTGGTGCGCCCCCGGGGAGTCCGGCGTGATCGCAAGCCACAGGGCCGCCGCACGCGCGGCCCCCGCGTCGTCCCCGCCGCTGATCGCGGCCCGCACCGCCAACTCGGCCATCTTGGGGTCGCGGGCCAGTTGCGCGGCGTGCAGATAATGGGTGAAGGCCATCGCCAGGTCACCGCGGCGCCCCGCCACCTCGGCGACCAGCACGGCGTAGACCAGGTCGGCGTCCAGACTGTCGCGTGTGCGCGGGCCGTCCGGGGGCGGCGCGCCGGCCCCCGGCTGGTCCGGGGGCGTCGGCTGGGACAGGGCCTGGCGGTGCTCCCCCGGGGGGGCGACCGCGGCCGGTTCCGCGCCGGTCGCGGACGACGGCATGGGGGCCGTCCCGGGGGTGCCCGCCGGTGTCGGCAGTGCCGGTGAAGGGGCCGCCGGGGTCGGCTCCGCCCAGGGCGCGCTCAGGGCGCCGAGGCACAGGACGCAAAAGAGTCCGGCGGCGGCGGGACCGCTCCCGCGGGACTTCTGGGACGGCGTGTCGGGCATCGAAGAGGCGCTCATGAGGGGTTACTGGTTTCCAGTGGGTGAGTATACCGGGGCCGCTGCGCACTGGCGGCGGAGACCGACTTGCGGCAGCATACGCGGTCGGCGCGGGCCCGGGGCAACACAGCGTCCGACCGGGCCGGGCAAGTGTCGACAACCAGACTTGCATCTGGCGCCATAAGCCGGACAATCGCGGGGTCCAAATTTGACGGTCTCAACATGAAACTGCTGGTCATCGGGCTCAATCACAAGACGGCCCCGATCGAGGTGCGCGAGCGCATCACCTTCGGACCCGACATTATCGCCGGGGCACTGCGCGACCTGCGGGGGCACGAGGGTGTCCACGAGGCGGTGGTGCTCTCCACCTGCAACCGCACCGAGGTCTACTGTGCCACCGACGATGGGGGCGAGGAGACGGTGCGTCACTGGCTGGGCGGCTTCCACGGGGTCGAGCACGAGCGGGTCAACCCCTTCCTCTACGCCCACGCGGGCCGGGACGCGGTGACCCACCTGTTGCGCGTGGGCTGCGGCCTGGACTCTATGGTGCTGGGTGAGCCCCAGATCCTGGGCCAGGTCAAGAGCGCCTTCGCCACCGCCACCAGTTGCACCGCCACCGGCAAGCTCGTCTCGCGGCTGTTTCAGCACGCCTTCTCGGTCGCCAAGACGGTCCGCACCGACACCGCCATCGGCAGCAGCCCGGTTTCGGTGGCCTTCGCCGCCGTCAGCCTGGCGCGCCAGATCTTCAGCGACCTGTCGCAACAGACGGCGATGCTGATCGGCGCCGGGGAGACCATCGAACTGGTCGCCCGGCACCTGCACCAGAACGGCATCGGGCGCATCATCGTCGCCAACCGCACCGTGGAGCGCGCCCACGAGGTCGCCGCCCAGTTCGACGGCTTCGCCATCGCCCTGACCGAGATCGCCAACCACCTGGCGGACGCGGATATCGTGATCTCCTCGACCGCCAGCCCCCTGCCGGTCCTGGGCAAGGGCACGGTGGAGCGGGCGCTCAAGAAACGTCGGCATCGCCCGATGTTCATGGTCGACATCGCCGTCCCGCGCGACATCGAGCCGGAGGTCGCGTCCCTGACCGATGTCTATCTCTACACCGTCGACGACCTCCAGGGGTTCATCGACGAGGGCCTGCGCTCGCGCCAGGCAGCGGCCCTGGAGGCCGAGGAGATCGTCGCCTTCCACGCCGAGGAGTTCATGGGCTGGCTGCGCTCGCTCGATGCCGCGAGCGTCATCGCCGACTACCGCAGCCGCGCCGAACACCTGCGCGATGAGGTCCTGGAGCGGGCCAAACGCCAGCTCGAGGCCGGCAAGTCCGCCCCCGATGTGCTGACCTTCCTCGCCCACACCCTCACCAACAAGCTGCTGCACGCCCCCAGTACCCGGCTGCGCCAGGCCGCCCGGGAGGGCGAGGCCGACATCCTGGAGGCCGCCAACGAACTGTTCCAGCTCGGTCCCGCTGCGCCCGCCGCCGCCCCGCCCCAATGAACCGCTCGATCCGCGACCGGCTGGAGCGCATGGACGAGCGCTTCAGTGAGATTACGCTCTTGCTGTCCGACCCCGCGATCCAGTCCGACAACAACCGGTTCCGGGACCTGAGCCGCGAGTACGCCCAACTGGAACCCCTGGTGGAGTGCTTCGGGCGCTATCGGCAGACCGAGGCGGAACTGGCGGCGGTGCAGGAACTGCTGGCCGACCCCGAGATGGCCGCCCTGGCCCGGGACGAAGTGGTCGCCGCCGCCGCCCGCCGGGACGCGCTGGAACCCGAACTGCACCGGCTCCTGGTCCCGCCGGACCCCAAGGACCAGTGCAACTGCTTTCTGGAGGTGCGCGCCGGCACCGGCGGGGCCGAGGCGGGGCTCTTCGCCGGCAGCCTGCTGCGCATGTACCTGCGCTACGCCGAGACCCGCGGCTGGCGCACCGAGGTCTACAGCGAGAGCCAGGGCGAACTGGGCGGCTACAAGGAGGTCGTGGTGCGCATCAGCGGCAGCGGCGTCTACTCCCGGCTCAAGTTCGAGCCCGGCGCGCACCGGGTGCAGCGCGTCCCCGAGACCGAGTCCCAGGGCCGGGTGCATACCTCCGCCTGCACCGTCGCCGTGTTGCCCGAGGTCGAGTCGATCGACGCCATCGACATCAACGCCGGGGATCTGCGCATCGACACCTACCGTGCCTCCGGTGCCGGCGGCCAGCACATCAACAAGACCGACTCCGCCGTGCGCATCACCCACCTGCCCTCGGGCCTGGTGGTGGAGTGCCAGGAGGAGCGCTCCCAGCACAAGAACAAGGCGCGCGCCCTGTCGCTGCTGCACGCGCGCCTGCTGGCGGCGGCCCAGGGCACCCAGGCCGCCGCCGAATCCCAGTCGCGCAAACTCCAGGTCGGCAGCGGCGACCGCTCCGAGCGTATCCGCACCTACAACTTCCCGCAGAACCGGCTCACCGATCACCGCATCAACCTTACCCTCTACAAGCTCGACGAGGTCATGGAGGGGGCGCTGGATCAGATCGTCGAGCCGTTGCTGGCGGAGTATCAGAGTGAACAGCTCACGCTGATGATGGGCGACTGAATACTGATTTTCAGTAGAAAATCAGTATGTGGGGAATACGAATAACAACTTGAGTCCGGCCTTGATCATCAGGCTGGCCGGCGGCGATCGGTCCGCACAGCGGACCCTACGGCAAGCTCGCGCTCCGTAGGGTCCGCTGTGCGGACCACCGGCCTCGCGGTGAGCCCGGTGGCCGGAATGATGACCAAGCCCTTGAGTCCTGGCTCGTGACGCCGGCGTCACTGGCGTGACACCGCTCCCGAGACTGGCTCGTAGGGGGTTTATCGGAAGCGACCAGTCAGGCGATTTCCGAAAAACTCCATACCATGAGCGCTCGACCTGGCGATGGCCGGAGCGACTCGACCGGAGGCCGACGCTTTTGCGGGCAGCGACGCCGCATCCGGCTGAAGCCTCGACCTCCGGTTTGTTGTGCGGGTACATCGTTATCCCGAATTCACCTTAAAGGGCGACCGAGGGGCACGCCATGGCAGCCGAACCCATCGATCTGAACGACATCGCGGCGGTGCGCCGCCACCTGGCCGAACTGGAGGCTGGACAGGCGGCCAGCCTGACCGGGTCCGGCGCCGTGGCGCAAGGCGGCGGCGAGGCGCTGGGCGAGCGCAGCGTCAAGGTCGAGGGTGACGCCGAGACCATCGTGACCGGGATCCAGATCGTCACCCACTACCATGCCGCCGCCGACGGGCGCCTGACCAAGGAGCAGATCGCCCGCTAGGTGGCGGGCTACCTGCGCTGGTTGCGTTCGCGCACGGAGTGCATCGAATTGCGTGGGATCGAGCGGGCGGGCGGGGCGCCGGTGGTGATGCTGCCGCTGGAGACCGCCTATGTGCCACTGCGGGCAAAGTGGATGGTGGGTAGCGAGGGGGACCTGCCACTGAGCAAGGTGCTGGGGTTGGGCAATCGCCTGGCGATCATCGGGGGGCCGGGGTCCGGAAAGACCACCGTGCTGGTGCATATGGCTTGGGCACTGGCCTCGTCAATGCTCACTGGCGAGCCTGAACCGGCGCGCTCGCGCCTTGCACTGAAGAAGAAAATAAAGAAGAAGATAAGGATCACTCCGTCGCCCCAATCCACCCGGACGGGCCAGGAACCCGAGCTAGAGGACGCTGAGTTCGACGAGGTCGAGGACGAGATAGATGTCCTCCCAGGCGAACTGCCGCTACCCATCCTCGTACCGCTCGCATCCTTCGCGCGTTATCGGCGCAAGCTGCCGGGTAACGCCGCCCCTCGCGAGCGCACCCTGGCCCACTTCATCTCGCACCACCTGACCGAACGGCAGGCCGACTTTGATCTCTCCCCGGATTTCTTCGCCCAAGTCCTTCTGGATGGCCGGGACTGCCTACTCCTGCTCGACGGGCTCGACGAGGTGGCCAACGAGTCCGAGCGCTTCGAGGTCCGCCAGTGTGTCGAGGACCTAGTGGGCGGGCGCGAGGCGATGCGCGTCCTCGTTACCTGCCGTACCGTCGCCTACCGCAGCGGGCGCACCGCACTGGGTGCGGACTTCCGGGAGATCCTGGTCCGGCCGCTCGACTTTGAGGCCCACATAGCTCCGATGGTCCGCCAAGCCTATGACTGCATCTACCCGCAGGATGCCGCTCTGCGCGGCGAGCGGGTGAGCGACCTGCTGGAGGGGATCCGGAGGCTAGAGCGGGACCGCCGCACGCGCTCGGGCTGGTATGCCGAGGCACTCGTAGACAGTCCCCTGATGGTGCGCCTGCTGCTCATCGTGCATGTCAACAACCGCCGCCTGCCGGACGAGCGCGCCGATCTGTTCGACAAGGCCATCAATGCCCTGTTGCAGGTGGACTATGGGCGGGAGGAGGGGGATATCCGGGAACTCGCGGCCGACTGGAAGCCCTTCCGCGACATGGCCCAGCACCTCGCCTTCCACATGCACGGCCAGGGTCCCGACCAGGGCCGCGAGATCGAAGAGGTAGCGCTCAAGGCCGTGCTGCGCCGGGAGGCGGACTTCGTGCCGCGCATCGACGACTTTCTGCAGAGCGCCCGCCAGCGCGGCAGCGTGCTGGAGGAGCGCACCGGGGTCTATCGCTTCATCCACCTGGCCTTCCAGGAGTTCCTCGTCGCGCGCTATCTGCGAGAGGTGATCGGCGGGGAGGGTGGCCACCCCAAGATCGTCAAGCGTCTCGAGGACCGGCTGAACGACCCCTGGTGGCGCGAGCCCATCCTGCTCCTGGCCAGCTATCTGGGCGCCAATGCCCCGAAGCCCGCACGTGAGTTCCTGGTGGCACTGGCCCAGGCCGGGCAGACGCCGGACGCCCGAATCGCGGCGGCGGAACTGGCGGGCACCGCCGCGCTGCAATGGCGCGAGAGTGGGGAGGCGCTCAAGGCTGAGTGCGCTTGGCGTATCATCACACTGCTGGGCGATGCGACTGCCCTGAGTGGGTGCAAGGCATCCCAGCGCGTCTGGCTCGCGGACCTCGTGCCTCGGCTGGGTGATCCCCGCTTCGACCCGAAGCGCTTTCACCTGCCGGGGGACGACCTGCTCGGTTTCGTGCTGATCCCGGCCGATCCGGGGTTCAGGATCGGCACGCGGCAGTCGGACTGGCAGCGGGTCGCGAAGATCATCGGCTATGATGTGAGCGACGACGAGATCAATGACGCCCTCACGCCGACGCTGGCCTTCTACATCGCCCGCTATCCAGTCACGGTCGCGCAGTTCAGGGCCTTCCTCGCGGCGACCGGGGCTGAGGCCCACGACACCAAGGTACTGCGTGATCCGGACAGCCGACCCGTCCGCTATATCGACTGGCGGCAGGCGATGGCCTACTGCCGGTGGCTGAACCAGACCCTCGCGGGTGAGTCGGTCCTGGTGGGGTCCGCGGCCTCCCGGCTGGTACGGGGTGGGTCCTGGCAGGTCAGTCTGCCGAGTGAACTGGAGTGGGAGATGGCGGCGCGGGGCGGGCAGCGAGACTTGGTGTACCCCTGGGGCAATACGCCGGACCCGGATGCCGCCAACTACAAGGACTCGGGGATCGGGGATAGCTCCGCGGTCGGCTGCTTCCCGGCCAATGGGTTCGGTCTGCACGATATGATCGGTAATCTCTGGGAGTGGACGCGCAGCCAATGGGTGTCGGACTATAGCCACGTGAATGACCCGAGGTGCGAGGACCTGGACGTCAGCGATGACCGCGCACGGGTCGTGCGCGGCGGTTCGTGGGGCTACCATCAAGTCAACGCGCGCTGTGCCTACCGCCGCAGGGATCATCCCGATGCTCGGTACGATCACTTGGGTTTCCGTGTCGTGTTGCACTCTTCCCCTGTTTCTTCAACCCCGATCTCTGTCGCTCCCGATGCCGCCCTCTGATCCGCCGACTCCGGAGGGGGCACGGGGCAGGGCCTCTTGACCATGATCCCGCCCATGCCAGGCTGCGCTGCCCGCGCGACACCGCACGCGCTGAGGCAGGGGCCGGCACTGGGGGCGCCGCACCCCAGTGCGGCGCGATCTCGCACGCGACCGCGGTGTTGCGTGTTGCGGATAGGCCGCGCCGCACTGGGGTGCGGCGCTCCCAGTGGCCGCCGCGATGATCGAGGCCCGGCGGAGACCTCCCCCGGGCGCCCCGCCGCGCGCCGCGCCCTCTCGTTCCCACGCTCCGGGATCACTGCCCAAGCGCCTGGAGTCCAAGGCTTCAGCCTTGGAGCGCGCCAAGGCTGAAGCCTTGGACTCCAGGCAGAGGCGACGCGGTCGGCGAGCGCGCCTTAGCTTAGATGGCAGTGCCGCTGCGCGATGATGAAAGTACCTGCCGATGCCCCCGAATACCACGCCCCAGACCTGCCGGCATCAAGCGCCGAACCGGCCCGGCCGCCCGCTCTCAGGGCGCGATCCCCAGTTCGCGCAGCCGCTCGGCCAGTCGTTCTGCCCGCGCGCGCTCTTGTTCCGCACGGGCGCCGGCCGCGGCCGCCTGGGCCGTGGCGAGTTCCGCCCGCTGGTGTTCCTCATCGGCACGCAGGCCCTCCCGCTCGGCCCTGGCCGTCTGCCGCGCCGCCTGGGCCGCCTCATGCTCGGCACGGGTGATCGCCGCGGCCGCCAGGGCTTCCACGCGGTCGGCGCGGGTGCGTTCCTCGTGGGCACGCGCGGCCTCAAGCTCCGCCCGCCGGTGCGCCTCCTCGGCCCGCTGGTGCTCGTCCTCAGCGCGCGCCTGCTCGCGCCTCAGCCGCTCGGCACGCTCCACGGAGGTCAGGAATGGCTGGCCCCGGGGGTCGAAGATCGCGAGCGTCTTACCGCCCAGATCAAAGCGGATACCCAGCCGCGGGCTGGTCCAGCCCTTCAGGTGCGACATCCGCTTGAGCCGCCCGTCCTGACGCAGCCACACCTCCAGGGTGTTGGGCGGCGGGTCGTAGACGTAATACTCCTCCACCCCGAAGCGGTCATAGTAGGCGAGCTTCTCGGCCATGTCCTTGGGGCCGTTCGACGGCGAGCGGATCTCGAACACCACCTGGGGGGCGATATCGGCCTCCTCCCATTGTTTGTAGCAGCGGCGCAAACCCTTGGGCCGGCCGAAGGCGACCATCACGTCCGGGGCCATGGCGTCGGCGACGCTGCGATCGCGCACCGGATACCAGAACAGGTCGCCGGCGACGAAGACCGCGGGGTCTTCGGCAAAGAGGCACTCCAGGTTCTCCTTGATCTTCACCAGCCACTCGTACTGCTCCGTGCTTTCCGCCATGGGCTTGCCGTCGCTCTCCGGATAGGGGTCGTCGGGGTCGAAGTGGGAGAGGGGTTTCATCGCGTGGGTCCTCCTCCAGTCGGAACGTCGGGGTACGTTGGCACGATATCTCAAGGTCGCGGTAAGGAACAAGGACCTGAGGACCCAGCGGCGGACCTGGCCGAGCGCGCGGCGCCGGTGCGGCTGCGGGTCTTGGTCACAATTCCGGCCACCGCGCGAGCCGCGAGGTCGCTGGTCCGCACAGCGGACCCTACGGACCTGGGGACCGGTGCGCGTGATCGTCTTTCTCGATCCGGATTCGGGCCACGGTCGCCGGAATCATGGCGACCTTCTGGTCATATGGCGGTCACTCCGCCGAGCGGCCCGGCCGCCCGCTCTCAGGGCTCGACCCCCAATTCGCGCAGCCGCTCGGCCAGTCGCTCGGCGCGCGTCCGCTCCTGTTCCGCACGGGCGATGGCTTGAGCCGCCTCTTGTTCAGCGCGGGTGATCGCCGCGGTCGCCTGGGCCGCCGCGCGGTCCGCCCGCCGGTGTTCTTCATCGGCACGCGCCTGCTCGCGCCTCAGCCGCTCGGCGCGCTCCACCGAGGTCAAGAATGGCTGGCCCTGGGGATCGAAAATCTCCAGTGTCTTGCCGCCCAGGTCAAAACGGATCTCGAGCCGCGGACTGGTCCAGCCCTTCAGGTGCGACATCCGCTTGAGCCGCCCGTCCTGGCGCAGCCACACCTCCAGGGTGTTGGGCGGCGGGTCGTAGACGTAATACTCCTCCACCCCGAAGCGGTCATAGTAGGCGAGCTTCTCGGCCATGTCCTTGGGACCGTTCGACGGCGAACGGATCTCGAACACCACCTGGGGGGCGATGTCGGCCTCCTCCCATTGTTTGTAGCAGCGGCGCACACCCTTGGGCCGGCCGAAGGCGACCATGACGTCCGGGGCCATGGCGTCGGCGACGCGGCGGTCGCGCACCGGATACCAGAACAGGTCGCCGGCGACGAAGACCTCGGGGTCCCCGGAAAAGAGGCACTCCAGGTTCTCCTTGATCTTCACCAGCCACTCATACTGCTCCGTGCTTTCCGCCATGGGCTTGCCGTCGCTCTCCGGGTAGGGGTCGTCGGGGTCGTAGAGGGAGAGGGGGTTCATCGCGCGGGGCCTCCTTCAGTCGGAACGTCGGAGATATGAGCGCACGATACCGCAGGGACGCGGCGCGGGACAAGGGACTCACGCCGGACTTGGCCGCGCGTGTTCCGCCTTGTTGGGGGCGGGAATCGGGGAAGGGGATTCGCGTCGAAACTCCGCGTTGTAGAATCCTGTTTTTCGCCGTCGGCACGTCCGCCCACCGCGCCCGCAAGCGGGCGCGGGGCCGGCTGAAGCCTCGACCTCCGGGGGGCTGCCGCGCCCAAACCGGAGGTCGAGGCTTTAGCCGGACGGGGCCGGGCGACTGCCGACGCGCCCTTATCGCTTCATCTTTATGAACAAGGATACCCCCGTGGACACACAGGGTCGGCGCGTCGACCAAACCCTGCGCGATGCCGCTGCCGCCCTCGCCAGTCTCTCGCAGGCCGCCCCGCGGTTGGAGGCCGAGCTGCTGCTCATCGAGGCGACCGGCTGGGCGCGCACCCGCCTTGTCGCCTGGCCCGAGGCGGATCTTGAGCCCGTTGCCGCCGCGCGCTTCGCTGCCCTGCTCGCCCGCCGCCTGGCCGGGGAGCCCATCGCCTATATCCGCGGCCGGCAGGCCTTCTGGACTCTGGATCTGCAGGTTACCCCCGACACCCTGATCCCGCGCCCCGAGACCGAACTGCTGGTCGAGATCGCCCTGGCACTGCCGGACCCGGACCGCCCGCGCCGCGTCGCGGATCTCGGCACCGGCAGCGGCGCCATCGCCGCCGCCGTTGCGAGCGAGCGCCCCGCCTGGCAGGTCATTGCCACCGACCGTTCGGCCGGCGCGCTCGCGGTCGCCCGCTCCAACTTCCGGGACCTGGGCCTCGCCAACGTCCGACCGCTAAGCGCGGACTGGCTCAGCCCGATCGCCTCGTGCTCCCTGGATTTGATCCTCGCCAATCCACCCTATGTCGCCGCGGCAGACCCCCACCTCGACCAGGGCGATCTGCCCCGCGAGCCGCGCGCGGCCCTCACCCCCGGACCCGATGGGCTCGCGGCCATCCGTCGGATTGCGGCCGAGGCCGAGCGCTGCCTGCGCCCCGGGGGGTTGCTGGCGGTCGAGCATGGGTTTGACCAGGGGGCGGCGGTGCGTGGATTATTCCGGGATCATGGCCTGCTCGATCCGCAGACCCGGCACGATTTGGCAGGTCTGGACCGGGTTACCCTCGGGCAGTTGTAACCGTTCAGACCCCTCCATTCCAACCTGAGGATCGGCGGCCGTCACCATAATCCCGGCCACCTGAAAGTGTCCCGTTTCTTGAGCGGTGTCACGTCGGCGTCATCCGAGTCTTGAGGAACCCATGTCCATCATCGACAACCTCCAATCCATGCTCGCCCGCGGCCAGGACTCCGCCCTGCTGCGTTATGGCCTGGGCAACGAGTATCTGAAGGCCGGGGAGCCCGCCCCGGCCGCAGAGCACCTGGCCGCGGCGCTCCGGCAGGACCCGGACTATTCCGCCGCATGGAAGCTCTACGGCAAGGCGCTCACGGCGCTCGGCCGGGCCGCGGAGGCGATCACCGCCTTCGATCAGGGGATTGCCGCGGCCGAGCGACAAGGCGATATTCAGGCGGCGAAAGAGATGCGGGTCTTTCGTAAGCGCGTTTCGACCTCGGATCGCCCACCGGGGGCTTGAGGACCTGCGCGGCGACGATCTACACTGCCCTGACGCTATCCACAGGGGAAGGCCCATGGCCCTCAATATTCGCAATGCGGAGGCCGAACGCCTTGCGGCGCGGGAGTTGATTGAGGCCGCGCCCCGGCGGTGCCGGTCGACCGCTTTTCCTATGCCCTGGCGCGCGTACTCGACGAGCCGTTGCTATTCAAGGGTGATGACTTTCCGCGCACCGATGTCAGTGCCGCTTACATGCCTTCTTGAAGGCTGGTGCATTGCCGTGCGGGTCCCAAGCCAGGGAGTCCAAGGCTTCAGCCTTGGTGAACCCCTCCAAGGCCGAAGCCTTGGACTCCGGGCGCCTACTGGATACCCAAGACCTCGACGATCTCCTTGGCGACGGTGAGCGCTGCTGGTACCACGCCCGCTGAGGTCCGCGTCGCGAAAGCTCGCAGATCAAGCAACTTCAGCGAAGGCCCGCGCGGGTGCTGTTGACCCTGTTCCCATTTCTGGATGGTCGCTGCGCTGGTATTGAGATAGGCCGCGAAGATCGCAAGGCTTGCCCTGCTGCGCAGGCGGATGGCGCGGATCTCATCGGCACTTTAGGCGCGGACTTGTCCTGCATCTCGACCCCAACGGGGTCGGACATATCAGCCCAGGGCAACGCCCTGGGTATGCCGTGTAATGCAGCCTAGCCCTGAAAGGGCGTGACATCAGGGGCCCCGCCGTTATGTCACGCCCTTTCAGGGCTAGGCCGACTAAACGGCGCTGTCCCAGGGCGCTGCCCTGGGCTGGTATGTCAGGCCCCTTCGGGGCTCAAGCCAATCGCGAGATCGGGCGGAACTGGTTACCCCAGAAAGAGGAGTTCTCTCACAAAGACACAAAGATCACAAAGACTTTCAGAGCGATACGTCGGTCGAGGCGGTTACCTGGGCGGTGATCGGCGCAACGCCTTCAATAGTCTGTTTCTCTTTGTGTTCTTTGTGTCTTTGTGAGAGCAATTGCCGGATTCAGGGTTACCGGCACCAGGTGCGGCAATTTTCCAACGGCGCTTCGCCTCCCGGATCGCCCCAGGGTCCGGCCGACTTCGGAAATCCTGTTTTCGGGCAGCCGCGCGCTGGTACCTGTACCCAAAGCCCCGGCATGATCTACACTCCGGCTAGACCATCGCGCCCAGACCGGCCCCCGGCCCCAGGGCGGCAGACCCCAGAACCACCAAGACGAGGAACCGAAAAAGATGAAAGTCACACGTCGGACCTTCCTGAAGGTCTCCGCCGCGGGGGTGGGCAGTTCCAGCCTGACCCTGTTGGGCTTTGCGCCCGACGCCGCGCTCGCGGAGATGCGCGCCTTCAAGCTGACGCGGGCCACCGAGACCCGCAACACCTGCCCCTACTGCTCGGTCGGCTGCGGCATCCTGATGTACGGTCTGGGGGCCGGGGCCAAGAATGTCCACGGGCGCATCTTCCATATCGAGGGCGACCCGGACCACCCGGTCAACCGCGGTACCCTCTGCCCCAAGGGCGCGGGTCTCCTGGACTTCATCCACAGCGACACGCGCCTCACCCAGCCCGAGTACCGGGCGCCGGGCAGCCGCGAGTGGCAGCCGATCGCCTGGGATGATGCCTTCACCCGCATCGCCGCGCTCATGAAGGCGGATCGCGATGCCAACTTCGAGGCCAGGAACAAGGACGGCGTGACGGTGAACCGCTGGAACAGCACCGGCTTTCTGGCCGCCTCCGCCTCCAGCAATGAAACCGGCTATCTGACCCACAAGGTCGTGCGTAGTCTGGGGATGCTCTCATTCGATAATCAAGCGCGCGTCTGACACGGCCCGACGGTGGCAAGTCTTGCCCCGACATTCGGCCGTGGCGCCATGACAAATCACTGGGTCGACATCAAGAATGCCGATCTCGTTCTCATTATGGGCGGCAATGCCGCCGAGGCCCACCCCTGCGGCTTCAAGTGGGTGACCGAGGCCAAGGCCCACCGCAAGGCCAGGCTCATCGTCGTCGATCCGCGCTTCACCCGCTCCGCGGCGGTGGCGGATTATTATGCCCCGATCCGCGCCGGCTCCGACATCGCCTTCCTGGGCGGCCTGATCAATTACCTGCTGACCGAGGACAAGATCCATCACCAGTATGTCCGGGATTATACGGACATGAGCTATCTGGTGAAGGACGAGTTCACCTTCACCGACGGCATCTACTCGGGCTACGACGCCGCCAGGCACAAGTATGACAAGTCCACCTGGGGCTACCAGATGGGCCCGGACGGCTTTGTGCTGACCGATGCCACCCTGCAGCACCCACGCTGCGTCTATCAGTTGCTGAAGGCGCACTTCTCGCGCTATACGCCGGAACTGGTGGAGCGGGTCTGCGGCACGCCCCGGGACGCCTTCCTCAAGGTGGCCGGGATGATCGCGGAGACCGCGGCGGCCGATCGGACCATGACCATCCTGTATGCGCTGGGCTGGACGCAGCATACCCAGGGGTCGCAGATGATCCGCACCGGGGCCATGGTGCAACTGCTGCTCGGCAACATCGGCGTGGCGGGCGGCGGCATGAACGCCCTGCGCGGCCATTCCAACATCCAGGGCCTCACGGACCTGGGGCTGCTCTCCAACCTGCTGCCCGGCTATATGACCCTGCCCGGTGAGGCGGAGCAGGACTTCGCCGCCTATCTCACCAAGCGTTCGCCCAAGCCGATGCGGCCCGGGCAGTTGAGCTATTGGCAGAACTATCCCAAGTTCTTCGTAAGTAGTGCCTGAGCGGAATCCAATAAACACTCTATCGCTCAATCTGTTATAATCTGGCCCTATGGTCGAAGTTTAGCTCCGCCCCAGACCGATGGGGTATGAGTAAAATCTCTAACCAACTGATT
>Ga0247840_10004504_pt1 | contig 21981 bp, 24 predicted proteins | sample LaCruzMarch2015__FD_192404 | JGI IMG/M metagenome (GOLD analysis project Ga0247840, IMG submission 192404) | Freshwater microbial communities from meromictic Lake La Cruz, Castile-La Mancha, Spain - LaCruzMarch2015_17m | ecosystem: Environmental > Aquatic > Freshwater > Lake | place: Spain... | reverse complement strand
AATATTATATTATATTATTATTACAAAAGAAATGATCATTTCTTTTGTAATAATAATATAATATAATATTAATATTAATATTAATATTATTTTTTTTCGTAAAAAGGTAAAAAATAGACTTTTTTGGACGTTTTCAAAGGAAAAAAGTCAATTTTCAAAGGAAAAAAGTCAATTTTCAAGGCTAAGAATTCCATCAAGACCACTTTTTGCAAAAAATGGTTCTTTTTCCTATTTTTTACAACTTCTGTAATTTAGCACTAACATTTTTTTACATTCCTTTGCTATAATGGATAAGAAAAGTTAAAAATTAACTTTTTTATAATCTCTAAAAGGCGATTTTACCCAATGTTATATTTCGGTGAATCGAGACTTTCGTTCCTTATGAAAACGAAAAACAAAAGTCTCGATTCATCGCAAAATTGGAAATAAGCTCCTTGCACCCCCTCGGGTAAGAAATCTCGTTTTTTGACTTATCAACTTTTTCGCGACAAATATAATTTCGCGCTCTCGGTGATTCATTGAAAACGATTACGATGAAAACGAAAAACAAAAGTCTCGATTCATCGCAAAATTAAGAGATAATCTCCTTGCACCCCCTCGGGTAAGAAATCTCGTTTTTTGACTTATTAACTTTTTCGCGACAAATAAAAGTTGCTCTCCTTATGATTCATCGCAAACGCTCCCGATGAAAACGAAAAACAAAAGTCTCGATTCATCGCAAAAATCAACCCCCACCATCTAGCACCCCCTCGGGTAAGAAATCTCGTTTTTTGACTTAGCTTCCTTTGAAAACCATGAAATGAAAGTCAAGAATTTGACTTGTCGAAAAATGTTGACCTCGACAGAACCCCCCCCCCTCCCCTTTTCGGACAAAATAATTTGACAAGTCGAATTCTTGACTTTTCTCCTTCTCCAGCAAAGGATCAAAAGTCTCGATTCATCGGGATTTTTCATCCCCCACCCTCTTGCACCCCCTCGGGTAAGAAATCTCGTTTTCATTACTTATCATCTTTTACTTACCTCTTTTTTTTTAAATTATTAAGGAAAAAGGAAAAGTTATACTATAAAATAGAGATAGAGAAAATTTAGTCGATGGTGGGTGTGAGATGGTTTTAAAAACTTTTATTTTGGAGGTTGAAGATTTTAAGATTTTAAGATTTTGAATATAAAGTTTCAAAAATCGATCTACCACCCACCCTCTTTTGTTGAGTCAACATTTTTTGAGTTTGGTGAAATCTTAACTTTTGAAAGTAAGAAATCAACCTTAACTTTTCTTCTTAATAGAGCGGGGGGGAGGGGGGAATGAGAAGGAACGAAAGTCAAGAAACAGCCAAACCTTTCCTTGTAAAAGAGCCAAAGACATTTCCAACTTTTTTGCCATTTTTGCTACTTGGAAGCCCGCCGATGAATACAGACTTTTCCCACTTGTTTACAGACTTGCCCCCTTTGCCGTCAAAGCCGCTTGTAAACGTTTCTAGACTTACCGCCAATGAATCGCGACAGAATTAAAAATCAAAGAATACTAGATACAGAGCGATTTTAATTCGATTTATAAAAGGCAAAAAAAAGTTGACATTGTAAGCGGAATAGATATATAAGAGAGGTAAAGAGGAAACGTAAGACCGTTTGCAAAGGAACTCGCTTCGCGAAATAGAAGCAAATTCATTACGAAAGGTTTAGTGTTTTATAACGTTTTCCGACTTAGCTAAGCACTCTTTGAGTGTTGCTATCTCTTTTTCGAGAGACTCTATCTTCGCATCCTTCGTCATATCAAGACCTGCGTACACAGCAACGCCTGTTTGGACTGTATGACCGAGTATCATGTCTGCTAAGCGTCTATCCTTACCTTCGAGCTTGCTAGCTTCATGCCATTCATAAGAGCGCCTGAGCTTATTACAGCCAACCTCGAACAATTTCTTCCTTAGAAGAGAGATAGCTATAGTATTAAGATTGAAAACGAGCGAGTTCGGTTTTATATCATTAAAATAAGATGACAGCAATTCATTATCAATTGTAAAACTTGTTTGTCCTAGAGCAGCGACTGTCTTGCCTTTGATTCTAGTAAACGTATACGACAAAAAGCCAGTTCGCTCTATTAAGCAAGAAGCCTCTTCTGGCAAGGGACCAGAGCAAACTCTATACATTCCGGCGTAGTCTTGATCCCTTAGCGGAGGGTATAAGACATGCATTAAAACCATGATAGCTTCGCTACGATTCATACCAAATTTGTGTTTGTCAGAGACAAGATCTTTGTATGATGGAGGGGATTCAGTCACGTGTTTAAATAGATAACTATCATTGTGTTCATTGCCTTCCTCTTCTAAAAGATTGTTATAACGCTCTGCAATGTCTTCGTTTTCTAGAAATTCGAAGATTATTTTAATATAAGAAAGTGTGTTTTTCACATATGATTGCGCTGCTTCTTTGCTCTTGATCGCTTCGTAAACAGCGTCAACATCGCTAAGAACGTCGATGTTAATCTTGTCTTTAGCGGCTCCCAACTTCACCTGCAAAGCTTTGATAGTATAAGAAATTGACCTGAGAGAGCTGGCGCTGTACTTTGTTTTGTACGTCAAAGACATTGGCTCAAAAAATTCCATTCTACTATAGGTAAAGATTTTTTCGTCAAGATTTTTACTATAGAAAAACTATGGGGGTTTCATCTAGTAAAAATCCTTAGCGTTTAGCTATGTGTTTTTAGTTCAAAAATAAAAAATATTATCTTTCCTTATAATATCTGATATGGGAGGGTCTATTAGCAAAGAAGCCAAACAAATTATTGAAAAATATAGCGCTTTTGCAGATATTGATATGGGAGATGTAATTGTACTTCTATTGGATGATAGATCAGCAATGGCTGTATTAGATAACGATGCTATTAGACACATAATAGATCAAAAAATAACAATAAAGCGTGGTATTAGTTTAGGGTCATGTACGCGATCAGATATACCTTTGCATATAAAACCGATGCTTGAATGGATGGAAAAATATAAAATTGGCAAGTTAAATGGAATTCCAGTATCTTTGGTACATGCAGTTGACTCAGTTTGTGAAAAATGGAGGAATAAATACCCAGATTTAGACGCGATAGTAACTCTAGAACGTAGATCATGCGTAGAACGTGGACTTTCCACTCTATATAGAGGTATTTATAAAGAAATTCATAGATACGGCGATAGAGAGATTCTTCGCAATCAAGCATTTGCGGATATTCATTCATTTTATAAACAAGAATACCCTTGCAATACAAGCATTGATGAATGCGATACAGGAACTTTTCATTTTATGACTATCGTATATGAAATTAGAAAAAAATGCTATTATGTTGTCATCGGAAAACAAAATTCTAGTATTGGTGAATTAATTGATAATTGTTTGTATAGGTTTGACAAAGTCCTTTCTGAACACGTGTGTTTAGATAAATTAACGGCAGAATTGGATGAAAAACGAGCTAGAGAAGATAAAGAACGTGCAGAGCTTATTGCTAGATTACAACAGATGAAAGAAGCTGCCAAGCCGAAAGCTATTAACCAAATTCCGGAAGTTCAATTATCATCTATAGTACCGAGCGCCCCCGTATTTCCAGATTCTACACAAAACAATACAAAACAAGAGCCTTTCCTCAAACCACCATATGAAAAACCAGAAGAAGACGACAACGATGATCCAAGGATGGTTTCGTTGTAATTTTTATCTTTCTCTATTGTATAAGGATGACTGCCAGAGTATTTTGGTCTGAAGCAGGCGATAAGTTTGTAAATCTATACAAAGACAGCTCGTTATCTATAATGCGGGCAAGATTCCGCAAATTACAGAAGAAGATTGGTTTGCAAGACGATCATATAGATCAAGGTCTCATAAAAGGCGAACGATTTGACAAAGTAAAGGAAGTTTTGCTTAATAAGAGCTTCGATAGCCTCCAAACAAGGCGCAACATGGCTGGTAATTTGGTAAAAATGGCCGATGCAATCGGAGACGCTAAAGCAGTTAAGTTATGGGAATCACTACGCCTTGATTTGCTCGAAGAAGGAGCAGAAACTGCTGTAGAGGCTCTTCAAGGGGGTGGAGCTGCCGGCGGAGGAGGCTCAGCGGCTTCAACAACTGATGTTGTAGCTCAAATGGCCATGTTAATGGCTCGTCTTAGAGCGCTCGAAGGAAAAATCAACAAAATCACATAGCTATATCAGTCGTTGAAAAGTATATAGAAATTTTATCCTATATAATTATACAGAGAAGATGGCTAGAGAAATTCTTAACAAGCGCATTGAAGAGCTTATTCTCCGCTTTACTGTCACTCCAAGGGCCACTATTGCTAAGATGATCTTTGCTTGCATGCTAATTCGCGATATCGGACCTGGTTGGAGCCTTCATACGTATAGATTGACTACTAAATCGCCTTTGCTTGATAACGAGAACATGCCGCATATTAACGTGTCTAAAAAGCAATGGATTTGTGGCTATGATCGCCTCTTTCACGGACTCTTAAAGGAGCCATCAGTGCGAGACCTTGGTGAAGATACGATGAAATGGCTCGAAGTTTTCAGCGATGAAGAGGACGGTTATATCTTTTCTAAGGACTTTACACGCGCAGAGGACAATAACAACTACATTTCTTACTGGCTTTGTGAAAAAGTATTGCTTTGCCGACCTGGTGATGTAATTTAAGCGCTTCTAAATGCTCTAGCTAATGCAGTAATAGCTAGAGATACATCGAGCTTGTCAGATTAATTTTCTCGCTTATATGTATGAGCAGTACCCCTTTGCTGCCAATCATAGAAAAAATTTCGGAAGGTCATAGCTATGACCCCGTTAAATACCATATAGAAAAAATCACCCCTATAAATACAGGAGTAAAAATGAGCAGCGAAAAATCTAGTAGCGATCGCGTTAAGGTCTTCTCTCTCGTTAATGTGTTTAACCATAGTGATATTTTGCGTATTTTAGCCTCTCCACATATTGATCATGTAAAAGATGGTATTTTGTGCGGAGGACATGACAATCATACTCGTCATAAGCTGATCAAAGGCGGTTTTTATAGCAGCGTCGATGGCAAAGTTCATGTTGATTATTACATGCCAGAGAAGGGTCGTGGAAGACTGGTTGGAGAAGGATACGGCTTTCATTGCATGAGCAGATTAGCACGTAATTACCTTTGTAGAGAGGCTGGTTTGGTTGATCTTGATCTGAAAGCGGCTAATTTTAATACGTGGCTTTGGCTCGGAAAGCAACACAAATCAGGCAAAATCTTCCGTGCTCTTGAGCGATATGTTAGAGATCCGAAGTCAATTCGTCGTGAATTAGCAGAGTCTTTGGGAATTTCAGAAGACAAAGCAAAGGCCAAAATCAACAAATTTGTTAACCTTGACGAGTTGGCTGAGGCAGGAAAGCGTTGCTCTCTCTATGTTATGAACGGAAATTCGAAGGTTTTGTGCTTCTCAAGAGAGCTTAAAGCATATGAAAATCTAACTTTTTCTCAAGAGAGTTTCCTTGCAGAACTGTGCGAAAATATCGCTGAAATTCGCTCTATTACTGCCGGTGAATGCAAGTATTGGGACAACAGTATTAAGGAAGGATGGATGTCTATTGACTTTGAAAAAGCTGATGGAGATGAAAAATCTGATAGAATTTCTAAGTTTTGCAACCTGACGTTTGACCTTGAGCGCTGTTTGATCCATGATCTTATGAACAAAGCGAGCATGGTTGAGACAATTGTCAGCTACAATCAAGATGGTTTTATCATGATGAATTCTGCTAGTGTTAATGATACTTTAATGCGTCTTAATGCGTTTCTTACAGCTAGCGGCTTCTGTCATGAGCTTGCAATCAAGCCATTCGAAGTAGATGAAGAGCTTTTGGCTCCGCGAGGCTCCCGTCCGACCCTCAAAGAGCTGATTCCTCTGACAGAAAACATCTACGTAAAGTCTGTAAAGCAAGGTATTGTTTTCCATCTAAATGACTATCTCATCAAGATGTCTTATCTTGTCGATAACGTTTATTATTCAACTGCTAGCAAGAAATGGATGTCTTTTACATCATCTGACGAGCTTACTCAATGCGATACCCTCCGCATCAAAGAAGCATTTGCTAGCAGGACAAGGGTGCTCGGCAAGCTCGGAACAAAGGAAGTGATGTTAGATTTTTTCAAATATTTGCAAGAAGAAGACGAGGCATCGATTCCTTTTATCTACTTTAGTGAAAAAATACACGATTCGAGACTAAAACAAGGCATTACGATCGATACAAGAGGAGCATCTGTCCTTAATACGTGGAGGCCATTCCTCGCAGAGCGATATGATCGCATTTTTGGCGGCGCTGAAGATCATATTTGCCTGCAAAAGTACCAAGACATTCTCAGCGCGATATGCGGGGATAACAAAGATCATTATGATTTTGTTCTTAACTGCCTGGCTACGAGGATCCAATTCCCTGAAAAACGTATGAATCATATGGTAATTTTCTACAGTAAAGACAAGGGCACAGGCAAATCTGTGTTTTGGTCAGCTATGATCGATAACATTTTTGGTCAAAACATGCATGCTGTTGCTATTACCGACGTTGAAAAGGATCTTTTTGGAACTTATACGAACAAAATCGATCGCCGCAAGCTCATTTACATCGACGAATTCAAGAAAGATCTCTTTTCTGTCTATGTTGATCGCCTCAAGAGCATGATTACTTTTACGACAAACCGCTCTCGTCATATGTACGCTGACCCGGATAGCGTTGATAATAACCCTTGGATTATCATGACAACCAATGAACTGGACATTGCTCTCGAACAAGGCGATCGTCGTGTTTGCTTGATTGAAGGCAGTTCAAGGCTCAAAAACAGCAAAAAACCAGAATGGTTTGAAGACTTTTATAATAGGAGTACCGCTCCGCTTGGAGCCCGTACAATTTTCGAATTCCTTAAAAGACATGCAATTCCTAGTGATTTTTGCCCGCAAGACTTCCCGAAAACGAAGCTCAGGCAGTCATTGATGCCCAAAACAGACGATCCGATCCTCGAATTTCTCTGTTCTGCACGAGATTATCTAACTAAAGAGCCGAAAAGCACCCGTGAATTGTTCAATTATTACCGGGCTTGGGCAGGCGATAATGAGATTACTACAGGTCCAAAGAGCGAAATTATTTTTGGAAAAGAGCTTTCCCGCCTCGATGGTCAATACATCGAAAAAACAGTGCGTCGCGGATGCAGAATGAACAAATTAATGCCGCGTTTATGGGAAAGAGAGGCTAGTTTCGGCGCATGGAGCCAAGGCGGAGGTGATGATAGCGAAGGAATTCAACATGTTGACCCTGAAATTCCTACAACACCGGTCGTCGAAGAGGCAGCAAAGCCGATCATTATCGATCGTCTTCAGAAAGTTGTTACAAGCGAAATAGATGCTCCTTCCGTATCAGGGAAGGACGTTTTTGTATGCAAAGCTTCTATTCCAGAGGAAATTCCGTATATCAAAACATCTTTCTCTAGAGAAAAAACTATTGATACTAGACTTCGAAAATATGATGATAAGCTGTCTCCATGCAAAATACTCGGTCATGAAGCGCCGCTTTCGAATATTATGATTGAAACAACCGCTGCAATCCCGACTCCGACGACGCTTAATTTCACATTTAAACCACCGTCGCAGCCTGTTGTAGCACCAATCGCGCCGCTTGTACCTCAAACTCACGCGTTTTCACCTTCGGTGACAGCTCTTCCTCCTGGTGTAAGCCCGATCGCGCCAGCAAATACAGATCTTGCGTCTCTATTTGCATCTAATTTGCGTAAAATTGAATCAGAATTCAAGCCACCTGCTGGATTTAACCCAAAAACATTTGGTATTGATAGCAAATCAACAAGTAATGTTATAACAGGAGGATATCATAATCCGTTCACTCATTAAGCGCGGCCAAAGCGAGCCGCCAGAGCCTTCCCCGTCTTGTATTGCTTTTTCGAAACAACTTTCCCACTTGAAGGGCTAATCATAAGGTCTTTTTTAGTCAAGCCACCGGGCGTGTGGCTTGCCTCGCCGTTGTAAACAGCATCTTTGTCCCCTACAGAAGCCATGGCAGAGCCGCCCATAGCCGCGCGAGCGCCTTTCTTAATACGTCGTTTAACGTCTTCTTCGATATCTTCAACGATGCCACCTCCTGCAGCGGCTTGAATACCCTTCTTAACACGACGTTTTACGTCTGCCTCAATGTCTTCAACAACACCACCGCCCATAGCAGCATCAACTCCTTTGCGAATACGCCGCTTAATATCAGCCTCTACATCCTCTACTACTCCGCCCCCGGTCGCCTTCTTCAAAAGAGGAACAAAATCGGGAATTTTGCGTTTAACTTCGCGTTCAACGTCCTCAACAAGCCCTCCGCCGCTTAAAGCACCGCGAATTTGCTTCTCAACCTCCCTCTTAATCAGCTCTTCTACGCCTCCGCCAATAGCCGCACCGGCAACAGGAGCTCCGCCAGTAACGCGTTTAACCTGAGAACGAGCATATTTTCCAACTTTGTCTTCAATTTCACCAAGCAATCCATCCCCTCCACCGCGAGTAAGCATTTCAACCAGAGCTGCACGTCGCTTATCCATTATATATTAATGTAACAAAAAAAATCTGATATATATCATAAGACAATGTCTCGACCGCAATATAAATACATCGAGCTCCAGCTCTATAACCAGAACACAAATCCGTCCCTCAGCGCTGATTTCGAGCTAAGCGCTATCTTCGATTTGATCGATGATTCTAGCCTTTATGATCTTTCAATCATTCGTTTTAGCGTCGATACTACAACTATTCCGCTTATGATTGTTCCGATTTTGACTGGACAAACGAATCCAAACGCTACTGTTTACACTTTTACGCTACAGCAAGGCGCTAATATAGTAACAAAACGCGTTATATGGACGCCAGAATTCATTGATGAGCCAACTCCTGGATCTCCGTTTACCAAACAAGACGTTGGCAGCGCCTATTATTATCTGATGAATGTTCAGCACTTGATTGATCTATTTAACCTCGCAATTCAAGAAGCGCATGACGATTTGCCTGTCGTTGCTGGCCGTCAAGCTCCGTTCTTTCGCATTAATCCTGGAACGCAGCAAATCGAGCTTATTGCGCAGTCTGATTATTACGATAACATGACTGATCCTCCTCCGGCTGATCTGACCCTGCTCTATTGCAATCAAGAAGCGAGCAGTCTTTTGCAGTATTTTACACCGATTGCTATTCGCGATTTGGCTACTACAGATCAATATTTTTGCTTCCAAATCAACAATCTTAACAGCTTTAACGTCTTTCCGCCGCCTGTCGGAGCAAGCGATATCGTCCCGCCAGCTAGCCAGCCAAGCATTATTGCTGGATCTTACTATATCATGACGCAGACCAAGACAAGTTTAGCCTGCTTTAACACGTTGAGCGCTATTCAAATCAATGCGAATAAAGGCATCCCGGCGCAGCTCCAAACGACTACTCCTGGCGTAGATTACGGCGTAGAAGTGACAACTAACACTGTTACAGAAGAAGATGATCAGCCAATATTGACAAACTTCATTGTCGATCCTGATGTGCGTTTGGCTTCTAGCAGCGGTCGTTTGGTCTATAATCCGCAGGGAGAATTTCGTTTGTTAAGCCTTAACCAAGCAAAACATATCAGATCACTCGGTTTTCAAATGTTATGGGTCGACGTTTATGGTAATTCTCGTGTTATTAAGCTACAACGAAACACCTCGGCTAGCGTTCTTATGATGTTCAAGCCGAGAGAGCTAATGCTTTATGACGCCGAACGCATTGCACGCGATTGTCTTGTTCAGCTAAGGACTTTTAGAGTATAAACAAAAAAATATATAGATTTAAACATTATTAATACTTTTTTTGTAGCTTCTAGTATAACAAAATGTCTAGCGGTACGTTCAATACAATCCCCCTTGTAAGTGATGGCGACAGGCGTATGCTTAGCTACAATCCAGTTCGTGTTGTTCATCGATCTGCGCGCAAAGTGACTCCTCTTTATCAAACTCCTACAAGCTCTACTGTTTTTGGAGATGGCTCACAGCTTACTTGGCAGCTTAGCATCCCTCCTGGTTCATATGTGCAACGGCAGATGTTTTTGGTATTGAAAGCTCCAGGATTTACATACACCGTTGCTGCCAACGCAGGTAACGATACGAATCTTAAGGTCCTTGGAGCCGGACGTGATGCTTTAGCTTCCTTCCCGATCAACCGTTGCATCCGTAGCTGCGCTGTTAGTATTAACCGTAATACTATCACACATGATACTCAAGATCATTTTCAACCGTGGGTGAGGATGGCTGATACCACTGCTTTAACAAATGTTTCTAGCTCAGGAACCCCTTATTTCCTCGATAACTGCGCAGATTACAGCGAATATTCGTCTGCTGATGCTGCTTCGTCATCTCTACAGACATTGAATCCACTTGGCTTGGGCGATGCTCGGTACGAAGCCCGTGGAGCATTTCCGTGCTCTGTTACTAACGCAGCTTTGAGTACAGGTCCTAACGCTTCCACAGCATCCGTTACTTACGGTGATATCGTTGAGCCAATTTTCCATCCTCTTCTATGGAATGCTTCTGGCGACCCTGAGGATGACGGTGCTCTTATGAATGTTCGTAACCAAATCATTATTACTATCAACACAGTAACAAATATTGCCAACAGAATGGTTAAATGGTACGTTCCTACAGGGATGGTCGGTGCCAAGTCTGTTGCTCTTACAGTTCCTGGCGGTTACCAGTGTGAATTACATTATAGCATCGTAACGCCCCCTTTGACCATTCCTTCTCCGCCAGCTGTAGCTGCTTATCCTTGCCCTCAATGGGTGTTTCAAAGCGCAGCTGCTCCCGATAATATAGCTATTGGCACTGGAACATCGTTTACGACTAATGTTTTTCAATGTCAAAGCATCCCACATGCATGGATTGTTGGCGTTATCCCAAATCCGAGCGGTACTATTGGCGTTGGATTTGGTCCGACAATTGCTGATACGTTTCTCCCAATCACTGCTGCTACCATGTATTTCAATTCAAGCACTTACCTCGCAGGATTGACACAAAATGACCTTGCATTGATGTCACTTAACAACATTCAGAGCCAAAATTATTCTATTCCTGATTGGTTTGGAGGTGTAACTCAAGGTGGAGCTCCCATGACTAGAGGTGCTTTGTATAATACTGCTACTCCCCCGCTTGGGTTTAAGGGTTGCGGATCTCTCTTAGTTATTACTCCTGACGATATTGGACTTGATGATGACCTTTCGGTGGGTGTCGGCGGTCCTTTTAACCTTAATTTTAATATTACTTGCACAAATAACCGAAGTCAAACCACTGCTACTAGTACTGCTGGTTATATTGTTGTGGTTTGGTGTCTTTACGACGGTATGCTCCAGCTAATGGCGGACGGATCTTCAGAATACAACCCTGTGCTCTTCTCTCGCAAGGACGTGCTCGAGGCCTCAACTTTGCCCAAACTCGAAGAGCAAGTTGGCGTTTCTTCCTCGGCTATCATCGGCGGCGGCGTCTCTTCCTGGCTCAAAAAGGCCTCTTCGCTCGCTCGGAAGTACGGCCCTGCGGTTCTCAGCGGAGCACGCGAAGCGGCGGACATTGCATCGGCTCTCGGAGTCCCTGGAGCGGGCACGGCGGCGTATGCCTTGGACAAAATTGACGCTGTGCGCCGCGCGGCCGGAGGCGGTATCGTTCAGGACGTAGAACGCGAGGTGAAAAAGCGTGCTATTGCTGCAGCCAAGGCAGCTACCGGAGGAGCGGCTGTTGGAGGTGGAAGCGGTGCTCGCTTCAGGCGGGGTCTGATCAAGGACGCCGTGAGCATGCTAGAGGACGAGCTCGATTAAACAAGTTAAAAATTATCCTTTCTTCTTATACAAATATGGATGTTAAAGAGTTTTTAGAACGGCATTTCAGACCGTATATCAAGCCCCTGACTTTCATTGATCGTGATTTAACAGAAAAACCGCTTCCTTACACCTATGAATTTGAATTCAATCAGAACTATAGCGACCTTAAACGCGACGAATTGATTAGAAAATGGCTAATCGAGTCCAATATTTGTTTCATTACGAACAAAAACGTGACTTTCGAACAGGCTTTCTGCGACAGACGTGTTTAATGCTCGTATATTTTACTCCAATAAGTTTGCCTCCTTCTCGCGAAGCGAACTTAGCTCAAAAACAGATGGAATTTCCTTATAAAACCGTCTAAAAAGACGCTGTCGTAAAAAAGTTTAAAGCGGCTCTGATACTAGTATTCTAGCCCGGAATAAATCTTTTATGTCACATAAAGGATTTGACCCTTAGAAAAATTTTGCTCGACAAAAAAACTGACCAAAATTATCTCTCCTCAAAATAGTAGTAGATGACAGCATTGATGTTCGGCACTGGATGGAATATGCGCGTGTTTTCGCTCATTAAGTTCACAAAGAGCTTCATTTGCTTCGACGCATTGCCAAAAATGGCTCATTACACGAAAGATCAAGACGGGTATGACAGTTGCAAAGATGATACTTCGTTTATTCTAGCTATTATAAGCGATTTGAAGCGCTATTTTGAATTTGTAAAATACAAACGCACATTTAACCATATTTATATCATTGCTGACGATATTAATATCGAATACATTATCAATACAAGCGTGGCTGATGTTCTGGCTAGCTCGTTATATCTTAGCTCTATTAAAGAATGTAAGTATTTCATTATGGAAGGGTTCGAAGCTGTAGATTATGGGTTTAAAAAGAGCGAGTTAATGCCAAAGTTGGAGTATGAGATAGTATCAGACAACAAAGAGAAAGCATCTTATTTAATATGCGATAGACGCTATTGGCAAAATACCAAGCTCAAACCTGTAAAGCCGCGCAAACTTACCAAAAAACTTTCCGTTCTATAATAAATGGATCTTACTATACAAGAGCGATCGATAGCGTTGCTTAATCCGTATTGCTCACCTGACAAGCAATTAGCTGACTTTCGCGCTGAAAAAGCGAAGAAATTAGCCAAGAAGATCATATATATCAGCGATTGTCACTACTCAAAATTCCGAAACTTTCCCAGACCTCGATGGCTTTCATGGTAAAGTTGGCAAAAATCATTCGCTTTTTTTGATTCGCTTTGGTCAAATTTTATCGCTAAATTTGACTACTTTGCAATTTTTACAACATCAAAGGGTGGTTGGTTGGTCGAAAAGTTTTCCCTTATAAGTATAGAATGATTATCCGCTTTTCGATAGACGACGAGTTTGACTTCGAAGAAGAAGAGTTCGATTGCCCGCGAAATATTCTAATATCTAGTATAAATGTCTTGGACAGCTACCGACGAAGAACGTTCATACATGCTAAGCGGCGATGATATCAAAGCATTCGATCCAGGCGCCGTTATCGCGCTCCAGTCAAACCTTGACGATATAAGCGATATCGACCAACTCTTTGTTAATGATAATGGTCATGCTTATATCTTTTTCGAGTCTAAAACAGGTGAGGGAGGTGGCGTTATCGGTCATTGGAGCCTGCTGATTGACAAAGGCGGCGATAATGGCTTTGAATTTTTTGATCCGTATGGCCGCGTACTTAGCGCTGCTTATGAAAAGTACGTTAAAGGGCATTTTAAAGAAGGTAATCATCTCCTCGATTTGCTTAAGCGAGAAGGCGAAGGCTTTACATCTAATGAGCGAAAATATCAGAGTTCAGATCCTTTATATCAGACTTGCGGGAGGCACGTGCTTATGAGAGCTATGATGGACCATCTTAACGAAGAAGAGTATAGCAAATTCGTAGATTTAATGATGCGTGAGCTGAAAATTGACAATCCGGACGATTTATCGATCTATATCACTGAGCCTTAGCTCATCTAGCTTGTTAATAAGCTTCATATAAGCAACAAAGTCATCATCATCTGCCTCTTCGCCAGGGACAGGCAGATTAACATTGATTTTAACCAAAGCAGGCGGTGGATAGATAACATTAGCTATTACTGAGCCAGTATCGATTGTAAAATCGATTTCTTGATCTCCAACATTGAGAAAAATCCATCTTCCGCTATAGAAAATGAATCGATAAGGGATCAAACCAACATCATCATGTCTAATATTGAACATTGTTGCGTTAGCTGCCATCTATCTATTTAACTGATAAAATTTCTCGTTCGCTTAGAAGATGCATTGGGTGCGAAATACTCAAACTGATCCAATGCGACGGCCTTCGAGGCGTTTCATCTTCGTTATAAGTGAGTGATCCGCCTAGAATTCGACCAAGAAGGTGCTTATACGACTTACCATATGTGCTAATAAAGCGTTCTACCTGCGAAGCAGAGGCGCGAGGGAAGAAAACGTATCTAGTAGCATGCTCAATGACAGGCATTGTATAGCGTCCGCCGAGCAATTTATGCGTAGTATAGACCAATGAAATGCCGCTAGAACGACCAAGCTTTGTGATAGAATCAACCAATTTGAGCACTCCTTCCATCAAGAGCGGGTCAGCGATAGCATCCAAGTCATCGGCAATTAGAAGGCTGTTTTTGAACTGTTTGTAGTCTTGATACGTCTTAGTGGACGTGAATTTAGAGCGGCCAGTAGGGGTTTTTGTCTCTTCCATAGCGATTTCAGGCCTCAAATCCTCTAGATTAAGGCGGTCAATGTATTTTAGCTCATCAAGGATTGGATCTTCCGGCTTTTCAGATAAAAGATAGATCTTTCGATCAGGATAACGAGTATGATAGCCGCGCGCATACGCCGAGCAAAACACTGATTTGCCTGCTCCCGCGGGGCCTCCAACAAGGACAACTTCACGGCCAAGAGAGTCATTCGGGGCTGGCATGAAACGAGCCCCTCGCGTTGTCTCAGCGTGATCAAAAAATTTCTTATTAAGAAGCTCGCGGAGCTTAGTCATGCGCTCGATATCCATCCCCTCAACTTCGTCGCGGAGCGATTTCTCTTCTTCTTCAACTAAAATGTCTTCAATGCAGACAGATGGACGCAAAAAAATTGTAGTTTCACCATCATCGCTGTAAGCAACAGGGATAGCTTTGGCTGATGACCGGCCAGTTGCCCGGCCTTCATCGCCTTCAACTGTCAGGGGCAAGGCTGCCTTTTTACTATTAGTAAAAGCCATTGTTCTTCTACTAATAGTACTGAAAAGATTTTAACAACTATGATAAACGTAAAAGCCAAGTCCTTCATAATCACAGTAATCGTCGACCATTAAAGCGCGTATTCTCAGGGCTTCATCCCATGTCTCAGCTGTATCATAAGCGTGATACTTTTCAATATTGACTTTAATATGGAAAATTCCTTCCATGTCGCACGTTATCCACTTTCTTGGATGAAAATCAGCATTTAGCAGGTTCTGCGCTGTTGTAACAAAACGGAGATTACAGGCTCTATTATCGCTGCGTTTACGGTTAATATGATCGACAACAAGCCCTGGCTCATACTTGCCAAACGTAGAGGCTATTACTCTATGCACATAGTAGCGCTTGTTTGCATGTCTAAAGTATACATAACCGTTGTGCATATCTGGCTTGTTTGTTATAAGTCTTCCTTTGATATAGACCTTTCCATCATCGCTAACAGCTACTCCATTTAATGGTTTTCCGTTAAACATCGCGGGGATCATCATGCTATATTAAGAGGAGAGAATTTCTTGAGTTTTTAACGATGGGGAAAATTAGACTGGAAATTGGATAAGTTTGGCGTATGCGCGCCAACCTTCAACGCTTCCTGTGACAATCCAAGCTGTTTGACCGCATACTATGAGCTGATTTGGCTGAGTTGGGTGGTCAATAACGCCGTAGCGAGCTGGAATAGAGCCGTATTCGCGCTCTAGCATCGGCAAAGTAAGAGCGGTAATATCAATTTTTGTATAGCGATAGTTACTGTCTTCTGCATAAAGACCGAGGTTTTGAATGATATTTGCGACTATAACAGAGTGATGAGCGCATGTTTCATCGTGAATAAAGAGCTTAAAACGGGTCAGAAGCTCCTCTGGCGACTTGCGCGCTTGCGGAGCTGGAGAGGCTCTGACGGTCGGGTCAGCTACAACGTACGTAGCCATTGGATTGGATTTGCTGCCAAGATGCGTCGGATGTAGGGGACTGCTCATTTATATATTAATAATAGAGATATTTTTTTCTTTCCAACTAGTATAAACTTAATGCGTCGCAGAGTATTGAAGCCAAGCGAAGATCCATATTACATGCCTGTCCAAAAGTACATCAGGAGCGGAAAAGACCTTGATTATGAAGAGGAATTAGAGCTTAATGACGAGTTTATGGAGACAGCTGCGGCTCGCGCAGGGGAGTTGCAGCAAATTACCCCGATTGATCAAACACAGCAAAGCCTTGAGTCGCAGACGTTGGTCATTAAAGCCATCGACAGCACTGTAAAGGCTATAGAAGAGCTGTTAACTCGCCCGATTGATATTAAAACAACAGAACGAGTCCGTGATTTGGTCGATAACCTCCTTATTCGTGGCGTTGAAGGACAAGCTAAAGACCATTTGCAGACAAAATTTCGTATGTTGATTGCTGATATCAGAGCTGCTATTAATGAAAAAGGTCTTGAATTGTCTGGAAAAGGCCCTGAAGCGGCGACTATTGAGATTATTTTAAATCGTGCTATTCAACTTACGCAAGGCCAAATCGCAGGCAAAAAATTCGCTAAAATTCCAGTAGACGCAAAATTACAAGCAGAGGCTGACAGAATTACCAAGGAAAAAGATGCTATTATATCATCTGTAGAAGGCAAAATTGTTAATACATCAACGATGACAATTGCTCAAATGAACGCTAATTCAGAAGCTGCCCGGCAAGAACTATCAAGATTAGCAGCTGAACAGGCTCAAAGAGATGCTGAAATGCGGGCTCATCTTGTACGCAACGCAGAAGAGGCCGAAAGACGGCTAACTTCAGAAATTTTTATTAACAGATTAAATATTAGAGATAATACAGCAGTGCTTGCGTCAGCAGAAGCATCTGTGAGAGATGGTTTTGACGGTCTCGGCGTTCGTATTGATCAAGTTCCATCGAGGGTCAGAGATGTTGTTAATCAAAATTTGAGACAAAACGCTCGCGAAGCCGCTAGAGAAGGAGATGGAGCTGGAAAATCAGTCCAGTTTGCCCTTCCTCTGAATCGTAATCCGGATGAGTTGCTTAGAGCTCAGGCTGTACTAGACAGTATTGAAGAAGAAGCGGCTCTTCAGAGAGCATTTCAATCAAGAATTAATGAAACAAAAATGATAGGAAAGAAATACGGAATAACAGTTCCTGATATAGGAATGACAGAAGACATTCTAACGTTGGTAAATCCTCCGGCAACATTATATTATTATATACAAATGGACAGCGAAGGTATTTTAATAATGTATTTAAAAAATGATGCAGGTTACCAGGTATCAGTTTTCATAACTCCGGACGCCAACGATGATGAAATAGAAAATTTAAAGGATTCGCTGGAACAACGAAGGGGGGTGATAAATGGTATAATTACTCGAATATCTGGGAAAACAACTCCTATTCCGCCGTCCAGTAATGCCGTCGATAAGTCCGATAAATTGGCCGAATTTAAACTAAGCAGATCGTCAGTTTCTGGGTTCGAAATGCTCCCAATATTCAAGGATTTTAGTTTTGGGCGGGGGAGACCCTCGCAAGCTAAGATTAATGAAGAACGCGAAAAATTATCTTTGGTTAATTACGACCACACAAAGAGAAATTTGATCGGACTTTCCGATGGAATTATGCGAATACTTGGATTCATAGGAGATATGTTAAATCCAGATTCATTTGTTCCGCAACAAGGTATTCCAGGCGGCGACGGTAAAGAAGACGAGGGCGAGGGCGAAATCCCTGACCAACAGCTCCCTCCAGACGAAGGAGAAGAGTAATTATCCATTAAACGAACTGTTAAACGGCCAACCAAGCTCTTCGCAAACCTGTCGCCAGATTACGTCAAGCTTGAAAAGCGGACCGCGGCTTTTCAGCAATTTGAAGTGGTTCATCCATTCATATTCGCCTATGATTTCGAGCAATTTATGTATAATATACGGATAAGATATCGCGCTTTTTCGATGAGTTGTATGGCGATCGAGGACTGGCTGCGCCTTTTTAAACATCTGATGAAGCGTCGCCATCGTCTCGTCGCTCATTTGCGGGTGAATATTGCCAGTAATAAGATACAAAATCCGCGGAGCGCTTGGATAAAAAGTTTCATAACGCGGATGCGAACAAGCAAGGCTCTTCAGGGCAAAACGTATCGATTCGACGCTGTTTTCGAACCCGTTATAGCGAATAAATTCACAAACATCGCTGACGAGCGTTTGAGGCAATTTTACGCGGTCAATGCCTTGCGCAGCTTCTAGTAAATGCGTGAAATGCGGCATTCTCTCGTAAGAAGATTTAGTGACAAGGCTACTAGTATCAGACCATGCTCCGATTGATTCAACGCCCAAAACAGTCAAGCAATTTTTGCATATAATGTTGTCGCGCGTCGTAACTTCCAATGGATCATAACAACATTGTCGCGGTAAAGGCTCTATTTTACCATACTTTGCTTTGTAAACTGAAAACAATTCTTCTTCCATTATATATATGGAAGAGGAAGTTTTCGTCAAAGCAAGATATGCAGGGAAATCATTGCCAGGCATTATTGTAGGCAATAAAGGCACGGTTTTCAAAGGTAAAAAGAAAAAGAAGCTAAGCCAAATGTTGGTTATGAATGGCGGACGGCTTACTTCGCGGATCAGTATAAACAAAAACAAAAAAGTATCGCATGGCCGCCTTATATTGGAGTCATTTGACGGCCAACCGCCAGAGAACTATGATATTTTCCATCATGATGAAGATGTTACGGATTGTAGAGTCGAAAACCTCGTTTTCGTGCCTCATTCGTGGACGACTATGCGTGCACATTACCGCGCCAAACACATGGCTAAATGGCAAAAAGAAGCCGAATGGTGGCAAAAAATTATATTTAAATAGTATAAGATGTCATACCAAGAGCTTAGTGGACAAACGCTGAGAGCATCTAGCGTGATAGCGACTCAACTGACTGCTAATACGATAAACTGGACAACGTTTAACCCTCCTTTGCCAAGCGGAGGGGCTCAAAATCTCGAAGAAGTTCTTACGGAAGGAGCCGATGGCGGAGGTCTTTCGATGACAAATTTGAATGAAATTACATGTGATACGCTACATTATACTACTCTTGACCCTCCAATCGGTCCTGGTGGAGCTCAAAACCTCGAAGAAGTGCTTGCGGAAGGAAATGATGCTAATAATTTGGACATTGTCGGTGTTGATAGCCTTGGCTGCTCCTCTGTTACAGCCTCTGGAGCGATTAATTGTGATACTTTGACTGCCGCAGGAGCTATTGGAGGAGCGAGTGTCTCTGCGGCTGATGTTAATTGCACTGATTTGACATCAGGAGGAACGATTAATTGGACAGCATTCAGTCCAAGCCTTCCAGTACCCGATATTGGTCAAGTTTTGGCCGCTGGAGTCAACGCAGATGCTTATGACCTTGAAAATGTTAACGATTTGACAGCAACGACTATGAATTGCGATGATTTGACAGTCGGAAATGGCATCAGTTCCGACCATATATCAACAAATACACTTAGCGTAAACGGTTATATAACATATAAACCAACGCCTGTTGTAAGCAGTTCTATAACGACCGATGCAAATATAACGCTTACCCCAGACCAAATTTTAACAGGCGGAGTATTGTATTTTGTCAGCATTACGGCCGACCGGACCATAACCTTTCCTTCAAAAGCTAGTATTGAATCTTATCTTGGTTATTCCCTGTATGACGGATGGTCAACCCCTCCGGTGGAGATAAAAAATTACAGCTCTACAAACAGTTTGAATATTTTATCAGCCGGTTATATTTATCGTCCAAATATAGCCAAAATTTGCTATTCGACTGCGTCTTTAATAGTATCAATTATCTATACTAGCGGAGCTCTTTATTTAAATACTTACCAAAGCGGACCCGTAGCGCGTTTTGTTGACATGTCTCTCCCTGCAAATCAGACAGCGTATACATTTAGCATACCAAATCTAACAAGTAGCAGCTGCATTTCAGCATGTTTTAGTGTAACTGTTTCGGGAAGACCGCTTATTAGCTCTCTAGTTCCAAGTGCAGGATCTGTTATCGTTTACGTTGACAATGCTGAAGGCGTTTCAAGAAATATTAGATTTGTTATTATGCGATTTTAAAGCCAATTCAATGTCAAAAGGACGTCTTGTACTTGACTGTCCTCAAAATCAATGCGATTGACCCAAAATATGACTCTTTTTTGCTCTCCGCAAGCGATAAAGATTGCTGTTGGTTGTCCGAAAATATACTGCGGCGTATATGCTTCAGCTGAGTTATATATTGATGCCAAATAAGTGTATTCTTCCTGGTTTAAAATTGAATAGCTACATTTGCAATAAGTAAGAAGCATGCTAGTAACATAATCGATGCCGCTCATTCTATTATAACATTGAAACAGAAAAAAAAGCTCTATACAACGGCGTACACCAAAGTCTTAGATTTTTTACGTTAATTTATATAAAAGTAAACGATGGATGATTTGCTATTTGAACTGGATGATCTAATAACGCTTACTCGTGATCTCCTTGAGCGAGAACGCCTTATAAGAGAGCGGATTAGACATGCTATTGGCACAGAAGATGAAATTATTAAGGCTGCTGACAAGGCAATCGACCTTGTTGATTTGCTCCGAATTGGACGTATGCGGCGATGGGTGCTTATGCGCGACGCAGTTGTTGAGATGGAAGACCTTAACGAGCCAGATAGAATTTCTTAGCTACTAATATAATGGAGCTTGATGGCTATGTGTTTAGAGCTAGCACGAAAAAGGGCTATAAATATGACGTTTTTGACCTTGACGGACATCCAGTAGCGAGCTTTGGTCGTCTTCCGTACGAGCATTACCACGATAAGATCGGTTTTTGGAGAATGTTAGACCATGGTAACGAGAAACGACGCGATCGCTATAGAGCAAGGCATAAAAAACTTACTTTGGAAGATGGTCGCGAGGCATATAAAGTCAAAGGAACGCCTGCTTACTTCAGCTGGAACTATTTATGGTAATATTTATGATTTTTTTTCTGTTGTAGTATTATAGCAACATGTCTTACCTTGAGCTTTCTGGTCAAACTATTAAATCGACAAATGTTTTTACCTCTGCTTTTTCGCAGTCATATGCGGACGTTACATGCAACGGAGCTACGGCAACTGCCCTCCCTGTGAACGTCGGTGTTATCCGCCTTTCAATTAACGACGGAGCTTTAACCCCTCTTACCTTGCCGGCTGGAGCAGATGGCCAGCGAATTTTGATTTACGTTGAAGGAGTTCAGAATTTCCAAAATGGCAACAATAGCTACGCCGTTTTATCTGTTTCTCAAGGTACTAATGCCAAGAAAGTTTACTTTGGAATCCCGGGGCAATGGCTTGTATTGAACTATATCACCGGAGCTGACTACGGTTGGACTGATGGAGAACGGGGATACGCTGGTTTTCAAACATCTCTTTATACTGCTTCTCCAAATGCCCAGACGCTAACGGCTGCTCAATTGCTGCTCGGTGATCGGTATTACAGACTTACTCCAGCCGCGGGGATAGCGCTTACCCTTCCTCTTGGAGCAGATGTTGAAACTGCCTTGGCTTATGCTACGGGGGCATCAGGTGAGAATGTTGGGACAAAAATTGCCTCTTTAACTATCGCTAATATTAGTGGAGGTGCATTTGCCGTTACTGTCACAGGAGCTGTTGGAATGGTCGTTCGTGGGACAGCGGCTATCCCTCAGGGTGGAACAGCTAAAGTTGAGGTATATCGCACAGCTGCCGGAGTTTATGACGCAGTAGTAGTTTTGTCTGCTTAAATCGCGCTTAGCTAAGTCGGAAAACGTTATAAAACACTAAACCTTTCGTAATGAATTTGCTTCTATTTCGCGAAGCGAGTTCCT
>Ga0247840_10004503_pt1 | contig 21984 bp, 15 predicted proteins | sample LaCruzMarch2015__FD_192404 | JGI IMG/M metagenome (GOLD analysis project Ga0247840, IMG submission 192404) | Freshwater microbial communities from meromictic Lake La Cruz, Castile-La Mancha, Spain - LaCruzMarch2015_17m | ecosystem: Environmental > Aquatic > Freshwater > Lake | place: Spain... | reverse complement strand
GTCTGTTTGCAGGCTTCGCGCAAGACCCATTCGCCGGTCGCGACGATCAAGCCCATGTGTTCGAGCAAGGAGATGAAGAAATCCGGTGGCGCAAGACCGACCTCGGGCCGTTCCCAGCGCATGAGCGCCTCGAAACCAGCGATTTCGCCGGTCGCAAGCGAGACGATGGGCTGGTAGTGCAGCCGGAATTCGTCGCGGGCCAGGGCCTTGCGCAGGTCGGTTTCGACCTTGAGCCGTTCGATAGCCTCTTTTTGCATGGCCTCGTTGAACACCGCGAACAGTAGTGTCGGGTCGCTGGCTGCGCGGTACATGGCTGTGTCCGCGTCGTTGAGCATGTTTTCTGCGTTGGAGTATTCGGGGCAGCTCACGACGATGCCGCTGCTGACCGTGGCGAATACTTCTGTGCCTTCCACCTGGAGTGGCTCCTGCAACGAGGTGTTGATGCGTTCGATGACGCGCACCGCGTCCGAGATATCCTGAACGTCGCTCAGGAACAGTGCGAACTCGTCGCCGCCTAGCCGCGCGCAAATATCTTCAGTGCGCAGGCATTGCAACATAATCCTGGAAACCATGCCCAGCAGGGTTTCAGCCAGTACGTGCCCGAGGCTTTCCTTGATCGCCCGGAAACGGTTTATAGACATCACCACCAAACCGAAGGAAAAAGAATTGCGACGTTTGGCGCGGGCAATTGATTTATCCAAGAGGTTGAGGAACATTGGCCGGTTCACCAAGCCGGTGAGCGAATCGTAAAAGCTTTCGTGCAAAAGACGCGATTCGACTTTTTTCAGATCGGTGGCGTCCTGGACCGAGCCCTGGAAGAGCAGGGCCTGCCCGTCCTGGCTGTGCAGCACGTGCGCGTTGATGTTGAGCCAGACCAGGGAGCGGTCGCTGCGCACGCCCATGGTCACGAATTTATTCACGGCGTGGTCGCGTCGTAACCGGCGCGCCAGTTCATCGAAGCGACTGGGCTCGCTGAAGACATCCGAGGCCAGACTCGGGGCGTGCAGCAATACATCCTCCACCGAGGCGTATCCGAAAATATCGGCCAAGGCCTGGTTGGCGACCAGAATCTCGCCCGTGGGCGTGCATTTAAAGATGCCTTCCGCAGCTTGTTCAAAGAGCGTTTTGAAGTCGTTTTCCGCAGTAACGCACGCGGCGTCGCGGAGCGTAGGGCCTGCAAAATCCAAGACCGCGCCAGCCGTCAAGCTACCTGCGTCGGACATGCCGGGCGCAGTGGCTAGGGTCAAGGATGCTGCAAAACAACTGCCGTCGATGCGTTTGAAGGTCGTTTCAGGCAGACTGGCCGCTCCATCGCGGTAAAGGTCGACGAGCAGAGGGGCATAGTTTCGCGGTTCTGCAAGAAGGTCTGCCAACGCGGGCGTTGCTGCCAGCATATCGGCCGCGGTTTGGTAGCCGAAGGAGCGCGCCAACGCGGCATTGGCCACGAGGAGTTTGCCGTCCAGGCTGGCGAGAAAGAGGCCGATTGGCGCGTGGTCGAAGCACGCGCTGCGCCGAACAGCGCCGTCATGGGCCGCCATGCCGGAAGTGGCGCAGCGTAGCTCGTCGCGCAGCGTTTCCACGAGCTGTTTGATCTCGGCGAGCGAGGGCTCCGCGGCAAGGGCTGGAGTGGATTTATGCATAGTGTCGGTGTAGTTCAATACTTGGTCCTGGTTTATCAATAGTCGTCGTCGACCCACATTTCGGGTTTGAATTCGACGACTTTGTTGCGTCCGAGCTTTTTTGCCTCGTAGAGAGCGACATCGGCGAATTTGATGGTCTTGTAAGGCTGGTCCGCGTCCCTGGGGTATTCAGCCACGCCGACGCTGATGGTCTTCATCAGCCGGCCGCCGTTGGGCAATTGAAAGGGCGTGGTTTCCATGGCTGCGCGAATTTTTTCACCCACTCGCACGGGGTCGCCGGGGTTGATCTCTTGGAGCAGCACGAGGAACTCCTCGCCCCCGTAGCGGATCAGCAGGTCCGAGTGGCGGATGTTTTCTCGGATGAGCGCGGAAGCTTGTTGCAGAATCTGGTCGCCGGCAATGTGGCCAAACTCGTCGTTGACCATTTTGAAATGATCGAGGTCGAGCATGAGGAAGCCAGCTTTTTTGCCGTAGCGCAGTGAGGTCTGCTCAAAATGCGAGAGATACTCGTCGAGAAAGCGGCGGTTGTGGCAACGGGTAAGCGGGTCGCGCAGGGCCTGTTCGCGCGTAAGCTGCAAGAGCCTGAGCGAACTGAGCACCGGAGCGGTTTCGTCCAGGTATTTCTTGATCATGGACAGCTTTGAGCGCGTACGTTCCCACTCAGCACGCGGCACGGCAAAGGAGAAGACCGCGCCCACGCGGCCGCCCATGACCATGGGCAGGCAGGTGCGCACGTCCAGATCGGTGTCGATGGAAATGTAGGGGCAGATGACCGGGTTGTGCGCCGAGTTCACTTCTTCGGCCACGCGCTTTGCGCGACAGAGATCGCAGTTGAAGAGCACCTCGGGACTGGTCGGCAGGTCGCGTTCGAGAACCGGGTCCATGCGGTTTTCGCTAGAGTTGACGAGCAGCAGGTTAAAGCGTTTGAGTCCGAATTGTTTAGAAAAGATGTATTCCAGCTGTCGGAATACTTCGGCCTGATCGTAAACGCCTTGCACGTCGTGGCTGAAGCTAGCGAGCCGGGCCATCTGCTCCAGATACTCGGAAATCTGGTCGAGCGAGGGCAGTCCAGAGCGCAGTTCGCGCGCTCGGAGCACGTCAGCGAGGAGCTGGCCTATTCGGCTCAAGAACCGTCCCCAGAGCCGCATCAGGGTGTTGACCACGTTGCGCATTTCCATCAGCTCGTCGCCGTGCCGCAGGCGATAGACCGGACATTCACAGCATTTTTTATATTTTTTAAGGTAGATACACGTATTGCGCCAGAGCGGGGAAATGGCTTCGGTGCCAGTTTCGAGATAACAGACGCGCGAGGGGTCGTTGTAGACAGGGCATTTGCTCTGATTGCAGTGCAAGACGTCGCGGCAATGCGTGGGGTCGGCTTCGAAGCGGCCGGCAAAGTCGTTGCTATGCGAGGCGATGAGTATGCGCTTGAGCTTGTCCAGAAAAACTTTGAGCCGTGAGACGTTGACAAAGAGCACAAGCAAGAGCGCGAAAGAGCCTGCGCCCGCGAGCAAGCTGAATTCGAGCAGACGGGTCTGGTTGCTGCGTGCGAGGTCGTTGCGGTTGGCGAGCAGCAGTATGCACCCCACGCGGCGCCCGGAAAAATCCTGGAGGTTGAAAATTCTGGAGCCCAAGGCGCCGGACAGATAGGGGCGTTCGATATCGCGCGCCAGGATGTCCGCGAGGTTTTGCTTCGAGAGCGTGCCATAAACCTTGAGGAGCATCCAGCCAGGCAGGACTTGCCCGTCTTTCATCCCAAGTGACTTTGCAGCATCAGCGGTGACAAACAGCAGAGCCGCGGAATCCAGGAGCCTTTCCTGGGGGAAGATGTCGTCGAAGGCGGCCGAGGTTTCGATGGCGCCGATCACGGCGTTATCACGCAGGACTGGCGCCACGGCGCGCAGAACAGGGCCTGCGGCGCTCAATTCGATGCCGCTTTCTGCCTTGGCGTCTTTTTCCGCCTTGGAGACCATGAAGTGCGTCAGGAGCTGATCGTCGGTGGGAGAAGTCAGGCTCGCGGTATTGAAGAAGGGGATGGCGCCAGGCAGATAGAATTGGTAGGGCAGGGAAGGCCTAGTGTAGTGCCGCTTCATGTGGTCGAGGAAGGGAAGAACGCTCGCAGCGAGCTGGCGGTCGTCGCGCGCGGCAAAGGGCTCGGGGAGTCCGGGCAGACTTGAGAGCGCGGCCGCGTCTTTGAGCAGCCGGTCCAGAGTGGTGTCGATTTCGTGCTTGAACAGGGATTCGAGCCGGTCGAGTCGCGCAAGCGCGGCTTGCTCTACGGTCTTTTCCAGTGCTCTGGCTAAAAAGAGGATGAGGACAAACAACCCTGCCAGCAGGAGCATGCCCGAGGCGTAGACGAAACGGCCGCGAAGGCTCCAAAGCGAAGGATGCAGAAGTCGGCGGAGGTAGAAGCGCAGGCCCGAGACGGCGTTGGCGCCTTTTTTAGATTCGAAGCAGGTTTCGGGCTCTGGCCGCGAAGGAAGGGCTGAGTTGGATTCGGGCATGGTCTGCGTCCTTGGTGGTCGGACTATGGTCGCGCAGTCGGAGCGAATTCGCTCGCACGTCGCCTCGCTGTATCTAGACGTTTTTGAAAGAATATATCAATTTCTAGCCGAGGACAACAAGGCGAATGCGTAATTCCTCGCCAATGGTCGTCAGAGTCTCGGCGGTGTTTGACAAAGTATCTTGGCTCTCAAGGCAAACGCCTTTGTACATTAGAGCATTTTAACCTTGAGGTGCTCCTTTGACAGTAGTCGCCCAGGGCAGCGTATGTGGACAGATTCAGTCAAAACAGCTCTACCGATCGGATTGCCCAACGCGAAGTGCCAAGCCGAGCATTTAGAGCATTTCAAGGTTAAAATGCTCTAGAGTGAACCTTGAAAAGCTAGGGATGCCGCGACGGTGACGACCCCATAGAAAACCCGGAAATGTGCGTTGAGAAAAACTCGCACATAGCTCACACTCCATTTCCAAAAAAGGAGGGATTCGGTGCAGGGAACGGGGGAGGCCGTTCCCTACACCGAACTGTGGAGGGGAGTGGAGGTTTGAGGAAGTTTTTCTTAATATTTTGCGCTATCGCCTCCCCGCGCGCTAATCTGCTTGCTTACGAATGAAAGCTGGGATCTCGAACTCCTGATCGTCGAAAACGAAATCGTCCTCGCCCGGCGCGTGCCCGTTCATGACCTGAGCGGGCGCGTGCACCTCTTGTTTGCGTTCTTGCCGACGTACAAAGGCCGGGATGTTCCAGTCGTCGTCACCGCCCGATCCCTTGCCCGCACGACCGCGCGGCGCGACTGGCTCGCGCACGGGTTCCCGCATCGATTCGCGCACTGGTTCGCGCTTGGTATCGCGCCCAAAATCCCTGGACACCTCGCGCGGGTGCTGCGCTGGCCCGGATGGAGCGCCGGCCATGCCTGGGACTCCTGGCTTGGTGAACTTGTTGTTGCGCGTGCGAAATGGCGTGATCTTGGCGCTGTCGCGCTCGTGCTGGACAGGCTGACTCGTGGCCATGTCGATTCCCGTGGCGATGACCGTGATGCGCATCTCGTCTGACGCTTCGGTATCGAAGACCGTCCCGAAGTAGATCTTGGCGTCTTCGTGCGCGGCCTCGAAGATAGTGTTCGCGGCCTCGCTGACTTCGTCGATGGTCAGGTCCATGCCGCAGGAGATGTTGATGAGCACGCCCATGGCGCCGTCGATCGAGACGTCTTCCAACAGCGGGCTGGTGATGGCTTTCATGGCCGCTTCCTTGGAGCGCGACTCGCCGCGGGCAAAGCCCGTGCCCATCATGGCCAAGCCGCTCTCGCTCATCACGGCCTTGACGTCCGCGAAGTCGAGGTTGATCAGGCCAGGGACCATGATCAGGTCAGAAATACCCTTGACCGCGTAGTAAAGCACCTCATCAGCTTTTTTGAGCATATCCATGAAGGTGGCTTTTTTCGAGCCCAGGGCCAGCAGCCGGTTGTTGGGGATGCAAATCAGGCTGTCGACGTACTGCTTGAATTCGTTGATGCCTTTTTCAGCCAGTTCGAAGCGTTTCTTGCCCTCGAAGTAAAAAGGCTTGGTCACGACGCCCACGGTGAGAGCCCCGGCTTCCTTGGCCACCTGGGCAATGACCGGCGCGGCGCCTGTGCCCGTGCCGCCGCCCATGCCCGCGGTCACGAAGACCATGTCGCAGCCGGCCACGTGTTCCTTGATGGCGTCGATAGACTCGTAGGCCGCGTCGCGTCCAACCTCGGGGTTGGCGCCTGCGCCCAGGCCCTTGGTCAGCCTGTCGCCGAGCTGGATCTTGAACTCGGCCTTGGAGCGATTGAGCGCCTGTATGTCGGTATTCGCGACCACGAAGGTCACTCCGTGCAAGACAGAGTTGATCATGTTGTTTACGGCGTTGCCCCCGCCGCCACCCACGCCGAAGACTTTAATCTTTGCCATTGCGTCGTTTTCAATTTCTAAAAATTCCATATCCCTCTCCTTTCTCCCCACAGTTTACGTTTCTCCCCTATGCATTCCTGCGATCAGGATATATCCGAGTACCACTTCCGCATCCGCGAGAGGACGCGGTTAAACATGTTTGCATCGCGAATCCGGAACTTGTGCTCAACGACCTGCTTCTCGGCGCCCCACAACAAGAGCCCGACCGCCGTAGCGAATACCGGGCTGTTGACCACGTCGCGCAGTCCACCGATGTTGCGCGGATAGCCCACGCGCACCGGCAGGTTGAACACCTGTTCGCCCAATTCAACAATGCCCTGGATTTGCGAGGTCCCTCCCGTGAGCACCACGCCCGCGCCGATCAGGTTCTTGCAGTTGGAACGCACGAGCTCCTGGTCCACCAGCGATAAGATTTCTTCGACGCGCGGTTCGCAAATCTCGGCCAGAATCTGGCGCGATAAGCGTCTGGCCTCGCGGCCGCCTACGCTGGTGACCTCGATGAACTCGTCGTGCTTGACCAAATCGGTGAGAGCGCAGCCGTATTTGATCTTGATCTTTTCTGCCGCGGCCATGGGCGTACGCAAACCAAAGGCGATGTCGTTGGTCAAGTTCGCTCCGGCCAATGGCAGCACGCCGGTATGCTTGATCGCGTCGTCTGAAAAGATGGCGATGTCCGTGGTGCCTCCGCCCAGGTCCACCAATGCCACGCCTATCTCGCGCTCCTCTTCGGTAAGCACAGCCTTGGCCGAGGCCAGCGATTCGAGCACGATGTCGTGCACGTCCAGTCCCGAACGATGGCAAGAACGTATGATGTTCTGGGCCGAAGTCACAGCGCCGGTGACAATGTGAACCTTGACCTCCAGCCGCAGGCCAGCCATGCCCAGGGGTTCAGCGATGCCATGCTGTTCGTCCACGATGAATTCCTGCGGCAGGATATGGAGCAAATCGCGATCGAGAGGAATAGTAATGGCCTTGGCAGATTCGATGGCCCGCTCGATATCCTTGGGACCGACCTCCCCGCCCTTGACTGTAACCATGCCATTGGAATTGAACCCCTTGATGTGGCTGCCCGCGATACCCGCGTAGACAGAATGGATTTCGCAGCCGGCCATGAGTTCGGCCTCTTCCAAGCATTTTTTGATGGACTGGACAGTCTGCTCGATGTTCACCACCACGCCCTTGCGCAACCCCGTGGACGGGCTCGTGCCGATGCCAACGATATCTACGCCGTCGGGCGTCACTTCGCCGACCACCGCGCATATCTTGGTGGTGCCGATATCCAGCCCTACGACAAGCTCTGATCTAGCCATAGGTAGTCTCCCTTTTCCACTTCATATTGCCCCCCGGCCCAGGTTCCCCACAAATCATACCCCGCGTTCACGTACGCGATCGCGCAGCACCCAGACCGTTTCTCCGAAAACCTTAATGCCATGTATGTCCTTCAACTCGCCCCGGCGCTCGAGGTCGGCTCGGACTAGATTCAAGCGCTTGAAATTCGTGGCCCACTGGTCTACACCAAGACTCACGACCAAGTCGTGTTCCTCGAAATACATCTCAAGGCAACGGTCCAGACCAACACGAATCCATGCCGCTCGCTCAGGAGCGAACTTGCTCTCCACCTTGCCCACGTCGCGCTTCTTGGCCAGATACGTGGCCAAGACCTGATCAGCGCCGGTAGATAATTCCAGGATGGGCATGGGCTTGAACTTCTCGGGCTCAACCTGCGCTATCGGTTGGCCCTTGAGGTCTGCGTAAAATAGCCCGCTCTCGTTCATCACCCAGAATGCCGGTTCGCGTTCCACGACCTGGATCACCAATTTATTCGGCAGCACGCGCTTGACCGACGCGTTCTTGATCCACTGGTGCGAAAGCAACCCAGCCTCGACCTCTTTCATGTTCAAACCCAAACAGTTGTTGCCAAGAGTCACGCGCGCGGCAGTGACTACGTCGTTGTACGCTAGCCGCGTGTTCCCGCTGACCTCGATCGTTTCCAAGGCAAAAAAAGGATACGTGGTCATCCAGCGATACGAAGCCAAAAGGCCTAGACTCACGAGCAGTAAAAAACCAATGGCCAGACCGCTGTACAAGGACCAACGAGCGATCGATTTGACCCCGCTGAAGTCAGGCTTGAACTCGCGCTTACGGACCAACCCTCTGTACCGGTTCGAGGTCTGCGCCATCGAGAACCGCGAGTTGCTTTTTGCCAATTGGATTCGACCCACTGCTTCCTATCCTTTGCCTATATTCTTAAAACTCATGCCTCTCATAACCCTTTGGCGCAGCTCGTGCCTTGCGCGCCTTCCGCCAGGCGCGCGCATGAGTACCAGTTGCCACATATGCGTCATGTTGCGTCCAAGTAGCGTTGTCCGATCTGCCAGACGTTACCTGCGCCTAGGGTCAGGAGGAGATCGCCAGGTTGTAATATCCGTGGCAAGGCCGCGCTGACCGCCGTGAAATCTGGAAAGAACTCCAAGTCCGTGTCAGAAATTTGCCTGATGCCCTGGGCCAGGCTCGACCCGCTCACACCAGGAATCGGCGCCTCTGAGGCCGCGTAGATTTCGGTGAGCAAGAGCTTGTCCACCTTGCCAAAGGCTTTGCAAAATTCTCCGAAAAGGGCCTTGGTGCGCGAAAACCGGTGCGGCTGGAACACTACCACCAGCCGCCGCTCCGGATAACAGCGTTTGGCAGTGTCAAAGGTCGCGGTCATCTCGGCCGGATGATGGCCGTAGTCATCCACCACGAGCACGCCCTCGCGCTCGCCCTTGCGCTCAAAACGCCTGCCTACTCCGCGGAACTTGGCCAAGCCCTCGACCGCGAGCTTCATGTCTATGCCCACTTCCAGAGCCACGCCCAGGGCTGCCAGTGCATTGAGCACGTTGTGCAGACCCGGATGGTTGAGCGTGCATTCGCCAAGCAGCGTTTTCCCGTGCCAAACATTGAACCGGCTTTGGGCCGCACATTCGAGCAGCTCCCCGCGCAGGGTGTTGTCCGGGTTGAAGCCGTAGGTCAACACCGGCCGTTTCACAAAGGGCAGGAGCCGGCGTACGCCGGCGTCGTCGCCGCAAACGATATTCTTACCGTAAAACGGCGCCTTGTTCATGAAGATAATAAAGGCCTCGTCGATTTCCTTCTGCCCAGGGTAGAAGTCGAGATGATCTGCATCCACGTTGGTGACCACGGAAATGATCGGGAACAGGCAGAGGAAGGAGCCGTCAGATTCGTCTGCTTCGGCTACGAGGTATTCGCCTTCGCCGAGCCGTGCGTTCGAACCATAGGCGTTGAGTTTGCCGCCGATAATGACCGTGGGGTCGAGCCCGGCCTCGTCGAAGATAGCGGCCACCAGCGAGGTGGTCGTTGTCTTGCCATGCGTTCCAGCCACAGCCACGCCGGTACGCAGTCGCATCAGTTCAGCCAGCATTTCCGCGCGCGGGATGATCGGGATGTTGCGCGTCATGGCTTCGAGCAGTTCTGGGTTGTCCGGGCCGATGGCCGAGGATTTTACAACGACCTGCGCGTCAGGCACATTGGAGCGACCGTGGCCAATGTAGATTTCTGCTCCCAGGTTTTTGAGCCGGCGAACGGTCGCGCCGTCGGCCATGTCCGAGCCGCTCACGGCGTACCCGAGATTGAGGAGCACTTCAGCGATACCGCTCATGCCTGAGCCGCCAATGCCGACCATATGGATTTTTTTGATGCGCGTATTCATTCCTTTATCCATTTTGCTTCGTCGCTGATAAGGTGCTGTTTTCGTTCAGTCATAATTTCAAGTTGAGAAGCCAAAACTGTCGCTGCGTAGGGTTTCCCCTGGGTGCGCGCGGCCTTGCCCATACTTTCCAGCCGCGTGCGGTCGCCAAGGAGAGCGAGGATGGCCGCGGCCAGGTTGCGATGCTCGAACTCGCGTTGCTCGATGCAGAGGGCAGCGCCGGCGCGTTCCATAAAGCGCGCGTTTTCCACTTGATGGTTGTGCGTGGCAAAGGGAAAGGGAATGAAGATGCAAGGCTTCCCTGCCACGGTCACTTCAGCGAGCGTAGTCGCCCCTGCGCGGCAGACCACGAGATCGGCCCAGGCATAGGCCTCTGCCATGTCGTCGATGAATTCACTGACTGCGTTCTGGTTCTGGCCCTTGGCGTTGTAAGCCTCGCGCGTTCGGTTCAGATCGAGCTTGCCGGCCTGGTGCCGGATTTCGACCTTTGCCCTCGCAAGTTCGGGCAACGCGTCGCAGATGGCGGTGTTCACGGCCATTGCGCCCTGACTTCCTCCCAGGATCAGCAGCCGGTCTGGTCGCTTGGCCGTTGGCTGCGGCGCCTTGTCGATCATATCCGCGCAATGGCGAATCGCTGCGCGCACAGGGTTGCCAGTGATCATGGTCTTTGCCGGGTCAAAAATTTTCCTGGTGTCCGGAAAGGACAAAAAAATACGTTTCACGTAGCGGCCCAGGACGCGGTTGGTCAGTCCTGGAATGGAGTTCTGTTCGTGGATGGCTGTCTGGCGTTTGGTCAGCACGGCGGCCATGACCGAGCTAAAAGCCGCGTAACCGCCAAACCCCAGAACCACATCAGGCTTGAATTCTTGGAGGATGCGGAACGCGCCTAGGATGCCGCGGCCAAGACCAGCCAAAGCAGCCACGGCCTTGAGTCCGCGCCCGAGTATAGGGCTGACCGGGAGCGATACGAATTCCAGACCAGCGCGGGCTGCGAGTTCGGCCTCGGCGCCGCGGCGCCCGCCGACGAAGAGTATCCTGGCCAGGGGATTTCTGGCGCGGATTTCTTCGGCAACGGCCAGGGCCGGAAAGATGTGGCCCCCTGTGCCGCCGGTGGTCAAGATCACGCGTTCCATTCCTTAGCGCCCCATGCTGTAATGGAGGTTACGCTTACGCGACAAGTTCAGAAGCAGGCCGATGCAGAAGAACGAGCAGACCAGGCTACTGCCACCGTAGCTCAAAAAGGGCATGGGCACGCCTTTGGGCGGGGCGCTGCCAAGCACCACGGCCATGTTCATGATAGCGCCCAGGGCCAGGATGAGCGAGAGGCCGTAGGCTGCGTAGCGGTTCCGGAGGTCTTCCTGCCGTAGCGCTACGTTAAAGGCGCGCCAGAGCAAAAAGCCCATGAGTGCGAACACGAACGAGACGCCCATGAACCCGAGTTCTTCACCGACCACGGCCATGATGAAATCATTGTGCGCTTCTGGCAAAAAGAAAAGTTTTTGTTTGCCAGCGCCCAGGCCTACCCCCCAAATTTGCCCTGAGCCAAAGGCGTAGAGCGATTGGACGAGCTGGTAGCCTGTGTTCATGGCGTCCTTGAATGGATCGAGGAAGGCCAGCAACCGGCGCGAGCGGTAGGGCGAGTTGATGATGAGCATCCACCCTGCACCGAGCGCCAGGGCCACGGACGAGAACAGGTAGACCGAGCGCGTGCCCCCGACCAGACACATGAGAAAAAGGAGCATGCAGATGAAAACAGCGCCGCCGAAGTCAGGCTGGATGAGCAGCAGCAGGCACAGCGCGCCTGAGACCGCAAAAGGCGGCACCACGCCCACGCTGAAGGTTTTGACCATGTCTTTCTTGTTGCTCATAAACCAAGCCAGGTAAATGACCAGGGCGATTTTGGCAAACTCCATGGGCTGGACCGAGAAATACCCGAACCTGAGCCAGCGTCGCGCGCCGTTGACCTCGATCCCGAGTGGGGTGAACTTGGTGAGCAGCAGAAGAAACGCGGTGGCGATCAAGGCCGCGTACTTCCACTTGTAAATTTTTTCCAGCGGGGTGCAGGCCGCGAAAGTCAGCAAACCGAGTCCAATTCCGACAAAAATGAGTTGCTTGCGGAAGAAGTAGTATTTGTCGTGGTAAAACCGCTCGGCCATGATACCGCTCGCGCTCAAGACCATGAGCAGGCCGATGCCGGCCATCAAAAGCGCCGCCGCCAGCAGCCAGTAATCGATCTTAAGCTCCGTATGCGGAGTTTCAGTAGTATCGAACGAGCTCATTCTAGTTCTCCGACAATCCGCGCGAAATCATCGCCGCGCGCTTTGTAGTCCGCATATTGGTCAAAACTCGACGTCGCTGGCGCGAGCAGCACTACATCCCCTGGTGCGGCCTGAGCCGCGTGGCGTCGTACAGCCTCTTCGAGCGTATCCGTCCAGAAGAGATCGACTTTGCCTTCCCAGGCTGCTTCGAAGACCTCGCGGCTGCCGCCGAAAAGGCCTACCGACCTTACTTTCCGCTGCAAGAGCGGCAGGACGGACTCAAGGTTCCCGCCTTTGTAAATTCCGCCTGCAAGCAGTCGTATCGGCCGATCAAAACTTGCCAGCGCCGCGGCCATGGCCTCGATGGTCGTGGCTTTGGAGTCGTCCACATAGAGTACCTGGTGTTTTTCGGCTACCGGTGTCAGCCGGTGCGCCAGCGGCGCAAAGGCATCGACCGCGGCCTGAGCCTGAGCCTCGGTGACTCCGAACTCAGCGCAGGCCTGGTAGGCGGCTTCCATGTTCGTCTGGTTGTGCGCGCCCACGAGTTTGCCTGGCGTGAAGCGGCCCTGGCTCGCAAAAAAATGCAGACGCGCGGCTGTGGGACGATACTTTGCGACCAGCTCCCTGAGTTCTTCGGGGAAAATTGCCAGGTCCGTAAGCTTCTGCCGACTGAAAAGATTGAGCTTGGCGTGCAGGTACTCGTCCATATCCGCATGGTAATCCAAATGGTTGGCAGAGAAATTGAGCAGCACGGCTACCTTGGGAGCGAAGCTGTTGCAGGTCTGGAGCTGGAAAGAAGAAACCTCCAGAACCAGCACATCGGCGTCCATGTCGTTAAGAACAAACTCTGCCAGCGGAGTACCAATATTTCCGCCCAAAAAGACTTTCTTGCCTGACTGTTCGAGCATACGCGCCATGAGTGTCGCGGTGGTGGTCTTGCCGTTCGTGCCGGTGATGGCCAGGACCGGCGCCGCGATGTAGCGACTCGCGAGCTCGAGTTCGGCCACGACTTCCGGAGCATTGGACGAGGAAAGAAAGGGCTTGATTTTGACCACAGGCACGCCAGGGCTCATCACCACGAGGTCGAGAGCCTCGAAATGCTCGGGCTTGTGCTCTCCGAAAACGATTTCGACGCCTCTGGATTCAGCAAAAGCGCGAAATTCCGGGGAAAGGCGCGTCGCGTCGCGTTCAAGAACACGCACAGCCGCTCCGAGCGCGCACAGCAGCATTGCCGCAGCTCTGCCCGAGCTGCCAGCGCCGACCACGGCTGCGTTGCGTCCGTCGAGGCGAGGTGTGAGTGTGCGCGTCATGCTTCTAACCGTTTCCTTTGCTCTTAGCGCAGCTTCAGCGTGGAGAGCGCGGCAAACCCGAGCACGATAGAGAGAATCCAAAATCGGATGATTATTTTCGATTCCGGAATACCTTTCAGCTCGAAATGATGATGAATGGGCGCCATGCGAAATATCCTCTTGCCGCCGCTGACCTTGAAATATCCTACCTGCAGGATGACCGAGAGAGTTTCGACGACAAAGAGTCCTCCTGCGATAAGCAGCACCAGTTCTTGCTTTGAGAGCACGGCCACGAACCCCAGGGCGCCGCCCAGGCTAAGCGAGCCCACGTCGCCCATGAACACCTGCGCCGGATAGGCGTTGAACCAGAGAAACCCGAGCCCCGCGCCGATGAAGGCGCCGCAGAAAACTGCGACCTCGCCCACGCCTGGTACGGCGGCGACTTGCAAATAGCGCGCGATGTTCGCATGCCCGGCCACATAGCAGAAGACGGCGAAACAGACCCCGGCCATTATAGAGGGGCCTATGGCCAAGCCATCGAGACCGTCGGTCAGATTCACGCCGTTGGAGGCGCCGACCATGACCAGCACGGCAAAGGGCAGATACAGCCACCCCAGCTCGGGCTGGACGTACTTGATGAACGGGAAATACAACTTGGTAGAATATGCTGGCTCGTTGATGAGTAGCACCATTACGCCGACCGCGATGACCACCTGGGCCATGAATTTGTTCGCAGCAGAGATGCCTTTATTGTTTTTGTGGATGATCTTCAGATAGTCGTCCACGAACCCGATGGCGCCGAACCCGACGAAAACGAGCAGGGTTAACCAGACATAGCGATTGGTCAGGTCTGCCCAGAGCAAAACGCTCGCGACAACGCCGGCGATGATCAAGAGTCCGCCCATGGTCGGTGTCCCGGCCTTGATCTGGTGCGTGGCCACGACATCTTCCTGGATGAATTGCCCAAACTTGATGCGTTTGAGCCAGGTGATAAACCACGGGCCTATGGCGATGGTAATGATGAGCGCGGTCAAAAGCGCTCCCACCGACCGGAACGTGATGTACCGGAAGACATTGAACAGCCCAATCTGGTCGCTGAGCGGATAGAGCAGGTTATAGATCATTGCTGCAGCTCCTTGAGCAGCGGATCGCTCAATTCTTCCATCCGCGTCGCGCGCGATCCTTTGAAAAATACGACCCCGCTTCGGAGGTCCAGGGATTTGAATTTGGTGAGAAACGAGGCTGGGCTTTCAACTTCTGCCAGGAGCCTCGCGTAGCCGGAACGTTGCAGGCCCCGCGCCACGTCGCAAGCGTGGCCGCCGCGCCAGAAAACTGCTAGGGGATTCAGGCTGCCTGCGGTACGTCCCACCTCTTCGTGGGCCTGAGCCGCGGCCGCTCCAAGTTCGCGCATCTCGCCCAGAACCAACACCAGCGGCTTGCCCTCGGCCAAGTCAGCAGCCCCGCGCATGGTCGCGGCCATGGACAGCGGATTGGCGTTGTACGTATCGTCAACCAACACTACCTGGCCGACCTTGCGACAGGCGAAACGTTGTTCGGACGGCAAGGAGGCTTCCAACCCACGTTTCACGGTCGCGGGCTCAATACCAGCCAGATAGGCCGTGGCCGCAGCGGCAATGCAATTCTCGGCCGCAAATTCGCCCCGCCAGGGCACCTCGACCATAAACGTTGAAGGCCCTAGACGCATTCTATACCGTCCCCTCTCGGCTTCGGCTGGTTCGACGTATTCGCCTGCGAACCGCGCCTCGCGCCCGCGGCTCGTGAACCCAACCACGCGCGGCCAAGCCTGCACTGCAGCCTCGCACAGCTCCGGATAGTCCAGACTGTAAAGGCCCACGCCCTCGGTCCGCAGATAATGAAACAATCGCGATTTATGCCGAGCAACACCAGTGACATCACCCAAACCCTCCAGATGCGCCGCGCCGACGTTGACAATGACCGCCACGTCTGGGTTGAGTATGGCGCCGAGCTCGTCCATATCCTTGGCTTCACTGATGCCTATCTCGAACACCCAGTATCTCTCGTCGCCGTTGGCTTCGAGCATCGAAAGTGGTAAACCAATTTGATTGTTGAGATTTTTGTGGTTGCGCGCCGTTGCGCCGGCCAGACTACAGATCGAGGCTATCATTTCCTTGACCGTGGTTTTGCCCGCCGTGCCGGTAACACCGATCACGCAGGCCTGTGTCTTGGAACGATGGTAGGCGGCAAGCCGGCCCAGCGCCTCGATGCTGTCGTTCACTTGCAGCACAGGCACGTCCAAATCAGAAGAAAAGTTGTCTGGCGCACGGTCGGTCACCAGCGCGACCGCGCCCTTAGCCACGGCTTTGAGAGCGAATTCGTGCCCGTCGAAGCGCTCGCCGCGGATGCAGACAAAAAGATCACCCGGCTCGGCCACGCGGCTGTCGGTTTGCACCCGACGCGGCACGATCCAGGCAGCTTCGCCGTGGACCGGCGTAGCGCCCAACCCGGCGGAAATCTCAGCGAGCGTCATCTTCACCCCAGTATCTCCTTGACCACGGCCTGATCGCTGAACGGATGCTTCACGTCCCCGATCTGCTGATACGACTCATGCCCCTTGCCAGCGATAAGCAGCACGTCCGAAGGACGCATCTCGTCCAGGGCCACGGCTATCGCCTGCCGGCGACTAGGTATCTCCATGACCATGGTGCAGCCATCGAAACCGGGCCGCACGTCGTTCATGATCGCGATGGGGTCTTCGTGCCGCGGATTGTCCGAGGTCAGCACCGCGATGTCGCTGTACTTGCAGACCGCACGGCCCATCAACGGCCGCTTGGTGCGGTCGCGGTTGCCGCCGCAGCCGAAAACAGTGATCAATTTCCCGAAGCGCATGCCCTTGAGCGCGCTCAGGACGTTTTCCAGCGCGTCTGGCGTATGCGCGTAATCCACAAAAATATTCAGGTTGAAGCGGTTGGGTATGCGTTCGAGTCGACCGGTCACGCCGTGAAATTCACCCATGACCCCGAACTGCTCCGGACCGAGCCCCAAGGCCAGCCCCACGCCTTGGGCGGCGAGCAGATTCGACGCGTTGTGCGCGCCAACCAAATGCGAGGACAGATCCCAACTCCGGCCCTGATAGTGGGTGCGGAGCTGCAAACCCTTGATGTTCATTTCTAAAATCTCGCCCCTGAGCCCGCCCGGCGTCGCGTGCGTCGCGTCGAGCCCAAAGCCAATGACCGGCTTGTGCGTTTCCAGAACGCGACGGCAGTAGGGGTCGTCCCAATTCAGGATGCCGTATTCAGCGGCCCCGTGCACCTTGGTGAACAGTTTTGCCTTGGCCTGGAAATATCTTTCCATGTCCCCGTGGTAGTCCAGATGGTCCTGCGTGAGGTTGGTCCAGACCCCGGCCGCGAATGAAAGCCCAGCCGTGCGGCGTTGCTGCAGCGCGTGGGAGGAAACTTCCATGATCGCGATCTGCACGCCAGCTTTACGCATGCGGTGGAGGTATTCGTGGAGCTGCCAGCATCCGGGTGTGGTCAACGGCGCGTCCTGGGTAAAACCGGGCCAGCGGTAATTCACGGTCCCGAGTACGCCAACCGAGCGTCCGTTCGCTGCAAACAAGTGTTCAAGCAGGTAGCTGACAGTGGTTTTCCCATTGGTGCCAGTCACAGCCACGAGCGGAAAAGGCAACGACGTGGTGTCGAAATAGGCGGCCGCGAGCTGCCCCAAAGCCAGGCGAGGATCCGGATGCCCGAGACAAACAGCCTTGGCCGCGACATCGGCCGGTGGGACATAGCCCTCCACAGCTACAACGGTCGTAGCGCCGTGCGCTACGGCCTGAGCGATGTATTCCGCGCCGTTGAGCGCGGCGCCGGGCACGGCCACGAACACGTCGCCAGGCTGCACTTTTCCAGAATGGGTGCGGACCATACGGCCCGTGCGGACCTCGGCGCTCAGGGCCTCGAAGGCCACGCGATCGTTCGACTCAGGATTGTTTGCCATTGGGGGATAACCATAGGATACATTTTTGGGAGTCTTTGTCTTGCTCGGCCCAGGGTTTACCTGGCATGGGCGCCTGCTTGGCCACGAACATGCCCTCGCCCTTGAGCGTGGGCACCACGCCCTGCCCAGCGAAGACTTCGACAGCGCGGCGCACGGAAAGGCCCACCACGTCCGGGACCTTGCCTTTTTCCACTAGCCGCACGCGCGTGTCGCGTTTAGACTCGACCTCGGTACGTTGGGCCGCGGCCTCGCGGTTCTGTTTTTCCTCTGCGGCCTGGAGGGGGAGTTCGGGCAGACGGCCCAGATAAGACAGGGTCTTGAGCGCGACCTCACGGAAAGCCGGCGCCGCGACAACCCCGCCATAATGCTCGGGTTCAGGTTCGTCAACGATCACGGCAATGAGGTATTCGGGCTTTTCCATGGGGAAGAAGCCGATGAACGAGGCCACGACCTTGTCCCCATACCCGCCCGTTGGTGAGGCTTTCTGGGCCGTACTGGTTTTACCCGCGACGCGCAAACCGTCGATCTTGGCCCGTTTGCCCGTGCCGTCCAGCTCCACGACTTCAGAAAGCATGGTCAGCACCTCTTTGACCACCTGGGGTGAATAGATACGCAGCTCAGCTTGATTTTCGTTGATCGGATCGAGCACCAAGCGCAGCGGCTTGGAGACTCCGAAATTCGCTAGGCACAAATAGGCCTTGGCCATCTGCAACACTGTTACCGACACTGCCTGGCCGAAACCAATGGTCGCGGTCTCGATCTCTTCCCAGGATCCCGGCGGCCTCAGCACACCGCGGCTCTCGCCTGTCAAGGGCAGCCCAGTCCTGTCCCCGAAACCCAGGCGGTTCAGATAGGAATACAGCCGCGTCCTGCCGAGCTGCAAAGCAATCTTAGCCGCACCGATGTTGCTCGAATAGCGGACGATCTTACGCACCGAGAGCTGGTCGTAGGGATGCACGTCGCGCACCACTTTTTTTGCAACCGTGAATTTTCCGTTCTCGCAGTAGTACATCGAGTCCGCAGTGCAAACCGCTTCTTGCATACCTGCCGCCACCACAAAAGGCTTCATGCTCGATCCGGGCTCGAAGGTGTCGATGGCGATGTGATTGCGCCAACGGCTCGGAGAATACTTCTTGTAGTTGTTGGGATTGAACGGCGGATTCTCGGCCCAGGCCAAGATGTTCCCGGTATCGACCTCCACGACAAGGCAGGCCCCCCAACGCGCGTTATAAGTCGATACCGTCTTGGACAAAGCCTCCTCGGCCACGAACTGGATGTTGGTATCCAGAGTCAGCCGGATGTCTTTGCCCCGGACATCGACCTCGCGGCCCTCGCTGTCAAGAAACAGCTTGCTGCCGCTGGCGTCGCGCTGCACAATGTACTGCGCGCTCTTACCTGCAAGATGCTCGTTGAACGCGGCCTCCAGCCCTTCCAAGCCATGGTCGTCCAGACCAGAAAATCCGATGAGCTGTCCGGCCAGGTGCTTGTTCGGATACAGCCGCATGTATTCTGTCGTCAGGTAAACGCCCTTTATCTTAGCGTCCTTGACCTTGGCTGCTGCCTGGTCGCCGATCTGCCGCGCCATCCAGACATGTCCGGAACGCGTTCCGAGTTTTTCCTTCAAATCTTTGACCGGCGAACCCAGCGCCTCGGACAAGACTTGCAAGGCCTTGACTTGGTCTTCAAGCTCATGCGGCCGTATGTATACCGATTGAATCTCCACGCTTTTGGCCAAAAGCCGGCCCTTGCTGTCGAATATTTGTCCGCGCTCGCCGTTCACGAACTCTGAAGACTGGTGCTGCTTGCTGGCCATGCCCGCCAGCTTTGGGCCTCGCATGACCTGGACGTGATAAGCACGGCCCCACAAAGCCAACCACAAAAGACCCAGAACGATCGAAACGCCTGCGAGCCGGAACCAGCTCCAGTCGTAATTGCGCTGCGGACTGCTGGTCTTGGTCTTGACCGCCTTTGTCCGCTTGGGTGTCGAGCCCTTACGCAACTGCAATTTCGATTCGCCCTTTGTACGCATCCCCACCTTCCCTCGCCAAATTTCTTCTATTCGCCCCGGACTTCCAACCGCCGAATCTGCCCCGTGGCTGCTGGGGCCAGACCGTACTCGGCAGCCAACTGCCGCAGCCGATACGGAGACACAAGATTGTCGCGCTCCACCAACAGCTTCGAGGTGTGCGACTCAAGTTCCGTCATCTTGTGTTCCATCTTTCGTAAACCATATACCAGATTTGTCCGCTCTATACTCACCCACACCACTGCCAAACCAAGGAGCAAAGTCGCCATGCAGGCCGCGGAAAGCAGCAAAGTCCATCCCTTGGTCAGATTGACCATCAGGCTGCCCGCCCCGCCGCTGCTGGCGCCAAACGCTCCGCCACCCGCAGCTTGGCGCTACGCGCCCGACTGTTCGTCCGGACTTCATCCTCGGACGGAAGCACTGGCCTTTTGGTCAAAACCTTGAACTGTGGCGTCCGGCCGCAGACGCAAACCGCGATGTACGCCGGGCAGTTGCAGCCCGTGGCCGCATCACGAAATTTGTGCTTCACGATCCTATCTTCGAGCGAATGGAACGAAATTACCGCCACGCGGCCCCCCGGCCTTACATGCTCGAGGATTGAGTCCAGAAAACGCGCAAGCTCGCCCAGCTCGTCGTTGACCGCGATGCGCAGAGCCTGAAAAGTTCGGGTCGCAGGATGGTTGCGGGCATTGCGGCGCCACTTGGCCGGATAAGCCGAAACCACGAGCTCCGCCAGCTCCAGCGTGGTCTCGATCGGCCGCGCGGCCCGCGCCGCGACTATGGCCCGGGCTATCCTGCCCCCCATGGGCTCTTCGCCGTACGCGCCGATTATACGCTTCAATTCATCCACCCCTGCCTTGTTCACCAGCCAACTCGCTGGTGCTTCGTCCCCAGACACGCTCATGCGCATGTCCAACGGCCCGTCCTCGAGAAAACTGAATCCCCGCTCCGGATCGTCCAACTGCATCGAAGAAACTCCGAGATCGACCAGCACGCCGTCCACCGCGTCCCAGCCGCTGATTTCAAACTCGGCCGCAAACTCGCTGAAAGACTTTTGAGCCAGTCGCACGCGCTCGCCGTAGACAGCCAGGCGCTCACCTGCCAACTCCAGAGCCCGTGCGTCGCGATCGAGCCCCAACAGAAACGCCTGCCCGCCAGTGCGCTCCATGAGCGCAGCCGCGTGCCCACCAAGCCCGACAGTGCCGTCCAAATACCGGCCCATAGGCTTGGGGTCGAGATAGTCAAGCGTTTCCGCCAAGAGAACCGACGCATGTTCCATCGCCATCCCCGCGTGCTGCGCGACCAAACGCGCGGCCCGCTCGTTATGAAGACCCTAAAGCGGAATATAGATACCACCGTCTCTAAGCTCGGCAGTGACGTCGTCGAAATCCTGATTCAGCACTTTGCTGTAGCGCTCGGGGTTCCATATCTCAAACTTCTGCTGTTGGCCGACCAGCTCCACTTCCTTGTCCACCAGCGCGTACTCGCGATGCGCTTGTGAGAGCAGCACGCGGCCCTGTTTGTCCAGAACCAGCTCCTCGGCGCTACCGATAACTAACCGCCGGAAGTCGCGTAGCTTGCGCGAAGGATTCTTGATCGCTAACAATATCTGCTCAAACTCTTCCCAGTCTGGCAGCGGGAAGCCCACCAAACACCCGTCGTAGCAGGTCAACATGAACTTTCCCTCGGCACAGCGCGCAAAAACCACGTCCCGTAGCTCGGGCGGCAACATCAGCCGTCCTTTGAGATCGAGATTGCGTCGAGAGCGTCCACGAAAAAGCATCGTTCACCTTACCACTTCTTACCACACTTTCCCACTTCCTGCCCGAACTAGATATAACTGTCAAGCATAAAGAATTTTTTTTTCTAGAGACACTCTAACTAATCTATAACCTTCAAATATTACAGGATATAATAATTCTCTCACAAGCCCTGTTTCGCCGGGCTTGCACTTTGTTTATGATTACTGATAGGATGAACGAGCTAGCGAGAGGTCGGACTTCTCAATTTCTTTAAGACGCGGGCAACGCCCGAGAGGGCTGTGTTCAGCTCGAGCGCCTGCATCTCGGAGATGGTGGCCGCGAGGCCTGGTAAAGGCGAGAATCAAGGCAGAAACAGAGGAGGATCGCACCAGCGAGCGTGCGGTCTTAAGCCATAACAAGCCGAGAACGAGCATGTGCGCACTGAAAACACCCATCCCCGACAATATCAACGAAGAATATTATCAGATCAATCCGGACATTCTGTCCAGCTTTCCCAAGTATCGTCCGCCACTGGACCTCTTCAAGTTCATCGAAGACATTACGCAGTTGGTGCCTTACGCGCGCAAGGGCCAAAGGCTGTCGAACACGCAGGTGGAAGAGGTCGATCTCTTGTGCCAGGAAAGCAATCTGTTTGTCTCGCGCTCGGACCACCCGATCTATTCCAAGCACATCTGCAAGCAGCTGGACCTAATCCTCGTGGACAAGAACCTCATCGAGTCGGAAATTTCTGAAATCACTGTCCAGGCGTTACAATTGCGGCTGGAACATTTTTTCGACCAGGCCGTGCAGCCTGTCTTCGATCTTCTGTACAAAGATATCATGGTCCTGACCGAATACCTGAGCAAGGACCCGCACCGCTGCAAGTCCCTGCTCAAGCGACTCTTGACTACGCACAA
>Ga0247840_10004500_pt1 | contig 21991 bp, 12 predicted proteins | sample LaCruzMarch2015__FD_192404 | JGI IMG/M metagenome (GOLD analysis project Ga0247840, IMG submission 192404) | Freshwater microbial communities from meromictic Lake La Cruz, Castile-La Mancha, Spain - LaCruzMarch2015_17m | ecosystem: Environmental > Aquatic > Freshwater > Lake | place: Spain... | reverse complement strand
CCAGGCGCGCACGGGTCCTTGCCCATTCACGAAGAGAGTTAATCTCCTCGCGCATGATGCGGGATAGCGGCACGATCAGTTCGAAGGCCTTGTCGATGCCCTCGAAAAGGGAATCTTTGGCCAGTTGTTCGATCTCAGCGCCGGTGAATCCGTCGAGCTTCTCAGCAAACGACATGGGAATTTCGGAACCGTATTTGCGGTTCATGATCGAGATGATCTCTTGTCGCTCGGGAAGCGTCGGGAGGTCCACGAAGAACACTGCGTCAAACCTGCCTGCCCTGAGAAATTCAGGGGGCAGTGAGCTGATGTTATTGGCGGTGGCCATGACCAGGATCGGAGATTTTGTCTCTTGCATCCAGGTCAAGAACGTGCCAAACATCGCCGCTGAAGTGCCTGAGTCCATATTAGATGTGACTCCAGCAAATGCTTTGTCGATTTCGTCCAGCCAGATGACGGCCTGTCCGAATGCGTCGATGACCTTCAATGCCTCGCGCATACGTCGTTCAGATTCTCCCACAAGGGAGTTTTTCAAGGACGAGATGTCGAGACGGATGAGGTTGATACCGAGTAAGGAAGCCGTTGCTTTTGAGCACAACGACTTTCCTGAACCAGGGACACCAACGAGCAGGATTGCTTTGAGCCTTGGCAGATGAGCGTTCTCTGGATTGAAAGCTTTCGCTCTCGCCCTGATGAACGACTTCAAGCTGCCGAGGCCGCCGACGTCCCTGATCTTGCCGGGTTCCCAAAACTCCAAGAGTCCAGATTTTCTAAGAATCTGTTCCTTGGCATGGGAAACTACCTTGGTTGAGAAGTAGCCTTTTTGGACCGCAGAGAGTGCGTACGCAGCCTCGGCCTCAAGTTCAGTGAGACCAAGAGCAGCGCGTGCGGCCTTGCGATTCGGCTTGATGTGACAGTGCTGGCCAATCTCTCTTTGCAGATCGAAAAGGCCAACATCGTCAGGGAGCGGAAGGTCGATGACTGTAAACAGTTTTTCGACCTCGGGCCGGAGTTGGATGATGGGTGAGACCATGATAAGACAGCAGCCCATAGACTTCCAGATGGAGATTCCATTCTGAATAGATTGGATCACTTCCGGACTGTCCAGGAATAAGTGCAGGTTGTGGGCAAAGAGAACTGAGTCTCTTTTGCCGTTCAGCCAGACAACTGCCTGGACAGGGTCACGAATCTCCTCCAACGGTTGAATCTTGCCAGCATCGCGGATACCGACTATACAATCCCAACTAAAGAATTGCCAGCCATCGTGTATCAGAAGTTCTTCAACACGATGTGGCTCTTGAGTTAGGATGCACAGCGCAGGGTATCCAGCTTTGAGAAAGTCAGAAATCATTCACACCTCCTTAAAATAGAAATTATGAAAAGCAGAGATGCTTTTATATTATATAATTTCTATATAAACAGGTGTGAAAGTACAATTTTGCAACGGCTCACAAAATTTAAACAATTAGCACTTGCAAGACTATTTGCACTTGTGATATGGAGGTAATGAATTTATTCTAGCCTTAGAAATTTGTGCGTAGGCTTTTGAGGGGGCAACGTGATTACGCCGGTCGACTCCGATAGCGAATCCCGCAGCTGTTTTCATGATCAGAGGGCTGAAACAGTGAGAGGTTATCGTTTTTTTTCCATGCCCCCCTCGTTGTTCAGAATGCCAAATAGTCGTGGGAGGGGGTACCATGCTGGATAATGAAAAGACCCGAGAACAACTAATTGCAGAGCTGTCCTTTGCCCAGGAGCGTATTGACGCTCTTGAGAAGGAAATTGATAAACATAGACATAATAGTAGTTTGTTTGGTCTTCACCTTAAGACATTAGTGGATTCATCTCCAATACCTACTTTTGCGATTAATACAGACCATATTGTTATATATTGGAATAAGGCACTCGAAATAGTAACCGGTGTCAAAAGTCACGACGTAATAAATACGAATTTTCACTGGCGAGCATTCTACGATCATCCAAGGCCATGCTTGTGTGATTTGATTGTTGATGGCGATTTTGAAGCAATTTGTAAATTCTATAATTGCATTTTTTGTGAGTCCCAACTCGTTTCGAATGCCTATGAAGTCATGGACTTTTTCCCGTCATTAGGCGTAAGTGGCCGTTGGTTGCATTTTACTGCTGCTCTCATAAAGGATTCGTGTGGAAAAACTATAGGAGCGATTGAAACTCTTCAAGATTTTACTAGCCTAAAGCTTACGGGGCAGTTGCTTAGGCAAAGTGAAGAACGTTTCAGAGCGTTGGTACACCAGGCTCAAGACGCTATTTTTGTAAGCGATCTTTCTGGCCGATTCCTGATGGTAAACCAGAAAGCTTGTAATTCTTTAGAATACTCCAACCCAGAATTATTGGCTCTGGCTGTCGCTGATGTCGACCCATATTTCCCAACCGGCGAAGCGGCCAAAGAAATATTGGAGTCTCTTCCCAGAACATTCGAATCTAGGCATTTAAAAAAGAATAGGACATCATTCCCTGTTGAAGTTTCTCTTTCCATAATTAATTTATACGACCAGCAAGTCATCCTCGCTGTTGTTAGAGACATTACGGATCGTATTCTGGCTGAGGAGGCGCTAAAGGAGACTCAAGAAAAGTATAGGATTATAGTCGACACTGCCAACGAGGGTATCATGTCCATTAATTCTGACCTGCAGGTTACCTATGCCAATAATGTAATTGCACAGATGCTTGGGTATTCTGTAGAAGAGATTCGCACCTTACGATTTTCCGACTTCATATTTTCAGAAGACCTCCCCTTACACAGGGACGAAATCGGACGCCGTATGAAGGGGGTTTCCAGCAGATTTGAACGCAGATTCAAGCGGAAAGATGGCGAGGAGGTTTGGACAATTTTTGCAGCAGAACCCCTAGTTGATAATGCAGGGAACTATGCAGGGGCTTTTGGCATGTTTACAGACATCACTGAACGCAAGCTGATTGAAGAAGAACTGGCCCAGGAACGTGCAGTTTTAGACGCGATCTTTAATAGTGTTCCAGGCCTTTTGTATATGTATGACGACCTGGGAATGCTCATCAGATGTAATAGCAGGCATGTCGACATAACAGGTTACTCTTTAATAGAATTATCAAGAATGCATTATTTGGATTTTTTTAAAAATGATGAGGTTGCAATTACAGAGATTCAGAATGCAGTTTCTGGAATATATATAAATTCATTTGGCCACGCAGAGGCCGAAATTCAGACAAAATGTGGGGATAAAATTCCATTCTATTTTACCGGAACTCTTCTTGATTTCTGCGGTAAAAAATACTTTACTGGAATTGGAATAGATATCAGTGAACGCAAACATGCGGAAGCGGCCCTAAGCAGAATGAATCGCGACTTGGAGATACTTGTCGCTGAGCGTACATTAGATTTAGAACGAAAAGCTATGGAGTTAGAGGATGCTAACCATCAACTTCGTGAAATGGACAGGCTCAAGAACGCGTTTCTTTCGTCTGTGTCCCACGAGCTTCGTACCCCATTGACAGCCGTCCTTGGGTTCTCCAAGCTTATCTTGAGAGACTTTCAATTGCATTTTCTTGGCCTTGCTGCTACCCCAACACTGCTGAGCAAAGGGAACCGCATCCGCGAGAACTTGAGTATTATCAATCAAGAGGGTGATCGCCTGACTAGGCTCATCAATGATATGCTGGACTTGAGCAAAATAGAGTCTGGTGAAATGACGTGGAGAGACAAAGTTGTACGACCAAACGATCTGATCATACAGATGGTGAACGCAGCGAGTGGCCTCTTTGCCCAGAACAGAAACGTGAAGATTGATCTAAATCTTGATTCTAGTTTGCCAGAAATCTTTATGGATCAAGACCGGCTAGCTCAAGTGCTGATGAATTTACTCGACAACGCGGTTAAGTTCACCCATGAGGGGCTAGTGGAAGTAGAAACTTCAACGACGGAGAACACTCTACTGTTCCGTGTAAGTGATACCGGCATCGGCATCCCCGATGGCGAGCGCTCCCAAATTTTTCATAAATTTCACCAAGTCGCCAACGAAGAGCTAAACTGGGAGAAGCCCAAGGGGACTGGTCTCGGCCTCTCCATCTGCAAACAGATTGTCGAGCATTATGGAGGTCGGATTTGGGTAGAGTCTTCTTTGGGGCAAGGGAGCACGTTTTACTTTGAGCTTCCCATTTCTCTCGCTGCCAAGGTGCACAAGAATTGACGGGGAGCAATTTCGCACCATGCTTATGGAATAGCGACTTTACCTAACGTTGGGGGCATTGATTATGCCTTTTTTCCTGCTACTGGTAGCGATGGTCTGGGATGGATGTGAGTGTGGGTGATGGCTATGTCGCGGTGACGCATAATGTAATACTCTCGGAGTAACGGACGCGTGAAGAAAAAAAACATAGCCCAGGAACAAGGCACGTCAAGCGGCACGGAGCAAGGCAGCCGTATTCATTATGAAAGGCAGAAGGTCATTGTACAACCAGCTCCTTCCCTTGAGACTTGGCGAAAATTGTACCAATTAGCCGACGAGATTAAAATAGTCGCTCCTTGGACTTGGATGGACGAGTATCAACTTTTTGCTATACAAATAAACACAGTTCATGAGCTAGTATACTCTTATATTGTGGGAAACGCCGGAGAATATAGCGCTATTTCTTTGTGCCTTGGTGCTGAGGGGCTCGCAAGTTACAACGCTATTCAGGAGCACACTCAGGATTTGTTCGATTTGTACATGAACCAGAAATGCCTGATGCTCACCTATGATGATTCTGATCTTCTCAAAGAATACGACAAGCAAGTGTTCAAGCGTTTAAAATCAAAGTATCGTGGGAAAAACGCGTTTCCACTTTTTCGGTTTCACGAACCAGGATATGATCCATGGTTTCTTTCCGAAAACCAGGCGCAATTTCTCCTCGTCGCGCTGCCAAAAATCATAGATGTCGCCATGACCGTTAAGAAGAATAAAGACTATTTATTTAACGATGAAGGATACATAAGGCTTTTTGCGCTGGATGACAGTTCAGATGTTCCAAAATGGGTAGACTCTTGGGTGCCTGGCTGGATATCTCCTCAAGAAATCAAGCCACCTCGGCTCGACGAATTGAGGGTCAACAGAATCATCAATAGTAGCTCAAGAGCAGAAGAAGTCTGGGAGTTGGATTACTTTTACACTCAAACTCTTATAACAGACGCGCAGAAGCCATATTGCATGCAAGCTGCCATGGTCGTTGATCAACTACGTGGTACCGTCGTCGATTTTGATTTCATCATGAAAGACGCCCACGAAACAGTTGTCGAGAAGATTTTTGACGCGATGGAAAAATTCAAGTGTATTCCTAAGGAAATCCAGGTTTATAAAAGCGATCTTTACGATTTGCTTGAGGGAATGTCGATCCTTTTTGGATTTGAGATTTCACTAGTTGACAAATTGCCCGGTTTGAGTAATGCACGGGATGCGCTGGCTGACGCATTAAGCAAATAAAATATTACAGGTGGAGTTATAAGAATGGATTACATCAAAGAAGCACTTGAAATTGTTAAGTCTCAAGCGAGTCATCGTCCTATGACTGCTGAAGAAATGACCGCGATGGTACAGCAGCTCGCAAAAAATCTTCAGTCGATGAATGATAGTTGTTGTACTGAAGTCGAGACCGCCCCCGCCGCTACAGCTGCCGACGCGAAGAAAGCGATCAAGGAAAAATCCATCACCTGCCTTGAGTGCGGCAGGTCGTTCAAGATTATGACCAAGAAGCACATGGCGACTCATGGGCTGACGACCGATGAATACCGCGAGAAGCATGGCTACAAGAAGGGAACCCCCCTGGTTGCAAAGGGCTTGGCGCGAGATCGCCGCAAGACCATGACCGACATGAAGCTTTGGGAAAGGCGCAAGAAAGCCGATCTGAAAGAAGGCTAGCCGTCTAACGGCTGGAAGGGATTAGTTGTTTTCGAGGAGGACTTTCTCTGCTTAAAAGATGGAGTCTTCCTTTTTATTTTGGTATTTTTAAGTAGGTGGTTATCATATTATGACAATACATGACGCATAAACATTTGACATTGGATTGATGAAAAATGAAGAGGTAAAAGTGCCAAGGCTCAAACACAAGGTTGAGCACCTTAAAAAGGTAATTTCCTATGAGGCCTCAAAAGAATATTCATTCGCCTTTGATCCACCAGTTTCTGGCTCAGGCCTAAGAGAAAACCCTGTTTAGGAGGAAGCTGGAAACTACCTTGCTCTCACCGGTCTTGTCTGCCAGAACAAAATCATATTCAATGGAAATGTCCAATTTATGGTGACAAGGGGTACATATCAGGGTGGGAGGGATTGACCTGTGACTTTTTTGATGAAGCATTGACGATATAGAGCTGCTGATGCTAACCCGTGCTTCAACTGCAAGGCAAAAGAAGGTGCAGTAACAAAACACTCAACTACTGCGCATTTTACGGTCGATGTATTATATTTTTAAATCTACACAAGTTGCAAGGAAGGCCGTTATGGAATCAATATTCACTAAAAAAGAAGAGAGACCAAAAATCTCCGCGTTTTTGATGGAAGTTGCAAAAGACTTTGTATATATTTCAGATGTTTTCGAGAAAAGGGTATTTCATCTCAAATTGGCATCAGTGGCATGGAACATCGCGTGTGTAGATAGCACTTCAACAAGAAATACAATGCTCAATAATTTTCTTCAAAGCTTTAAAGGAAAATATACGAGAAATGAACTTCAGTGTCTCAGAAGAGATATGCTACGCCTGATTAATAAAAAGCTTGAACTCCACCCAGACGAAAAGAATATAATCATTGAAGCTAGACTTGAACCACAGGGTGACAAAGATAGTGTTTTTATAGCATCATTGGCTTATGGCAGTAAATGAATTTATTTTCATTTTAAGAGTTTTACGTTATTAGCTGTAATAGGCTGAGTCCTATATTTTCCTAATAGGAGACCTGACTGCAAAAAGTCGCTTTTGAGTGATTCTGTGATTTTTGCCGTCATGATTTTGGGTGGTTATAGGCATTAATTTCACTGTATTGCCCTTTTTGCAGGGAGGTCTCTGCACCAGACAAGCCGAATTCGTGGAAGGCAAACCTATCCTGTGCTGGTAGATGCTATGAATTCTTTTTTTCAGTGGTGGACTTCCTAATATCTCTTGGATTCAGGAGAAAAAATCTGACCCCGTGAGCTTTTACGCCGAGATTTGCAAGCACCTCGGAGTCAGCAACAAAACCGTGTACAAGTGGATTGACAAGTATGCCAGCCTGCCCATCGTCTGGGCCGCCTCTGGAAGTTCAAAAAGAACGAGGTGGACGGATGGGTGAAGGCCGGTGGCGCTGTCGAGCATAACAAAAGGAATCCAAAACAAGAATGAGCAGCAACAGGTACAGCATGTCATTTACAACGGGCGGTCTTTTTCACAGTGAATCGGTGAAACTGGCCGGGCTGTATCATGATCTTGGCGGTTGGAATTTTGTTCGAGACAAGGTCATCGCAGAAAATCTACTGCAGACTAGAACACTGAATACGCTCAGACGAGTCTACCGTGAAATCGTCTCTCGGCTTAGGACGCTAAGTTCTGGCGAGCTTGAATTCCTTGTTGAGGGCAGCCATCAAGAGCAAGCCTATCTCCTGTGGCTTGCCGTTTGCCGTCGGTACAGATTCGTCGCTGATTTTGCCGTCGAAGTGCTTCGAGAACGCTACATCACTCTGAAGGCTGATTTGACCAACGAGGATTTTGACTCGTTCTTCAACCGAAAGTCCGAATGGCATTCGGAATTGGAGGATATCAGTCCGGCAACGCGAAGCAAGCTGCGGCAGGTTTTGTTTAAGATACTTCGAGAGGCGGATTTCTTGACAGCCAACAACATAATTAACGCTGCCATGCTCAGTCCAAAAATGTTGGACGTTATCACCCGTGGTGTCCACAAGGAACTCTTGTACTTTCCTGTTTATGAATCCGACCTGAAAGGGATGGCACCGTGACAGCAGATACAGCCAGGATGCCAATGCAAGACAGATTTCAGCATCTTTATTCGGTAATCTCAAGCCAGCGTTTCCTCAACAAACAAGGTCTTGGAAATGAGGTGCCGTTTTTCATCTGTCCTTTCAAACCGGAAGAGTCCGTTGAAATGGAGCGTCATCGGCATCAGCTGGTCAATCGCCTCGATCAGGCCGGTGTTCGAATTCTGGAGATTAACCTGTACGACCTTTCGATAAAAATACTCAAAGAGCGTGACATTTGGAACTCGATTCTCGAAATGGAGGAATCTGTCTCTAAAGTACTGCTCAAAGAACTGCTGCAAGGTGTGCTGGACCCCGAAGCACATCTCGTTCCGGCCATTGCGGCCAAGTTTGCAAACATGGATTTCGAGATTCTTTTTCTGTCCGGCGTTGGCGAGGTGTTCCCCTATATCCGTTCGCACAACGTTTTGAACAACTTACAGAGCACGGCGAAAGAAAAGCCGACTGTCATGTTTTTCCCGGGAGCATACACACACTCTCTGGAGTCTGGAGCATCTCTCGATCTCTTCGGAAGGCTACATGACGACAAGTATTACCGAGCATTCAACATCTTTCACTGCGAAGTATAAACGAGGGAAGCGTGATGACTCTCAAAACCATTTTTAAAAAGCCAGTTGACCGCCCGATTGAAGGGGTCATCAAAGCTGACGATGAAGCAAGCCTTCGCCTCGAAATTGAAGAATACGTGCTGACCAATGAAGTCGCAAGGCGGCTTGAGTCCTTTCTAGACGCCTACAACAACTACGAAGGAGCCAACGGCGTTTGGGTTTCCGGCTTCTTTGGGTCCGGCAAATCCCACTTGTTGAAGATACTGGCTCTTGTACTCGAAAATCGACAGATAGACGGGGTCTCGGCACTTGACCTGTTTCTACCCAAATGTGGCGATAACGAAATCCTGCGTGGCGATCTCAAGCGAGCTGTCGCCATCCCGTCGAAAAGCATTCTGTTTAACATCGACCAGAAAGCTGACGTCATCAGCAAGACCCAGATCGATGCGCTCCTCGCCGTCTTTGTCAAAGTATTTGACGAGATGTGCGGCTACTACGGCAAGCAGGGGCATATCGCGCAGTTCGAGCGCGACCTCGACAGCCGTGGCCTCTATGAGCAGTTCAAATTAGCTTATGAATCCACAGCGGGCAGAACATGGCAAAAAGGCCGTGAACAGGCCCTGCTGGAGGCGAAAAACATTGCCAAAGCTTACGCCCAAGCGACGGGTGAAGATGATGCGTCAGCCATGGGGATATTGGACAAGTACCGCAGCCAATATCGTGTTTCCATCGAAGACTTTGCCGTACAAGTACAGGCCCATATCGAGCGGCAATCTTCCGATTTCCGTCTGAACTTCTTTATTGATGAGGTCGGACAGTACATCGCCGAAAATGTCAAGCTGAAGACAAACCTCCAGACCATTGCCGAAAGCCTAGCTACCAAGTGTCGAGGCCGCGCGTGGATCATCGTGACCGCCCAGGAAGACATGGGGACGATTTTCGGTGATATGGGCAACCAGCAAGACAACGACTTCTCGAAGATTCAGGCGCGGTTCGCAAATCGCATGAAACTGACCGGCGCCGATGTAGCAGAGGTCATCCAAAAGCGCCTGCTCATGAAAACCGAAGAAGGCGTTCGTCTGCTCTCGGACATTTATCACGCACAGTCCAACAACTTTAAAACCCAGTTCGACTTCGCAGACGGATCTCAAACCTACCGGAACTTTCAGGACCGGGATCACTTTATTCACAGTTACCCGTTTATCCCGTACCAGTTCCCCCTGTTCCAGTCTGCCATTCAGAATTTGTCGCAGCATAACGCCTTCGAGGGCAAACACAGCTCGGTGGGCGAGCGCTCCATGCTTGGTGTATTCCAGCAGGTGGCGATCCAGATCGGGAATCATGAAATTGGCCAGTTGGCGACTTTCGACCTGATGTTTGAGGGAATTCGTACCGTACTGAAATCCAACATTCAGCGCGCTATCATTCAGGCCGAAAAACATCTAGATGGTCCCTTCGCAATTCGGGTGTTGAAAACGCTCTTCCTGGTCAAATACGTCAAGGAGTTCAAACCGACTGTTCGCAACTTGTGCGTCCTGATGCTAAACGGCTTCAATCAGGATCTGCCTGCGCTAAGAAAACGGGTTGAAGAAGCCCTCAGCCTTCTGGAGCAGCAGACCTATGCGCAACGTAATGGCGAGCTCTACGAATATCTCACCGACGAGGAAAAAGACGTCGAGCAGGAAATCAAGAACACCGAGGTAGAGTCGTCAGAGGTTGCCGTCGAACTTGAGAAAATTGTTTTCGATCACGTCATCAAGCATCGGAAGATTCGTTACGACGAGAACGGCCAGGACTACCCGTTCTCCAAAAAGCTTGATGATCGTTTGTACGGGCGGGAATATGAGTTGGCCATCCATGTCATCAGCCCGTTCCATGAAAACGCCGAAAGCGAGTACATCCTGCTGATGCAGAGCATGGGGCGGGACGAGTTGCTGGTCCTGATGCCTGCGGATGAACGCCTCGTTCGTGACATCCTCATGTACAAGCGGACTGAGAAATACATCCGCCAGAACATCTCGATAACACAACAAGAGGCAGTGAAACGCATTTTGAACGACAAGGGCTTCCAGAATCGGGAACGGTATGCCGAACTGAAGCAGTGCGTCCAAAATCTCATGGAGAAGGCCAAGTTAATTGTTGCTGGTTCTGATATTGATATAGGTCCTGCGGATGCACAGGCAAGAGTAATTCGAGGTTTTCATGAACTCGTCTCCCGTGCGTATCCGAATCTTCGCATGCTGCGTGGGGTCACCTACACCGAGAACGACATCGTCAAATGCCTCAAGTATTCACAGCTGGGGCTGTTTGGCAACGACGCCACCTCCATGGCCGAGTCCGAGCAGGAGCTTTTGGCGTTCATCCAGAGCAATAACCGGGGTGGCGTGCGCACCACGCTGAAAACCCTGCTGGAAAAATTCGAGCGAAAACCCTACGGCTGGAACTACGCCGCCGTGCTTTGCACGCTGGCGAATCTGTACGCTCGCGGCAAGGTCGAGATTCGCGCCGACGGCAATCTGCTTGAACAAGAGGAGTTGGAACGGGCGCTGCGGAATACCCATGGCCACGGCAATGTGGTGCTGGAGCCCCAGGTCGAATTTACCGCGTCTCAGGTCCGCGCCCTCATGGAGTTCTTTGAGGACTTCTTCGACGCCCCGCCACGCGCCAGTGAGGCAAAGGCGCTCGGCAAGGAAACCGGCGCCGCGCTCCAGGAACTCATGCATCAGCTCACCCCACTGACGGCCCAGGCAACCCTATATCCGTTTCTGAAAGCACTAACACCGGTGTATGAGACGATTAAGGAGCTTACCGGAAAATCCTATGCCTGGTACCTGATCGAACTCGCTCGTCAGGAAGACGCACTGCTTGACATGAAGGAAGGCGTCATTGACCCAATCCGCAAATTCATGAACGGACCGCAGAAAGGCATCTTCGATAACGCCCGCAAATTTGTCCAAGCCCAGGAACCCAACTTCGCATACATCGAAGGAGCTGAAGACGCGATAGCCTGCCTAATCGATCCCGAATGCTTCAAGGGGAATCATATGCAGCAGGTGAAGACGCAGGTCGAAGCGCTCCACGAAAAGATCGCTGCTCAGATCGAAGCCGAAATAGCCAAGGCCAAGGAGGCTGTTGCCGCCCTCAAAAGTCGCCTATGCGGCATGGCCGAATTCAACGCATTGAACGACGAACAGCAGGAGCTGATAACAAAACCGTTCAATAAATTTGCTGTCGCCATTGAACGACAGAAGCTCATTGCCGTCATCCGCGATACATTACGCCGGTTTGAGGAATCCGACTATCAAAGTCTGCTTTCCCAGATGACGACGTGGGCGCAACCAAAACCTGCTCCAAAACCTGCGCCCGTGACTGGCTGCAAAACTTCACCGAGTGTCAGCGCTCCTGTGCCTCCGGCCAACCCCGAACCGCGCATCGAATATGTGCCGAGTCGCTCCGTAATGGTATCTTTCGACAAGGCTTGGCTGGCAGACGAAACCGATGTGAACCGCTACCTGGAATCCATGCGCCAAGCGCTGCTGGAAGAAATCCGCAAGGGGAAAAGGATTCAAATATGATCGAGCGTCTTGAACTCAAAAATTTCACAGTATTTAAAGGCCTGAGCATAACTTTTTCACCCAAGATCAATGTTATTATTGGTGAGAACGGCACAGGTAAAACCCACCTGCTCAAGGCGGCCTATGGCCTTTGCGTCGGCGAGTCGCTGTTCAAGAGCAAGTCTGACACCAACGAGGATAAGTTCAAAACAGCGCTAACAGCCAAGCTGCTCCGGCTCTTTATGCCCTTGGATGACAAGCTAGGCAAGATGCATCGCCAGGGAGCGACTGGTCATGCCTATATGTCGGCCCGGTTTGCTCAAGGACATAAGATTGCTGCTGCCTTTTTCAATAACTCCAAAGCTTTAGATATCCTGGATCGGGCCAACTCCGAACAGTACGAGGCCGGGGCGGTTTTTATTCCGACCAAGGAAGTCCTCTCCTTTATGAAAGGATTCAGTAGCCTATATGAGAAATACGGGCTCTCCTTTGATCAGACGTATAAGGACATCTGCCTTCTGCTGGACCTCCCAGAGGTCCGCCCGGAAACCCTGCACGAAAAATCCAAATGGTCCATGGCGGTGATCGAAGACTTATGTGGCGGCCGTTTTGTTTTCTATGGGGCCGGCAAGGTCACGTTTAAAACCGAGAGTGCTGAATACTCCGCCAACGCTATGGCCGAAGGCTTCCGCAAAGCGGGGATGCTCTCTCGTCTGCTCGAGACCGGTGCAATTCAGCCTGGTGTCAGCGGCCCGCTGTTCTGGGACGAGCCCGAGTCCAACCTGAACCCCAAGTTGATGAAGCTACTCGTGCAGATCCTGCTGGAACTGTCGCGCAACGGCCAGCAGATCATTCTAGCGACTCACGACTATGTGTTGCTCAAGTGGTTCGATCTGCTCATGGACAAGGGCAAGGATGACCATGTGCGCTTCCATAGCCTTTACCGTGACCCGGAAACATCGGAGATCAAAGTCGCCTCCACCGAGGACTATCTGAAGATTACACCGAATCCGATTGACGAGGCCTTTGGCTTTCTCATCAACCAGGAAATCGAAAACGACATGGGAGGCCTCGGCAAATGAAGATCGTTGAGGCTGACGGTTTCGAATTTCGATTTGAGGACGCTCTGGACGCGTTCGTCTTCGACGAGACGGACAGCACCAAACCTACCTATCACGGAGCGCCCATGAAATGTGTCGACATCGTCGCCGAGTTCAAAGAGGCCTATGTCTATGTGGAGCTGAAGGACTATGACGATCCTTCGATTTACGACGTCCTTGGCGCGACGAACGATGACGAGAAAGAATCGCGGCAAAAGAGCTTCAAGTGGCTGAAAAACTACCTGAAGTACAAATTCCGGGATTCCTACCTCTACCGATACGCCGAGCAAAAGGTGGATAAGCCGGTTCACTATGTCTGCCTGATCACCTTTGATAACGCCTTGAACAGTCGGATGCAGAAATCCCTGAAACAGGAGCTGCCTGTGGGCAAAGCTTCACGCCGCTGGGTCAAGGCTCTGGCTACAAGCTGTCATGTCGTCAATCTGGATAAATGGAACGAAAACTTCCCGAAGTGGCCGGTCACGCGCATGGCCGCTGCTGCAGCCGGAGGAGCATAACTAGATGGAAACCGCAAAACTCAAAAAGTTCGCCCAGTTCGCCCGGCGCAGCTTGAGGGAGCAGGTCTCCGCAAAGCTAAAGCTGGCGCTAAGGGAGGATAGTGCTGCGCGGCGTGAAAGCGCTGCTGCGGTCAAGAAGCTCGAAGAGATCGTCAAAAGCCAGGGCAAGGAGCAAGTCATCGAACGGGTGGCCTACATCTGGTTCAACCGATTCTGTGCCCTGCGCTTCATGGATGTGAATCGCTACACGCGCATCGGCGTGGTGTCGCCTGCCAAAGGTCAGTTTCAACCCGAAATCCTGGCTGAAGCCAAGATGGGCCATATCGATGAGGAGATGGTCAATACCAAGATGCGGCAGCAAGTCTTCGCCCTGCTTGAGGGCAAAGCGATCAGCAGCGACCCACAGGGCGAAGCGTATCGTCTGCTGGTGGTCGCCGCCTGCAACTTCTGGAACAAGGCCATGCCGTTCCTGTTCCAGCGCATCGCCGACTACACAGAACTTTTGATGCCAGACGACTTACTCTCGGGCAGCTCTATTCTGGCCTACACCCGAGAAGCGATGACGCCTGACGCCTGCGAGGATGTCGAGGTGATCGGCTGGCTCTACCAGTTCTACATCTCAGAGAAAAAGGACGAGGTGTTCGACGGGCTGAAGAAGAACAAGAAGATCACTCCCGAAAATATTCCTGCCGCCACCCAACTCTTCACTCCGCACTGGATCGTGCGTTACTTGGTGGAAAATTCCCTCGGCCGTCTGTGGCTGCTCAACCGTCCCGGCTCGAAGTTGGTCGAGCAGATGGATTACTACATCAAGCCCGAACAGGCCGAGACGGACTTCCTGCGCATCGGCAAACCAGAAGAAATCAAGATCTGCGACCCGGCCTGCGGCTCCGGCCACATGCTCACATACGCCTTTGATTTGCTCTTCGCCATCTACGAGGAGGAAGGCGTCGATCCCGCCGAGATTCCAGAAAAGATCCTCACCCACAACCTCTACGGCATCGAGATCGACGAACGAGCTGGGGAGCTGGCGGCCTTTGCCCTGACCATGAAGGCCCGCGCCAAGCAGCGCCGATTCTTCAACAAAAGGGTCAAGCCGAACATCTGCGTGCTGGAGAATATCCACTTCGACGAGATCGAACTGAAAAGCTACATGGATTTCGTCGGGCTCGACCTGTTCACCTTTTTCTTGAAAACCACCTTGCGCCAGTTCGAGGAAGCTGACAACTTTGGATCCTTGATCCGGCCGGATATCACTGATGTGGCTGGGATGCGTAAGATCCTGGAGTCGAAAAACGTCTCAAGGCAACTTTTATTATACGATATACATCAGAAGGTGCTGCAAGTCTTGCAGCAGGCCGATTACCTGAGCCCCAAATACCATGTAGTGATTGCCAATCCGCCATATATGGGGTCAAGAAATATGGGGAAAAGGTTAAGCGCTTGGTTGCGTGAAAACTACGAATCTTATCACTCAGATTTGTTCTCAGCTTTTGCGCTACGTTGCGGTGAGATTGTTTTTCAAGATGGACATGTGGGTATTATGTCACCAAATGTTTGGATGTATATACCATCTCATGAACGATTGCGAGAAACACTTACATCGAAGATGACCATCTCAAATTTGGTGGAACTTCCTTTGTCTGGATTTAAAGGGGCTACCGTTCAAATTTGTGCATACACCTATGAAAATAGAAACAATACCTGTACTAAAGGCGGCTTTATCAGGCTGGTGGATTTTAGAGGCGGTGATTATGAAATGGCTTCTTACGCTAAAGATGCAGTACATAATCAAGATTGTGGATGGTTTTATCGTGCAAGCTCTGATGACTTTGCTTTTATTCCTGGTCGTCCTATTGCATATTGGGTTAGTGACCGTATCAAAGGAATATTTAAGACTGTCCCATCACTTGAAAATTCAGTAACACCAAAACAAGGGTTGGCAACAGGAGACAACAACAAGTTTACCCGTCTTTGGCACGAGGTAGAGGAAAATGATATAAATTTTGGAATTCAAAGTTTTTCTGAGTCTGAAAAAGAGCCGGTAAAATGGGTACCCTATTCAAAAGGGGGGGGGTATCGAAGATGGGCTGGATTTAATGAAACTTTGGTGTATTGGGAAAATGGCGGTTATGAAATCAAGAATTTTAAAGACGACATTGGAAACGAGAGGTCTCGATTTAGGGCGTATGAATATTATTTTAAGCCTGCGGCGACGTGGGGTTTAATTACATCTGGAAATTATAGTTGTCGCTACCGGGGCGTCGGCCACGTCTTTGACATCGGAGGAATGTCTGCATTCGTTAAGTCCGGCGAAATTAAAAATCTAGTTGCCTTTTTAAATACAAAGTTCGTATCAGATGTTCTAAAAATAATCAATCCAACGTTGAATTTCCAGATTGGAGATATTGCAAGACTCCCACTCGAAAAATCACTGCTATCAAATAATAAAATTCTGGATATCGCTTCAACTTGTATTGATGTCTCGGGAAAGGACTGGGATTCCTACGAAACATCCTGGGACTTCACCAGCCTGCCGCTACTGAACCCCAAATACCATCAGCCAACCCTGAAGGTCACCTACCAAAAAATCCGCGCCCACTGGCGAGTGATGACGTTGACGATGCAGCGGCTGGAGGAAGAGAACAACCGTATCTTCATCGAAGCCTACGGCCTGCAGGATGAACTGACACCCGAGGTGCCGCTCAATGAGATTACTCTGACCTGCAACCCACACTACCGTTACGCCGTGGAAGAGTGTGAAGTGGGAAGTGAGAAGTGGGAAGAGATGGAGTCTCGGCTGCTTCAGGACACCATGAAAGAGCTGGTCTCCTATGCCGTGGGCTGCATGTTTGGCCGCTATGCACTGGACAAGCCGGGGTTGATCCTGGCCAACCAGGGCGAGACCATCGAGGACTACCTGAAGCAAATTCCAGAACCGAGTTTCCCGGCCGACGACGACAACGTCATCCCCATTCTCGACGGCGACTGGTTCACCGACGATATCGCCGAGCGCTTCCGCAGGTTCCTGCGCGTGGCATTTGGCGAGGAGCACTACGAGGAGAATCTCCAATTCGTCGAGAATGCTTTGAACATCAAGGGCAAGCGCAACTACAGTATCCGCGATTACTTCCTCGGCGAGTTCTACAACGACCATGTGAAGCGTTACAAGAAGCGCCCCATCTACTGGCTGTTCTCCAGCCCCAAGGGCAGCTTCAACGCGCTGATCTACATGCACCGCTACCGTCCGGATACGGTCAGCGTGGTGCTCAACGACTACCTGCGCGAGTTCCGCACCAAACTCGTCTCCCATAAAAGTCACCTGGAGGCGGTCAGCATCAGCGCCAACGCGGGACAGAGCGAGAAAACCAAAGCCCTGAAGGAAATCGAAAAGATCAAGAGAATGATCTCCGAGATGGAGGAATACGAACGCGAAGTGCTTTACCCGCTGGCCACCGAGAACGTTACCATGGATCTCGACAAAGGAGTGAAGCACAACTACCCTAGACTCGGCGCGGCCCTGAAAAAAATCCCAGGCCTGGATGCAACAGAGGAGTAGGAGCGAGACCAATGGAAAACCGCATAGCCCAGGCCCTTACTAAACTCTTCGACCGGCACCGGATCGTCTTCTGGTACGACGCCAAGCAAGAGTTGCGCGATGACTTTAAGGCGCTGTCGCTGCCCGACGTTGAGAAATTGGAGCTTGCCAATAACGAGTTCGGCATCAAATACAGGGTTCTCCGCGAGCAGCCTGAACAGAAATTCCTCCTCTATCGCGAAGGGCCTCAACCCGACGACTTGGATAACTGGTTGCTGGACGTGCAACTGGCCCACGGCGAGTTCCGCACCGACCAGGTGGCTATCTGGCTGTCCGAACTGGAGCTCGGCCTTGAGTTCACGGATGTGGTGCAGGCCCATGCGGAGTTCTTCCTGGCGGTCAAACGTAAAGACGCCCTCAAGAAGTTGCTAAAAACCGACGACACCGCCAGGCAGATACGTCTGAAGATGCTGGCGGTATGTACCGGCAGCGAGCCGCGCATGGATGCGGTGGTGGAAAATCTGCTGCAGGAGCTGGCTGACGGCCGCGATGAGAAGATCAAGCTGGTCTGCCGGTGCAGCCTGGACACCTTCCTCTGGGAGCAGATGACCCGCTGTTATGGCTACAATTCCGATGAGCCGGGCATCCGAGATTTTGCCATCGAGATGTTCAAATCATGCTACGCCATGGGCACCGACGGCCAGATGAAGTTGGCCGGCGATGCCCTGGTATTTCTCAAGCGCTGGAAGGACAGCCGCCAGTTCGAAGGTAGCTTTGAGACCCTCTCGGCGGAATGCGCCGAGGTCCTTGGCATTGAGCAGGATCTGGCCAAACGGGATTTCCGCGAGTTGATCGAACTGGATTACTTCCGACTTATCGACCAGAAGATCATCAGCGACTTGGTACGGGACGTCGAATCGCGCACAATCTCGATCGGAGATGTGTCGCTCTGGGTTCGCATGAGACGGCAAGGCCACTGGTATAGTGAATACCGGTCTCTTTACGAAGCGGTCGATTACGCAGCCCAGTTCACCCATGCCCTAGGCGAGGCCAAGCTCGACATTGATAGCCTGGCCGAAGGCGTGCAGCGCTACAGCAGCGCCTGGTATCGGCTCGATCAGCTCTATCGCAAGTTCACCTTCCACGTGCGCATGTCGGGACAGGCATCGTTGATGGGCAGCCTGACGGACCAGATCGAAAACCTTTACTCCAACAACTACCTATTGAAACTGGGCGACCGTTTTCAAGCCGTTGTGGATGCTGCATCAAAATGGGAAGCCTTCCCTGTGCGCAGACAGAAGGATTTTTTCAAGCACTGGGTACGGCCGTTCCTGCTCAGGGACAACAAGGTCTGCGTGATCATCTCCGACGCCATGCGCTACGAGATCGGCGACGAGCTGTTGAGCCTCATCCGCCAGGAGGACCGCTACAGCGCTGAATTAGAACCGATGCTTTCGATGTTGCCCAGCTACACGCAGCTTGGCATGGCCGCTCTGCTGCCCAACAAGGAGCTGGCGATTGCTGACAACGAAACCGGCGCCGTGCTCGTGGACGGGCAAAGTTCCCAGGGGACAGCCAACCGCATCAAGATTCTCGGCCAGACGATCAGCCAACGGGCTACGGCCTGCAAGGCAGATGAACTGATGGCCATGAAGGGTGACGACTGCCGGGCACTGCTGCGGGACCATGATGTGATCTACGTCTACCACAATCGGATTGACGCCACAGGCGACAAGCGGGAGTCTGAAGAACGGGTTTTCGAGGCCGTGGAAGAAACCCTGCAGGAATTGATTCGCCTGATCAAGAAGCTGACCGGGGCCAACGCCAACAACTTGCTGGTGACCTCGGACCATGGATTCATCTACCAGAACCGCGCCATCGACGAGAGCGACTTTTCCGGAGTTGATGCCGAGGGCAACCAGATTCTGTTCCGGGGCCGCCGGTTCGTGCTAGGCAAGGGGCTTACCGAGGCATCCAGCCTGCACAAGTTCACCCCGGGAATGCTTGGCCTTGCCGGTGAGGTGGAGGTGCAGATTCCTAAATCGATCAACCGCCTGCGCCTGAAGGGCTCCGGCAGCCGCTTTGTGCATGGCGGCGCATCGCTGCAGGAAGTGGTGATTCCGGTGCTCAAAATCAACAAAAAGCGCCAGAGCGATGTCACCTCCGTTGATGTGGATATCTTACGCGGGGCGAGTTCGGTGATTACATCCGGGCAGTTGGCGGTGGTCCTGTATCAGGCCGGCCCGGTGACGGACAAGATCCAGCCGCGTGTGCTGCGAGCAGGCTTCTACACCGAGGCTGGCGACCTGATCTCCGATAGCCACGACCTGGCCTTTGATTTGACCTCGGACAATTCTAGGGAGCGGGAGCTGCAAGTGCGCTTCGTACTAACCCGCAAGGCCGACGAGGCCAACGGTCAGGAGGTCATTCTGCGGCTGGAGGAAAAGCACGCTGGAACTTCACATTACAAGGAATACAAGTCGCTCCGGTACATGATGCGGCGCTCATTTACCAGCGATTTCGACTTTTAAGGGACGGGTGACCGATGCACGAACTTGACCAGAAAATCAACACACACTTCCCAGGACTCGTTGTCCGTAAAGATCTTGTCAAAACGGTCAAGGGCAACGCCATCGTTCCCACCTACGTGCTGGAATACCTGCTGGGGCAGTATTGCGCCACCTGCGATGAGCCGACAATCCAGACCGGCATCGAGACGGTCAAAGAGATCCTTCGAAAGCATTACGTGCATCGTAACGAGGCGGGCTTAGTCCGCTCGAATATTAAGGAAAAAGGGCGTTACAAGGTCATCGACAAAATCAGCGTGGCGCTGAACGACAAAGCCGACGTCTATGAAGCGGAGTTTTCAAACCTCGGCATCAAAAAGGTGTTGGTCGACTCGGGCACTGTCAAATCCCACCCTAAGCTGCTGGTCAGCGGCGTATGGTGCATTGCCGACATCGAATACGAGTTCACCGAGGACAAGAACGCCAGCCCCTGGATCTTGTCGACCCTCAAGCCTATTCAACTTTCTCATTTCGACTTTGACAGCTACGTTGAAGCTCGCAAGCAATTCACCACAGACGAGTGGATCGACCTGCTGATTCAAAGCATCGGTTTCAATCCAGAAATGTTCGGCAAGCGCAGCAAACTGACCCAATTGATTCGCTTGATCCCGTTTTGCGAGCGCAACTACAACCTGATTGAACTTGGTCCCAAGGGGACCGGCAAATCCCACATCTACTCAGAGTTCTCGCCCCACGGCATTCTGATCTCCGGCGGAGAGGTCAAGATCCCTAAATTGTTCGTGAACAATTCGACGGGAAAAATTGGTTTGGTGGGCTATTGGGACTGTGTCGCCTTTGACGAGTTCGCCGGAAGGCAAAAAAACGTAGATAACGCCTTGGTTGATATCATGAAAAACTACATGGCCAACAAGTCGTTTTCGCGGGGTATTGAAATGCTGGGTGCGGAAGCATCAATGGCCTTCGTTGGAAACACGCAGCACACTGTGCCTTACATGCTCAAGCACTCGGACCTATTTTGCGAGTTGCCTGTCAAATACTATGATTCTGCATTTCTCGACCGCATCCACTTCTACGTCCCCGGTTGGGAACTCGACATCATCCGTGGTAATATGTTCTCCAGCGGTTATGGGTTCGTGGTGGACTACTTGGCCGAGATCCTTCGCTCGCTGCGCAACCATGATTACTCGGATCGTTACAAGGAACACTTCACACTTTCCTCTGACATTTCGGCCCGGGACCGTGACGGGATTAATAAAACATTTTCCGGCCTCATGAAAATCCTCTTCCCGCATGGAGGGGCAACCACGGAAGATGTTGAGGAACTGCTGCGGTTCGCCATTGAAGGCCGCAAGCGCGTCAAAGACCAACTGATGAGGATAGATTCCACCTACGTCAATGTCCGTTTCGCCTACCTTGACTCAGCCGGGCAGACCAAGCCGGTCACTACCCTCGAAGAGGAGGAGTACCCCAACTACTACCACAAAACCATCGCCGAAGGCGATGGTGGTGAAATCACCGTTACTGTGCGACCAAGTGCGCCACAGGCTCCATCCGAACCTCTGGCCCCGACCGAGCGCGACCTCAAGGAGAAACACCTCACGTTCCAGGAAAACCAGAAGGGCCTCTCCTTCAATACGCTCCTAGGCCCCTATCTCAAAGGGGCAACTGCGATTACTGTCACCGATCCGTACATCCGCCTGTTTTACCAGATGCGCAATTTCATGGAATTCCTGGAGACCGTGGTAAAGCAAAAGGCTCCAGATGAGGAAGTGTCCGTTCATTTGGTGACAACGGAAGACGAATTCAAAGGCGACCAGCAGAAAGAAAACTTCGAAAAGATGAAAGAATCCGCAAGCGCCGTGGGCGTGAACTTCACCTGGGAGTTCGACGGTACCGATACCATCCATGCCCGCCACATCGTGACCGACCACGGCTGGAAAATCTCCCTCGATCGTGGTCTAGATATCTTCCAGCACTACGAGATGAACGATGCCTTTACCTTCGCCAATCGGTTGCAGCAATACCGCCCATGTAAGGCGTTCGAAGTGACGTTTATTAAAACCGAGGGATCTGACAGGAGTTTAACCGACTCGCCACTTTTTCCTTGAAAAAAGCAGACAATACAGCTAATTACATCTTTATCTCGTGTAAGACCCCGCTGCTGATTTCCTGCCCGAACGCCTTGAGGATTTTTGCTT
>Ga0247840_10004491_pt1 | contig 22033 bp, 28 predicted proteins | sample LaCruzMarch2015__FD_192404 | JGI IMG/M metagenome (GOLD analysis project Ga0247840, IMG submission 192404) | Freshwater microbial communities from meromictic Lake La Cruz, Castile-La Mancha, Spain - LaCruzMarch2015_17m | ecosystem: Environmental > Aquatic > Freshwater > Lake | place: Spain... | reverse complement strand
AAAAGGTGTTATAATTAATTATGAACAATGAACAGGAATTATATTATGTCTAAATCTCATTTCTCGAACGAAGCCCGTCAAGAGTTAGTTGTCAAACTAATTGCTAAATATGGCTCAAGTGTAACTAAAGAACAAATCGTTTCTTATTGCATTGAACACGGCTTACCTAATCCTCACTTTCTTGTCTCACGCCGAGACATTAAAAACGGAAAAATGTATATGCTAAATTTATATGACACAACAAGTGAGGTAGTTACTGTGGACGAAGAAGAAATGGCTCCTGCACTACAAGCACAAGTACTTCCTTTTAGACAAAAGCGAATGACTACAGAAATTGATAGTGTAGTTCCTGATAAAGATGATACTTATGTTCCATTTGGATTCTTCAAGCAATTGGAAATGATTTTGAAATCTAAAACATTCTACCCTGTTTTTATTACTGGTCTTTCAGGTAATGGCAAGACTACTATGGTAGAACAAGTTGCTGCTAAGTTAAAACGAGATTGTATTCGTGTTAACATTTCTGTAGAAACAGATGAAGAAGATTTGATTGGTGGTAATACATTGCAAGATGGTAATGTAATTTATCGTGAAGGTCCTGTTCTAACAGCAATGCGTCGAGGTGCTATTCTTTTGATTGACGAAATTGATCGTGGATCTAATAAATTGATGTGTCTACAAAGTGTGTTAGAAGGTAAAGCATACTTCAATAAAAAGACCGGTGAGGTTATTCGACCAACCGAAGGTTTTAATGTGATTGCTACAGCAAATACTAAAGGTCGGGGCACAGAAGATGGTCGCTTTATTGCAGCTCAGATTTTAGATGAGGCATTTCTTGAGCGTTTTCCTATTACTGTTGAACAAGAATATCCTAGCACAACTGTTGAGAAAAAGATTATCAACAATAAAATGGAATTCTATGGTAAAGTAGATGCGGAGTTTGCTGATAAGTTAATTAATTGGGCAGACATTATTCGCAAGACCTTCAAAGAAGGTGGTGTAGATGAGATTATCAGTACACGTCGTTTGGTAAATATTGTGCAAGCATATTCAATCTTTGAAGATCGAGTTGATGCAATTAATTATTGTATTAATCGTTTTGATGATGACACAAAGACAGCATTTATGGATCTTTGGACTAAAATGAATGCGCCAGTATCAGAAGTTCCAACTCCTGCACCGACATTAGATGACGAAGTCCCATTTTAAGATTTCATAATTTCTAATAAAAAGGGCACCAAGGTGCCCTACACCTATCTTTAACTATATAAATATTTTTATAAATTATTTTAAGGCTATACTATGACAAATAAAGTTGCGTTGATTACGGGCATAACTGGGCAAGACGGTTCTTATCTTGCAGAATTATTATTATCCAAAGGCTACGAAGTACATGGTATTGTGCGTCGTAGTTCTTCTATGAACACAGGTCGCATAGACCACATCTACACCAATCCAAATTTGCATTTACATTATGGCGATGTAACAGATTCACTTTCTTTAATGAATATTTTAAAGAAATATAATCCATGCGAAATCTATAATTTGGCTGCACAAAGCCATGTTGCAGTATCCTTTGAGCAACCAGAATATACTGCCATGGTTGATGGATTAGGTACACTAAAGATTTTAGAATCTGTTAGAGTATTGGGTATGGAAAAGACAACCAAAATTTATCAGGCATCTACATCTGAACTATATGGATTAGTTCAGGAAACACCGCAGAAAGAAACAACTCCATTCTATCCTAGATCACCATACGGTGTTGCTAAGTTATACGCATATTGGATTGTCAAGAACTATCGTGAATCCTATAATATGTTTTGTTGCTCAGGCATTCTTTTCAATCACGAATCTCCCCGTCGTGGATTTAATTTTGTTACGAAAAAGATTGTAAATGGTTTAGAGGCAGTAGGCGCAGGCCGCCAAGAGTGTTTAACTTTAGGTAATTTAACTGCACTACGTGATTGGGGACATGCTAAGGATTATGTCGAAGCAATGTGGTTAATGTTACAACAGGATACTCCCGATGATTATGTTATTTCAACCGGCGAACAGTATTCGGTAAAACATTTTGTGGAAAAATGTGCACCCTATTTTGCAATGAAAATTCGTTGGGAGGGTGAAGGTTTAAATGAAGTAGGTATTGATACTATTACAAATAGAATTGTTATTAGAGTTGATCCTAAATATTTCAGACCTGCAGAAGTTCAAACGTTATTAGGTGATTCTTCAAAAGCTAGACGTGTACTAGGTTGGGCTCCTAAACATACATTCGACAATTTAGTTGAAGATATGTGTATTAATTTTAATTGAGGTTTATATGGAAAAGAATAGTAAAGTATTTGTAGCGGGACATCGAGGATTGGTTGGATCTGCTATTGTTAGAAAATTACAAGAAGAAGGTTATACAAATCTTGTTCTAAGAACAAAGTTGGAATTAGATCTTAGAGAACAAACTGCAGTAAAAGACTTCTTTGCTACAGAAAAACCTGAGTATGTATTCTTAGCTGCAGCTACAGTTGGGGGGATTAATTGGAACTGGACTAATCCTGCAGATTTTATGTATGATAATCTAATGATTCAGACAAACGTCATAGAAGCCGCATACCGTAATGGTACTAAGAAATTCCAATTTTTAGGTTCTGCTTGTATATATCCAAAGATTACCCCTCAACCAATTCGCGAAGAATACATGTTGACTGGATTATTAGAACCATCTAATGAGGGATATGCATTGGCAAAGATTGCAGGCTTACGTATGTGTGAGTATTATAGACGTCAACATGGTTTCAATGCTATTAGTTTAATGCCAGCAAATCTTTATGGACCAAATGATAATTTTATCACAGAACAAGGTCACGTTATTCCTGGTATTATTACTAAGATGTATAATGCTATGAAGAATGGTGAGGATAGTATTGAATGCTGGGGAGACGGAACACCTACGAGGGAATTTTTATATGTAGATGATCTAGCGGATGCCTGTTTCTGGTTAATGCAAAACTACGATGGGAAAGAATTCGTAAATGTAGGAAGCGATGAGGAACTTACTATTGAAGAATTAGTAAACAAACTTAAGAAAGAGTCCGGATTCAAAGGTAAAATTATCTGGAATAAAGATAAACCAAATGGTACTCCAAGACGAAAAATGGATAATAGTAAATTAAAAAGTCTTGGTTGGAACTCGAAAGTTAATTTTGACGAAGGGATAAAGCGAACTATTGCATGGTATAAAAAAGAAAAGGGATTATTATGAGATGGCCCTTGATGGGGGAAACCATCACCGTTGCTGATAGATTGAAAATGGCATGGTTTACGCTAACAGCAAAGAAATTTACTTTTGGTGAAAAGGTAAAGAAATTCGAAAAAGAATGGAGTGAATGGATTCATCACAAAAATGAAACGTATTCTCTATACGTTTCTTCAGGTAGTACTGCAAACTTTTTGCTTGTTGCTGGAGTGATGGAATTATATGGTATCAAGAAAGGGGATAAGGTATTATTGCCTGCTTGCACATGGATGACAAATGTTGCTCCTATTATTCAGTTAGGGCTTACTCCAGTATTTTGCGATATTAATTTAGATAACTTTAGTTTCGATTTAGATGAAGCAAGAAAGATAGCAAAGAATCATGATATTAAAATGATCTTTATTACTCATCTCTTAGGATTCTCTGCAGATAATGAAGCACTTCAAAAGATATTCAAGAGAGCTATCATCATAGATGACGTATGTGAGTCTCATGGCTGTACAGATATGATTGGTAACAAGAGAGGTTCTAATAGTATAGGTGCCACATTTAGTTTTTATTTTGGGCATCATATGTCTACAATCGAAGGTGGCATGATTACCACAAAGAATAAAGACTTATATGATTTAATGAAGGTCAAGCGTAGCCATGGCATGGCAAGAGAGTCTACAAAATTTAAAGACTACGCAGATCTATATCCTGAGATTGATAAGCAATTCCTATTTATAACAGATGGTTATAATTTTAGAAACCATGAGATTTGCGCAGTATTAGGTTCCTCGCAGTTAAAGCGTTTGGATAAAATGATTGAAATTAGAAATAGAAATCATGATATTTTTACTAGTATCATTGACAAATATCCTAATCTATTTTATAATATTAAAAATTCGACGACCAATAGTAGTTTCTGTTTACCCTTCATTTGTAAGTCTAAAGGTATTATGTTGGCAATGAAAGAAACATTTGCTGAAAATGGTATTGAATATAGGCCGGTAGTTGCAGGTAATTTATTGGCTCAACCTTTTCTGAAAGATTATAAAATCGAAACAGATAAAGAAAGAACAAATGCAGATCTAGTACATTCGCAGGGCGTGTACATTGGTAATAGTCATTTTGTGACTATTAAAGATATGGAATTCTTAAAACAAGTAGTGGAGAAAATAGATGCCAAATTTAGGTAGTAGTATTGAGGCAGTTATTGAAAGGACTGTTAAGCGAGTATTGACAACGGGAGGATTGCCTGATTCTACCTATGTTGAAACAGATAACCTAGGTGAAGTAATTGAAAAACTTGCAATTATTCATATTCGTATGTGGATGTTAGAAGATGCTATTCAAGCAGCAAAAACAGATGCCGAGATTGCAGACTTAAAACGCAAATGTGATATTTGCTTTAAAGTAAAACGCCCTCGATATGTACAAGCAATCAATCTAATGGTTGATACCGCAATCAAGCAAAATAGATCCTTAATTGAGGATTCTGTCAAATTATATAAGGGCGTAGATAATGTCTAAAATTGTTTTCTTTAATCATTTCCATCGAGAAGATCTGCACACGAATAAGGAATACGTTCGTCAAATTATGCAAGAGTTGCCTGATTTAGAGTACGAGTATCTGCATTCGAATCCCGAAAAATTACTATTGGATTTGGATATCCCGACAATAGGTACACCTGATCATTTAGATAAAAATACTGTGTGCTATCAGGATGAGGATATTCTGTATATTAATACCTGGGTTGCTGCTAATTGGGATATATTTTGTAAGCACGGTGGAATTAATATGCACACCATGCACGAACAATGGGGCATTATTTTTGAAACTATAAATGAGTTTTTCGATACTAGTATTAAATTAAAAACAAAAGAAGAATATTTGCCCCGTATTGATTATAGTTTATTTGATATTAAAAATATTGATACCTATATAGAATCAAATCCCACTGATCGTAAAGTATTAGTATGTAATAATGTGCCCCAGTCTGGTCAATCATTAACATCCAATCTTTCAGAATTTATTAAGGATGCCGCAAAAAAATATCCCGATACGCAATTTATCTGTACTAATGAGTTTGATATTGATACGCTGGACAATATATTATTTACTAATGATATTGTTTCTGTTAAAGGATGTGACCTACAAGAAATATCATATCTAAGTACTTTCTGCGATGTGATCATTGGAAAAAATTCTGGGCCATATGTGTTTTGCGAAACATACGATAATTATATGAATGATAATAAACGATTCCTATCATTCAATACTAAACATCACGAGTATACTGATATTAAAGAGACTATGTCTAATGGACTTGACATTAAATGTAAATACTTAACAGTTCCAATTATAGATGTGAAATCTCCAACCTTTGACGATATCAAAAATATAACCAACGCATTTAATACTATATTATCATGAAAAAAATTAAACTAGGTTTTGCTGATACTCACGAACATATATCGCAATTCTTTCATAGTCTATTAGCAAATAGATTTGATGTAGAAATAGATAACGAAAATCCTGATTATTTGATCTTTGGTGATAGTAATTTTGGGGTAAATAATAAAAAATTTAGTAAATCGGATTGCGTTAAGATTTTCTATACAGGTGAGAATCAAAGACCAGATAATTATGATTGCCACTATGCAATTACGTTTGATCATAACTATAGTAATTGGCATTTCCGCCTACCGTTGTTTGTAGTTTATATGTGGGCATTGGATGCTATTCATAACACGGGGCATGGATATTATCATATTCTCGGCGAGCATAATCCCATTCTAAAAACAGATTTCTGTTCTTTTGTTGTTAGCAATCCCGGATGCGAAGAGCGTAATGAATTCTTCACAGAATTGAATAAGGTAAAGAAGGTAGATAGCGGGGGATCCTTATACAATAATATTGGTGGTAAGTTAGATGGAGAACTTGCTAAGATTAATTTCTTGGCTAAGCGGAAATTTAATATATGCTTTGAGTCTGGTTCTTATCCCGGCTATGCCACAGAGAAAATTCTCCACGCTTATTATGCAAGAACAATTCCTATCTATTGGGGCAGTCCTACAATAGCATCAGACTTTAACATCCAGTCCTTCATCAATGTTCATGATTTCAATAACCATGAAGAAGTAATTGATTTTGTAATGAGATTAGATTCGGATGAGGATCTATATAATAGAGTAATATCCGCGCCTCCTTTAGCAGCAGGCATTCCTAGGGATTATATGATCTTGAACAATTTATTAAATTGGTTTGAGTCTGTAGTTTATAACAAACAAGATATGAGAGAATAATGAAAATAATCACATTTATATTTAATTGGCGTGGACAATATGAAAAGACAGTTGAAAAAGTAAAACAACTTAAAGGCATAGGGATTGAACCTATCGTAATTAATAGTGACGACGAACACAATGATTCAGATTGGCATAACATAGGCGAGGATAGTTATTTCACTGCGCAATTCATGAAGGCAATAGAATTGTTTAAAGAATTGAAGGGTGATGTATTATTTCATATTCAGGGCGATGCATCCTACACTAATTGGGAACAGTTATATACAGATGCTGAAAAATATTTTAATATCTATGGATGGGGCATTTATGCACCTAATGTGGATTATACTTGGTATGATTCTTCTAAGGTAGATTTACAGTTTGACTTAGAAGAACCTAATCTGAAGATTGTATCTAATCCGGATTGTACTTGTTGGTTTATACATAAAGATATTTTAGAAATTGCTGAAGAAAAGAATGTGGATTTTACTCCATATAAAATGGGATGGAGTTTCGATATAATTTATACTGCGATTAGTTTTATGAATCAAAGACCAGTTATTCGTGATTATGCTCATACTATTGACCATCCTAAAGTAACAAATTATAATAAAGACCAAGCTGAAAAAGAAATGTATACTTTCTATGAAACATTATCTGATGACATAAAAGAAGCGTTTGCTTATATTAAACAAGATAAAGATCAATTACTAAACTATTATGCTTAAAAACTTCTTTGAGGTTAATGATTTAATTTCAGAAAAATTGCAATCAAATGAACCTTTCTCATTATTACGTCTAGATAATAGTGCGGGATATGTTCTACAAAATCTGTTTAACAACACTAGTATATCCTCACAATTCTTTAATAATACTGCTCTTTCTTTTGAGGGTGGGATAACTCCAGGTACAACTGACTATTATATAGATACCATTGTTCCTATGTTAACACAATCCATGAAGGAATGTGATATACTAGGATTTGTTGATATGTCATTAGCCATACAAAATGATACTAACTTTACTAAAACATTCGGCGAAAAGCCTATGTTCTTTGGACATGATAGTCTCATGGTTTTGGATCCTATCGGTGTTCTAAGAGGCGGGTTATGTGGAACATTTAAGGTTGAAACACCCTGGACAAAGTATTTAAAGAATAAAAAAGTATTAGTTATATCTACGCATTGTGAAACTATTAAATCTCAATGGCAACAGATTGATAAAATATGGGGAGACAATTTAGATTTAGTTGCACCGTTTGATTTAGTAGGTTGTATTCGTTCACCATACCATCCTTTAATCGATGACAGACAATATCCTGGTTGCGAGACGTGGGACCAAAATGTAGAATATATAAAAAATGAAATTGATAAGTATGACTATGATGTTTTAATTTCGGGTGTAACAACATCCTCTCCTTTATATGCGGAACATGCTAAAAAACGAGGCAAGGTAGGTATACAAACTGGGGGTGTGCATCAGTTATTCTTCGGCATATTAGGATATCGTTGGTCGCCCGAGGCAAATAATGGTTATAGAGTATGGGCAGAATACTACAACGAACATTGGAAATATCCTCTTAAAGAAGATGAGGCAAGGAATAGAAATCAAGTAAAACATTTGGAAGGCAATTATGCCTATTGGAAACCATGAATAAACAAGACATCATTAACGGAGTAGCTGCATATTTCCAGAACAAGGCAGCAAATAAGACATGGACTGCCGGCAAGGATTTTGTAAATTATGCTGGTCCATATTTTGACGAGCATGAGTATTTGTCTGTTATAGATACTTTACTTGATGGTTGGTTAGTTATGGGAGACAAGTCATTAAAGTTTGAGAAAGAATTTCCTAAGCAGTTTGGTAAAGAACATGGTATCTTAACAAACTCAGGATCAAGTTCTAATTTACTTATGATGGCTACATTAACTTCTAAAAGAGGTTATAACTTACCTAAGGGTACTAAAGTACTAATGCCTATCGCAGGTTTTCCTACAACACTAAACCCTACATTACAACTAGGCTTTGAGCCTATCTTTTTAGATATTGAATTAGATACACTTAATTTAGATTTAACTAAAGCAGAAGAACTAATTAAGCAACATAATATTAAAGTAATTACATTCGCGCATGTATTAGGTAATCCTCCTAATATGAAATGGGTTATGGAATTAGTTAAAAAGTATGATCTGATATTATTGGAAGATTGTTGCGATGCTTTAGGTAGTACATACGAGGGAAAACCATTAGGCTCATATGGCGAAATGTCATCCTGTTCTTTTTATCCTGCGCACCATATGACAATGGGTGAGGGTGGTTTCGTAGCATGTAAAACTTATGAGACAGAGGTTATTGCTAGATCATTTAGAGAATGGGGTAGAGGTTGTTATTGTGTAGGCCCCGAGGCAAACAAACTAAAGTGTGGTACCTGTGGTAAACGATTCCAAGAATGGATCCCAACAATGCCTGGTGAAATATTTGACCACAAATATGTGTATGATGAGATTGGTTATAATTTAAAACCAATTGAAATGCAAGGCGCAATGGGATTGGTTCAATTAGAAAAATTAGATCAGATACATTTTCTGCGAAGACGCAACTATAAATTATTGTTTGATATCTATAGTAAGTATGAAGAATATTTCCACTTACCTAGACCACAAGAATATTCTGATCCTAGTTGGTTTGCATTTCCTTTAACTATTCGTAAAGGTTCTCCTTTTACAAGAAGCGATATTGTAGACTATTTGGAAGAAAACTTAATTCAAACAAGACCATACTTTGCTGGAAACATTATGTTGCAACCGGCATATTCTCATATTATGGATCCTGCAGATGCTAAAGCAAATTTCCCTGTGGCAACAATGGTTATGACAAATACTTATTTTCATGGAACAAGCCCTGTTATAACTCCAGAACAAATTGAGTATATCGGATCGAAGGTTGATGGTTTTATGAGTCTATATTTATAAAGGAACGACAATGAAAGTTAGTGATTATATATCGAAATTTCTTAAAGATAAAGGGGTTGACCTTGTATTTGCAATTACAGGTTCGGGTAGTATTAGGTTAATTCAAAGTATCAGTGATGCTGGTATTAATTATGTATGCCCACATATAGAACAAGCGGGTATCATGGCATCGTTGACATATATGCGTAGTAGTAATAAACCCGCGGTGATGATGGTAACAGGTGGTCCGGGGGCAACTAACACAATTATAGCATTGGCAGATGCCCATCTAGATAGTTTACCATTATTTGTGTTTGCTGGGCAAGAAAATTCAGAATACGTAAACCCACCTAATCAAATGCGAGGCAAAGGTGTGCAGGGGTTAGACATGGTTAATGTAACTAAAACTCTCACAAAATATAGTACAATGTTAACCAATCCAAACGACATACGCTATGTTTTGGAAAAGGCATTTTATGAAGCATATAGTGGTCGCCCTGGGCCAGTTTGGATAGATATACCTCAGGATATTCAATGGGCGCAAGTAGATCCTGAAAAATTAAATGGGTTTGTTCCGCCGCATCCAGCAAATATTGATATGACTGAGCAGGCAGCCGCAACCATTGAGTTAATTAAAAATGCTAAACGACCTTTACTATGGGTCGGGCACGGTATTCGATTAAGCGGTGCAGAACAAACGTTTCGCAAACTATTAGAAACATTAGGAGTTCCTGCATTAGTAACTTGGCAAGCAGCAGATCTAGTTCCCGATGATCATCCTTTGTTTGTTGGTCGTGCAGGCACATATGGCCAGCGTTTTGGTAATCTAGCTTTGCAAAATTGCGATTTACTAATTACACTTGGCACCAGAGTTGCATTACCGCAACGTGGGTTTAATGATCAATATTTTGCAAGAGCAGCTAAAAAAGTTATTGTAGAAATAGATCCAGTTGAATTAGCAAAATTTAAATTTGATATTGATATTCCTGTGCTAGGTAATGTATCAGACTTTATAGATGCCATGTCTACCGAGTTAAATAAAACAACAGTTGACCATACGCAATTTGATGAATGGAAACAAATATATAAACGCTGGCAAACAAAATATCCAATGGCTACTCCGCCGTTTGATTTGGATGAAGAAGGAATTAATAGTTATTGGTTTATTGAACAACTAAGCAAATACTTAGAAAAAGATCATGTGATTGTAACTGACATGGGCACGAGTTTAACTTGCACCCATGCTGGAATTAAACTCAAAGAAGGTCAGCGAATAATGACCAGCACGGGCCTAGGCGAGATGGGTTTTGGATTGCCTGGTGCTATTGGAGCAAAATTAGGTTATCCCAACCGGCCAGTAGTATTGATTGTAGGTGAAGGCAGTTTGATGATGAATTTGCAAGAATTACAAACAATGAAAAACCTAGGATTGGATATTAAGATATTCATAATCAATAATAACGGATACTTAACAATTAAGCATACACATAATGCACTATACAAAAGCAATGGCGAGGCCAGCGCATGTGGTCGCAATTCGGGTGTTACCTTCCCAGACTTTGAATTGGTGAGTCAAGCATTTGGGTTTGAATTTACAAGAATAAAAACTGCTAGAAATCTGGATCAATGGATACAAGATGTGTTGTCACATACGGGACCACTAGTTGCTGAATTTGCTATGAAGGAATTTCAAGAATTAATTCCAAAGAGTGCAGTAAAAGTTCGACCAGACGGTACCGCATATAGTGGACCGTTAGAAGATCTTTATCCGTTTTTGAGCGAAGAAGAACTTGAAGCAGAAATGCTAATACCCTTAATCAAAGACCTATAATACATGTATCAAATTAACCATTGTCCCGCTTGCCATAATTCTGATATAATCATACAACCGGCTAGATTAGCAAGATTTGTAGCCTGGCGAGCATTAGACACACCCGTGGACGCAGATATTACTGTTCAAGGATTACAATGTCCCGCTTGTTCGTTTGTAGGATCCGTGGATAGATTCACTGCTATCGAAGAAACAAACCTATATGCAAATTATCGAGGCGATGAGTATAACAGAGTACGAAATATATGTGAGCCTTCATACCAAATGAATGCAGAATTTATTGAAGATCAATCTTATTATGACAATAGAAAAATTGGTATCACTACATTAATTGAACGTCAAATTGATATAGGCAATATTGGTACTGTATTAGATTATGGCGGTGACACCGGCTCAATGATACCCGAATATTTTGCCCATGCACAAAAATATGTATATGATATTAGCAATGTTCCCGCGGTGGATGGCGTGTTAAAATATGATGGTACAATTAAAACTTTTGATTTTTTAATGTGTTGTCATGTGTTAGAACACAAGCCGAATCCCGATGATATATTAAATGATATAAAACAATATATTGATAAAGATTCATGGATTTATATCGAAGTCCCAAATAACCCGAATGCTTATATTGGAACTTTTCATGAACATATTAATTTTTTCAATATTGAATCTATATCGGCATTGTTGAAAAGAAATGGATTTAAAATTATAGATGTTTTTGAATATGGATTTGACTTAGGCATCCCTGCTCATAAAAATAATCTATGCGTATTAACTAAACTAGAAAAAGATATATGAAGAAAATACTTATTTTAGGTGCAGGTGGATTTATAGGTTCATACCTAGCAGAAAAATTAACAGCTGATAATATAGTAATGTCTATAATTAAACCCGGCATAGATGTAACTGATGCGGATGCCGTAAGAAATATGTTGGAACAATCCCAACCAGATTTTGTTATAAATTGCATATCATACGGAGGTAATCAAGATATTACTAGTAGAGATCCCGGCATAGTTGCTAAAAATTTAGCAATGTATTATAACTTTAAATGTAATTCTGATCTATTCGGAAAATATATTAATATCGGGTCTGGAGTAGAAGCAGATAATAATAACAATAGTGCATATGCTGTATCTAAAAGAATGATTACTAAAGATTTGGATTATAATAAATTTACTAATCTTAGATTATATGGATGCTTTGGTTCGCATGAAAGAGATAGTAGATTGTTGAAAAGATTCTTAGCAACAGATGGGCCTTTTATTTTAAAGGATGATAGAGAATTTGATTACATTTCTATAAGTGATTTTTATAGAATTATAAGATATGTATTAACTAACAATACATATAGAAGTATGAATTGTGTATACTATAAGAAAAGAACACTAAGTGAATTTTTGAGATTATTCTGCGACATAAATAATATAGATAAAGAAGTTATAGTTGAATCTACAAGTAATAATTCTTATACTGGAGAATCATCTACTCTTGATATAATGCAAAGTCAAGGTTTAGAACTATATGGTATTATGCACGGACTGAAAGAATATATGCAATGAAGATACTTTATGTTACAGGATGTTTAGGGTTTATAGGTTACCATGTAACTAAAAAGTTCCTAGATGAAGGTCACTATGTTTATGGTATAGATAGTAAAACGTATGCTAGTAATAAAGATTTTCTTTATGAATTACTAGAATATAAAAATTTTACATTTGACGGATGCGATATAAACGATATCGACCGCTTGGTCGATTGTGACTATTTTATTAATACTGCCGCGGAAACTCATGTAGACAATAGTATTGTCAGCTCAGATGTTTTTCTGCGTAGCAACATCAACGGAGTTCATAAGATATTAGAACTCATCAAACAAAAACCAAAATCAATAAGACCAACATTCCTACACTTTAGTACAGATGAAGTATACGGTGACTTGGTTTCTGGTTTTCACACTGAAATAGATTTATTAAAACCAAGCAATCCATATTCTGCAACTAAAGCTGCCGCAGATATGTTAGTTATTGCTTGGGCAAGAACATATGATATTCCTTACATAATTGTTAGACCAACAAACAATTATGGCATAGGGCAATATGTAGAGAAATTTATTCCAAAAGCCTGCAAGAATTTATCTTTAGGTAAACCAATTGTAATGCACGATAACGGCAATCCTGTTAGAACATGGCTCCATGTTTCGGATACAGCAAACGCAGTCTTTGTACTTGTGTTAATGAATATTAAGAATGAGATCTTTAATATCTCAGGAAATTATGAGGAAAAGAATATAGTTATTGCAAGAAAAATTATAGATAATTACTTTGATCATACTGTAGATTATGATAAGTATATGGATTTTTCAGAAAAGCGCCAAGGTCAAGATGTACGATATGCTATAGGTGATAGTAAGTTACGAAATTTAGGTTGGTCTTGCAGAGCAGATTTTGATACAGGGCTAAAAGAAATTGTAGAATGGCATAAAGAAAATTTTGTTTGGTAAAATATGAAAATAGTTTCGACATCTGAATGGGGAAGCAACCCGCGGTATATAAATGGTGCAATAAGACAATACGAATTAACTAAGGAATTTTATCCTAATTGGACTTTTCGTATTTACACCGACGACAAAAGCAAATATAATAAGGCAATGCCCGATGCGGAAATTATAGAGATTAAAGATAATAGTCATGGAGTATTCTGGAGATTTTTACCTCTATTTGAATCTGAGGACAATATTGTAATTGTTCGAGATGCCGATGGAAGAATAACATTACGAGAACAGATGGCAGTTCAGGAATGGTTAGAGTCTAATAATTCATTTCATATATTTAGAGATCATGAAGCACATTACGAGTTTCCTATTATTGCGTGTGCATTTGGATTGAAGGGAAAATTACCCGAAGACCTTAAGGATATAATGAGTAAGTTTATGTATAATACTAATTATTATACTAACGATCAAGTGTATCTAAGAGATTATATTTTTCCCTATGTGAAATCCGATACTATGATCCATAGCATGAAAGAAGGATGGTTTGGAGAAACAAGATTAAAATTAAAGAATAAATATTCTTTTTGTGGTAATGGATATGATGAATTTGATATGCCTCTATATCCTGCATCCATGGAAGAATTAAATAGGTTCGATCAAAAGAACTTATCAGAATCTGTAAAGTTTGATAAAGGAATAATGAGCAATATGAAAGCATATTTTATAATACCCGTATATAATAAAGAAAATTTAATAGGAGAAGTTATTGGTGGAATACACAAATCTGTAAGTGAGCAGATGCCATATGAAATAATTTTTATTATAGATGGTTGCACAGATGGAACAGAAGCAATTCTAAAAAAATATATTGCAGAAAACTCTTTAGAAAATAATGTAACATTATTATATCAAAATGATGTACATGAGATTACATCTTTAAATACTGGTCTTGAATATATTAGAGATAAGTGTCATCCTAATCCTGAGGATTTAATTTTTACAGTACAAGATGACGTTATACTTAAAGAGGATAATATAGATTTAATCTTTAAAAATCTTTTTGAAGCATATACTGATCTAGGTTATATTAGTTGTAGACTAGGTTGTAATTTACATTCTTCGGGGTCAAGCATTAGCGAGTATAATTTCTTTGAATCTGAGTTTGGTCATTGGAAAAGCATGGGGGCAAGTGCACCTCCGTATACAGAAGTTAAGTATAACGAGTTCGTAATAACAGAAATAGTTATTCGTAGCCCAACTTGCATACAATGGAAGAGATATGTTGAGGTAGGCTTTTATAATATGGATCTTGCTCCGTGTGGTTTCGATTGCCATGATATGAGTATTAGAATGAATATGCAGGGATACAAAAATGGTGTGTATGCGTTAAAGTATAAGAGCGATGTAGATTGGGGTTCTACAAGAACAAAATCTGAAACTACAGTTAATTCGAGAATTGGAGAAATTTACGAACGCAACAAGGCTTATATTGCTAGAACATACAAACAATATTTTGAAAGTAAATAATATGAGCACAATTATTTTAGGTGGAAGCGGGTTCTTGGGTCCGCAAATTTTAAAAAAATATCCTGACATTATTTCTGTTGGTAGAACAAACCCCGATACTGCAGTGCATCATGTAGATTGTCCAAGTGTAGATCACTTACCTGAAGTATTAGATAAATTAGACTTTGATAAAGTTATAATGATGATTGGTAATTCTAATCATACTATTCTTAATACAGAAAAACCGTATCATATTGAAGCCATGGAAAAGAATGTGATTCCGTTAACAAAGATATTTACATACTTTAAACAACGACCGATTAAAAAGCTTATTAGTTTTAGTTCTATTTTATTGTATGATCGTAGTCAAATGGTGTTGCCTGTACATGAACATCAACCAATAAACCCATATCAAAATAACTATGTTTTCAGTAAATATTTAGGAGAGGAAGTCGCAAAATTTTATTCCTCTGTTCCTAATATTACTGTTAGATTAACTAATATCTATGGACCATCTACTGCTTTGGATAGACCAGATTTGGTTAATCAATTAGTTGAAGGATTGGTATTTAAGAAGAAAGCCCAGGTATTAAATTTATTACCTCAAAGAGATTTTATCTACACCAAAGATGCATCTGAAGCAATTGTTAAATTATTAGATACTGACTATACAGGACCCGTTAATGTTGCAGCAGGTCAAATCCATTCCGTAGGTGATATTGTAAAAATATTAGAAGATGAATCTAAAATAAAAATTGAAGTCTTAAATGGTGCAGCAACAGGACATATGAAATTTGTTGCTGATAATAGTTTGTTGAAAAGTCTAATAGATTGGGAACCCAAATATAATCTTGATACTGGCTTAAGAGAAACTTATAGAAAAATGTGTGAGATGTATAGATAAGTAAGGATTTATAATGAGTAAGAAGGTGACAGTAATCACTCCTACAACAGGATCAGATTATCTAAAACAAAATGTGGATTCTGTATTAAAACAGACATACGAAAATGTAGAGCATCTTATTGTTATTGATGGTCCTGAGTTTCAAGCTAAGGCATTTAAACAGTTAGATATACAAGAAGTATCTGCAACAGTAGTTACATTACCACACAATACCGGACATAGTCAATATAATGGTCATAGAATATATGGGGCATTTCCATATCTAATTGATTCTGATTATGTAATGTTTTTAGATGAGGATAATTATATTGATCTTGCACATATAGAAACACTAGTTAAAGTTTGTGAAACTAATGATTGGGCATTCTCATTAAGAAAAATTGTGGATAAAGATAGTAAGTATGTTTGTCTCGATGATTGTGAGAATTTAGGTAAATGGCCTACATGCTTAGGTGCGCAAGAATACTTTGTTGATGTAGGCGCATACTTTTTACCTACATCTATCGCAATACAAATATCTCCTTTATGGTATCGAAGAGCAAGGCACCCCGACGATCAACCAGAAGTAGATCGTGTGATAATGCAAGTATTACGTGAACATGAATTTACGTATGATACCAACGGAATATATTCGTTGAATTATAGAGTTGGTAATAGAAAAGATTCAGTTCAAGCTGACTTTTTTATATGGGGCAATAGCGTGATGGAAAAGAAATTTAAGGATGGATACCCATGGAGAAAGAAATAAACTACAAATACAATGAAGGTGAACTCATAAAAGAGTTTAAAGGATACATCGATGCCACTTACGGCGAACATTATTCGATGAATAAATTTCAGGCAACTGAATTTATTATTGATAATGGTCACGGTGTCGGATTTACCGCAGGAAACGTAATGAAATATGTTCAAAGATACGGAAAGAAAGCCGGAAGGAATAGACAAGACATACTAAAGGTGTTACACTATAGCATGATGTTATTATATGTACATGACATTGAAACCAAGGAGTTAAATAATGCAGATCAGTAAAGAGACAATTGATATCCTGAAGAATTTTGCTAGTATTAATAGCAATATTCTAATCCGCAAGGGTAAGGTATTATCCACAATTAGCACAGCTAAAAACATTTATGCGAGAGCAGAAGTTGCTGAGGACTTTCCAGAGGAAGTTGCAGTATATGATTTGAATTCGTTGTTAGCTTTGCTAACACTGATGGAAAGTCAAACTGTAGATTTTGGTGAAAAGAGCTTGACCATGTCGAAAGACAATGGCAAGTTTGAATACTTTTATTCTGCACCGAACGTAATTGTAGCAGCACCTGCTAAGGAAATCGAAATAGATTCACACTATGAATTTAAATTGACAGCAGAAGATGTTAATATGATTATGAAAGCGGCGGCTATTACAGGAGCCCCTACAATCACAATCTCGAGTAAAGGTGAGAATGTTACATTAACTATCGGTGATAAGAAAAATGACACTGCAAATACCTATAAGAAAATTATTGGTAAGAGCGAGCATTCTTTCGATTGCCATATGGCAGTAGAGAATTTTAAGATTGTCCCGGATGCGTACAATGTTACAATTTCGAAAAAGAAAGCATTCCAATTTAAACACGCAACAAAGCCATTGGGATATTTTATCGCAATGGAACCTGATTCGGTGGTGTAATATGCAAGAAAATTTTTATGTACCAAGACGTGAGTATATTGCTGTACTTCAGAATGAAGTAGAAACTTTAAAGCGTTATTACTACAAACCGATGGAAGAAGGCACAGGACATTTTAATACAACAATAAGTGTATTAGAGCAACGTATTAACGAACTTAATACTGTCCGAGATGCAACAACAGCTTGAAATTGAATTCTTCTATCCTCTGACGGAGCAAATTCCGTTAGAGTTAGATTTTAAACTCTGTTTAGATTACGAGGAACGTAAGAGAAAAGAATCTCTATATACGGGTAATCGAATTATAATGTGATTTTAGTATTAGAAGGTGAGAATGTATTATGGAAAGAAAAGAGGGAGAATTTCTTTGGGTAGAGGCTTATAGACCTAGAACAATCGCAGACTGTATCTTACCCGCGGATCAAAAGCGCATCTTTCATGAGATGTTGTCTAAGGGTGAGATTCAGAACATGCTATTATGCGGTGGTGCTGGTATGGGCAAGACCACAGTTGCCCGAGCATTGTGTGAAGAACTGGAAACAGATTATATCATCATTAACGGATCAGAAGAATCTGGTATTGATGTTCTTCGTACAAAGATTAAACAGTTTGCATCTACTGTATCATTTAGTGGCAAGCCAAAGGTTGTAATTTTAGACGAGGCAGATTATCTAAATCCTAATTCTACACAACCTGCATTGAGAGCATTTATAGAAGAGTTCTCATCTAATTGTAGGTTTATTCTTACTTGTAACTTTAAGAATAGAATCATTCCTCCGCTTCATTCTCGTACTGCAGTAATTGAATTTAAATTACCTAAAGCGGATAAGCCTAAGATTGCGGCAGCATTCTTCAAGCGTGTTACCGAGATTATGTCTATCGAAAAGATTGAGGCAGACGGTAAAGTAATCGCAAAGGTAATCGAAAAACACTTCCCCGATTATAGACGTGTTCTAAATGAATTGCAGAGATACTCAGCCTCAGGTAAAATTGACGAAGGCATCTTTGTTAATCTAGGCGAATCCAATATGCAAGAACTAGTCTCATCTTTAAAAGATGGGGATTGGAAAAAGATGCGTACGTGGGTTGTAAATAATATTGACAATGATCCTGGGACTATCTTTAGAAAGTTATACGATACGTTAACAGATCAAGTTAAACAAGTACCGCAGTTAATTTTACTACTTGCTGATTATCAGTATAAGGCAGCATTTTGCGCAGATCAAGAAATTAATCTTGTAGCATGTCTAACTGAGATTATGGCAGCAGTAGAATTTAAATGATGGATTATATTAAACCAACCTTTGAATGGATAAAAGATGACTGGCGCACTCACGCTAATAGGTTTATGTTGGAGTGTCTTGCTTGGGGTATATCTATTGGGTGTTCTATCACAATGGCACTTACGGTTCCCAATCCTCCTTTACTTATACTATATCCTATCTGGATTAGTGGTTGTGCTATCTATGCTTGGTGCGCTTATAGTAGGAAATCATTTGGTATGTTGGCTAACTACTTATTGTTAGTTGCAATAGATACCGTTGGATTAATTAGGATGGTGCTATGAGTTTGTTTGGAGAACCTGTAGCAAAAATAGAGGAAGTTCCTTATAAGGCTCCTGCGATTTCACCTTTTGATTTTATCAATGCAATACATCATAGTAAGGAAAATTTAATAGTCGACGATTGGTCCGAGAAACAGTATAACCCCTGGATCATTAATAAAGGGTTATCCTATGGACCAGATACAGTAATCCCCGCCAATGAAATGAACTCTCGTCCTCATTTGGATAAGATCCTTCAATTTCACTTTCTTATAAATATTATTAGGCCTAAGAAGAGATTCAATAAATGGATCAAGGCTGAGAAAATCAATGATTTGGAAGTTATAAAAGAATACTATGGCTACAGCACAGAAAAAGCTAAGCAAGTACTCCCGCTTCTAGATGACAAGATTATTGACGATATGAAAAGAAAAATAACAAAAGGTGGTAGGAATGAGTACTGACATGATAAGTATTGACTTCCCGGGATATAAACCCTTAGAAGTAATACTCACAGAACCCGACGATTTTTTAAAGGTAAGAGAAACTCTAACACGGATAGGTGTGGCTTCTAGAAAAGATAAAACACTATTTCAATCTTGCCATATACTGCATAAACAAGGTCATTATTTTATAGTTCATTTTAAAGAGCTCTTTGCCTTAGATGGAAAGACCGCTGATCTATCAGATAACGATTTACAAAGAAGAAACACCATTGCTAAGTTGCTAGTGGATTGGGGATTAGTTAAAATTAGTAATCCAGATTACTTTACAGATTATGCTCCGCTTTCCCAAATCAAAGTTATATCCCACAAAGAGAAAAATGAGTGGATGCTTGAAACAAAGTATAATATTGGCAAGAAAAAATTGACAACTAGCACTAAATAATATATAATAATGCATTCCCGGGATGGGAACAAGGAGAAGGTAACCTTGTAAAAAACCTTCGCCAACCGCTACGCCTTCGGGGTAGTATTATTAACTCGCTTATTTAAGGAGCACACTATGACATATTTTTTAAATAACCTACCTAAAGATTTCGACAAATTTTTTGTAGGATTCGATGATCAATTCAATCGCCTTTCAAAGATCCATGATGATCTGACGAAAGCAATCCCAAACTATCCTCCATACAATATCAAGAAAACAGGCGATAACACTTACGTTATCGAAATGGCTGTTGCTGGTTTTGCTAAACAGGATATCGAAATTGAATTAGCCGATAGTAAGATGATTATCAAAGGCAATGTACAGAATGACGAAGCCGAAGATGCGTTCCTATTTAAAGGAATTGCGAATCGCGCATTCACAAGATCTTTTGCGTTAGAAGATACTGTCGAAGTAAAAGATGCTGCTATGATGAATGGTATGCTAAAGGTTTTCCTGGAGCGTATTATTCCTGAGCACAAGAAGCCAAAGAAAATTGAAGTTAAAGATTCCGAGGCAGAAGTAAAAACAACAAAGAGCAAAAAGCAATTACTTACAGAAGACCCACAAGGTCGTGATCTGTAATTTTTAAACTACTCAAAAGGTAAATAAATGGCAAAAGAACTAGAAGCTCTAGGCGGAGTTGACTCGCCTTCTTTGAGCAATTTTTGGAATTGGGTAAAAAGAACTTTTACCATAACATATCAGGATGAGATTCATTCTTATCTCTCAGACTCTGTAGACTCTGTAGACTTTGATAACAGAATGCGTATATTACAACGAAGAGGTATGATATGAAGAAATTCTTTTTAAGTATTCTTGAAGCAATCCAAGCAATTAAAAAGCACAGAACTGATCCCGGGATTAAGGGTCGGTAAACACGGGGACTTCGGTCCCCTTTTTATTAGGAAATGAAATGATTAAAATTCTTAAACTTGTTACTGGTGAAGAAATCATCGGTGAATTAAACTATACAGAAACAAAGATTGAAGTAACACGCCCTTGCGCTGTTATGTTGATTTCATCTAAGTCAACACCTGATCAACATTCTATGGCATTAATCCCATACGCAGGTTACGCTAAAGATCATACTATTACAGTAGATGAAAGAGCAGTAATTTGGGAAGCAGAGTTAGAAGATTCTGTTTACAATCAATACCAATCTATTTTCGGATCGGGTATTCAAATATTCTCGGAGCAATCTTCTATGGCTCCAAATCACGCATCATTAAATATCGTACAAAACTAATTTCTTTTAGTTAGTCTTACCCGCTCAGTTATGTTTGAAGGACAAGCTCTTGATGTGTTATAATAGGTCTTTTGTATAGGACCTTTATCGCCAGAATTACATTGATATTCGCATACCAAAAGATTGTCTGAGGTTTTTTTACTGATTAGGTTGCATGAAGTTTCTACAACTGTGTAGGGTTTTTCTACTTTATCTTTAGAAGATACTTGTAGTTTAAAGTCAAAATCTACATTTGTTATTAGCGGTGCAACTGCCGCAGAAAAGGCAGCAATGCTCAATACGGTTTTTTTACTAAGCATTGCTGTCCATTAGGTTAAAACCAAAGCCAAATACCTTGACTCAACAGTACCATACCAGCAACAGCAACATACAAACTACCTTTGTACATCTTATTGTTGACTGCTAAAATACTTGCAGATAATAAAA
>Ga0247840_10004488_pt1 | contig 22039 bp, 44 predicted proteins | sample LaCruzMarch2015__FD_192404 | JGI IMG/M metagenome (GOLD analysis project Ga0247840, IMG submission 192404) | Freshwater microbial communities from meromictic Lake La Cruz, Castile-La Mancha, Spain - LaCruzMarch2015_17m | ecosystem: Environmental > Aquatic > Freshwater > Lake | place: Spain... | reverse complement strand
CCCCGTCATCATACCTTATAGCCCTATAAAAAATCACCAAAAAGCACACAAAAAAGTTATCCACACCTAGACATATTTTTAGAGTATTGACAGCGACAGCGACATTATGCTAACCTATACATAGGTGGGGATATAAAGGTCGGCTACCTAAAAGAATTATAAAATTAATTAATATAAAATTATGACAAGATATTTTAGTTGTAGAAGTTGTGGAAAGGAAAAAGAAGAAAATGAAAGTATTTTTTGTAGTGAATGTATTTTAGAAAATAAAAAAATGGATTTATTGGAAAAGCAAGGAAAGTGTGTATTTTGTGAATTACCATTAAAAGGTGGAAATATAAATGAAAGGTGTCATTGTGATTAAAAATTAATTAAATTAAAAATTATGCAAAATAAAATTAAAATTGATAGTTGTTTTCAATCAGAAGATTTCAAAAGAGAGCTTGCAGAGTTTAGAAAGTATCACTACAAGAGAGGGTTCGCAGTTGGTTCAATTTTATCGCTTATGGTCGCAGGAGTTTTATTTGTTCTATATTGTAGAGCAATACTTGCGATAATTTAATTATTAATTAGCTTATGCCTTACTTTCTCCCCCGCTTACTCATAAGCAAAGCGGGGCGAGAGAATAGGGAGAATTAAAAAAATGAAAAACACACACGCATTAGTAGTATTAGATTTCGGGAGTGCTGAGGTAAACTTTTACGGGATTACAAAAAAAGAGAGCGAGAACATAGAAGACTATTTGTTTGGAGAGGACGGGCTAGATTTAAAAGAAAGCGAGGTTCAGTATATTGTCGCACCGATTGAGACACTTGATAGTAATATCACAGATGTCCAAGACGCAATTTTATCACTTAATGAAGAAGAAGAATAATTTTATGAAAACATACGCATATAAAGGTTATTTAGTTACATATAAATATCGTCAATGGTATAGCAATGATTTTAAGGGTAGCTTTGCAAGTAAAGAAGAATTTAGGAGATATATAAATGGTCGTATTGGTAGGGGTAATTTAAAAGCAATATAAATATGACAACATACCAAAACAGGACAATATTCAAACTTGAGTGTGATGAGTGCCATAAGCCAATATATCCAAGTGAGACATACGCCACAGAATATTACAACACTAAAACAAAAGAGAATATCAATGTTTTAGAGGCGTATAAATTAAGGGGAAATGAAAAAGAGAGCAAGGTTTTCTGTAGTCAATGCAAACCTTTTAGAAATTAATTAATAAAAATATATGTCAATCAAATACAGAGTTTTGAGCCCAGACGGGTTCGACACGAAAGGATTTGATCGAAATGAGAAAAACCAGTTGGTTCAAATTGGTGATTATAAGTTTGACGGGTCAATGGACGGGGTGGATTTAGAAATATCAATCCCGCCTAAGTGTAGAACAGAATACGCAAAAATTATAAAATTAAATGAGTAGTCTATCATTTAAGAAATTTAACATAGCTTAAAAACGATTATGGCACAACATATTGAGGTTAGAAATGAAAAAGCCCCTAAAATACTCCAAAAGATAGCAAAGAGTATTGAGAAAGAATTACCCAAACTTCATCCACACACAACAGCAATGAAATGGGAATGGCTCTATAGGTTGACAGGCAGAGAAGAAGACAAAAATATATACTTAACGGAAAGATATATCGGAAAAGGAATTGTGTTTGGTTCGGAGAGAGGTTGTTTTGAGGTTCATATAAATGGAAAGGTCGCAGAGCATATTTATTTGGTGGCTTAATTTTATGGCAAAATTTAAAACACTTAATAAAAAAGAAAAGAGGGAAATAATTGCTTCTAAAATAATAGAAGAAGTTGTTTACAACGCTGAGGAGTTTCAAAGAAAGAGAAAAACAGATGAATATTTTGAGAAGTTTGATAAAATTATTACTATAATTAAAAAATATGTCTAAAAAAATAAAAAAAGAAAAGCAATATAGAGCAGTTGTGAGAGTAGGATGGGAGTGTGTTTTTAGTGAGCCAAATAAAAAAGAGGCAGTCGAGTATCTTATTGATAATTTTCAAGACGAATATGGGATTGAAATTACCAAGAAAGAAATTATTAGCTTAAAAGAAGATAAATAAAATGAGATTATATTACCATAAAACAGATGGCGGGGCGGAATATCTTTGTTCCAATAATGTAGAGGGCACGAATGAGGGAAGTTTTAATAGCCATTATATCGTCCGTATTGACGGAGATATTAGAGAGGACACTGAATTGATCGTCAAAAAAGAATACGACAAAGTTTGTGAGGTTTGCAACGAGGTCGATGAAGTATTTAATAACACTGGTATATGTCAAAATATACCTAGATAAAAATATGAAAAAATTTATAATTGGGTTGGTAATAGGAGTTGCTATTAGTGTGAGTGGATCAGTTTTTGCTTTGTCTTTTAGGATTGCAGATACAGTCATCCCAAAGGGAGACATCTTAACAGAAGAAGAACAAATTAACAGAGGTTATTTGTTTAATATAAACACAGGCAAAAAACTTGAATCAAAAAAAATTCTAACTTTAGAAGAACGATTAAAAAATGTCGAGGACAGATTAACAAAATTAGAAAACAAATAATTTTATGGAAACAAAACTCGAGTCAGTATTTTGTGTTTATAAAAATAAAAATCTTATCGCTGTTATAAAAAGAGATGATACTTCTAAAAAACATCTCGTGTATTTGGCGGAAGAAGCAAAGAGCGAAGATATCGCAAATTTAATAGCTCCAATAACAAAAAATGAATAACAATATGATTGACTTTATAATAGGATTTATTGTAATTATCGTTGTGCTAGTTATACTTTTTGGATAGAAAAAGTTATGCACATGTTTTACACAATAACACTAGTTGCATAGACATTGCTGTCGGGTGTATAATAAGCGAAGATTTAATCTACTCGTCATAGATCAAAATCTGGTCCGAATTATCGGACTTACAAATTAAAAAATGGTGGTAGTCCACTAACATTATTATGCCGTTTAAAGATTTAGACAAAAAGAAAAAATATATGTCTGAATATTTTAAGACGGAAAAATCAAAAAAATACAAAAAAGAGTATTACTTAAAAAATAAAAAATTAATTTTAAGTAAAAAAGATCGTCTATATAGAATTTTTAGTGATATAAAGCAAAGATGTAATAATAAGAAAAATAAAAGTTATGTTTATTATGGCGGTCGTGGAATAAAATGTTTGTGGATATCATTTAAAGAGTTTAAAAATGATATGCAAGAAAGTTATTTAAAACATTTTAAAATTTATGGTAAGGTTAATACAACGATTGAAAGAATAAATAATAACGACAATTATTATAGAGAAAATTGTAAATGGGCGACAAGAAGTGAACAGGTCAAAAATAGAAGATTATTAAATAAAACACGATAGTTAGTCTATCAAATAAAATATATGGGACTAGAAAATAAAGAAAATGGGCACTTCATCACGATCTTAAATGGCAAATTTTGTCAAAGAGTTCAAGAAAATATTCCAGGGGCAGTTATGAGAGTAAATAAGTTAAAAAAAACTGTTTACGAAAAGTTTTATGATAGCTTCACAGCTAAATTAGTTGGCATAAGAACCCAAGATGGATCTTATGGAAAGAATTGGTTATTTGATTTCAAGGATAGTAAAGAAGTGTATCATTTACAATTGAGTTATAGTAATAGTTTTGCGACAGCATTTTTGAAAATGTTACCAAATATTGATTTAACGAAAGAGATGAAGTTGTCTCCAAGTGTTAAAAAAGTTGATGGAAAAAACAAGTCATCATTATTTGTTAACCAAGATGGCAGTGCGATAAAACACGCATTTACTAGAGAGAAACCAAATGGAATGCCAGATCTAAAACAGATCACAATCAAGGGTCAGCTTATGTGGGATGATACTGATCGAATTGAATTTTTGCACGCAATGGTAGAAAAGGATATAATTCCAAAGCTACCAAAGAACGAGATAATAGAAACAAGTTCTGGATCCTCGAACCTCGATGAATTTACAGCGGAACTGAAAGCAGAAAATAAAGAAGAAGACGATTTTTAGTTAGTTTTATTTGATAAGTATTATAGTGTGTATACAGGATGGTGGTCATAGGTTCGAATCCTATACTATGTGGATCGTTACCTTGGGACCAAGGGGAAAGCATAGTTAGCTCAGCGGTAGAGCACCATCGTGTATGCACACTATATACTCGTCAAAATTATCAATAATTTATATAATATAATATATGAAAAAAGGAGGAAAAAAGGGAGGAAAGAAAGGATGTTAATTTAAGTCAAAAATATGGCACAAAATACTACTAAAAATTTAATAGAATTATTAACAAGAAACACCATTGAGCCGTTCCGTTTAGTAGCGGAGTGCCATCTCAATGGTGTTTTTTGTTTGTAATTTACAAATATATGTCATTAAGCCTTAAATTTAGATTAGATGTTTTAGAGAAGCAAAGGAGTGATAAAAATTACGCTCATAGTGCTGTTTCTATTGCCCTCAAGAATGGATCTCTTAAAAAAGAGCCATGCGTATGTGGAAATATAAAGGTTGAAGCTCATCACGAAGATTATTCTTTACCACTTGATGTAATATGGGTTTGTAAAAAACATCATGTTTTATTGGATAAAATGAGGAGAGAAAGAGATGTAGATTTTGTTTTATAAATAGTTATCCACTTTATTAAGGTAATTATCCACAGTATGAAGAAAAAAATAATTAGAAATAAAAAAAGAATATGGAGGGCAAAATACATAAAGTGTATAACTTGTGGTCAGAGTTTTAACACCGAGGGGGAAAATTTAGTGAGTTGTCTCTCTTGTCAGCCAAGATTATTTAAAATTAAAAACAATGGTTAACAATGCAAAAACAAAATTTTTAGATAGTTTCCCAGGGCACCAATACCGATATATAGATCAAACAGGTAATGGGAGAGCTCCAGTATCGTCATCTAAAAGACGAGACGATTTAAATGAATCTGGCTACGAGGCATATTTTACTGTCAACGGATTCGAAGGACAGGATGCTAAGAAAGATAAATGCACAAATTTGAACGCTTTCTTTGTTGATATCGATGGTAGAAAGAGCTTAGAGGAGCTTGAAGAAATAAAAAAGAAACTTGATCCTTCTTTTATTTTGGAAACAAAAAATGGTTTTCATATTTATTGGCTATTAGACGAACCTATTTATAAAGATGAAATTTTTGGAGAGACCACTTGGGAGGAGGTAGTTGAAAAATGGGAAAGGATTGAGCAATCTCTTGTCTCTGCTTTAGAGGCGGATCCAGTAGTGAAAGATTTAACAAGGATAATGAGACAATCTGGAACTTACTATTGGAAAAAATCAGGAGACGAATATAAGAAAGGAATTAAAAATGCTCCATTTAAAATAAAAGGAATATATAAAAACATTGCAAACAATTATACAATGGACCAAGTTGCTGAGGCTTTTCCACCCCAGGGCGATACCGCTCCAGTTTTTAAGAAAACAGATAAGGGAGAAAATATGGCTAAGTATGCTGAGGCCGAAAAGAAAGATTTCTTTGAAAGAGTTAATGAAAAATATCCAGTTGAGCAGAGACCGAGTTTTAAGAAATTAATTAGTGGGGAGGACGGAACTTTACCACCAAATACTATATCAAGAAACCAAGCTCTTTTAATAACCGCTACTTTGATGAGGCAAGCTGGATGGAAAAAAGATAAAGCTCTTGATCAAATTTATAGTGTTGGATGGCACGGAATAGAAAAAGAAAATGGAGGAAAGCAAGAAATTTTAAATACGATTAATAGTGCTTACAATTCTGGGTATGTTTATTCTTATAAGAATGAAATTATTGCTTGGAACATGACACCAGAGGAACAGCAAAAAATTTCAGCAACCTACACGGCCGTTTCTAAAGACAGAAAGGAAGTCGACAAAACACGATTTTCAAACTACGAATACGAAATTGCTAGTCGATATCCATATCTTAAAAAGAATGAAGTTGGAATCGTATTTAATTACGAGGGAGGTGTTTATAAAATGCTCACTGATCAAGACCTCTCAAATATAATTCTCGGAGCTTTATATGAAGATATGCTTTGGGGATATCGAACAACAAAAAATGTTAAAGATAAAGTTGCATGTCTCGTTTCAATAATTCCAGATCTTATTTTAACTGAAGATAGGGGAACAATTTTTAATGTGAAAAATGGACTACTTCATATACCAACAAGAGAGTTAAGGCCACACACACCTGATTTTATTTCTTTAGTTCAATCTCCAGTCGAATATAATCCAGGGGCTACATGTCCTACTTGGGATATGTGTCTCGATGCCTGGATGGAAGGCCCAGAAGCAAATCAAAAGAAATTAATTTTACAGCAATTCGCTGGATATCTTTTGTCTTCTTCTATGGTCCACGCAAAAGCATTATTTTTAGTTGGAGACGGAGGAAACGGAAAGTCTACTTTTGCTGATACTCTCGGAATGGTTATTGGAGATCAAGGGACTTCTCGTATTGATCTTGAGGATCTTTATGGAATGTTCGGGCTCAAAGGATTAATTGGAAAAAGATTAAATATCATTGAGGAGGTTTCTGGTAACTACTATCAATCACATAAACTAAAAAAATTGATCTCTGGAGAGGAAGTGACAATTAATATGAAGTATAAAGATCAATTTAAATTCAAACCTCAAGCCAAATTCGTTTTTGCAGTTAACACCATGCCAAGAGTTGATGATAGTTCCACGGCCACAGAAAGAAGAATCGCAGTTGTTCAATTTAATAATAACTTTAGAGATCATCCAAATACTCAATTAAGATTTTCAAATGGATTGCTTGCTCAAGAATTATCTGGAATTTTAAATTGGATGCTAGAAGGAGCAAATAAATTAAGAGAAGCAAAAGAATTTATGGTTACAACCGAACAGAAAGTCGCATTGCTCGAATATCGAGAAGAAAATTCGTCAGTCGAAGGATTTATTGGAGAGTGTCTCGACTTCGATGAAGGAAAGACTTGTTCGGCTCGAGAGCTCTATGAAGAATATAAACAGTACTGTATTAAAGACGGCCGTAAATTTAAAGGTAATGTTGCTTTCTCGAAAGAGATGAGATCTTACGGTAAAAGATATTCGAAATTCCAAGTGGTTGATCGTAAAAATGGACACACACCTTCAGTCTTTGAAGGAGTTGGCATCAATAAAGAATGGTCGAAGGATGCTAGTTATAGTATGAATCAATTAAATCAACAGTTTTAATTATGGATAAAATAGATATAAAAAAAATAGCAGATACTTTAATTCGTGGAGAAAAAGCAATTACTTTTCCTCTTAAGATTACAGTTGGTTGGATATCAGACCAAAATAATCATCACATCTTGGATGTTAGAGGTTGGGGGTTTATTCAATATCTGGGAGATGGAGCTGAAAAATTACAAGATGATATTGGGCAGTGGGTAGTAGATACTCTCAACAAAGAGTATGACTCCAATAAATAATATGAGTAAAAAAGGGTTAGGATGTCTACACCGAAGATGTAAAAAATGTGTAGGCCGATCAAGATGCTGTAATTGCCACAATAAAAATCATCGAATTAATTATGAAAGTAACTAGATCAAAAAATTGTTATTGCCATACATGTGAAAAAGATTTTCACTATTTAGGTATTACTATGCACAGGCTTGGACACAAGAATAGAAAAGAGAAATGTAAAATTACCTTCACACATGGAGATACTTATTCCTGGGATTTTACTAAACAAAAAAATGATAAGTAACGAATTACAATTTAAGTTTCACCTTCTTGAAATGATGGCATTTGAAGAATATAAAAAAGCATCACCTAAAGAAAAAGAAAAGATTGTATCTCAATTGGGGAGATTTGAAGCTGATGAAATTATCAAAGAGATAGAAGAAAAAGCAAGACTATTATGATACCACTATATATCCATCAAAAAAATATGATAGCTGAGGATAAGAAGAAATTCGGCCATTTTACTGGTACCGGATCAGCGAAAACTCGAACTTGCTTAGAACTAGCGGAAGGATCTATTTTAGTGATCTGTCCGAAACAACAATTTTTAGATGGTACATGGGAGAAGAATGCAGAGAAATTTGATATTAAAAAATTAATCACCACAATCAGTAAAGAAACTTTTAGGAGAGATTGGGAGAAGTTGCCAGTATTCGATACGGTGATCATCGATGAGTGCCACAATATGCTAGGAGTTTTACCAGAGCTTCGATATAGAAAGAAAATACCGATTCCCAAAACATCTCAAATGTTTGAATCAACCTTAATGTATCTTAGAAAAAATCCGCCAAGGAAGCGATTATATCTCGCTTCGGCTACTCCAATTTCAAAGCCAATGAATATGTGGGCCATAGCAAAGATCATGGGAGTAGATTGGGACTTCTTAAAATTTAGAGATACTTTCTATTTCCCAACAATCATGGGAAGAAGGCAGATATGGCTACCTAGAAAAGATGATGCAACCAAGCAGAGATTAGCTGGTTTAGTACAGAGATTTGGCTATACAGGCTCATTAAATGACTTCGTTGATGTACCGGACCAAACACACAAAGAAGTGTTCCTAGAGCTCACAGAGCCTCAAAAACAGGCAATTAAGGAGATCAAGGAGACTGAAGCTGATGCTTTAGTTATGAAAGCCCGGGTTAGGACCATAGAGAACGGTATTTTATACACCAAAAAGATTGAGGAGATCAATGATATCGAGGAGAAAATGGTTAAAGATACCATCATCTATCCATCTCAAAAAATTGATTACATCCTCGAAAGAGCAATTGAATTTCCAAAGTTATTAATCTTTGCCAACTACTCAGCGCAAATAAAAGAAATTTCAAAAGCGTTAAGAAAGGAAGGATATAAAGTTTCTGAACTAACCGGGGCCACGAAAGAGAGAGGAAAGTTAGTTGAGGATGCGGAGAAAGCAGAAGCTCACATTGTAGTGGCTCAGAGTATGATTGCTGAAGGTTACGAGCTACCATCTTTCCCTTGTGTTATTTATGCTTCAAAATCAAATCGATATGTTTTTTACGAACAGTCGTTAGGTCGAGTTTTGAGAATTAATAAATTAAAGAAAAATCTATATATCCATCTGATCATCCCTAAAGGACCAGATGAAGAATGCCATAAGTCGATTATGTCTGGTGTAGATTTTCAGGAGAAGTTAAGTGTACTTTAATTATGGAAAAGCACAGATATTTGGTATTAAAAAAAATATCAAATGAAAATAATGAGGCTGGTAAATATCCGAGTGTCGGAGAGATATTTGAAGCCAGTGAATATGGACTATCAAATTCAACGATCAAATATTTAATATCACATACTTACATTACAACTTATCACGAAGGAATGTAAAATGACAAAAATAAAAGCACCAAAAAATCCAAACTCAATATGTTGTGCCGAGTGTGGAGTTAAAATTATTAATATAATTAATGGGAAAGAAATTATTTCCTGGTGGATGCAAATTGGAAGCAGAATTTATTGTAAAAAACATTATGGAAAAGCCCAAAAAGAATATTCAAAAAGAAAGCAAAGCACAGATAACCTTCAGCCAGTATCTTAGGAAAAGTCAGATGAGAGGATTCTTCGAGCTTAAGGTGGCCAAAGGTAAAACTTTACCGTTCTCCGCCATAGAGGAACACCAACTCGAAGGACTCCAGGCCACACAAAGAGAAGGATTGGTCTGGAAATTATCAGATGAAGATCGAAGAAAAAAGCCATGTGATTCTTTATCAATTCCACCATTACCATCATATATTGTTATAAAGTTTTCAGATGATTTTTACATTATTAGTATCACTGATATTGTAAATTTAAAAGAAAGAGGAAGTGTTAGTATAGGCCTTGATGAGTGTAAAATGTTGGCTAAAAAAGTTATACACACATGACATTGACAGCGACATAGCATAGATGATAAAATACAATCATTAAGGTCGAATTAGATTAATTTATAAAAATTCAAATGAAGGAAAATAAAAACGAGAAGTTAGTTAGAATAAATTCAAGAATTACACCGGAGCAACATAAGTTTGCTAAAAAGGAAGCAGATAAGCTAGGAATAAAAGAAGGACCAATGCACAGAATAATTTTTGATTTTTACATTAAAAACCATAACAAAATAAAATAAGATGACTAATTTATACGAAGAATATGCTAGTCTCGATGCTCAAATAGCCGGACTAGAAGCAAAGAAAGATCAGTTAAGGCCTTTGATCTTGAAACAAATGGTCGACAATGGCCAAGAAAAAATAGAGACTGCTGTTGGAAAGTTCTCAGTCACAAGACTAAAGAAATGGGTTTACCCAGAAAGAGTTCTTGAGATAGGAGAAAAGTTTAAAGCAGAGAAAGCTAAATCAGAAAGTACTGGTGAAGCTACTTACACCGAACAGGAATCATTAAGATTTACTCAAATAAAACTTTAATACTATGACGAAGATCACACGACTTGGTTTAAGTAGAAAGTTTGAAAGAGATCCTCGAGGTTACGGGAATATAAAAAGAAAAGAAGTTATTAATTTTTCACGACAAAAAGTAAAACTTGATTGTGGAATGAAAGAGTTCGAAATATTTGTTAGCCCTGGTCAGGCTATAAATAAAGTGAAAATGTGTAAAAGATTATTATCAAATAAATATTAAATGCAATGAAAAAGTTAGTTAAAAAACAGATTGAGAAAATTCAATCACTTAGTAAAAAGGGAATGAGCCAAAGAGCAATAGCAAAAGAAGTCGGTTGCTCTCGCTCAGCAGTCTATTATCACCTTAATAAATAATCTCATGAAAAAAACAAACAAAAAAGAAGTGGAGAAAAAAGAAAAAGCTCCAAAAGTTCAAAAGGAAGCTAAACCTGTAAAAATAGCACTAGTCAAAAAAGCTAAGTACGAATTACTAAATTTTGAAATATCAGCAGTTATTCCTACTCAGATGTATGGAAATATTTGTCCAAAGATTTCAATCAAGGCTGGCACTATCGAAGATGCTAAGTCTATTGTAGTTCCTTTTATAGAGGAATTATATTCTTCTTATGCTTCAGAAGGTCCAGATGGAAAGAAAGCTAATTTCGTAAATAAAGCAAAAGTTACTGTTGAACAAAAGTTTGTAGATCCAAAAATTACAATTACTCCAGTAACTCCAGCTCCAGTATCTCCAGCTCCAACACCATCAGTCGCTCCTAAAACTTCAGAGCCTAAGAGTGAACCTGTTTCAGAGCCAGATGAAGATCCAACTCCAAAAACTCCAGCTTACACAAAAGCTGAAAATGCTATCAAGTCAGCGGTGAGTTTAGATGCTCTTAATTTAATAGAGGAACAAATTCAAAAGTCGATAAAGCTAACCAACGAAGAAAAACCCATTTTGCTTGCTGAAGTTTTGAAAAAGCGCAAAGAGTTTGAAATATAATGACTAATTATTTTTTAACAATAAAAAAGACTGAAGCTAATCCAGACTATAAAGAGCAAATTCGGGAATACCAGGAACGAAATAGATTTTTAGACCGTGGACGACCCGAGGGGCCATCAGAGGAAATAGTGAAGGATGTTCTTGTTGTAGAGTTAACTGAGGAGCAATTTAAAAAGGTCAAATTAGAATCAATTAAAGTTTTTGAGTAATGGAAAACACTACCGACAAACATCAAGAAAGATATCTGGCTCATCAGAAGCGTAAAGCTGATATGTTTACTAGTCCTTATGGAACTAAAGATTTCAGGGTTTACGATGATTACGAAAGAGAGATATTTGAAACTATTCTAAAAAATAGAAGTAGTCAGAGAGCTTTCAATCGAGAGCCAGTTGATGTTGAAAAGATCATCGAGCTTGCTGATTATCGTCCAAGCTCGTGTGATCGAAGGAGTGTTGAAATTAAAGTTATTGAAAGTAGAGACGATAAAGATTTGCTTGGTGGTCTACTCGTAGGTGGCACAGGGTGGATTCATCGAAGTGATAAGATACTGTTATTTATTGCCTGGAAAGATGCTTACAAATCACCAGCTGAAAAAGAATTTATGTCTTACATCGATGCCGGAGTTCTTGCTCAAACTATTTATTTGATTTGTGAATCATTAAATGTTGGATCATGTTATGTGAATCCAAATGTCCGGGAACAGAATAAAGAATTTTTTTACGATAGATTTATTCCAGAAGGCTATCAATATGTCGGTTGCATGGCCATTGGTTACTACGATTTAAAACATACAAAAAATGGGTTACCAAGTATATAGAGTTGGTCCAAGATTTGGAGGGTATGGAGTTCCCGCAATATGTGAACATCCAGACTGTAAATCTGAAATAGACAGAGGGGTGTCATTCGCATGTGGTGGAGAACCATTTTCTGAACATGGATGTGATAGATACTTTTGTGACAAACACTTGAATTATGAATACTGGAATTATAAAACTGGTAACTGGTGTCGTCACAAAAATGATTGTGAATGTGAAATGGTTAAAGTATGTGAAAGGTGTAGAAAAAATAAGGAATCGTTTCCTTATAAACCAGAAACAAAAGAATGGATGAAGTTTCAATTAAAAGATCCATCTTGGAAAGAATGGAGAGAAGAAATGCCAGATACAGTCGAAGAATATAAAAAAATATTAAATAAAAAGAAATGAATAAAATACCAAAAATAATCCATCAGATCTGGGTTGGTCCAAGACCAAAGCCAGATCAATGGATGCAGACATGGAAAGATAAACATCCTGATTGGGAATATATTCTTTGGAACGAAGAAAATATTAAAGGATTTGAAAATCAAGAACTCATCGAGTACTGTATCAAACACGAACTCTATCACGGAGTTGCTGATTTAGTTAGGCATGAAGTACTTTGGAAATATGGAGGTTTCGTTGCTCCAGCTGATAGTGAATGTATTAACCCAATAGATGAGCTTTTAGAGATAGAGGAGGATGTTTTTGCCTGTTATCAGGGTGGTCCGAGGTATCCATACCTAATTTCACCTCACCTATGCTCCACGAGGCAAAATAAGCTAATCCGAGCCCTTATAGATGCCACTCTCGAGCTTAAAATAGTGAAAGAGCCCTGGATGGAGACTGGAAATCTATTATTGACCAATATCGTTAAAAAATTGAATTACCCAATAAAAATTTATCCTTATTATTTTTTTATTCCGGAATATAATAACGGGACAAAATATGAAGGAGATGGTAAAATTTACGCAGTACATAAGTGGTATACAACTAAAAAATTATGGAAATCGGAATAATTACAATCTGCTATAATGGCTACGGAAAGTTTTTAAAAAACTGGTTAGCTTCAATTGATCGTCTTAGCCATCGTCCAAAAGATATAACCATTGTGTCCGGAAAAAATAGTGGGATTGATGAAGATGATTTTTTATTTAATGGGAACATTAATATCATTGAAAGTGATTCAGACAACATGGGTGTTTTAAAAAATCTTGGAGTAACAGAAACTAATACAGAATGGGTAATGGTCCTCGATGTAGATGACGAAATTCTTCCATGGGCCATAAAAGAATTTGAAAATGTTTCAGGGGATGCTGACATGATAGTTGCTCCTTATATAAATATAGCTGAAAAATCTTTTTTGGTTTATCCAAAAATCACAAGAGAAACTTTACTCTCTGAAGAATACTATCGACAAGGAAATAATTTTATGCACGGAGGAATCCCATTTAAAAGAAAACTATGGGAAAAACATCACTTCCAAGATAATGATTGCTCAAATTCTTTATTTTGGATCGATTGCGCAATACAGAATCCAAAAATAAGAACAGCTGGAATACCATGTTTAACATATAATAGAAGGGAAGATAGCCACTCTCATGTCGATTCAACAGAGAGAATGAAAAGATTTACCATTATTAATAATTACAGAAAATCAAAGATATGATAAAATGTAAACATGTTTTTAAAAAATCCGGGAAGATAATTGTTCTAAAAAATAAACCATACCTCAAGTGTGAAAAGTGTTTAGAATTAATAGAAATTAAAATAAACAAAGATTAATATGAGACTATCGATATATTCAATAATTAAAAACGAAGAAGCAGAAATAAGGCAAATGCTCGAAACTGTTAAGGGTGCCGATGAATTGGTGGTGTGTATCGATGATACAACTACAGATCAATCAGAAAAAATTGCCTTGGAATATACCGACAATGTTTTTAAATTTAAATGGAATGATGATTTCGCTGAAGCTAAAAACAAAGCCGCCTCACATTGTACTGGAGATTGGGTCATGTCGATAGATGGAGATTGTAGGCTCGAAGAAGGTGGTATTGATAAAATAAGAAAAATAATCGAGACTACAAAATATGATGCTGTCTTTGTTGAACTCGAGTCATTAAGTCATCCAGGGAACACACATAAGAGAGCAAAAATCTACAGAAATAATGGGAAGATTTTCTATCAAGGAATGGCTCATGAAGATCTAAATGTCTATGGTTATGATCATGAAGGTGGAATAATGCCAAAAATTTATTACGGATATTCAGTTAACCACGCAAAAGATCCAAATCGATATATTCGAATTTTACAGAAACAAATAATGCAAGATCCAAATAGTGCAAGACCTAAATTTTACTTGGCCAGGGAGTATTTTTATAGAAAAAATTATGGATTGGCTATTGATGTTTTTAAGGAATATCTTAAAATTTCCAAATACGAAAAAGAAAGAACTGAAGCATATTATATAATGGCACAATGCTATTGGTTCAGTAAGCAAGGAGGTAAAGCAAGGGAATCATGTTGGCAAGCTGTATTAAGTAATCCAGATCACAAAGCTGTTCTTAAATTTATGTCGGAAATTTATAACGAACCCTGGAAATCAAAATGGAAGTATATTGCTAAAAATGCTACAAATAAGGATGCTATGTTTTGTAAATAAAATGAAAAAAATTAAACTTACAAAAAGTAAATATACAGTAGTTGACAATAAAGATTATGAATATCTTAGTCAATTTAAATGGTTTTGTAAAAAAGACTTTAGGACTGGTATATTTTATGCAGCTAGAAGTATCCCTGGTAAGACAATTTTTATGCATAGAATTATTTTAAAAACACCTATTGGTAAGATAACAGACCACATTGATGGAGATGGATTAAATAACTTAAGAAATAATTTAAGGATAGTAGCCCATTGTGAAAATAGTAGAAATAGGGGAGTCAATAAAAATAATACCAGTGGTATTAAGGGGGTTTACAAGAGGGGTAAAAAGTGGGTAGCAAATATAAGATTCAATTATAAATTAATTCATTTAGCAACTTGTTTTTCAAAAGAGGAAGCAATGGAAATAAGAAAAAAAGCTGTTTTAAAATATTTTAAACAATATGCAAGATCCTAAATACAAAACACTAATATTGCCTAAAAAATATATTTCATGGTCCCAGATGTCCTGTTGGTTATCAAATCCAACACGATATCGAAGGGAGTATTTTGAGAATGGAGAAAAGTTAAATACAAAATACCTTAGTTTTGGAAAGAATATTGCAACTCTTATTGAGAATGGTCAACACAAAACATTACTTCCAGATCTTGCTTGTTACGATACTCCAGAATTTAAAATTGAATGTAAAGTTAAAGGTGTTCCGATCCTTTCATTCTTGGATAGTTACAATAAAACTGAAACAATCGACACTCCAGCAAATGTATTTTTAGAGTATAAGACAGCAAAGAAAACTCCAAACGGGCAAGATCCTTGGACTAAGGCAAAAGTTCAGAAACATGATCAGCTTACATTTTACGCAACAGCACTAAAATGGAGTATTGGAAAAATGCCAGAATATTGTGACTTAATTTGGATTGAAACAACTGAATCATCAAATGAAGTATCTGATTTTTGGAGAGATGGAGATAAAGTTGTACATGTTACTGGGAGAATTGTTTCATTTCATCGTGAGTTTGATGAAAGAGAAATAACTAGGATGGAAGATCTTATTGAAAAAGTAGCGTACGAAATTAGTGATTCTTATCAAGACTACTTAAAAGAAATATGATAAAATTAAATAAAAATGGAGACAAAAGAGGTATGATATTAACTCCACCAATACTGCTAGGTAAATTAAATGGGCACTGGAAAGGAGGTAAACACCACAGGAAAGATGGATATGAGTTAGTTAGAATTGGTATAATTTCTAAATCATCAAAAGGGGCTAGATATAAACTTAAACATAGGATTATTATGGAAAAACACCTTGGTAGACCTTTGTTAAGGAATGAAATTGTTCATCATAAAAATGGAGATAAGTCTGATAATCGTATTAAAAATTTGGAAATAATGAACCAATCAAAACATGCCAAAAAACATTTCAAACAAGATGAAAAAACTGGTCGAATTATTAAATAAAGAAATATAATTTATGACACAAGATGAAGCAAGAAAAAAGAGTCAGGAGAAAATAGCTCAAATAACAAATTTGGCTAAAGTGTTACATGTTGAAATAAGCGCTGAGCAAGTAATTAGTAAAGACAATATCATAAAAACTGTAGTATTTTTTACAGATACAGAGAATTATGATATTAAAAAAACAGCTCCAGTAGTCCGGGAGCCATTAGAGGAATCAAAAGAAGATGTTAAAGATACCACTGTTCAGCAAAACTAAATTATTACTCGCAGTAGAATATGGAGTAATACTATCTGAAACTGCCAAGAAACAAGGAGTTGAATTAACCCCTAAAATGGTAGAAAAAATGCAAGAAATAGTTTTCAATGAATTTAAAAATAATAATACAACTCGTGTTTCAGTTGAAATGGTCCCAAATATCCTTGCTGTTTTTGAAACAAATTAATATAATAAAATAGGGACTTGGAATATCGTGATAGCAAATTCCTAACTTCAGTCAATTATTGAAGTCGGTGAAAAGCCACAATGGATTGCCAGACTTAACGACTTCTCAGTCTCTACTTGGACCATAAAAACACCTGGGCTCAATCGTACTGATTTTTAGTAAGAATTGTTAGCCCCAGGTGTTTTTATATTGTTAGTTCGTATTGTTTCCAGAAGCACTACCAACTCCAGTGCTATTAAAGATTTTACTTAATCCATAAACTGTTCCACCAGCAACTGCTCCGGCCAATAATGGATCTGTAGCTCGAAGATTTCCTAGTCTAGTTTTACCAACTTCTTTGGCGCTATTACTCCAAATATTGTCGGCTGCTTTTAATTTCAAATTCATATTCTTAAGATTCTGACGGAAGATTATAGCTTTCAATTCATTTTCTGGAAGTATTTCAGTCCCAAAGAATTTCAATAATGCCTCTTTAGCTTCTTCTAGGCTATCCATTTTAATACCACGAGCTCGAGCTTCTTTCATAAAACTCTCAACTTTATTTAGGGTTGGAATATCTCTTATTCGAATACTATCGTGGGTGAAATCATTTAATGCTGTTCGAAGTTTCAAGGCCGCTTCTTTAACACTAGAATTGAGTGGATGAGCTTTATCCCAAATAGCTGGCCCGAATTCAGTATTGATCATATTATCAATAGCAGTTCTAGCCTGTTGAACACCTTCTTGTGTTTTAGGAAATTGATCAATAATATCTAACCCCTTCTTTTTAATTGTATTGAAAGCAAGACTGTTATCTTTATTAATTTTCAAAAGTTCACTAGGTTTCATTTTATTGTCGAGATATCTTTTCATGTCTATCCAATCATAAGGAACAGGATTCTCTCGAAGGAATGGCATAAGATCGTTGTCATGGACTTGTTGAACATTCTTTAAAATTCTATCAACATTGGCATCAGCCTGGGAAGATCTAGGATCAACAAGATCTTTTACTGCTTGGGCCATTCGATAATCTTCCTCTCCCAATTTAAATTTCTTATTTCCAAGTCCAAATAGTCCCCCATACTCAGTTCCTCTTTTTTCAATCTTTAACTTAGCTTTTTCAGCGGTAGTAAGTGGGGCTCTAACATATTGAGCAATATCATCAGTACTTTTTTCAGCCGCTTCTTTGGCTAATTTACTTTCTTCCCCTTTAAATAAACTACCGATATTTGTATATTTCCCGAGTCCTTTTCCAAGAATTGTGCCACCTACTCCAAATAAAGGAGCGGCTACTCCACCAATTGTTCCACCTATGGCCGCATCAAATAAAGTTCCTCCGAGCGTTTTATCTTTTTGCATAGCGGATCCTCCCCCAGCGAGAACACCAGCAGAAGCTCCTTCTTTTATTAAAGGCATTGCAGCTTTTTTAAGAAGTTGTCTACCTCCCTGTTTTGTCGCTCCTTTTAAAACATCAAAAGTTATTCCGGCTCCTTTTGCAATTGGAATATTTGAAGCAATTTCTGCCCCAACACCAACTGAATCTTTAAGATTCTTCCAGGAAAGTCCTCCGCCATCTTCAACTCCAACGGCCTTTACATCACCAAGAAATTTACCAGAGAGAGGAGAAGTTAATTCACTTTCTTTTCTCCCTCCAATAAGTTGGCCAGCCTGAATAACATTTGTAGCTAATCTAGCAAAAGGTTTTACCATCCCAGCCGCAGTATTACCAAGAAAACCCTTATCAGACTCTACTGCTGGTGTTTTTGTCTTACCGTATTTTGCTTCATAGTCAGCTCTAGTCATTTTAACTGGAGCGGGTGTAGCTGGTACAGGAGGTTTAGTCCCGTATTTTGCCTCGTATTCAGCTCTTGTCATTTTTACTGGTTCCATATATTTTAGTCGATTATTTCAATAATAGTTCCGTCAGGTGCAGTAATTGTATTGGTGGAAACTTCACTAGCTCCAGGAGTAGCTCCTAGCGCATATTCACGAATGTATTTTGCTCCGGGGACTCTCCTGTCAATTGTTTCATAAACTCTATTTTCTAGTTGTTTTTGAGCACCCTCGATAACACTTAAGTTAAGATCAAGACTCTTTTTAAGAGTAGGGTTAACGGAAGCATAGTCCCTTGATTCAGCAGCTCCGAAAGCAGCACCCGTCATGTTATTACGATATGTCTGGAATTCTCTCCATAACATTGTTGCAAGAACAGAAGCTCTGCCACTATCTATACCAAGTTTTCTTTTAATTTCTTCTTCAGTACCTTTTAGAAGGTTCATATCTCCACCGCCATCTGAATATTCTTTAATAGCTCTTTTAAGTCCCTCCATTACACCATAATCAGTTCGAGCATTTGCATATTTCTGTTTTGATTCTCCAACAAGGCCATCCTCAACTTTTTGAGCAATCAGATCATAGGCACTTGCATAATCTTTATTGTTAATAGCTGATCTCAAATTTGAAGAAAGTGTTTTTTGTGCATAAACAGAAGGGTTACCCATACCAGACACTAAGTCAACAGTAGCAGCGAATTCACCAGTATTAGGGACTCCACTTGCTACTGAATCACCAGATGGGGTCTTTTTTAATTCAAGATCATAACCATGCTGAATACCCATTTCTTTCAATCTATTTTTTGATTCAAGTTCAGCTTTCTCAATATTTTCTAAACGAGTTTTTTCTTTCTCATCTTCTTTTTGTTTTATTTCAAGTTTAGTAAATACATCCTGAATAGCTGGATCATAAATTCCAGCGTAGGCTTTTTCAATTGCAGCCAATTCAGTTGGTGAGTATTGTAAACCAGATTTCGAAGCAACTTTATAAGGATCAGTTTCTCCAACAGCCATATCATTTCGAGCTATATTTAACTCTCTAGCCTTTCTTGTTAATTCTTCTACTGTCTGTGGTCCTTTAGTAATTGCATCACCAGCATAGTTTGGGATAGCACCGGCTCCAGCTCTAGTTGCAATCATGTCAGAGTACTCTTTTGCAGTGTAAGGTTGTCCTGTTGTAGGATTCATATATTTACTGTAATCAAGATTTGTTGGAGTTGTAGTCTGCGCTGGAGTTGGTCCAGGAGTAACACTTCCTTTAAAAATAGGAGCTGGCTTATCGACAATTGGAGGAGGTGTCTCTTTATTTACAACTGGATTAATGGGCCCCGGAGCGTAACTCATATTCTGTCCTGGCTTTGGAGCATAGCTCATATTCTGTCCAGAAGGAGCGTAACTCATATTGGGAGTTGGTGTTTGGTATGATCCAGTATCATTTGGAAGATTTTGGGTTCGAGGAACAAAAGCCGAGTTCTTAAAATTAGAACTCATATTTTTAAAGAAATCTTTTAGTGACATTGGTTGTGTTTTATTTTCTTGCATATATATTTAAAATTGATTTTGATAACTTGTTGAAAGTAATTTATTTCCTCTATTTGCTAGTGAGTTAGCTGCACGAATATTTGCGGCCGCCTTATTAGCATTAACCTTTGTTCCCTGGAAATCATAACCACCTCCACTATAAACACTTGAAAGTGGACTCGATCCTACTCCACCTCTTGCAATATTTGCGTTATAAGTATTTCCACCAACTTGGTAGTATTTTGAAAGTTCTGGTTTCATTGCCGCTTTGTCTCCGTAAGCATATTGGTAATCACGAGCAATCCCTCCAATTGTGTTACCGTAAGATGCTCTGTTGTAATCCAAATTACCTCGATATGTATCCTGAAGTTTTCTTTCTTTTTGTTCACGGCCACCAGAAAACAAAACTCCTTGATCGGCCGCAGTTTGATCTAGTGAAGTTTTTTCACTCTCAAAATTTTCTTTTTCCCCAGCTAAATATTTCTCATAGTCAAGTTTTTTTTGAGCTAATTCATCAGTAATACCAGCCGTATCGTATCTTTTCTCAGCCTCAAATCCAGGTTTAAGAGCTTCCTCGGCCTTAGACATTTCTTCTTCTTGCGCTAAATTACTAAAAGGTTGGCCATCTGTATTATATAATCTAGTAAAATCACCAGTTGAGGCGGCATAAGCAAGGGCTTCTGGAGAATTCCCGGCAAATATTGGGTTAGAAAGGGCGGAAGCATTATAGTAAGTATCCAATTCTTCTTGTGTTTTAGGGACAAAATTAGGATTTAATTCTCCTGTTTGAGTATTATACATATAGGAAGGATCATCTGGAGCTTTTCCAGTTCCAGGAGCTCCGGCTGTAGTATTGGATCCTCCAATAACTTTTGCTTTATTTAATGAAAGTGGCCCAAAATCTCCATCAGGAGCAAGGCCATTATCTATTTGAAATTGTTTTACAGCCGATTCAGTAACAGGACCAAAGACACCATCAGGCTTTACTCCAGTGTAACCAAGGCCGATTAGGTATTGTTGTAACGCTTTAACTTGATCTCCAACAGAACCTCTATTTAAGATAGAAGTTATTGAGTCGAGCCCTGTTAATTTTGGTGTTTGATCTATTGCCATATATTATATAAATTATACTGTTAATTTTTTATTCTTGCAATTCCTTTTTAGGTTCTTCGGATTTTATCTCGACTTTTTTATCTTTTTTAACCTCTCTTTTTATTTCTCTTTCGCTTAGTTTGATTATAAATACCATAAAATTATTTTAATTATAAATTATATTGTTAATAATGAACGGTTGTGGTATACTTATATTGTTACTATCTAACCTAAAACTAAAATGATTTCGTCTAAAATTAAGTATAAATGTATTGAATGCAAGGAAGATTTCTTTCGTTTTCCTTCTTATAAAAGAAATCATGGTAAACCTAAATATTGCTCTCACAAATGTAAAAGTAAATCTACTCTTTGGAGGGAAAAATATACCGGTAAAAATAATTCTAATTATAAAGGATACAAAACTACTGTACGAGGATATATAATGATTAGAGATATTAATTCTAAATATTCCAATGGGGAGTCTAAATATATTTTTGAACATAGGATAGTTGCAGAAAAAATGATTGGAAGAAAATTGGATAAAGAAGAAGTAGTCCATCACCTTAATGGAATAAGAACAGATAATCGCCCAGAAAATTTGAAAATTATGCTTAAAAACTATCATGATAGTCTTGGTAGAACCTATATTTATATTTTGCAAGAAAGAATAAGACATTTGGAAAAATTAATTAATTAAGTGGACTCCATGTTGCTGGTGCACCCGACACGGTACATCCATAAAATTTACCATCTGATGTATTAAAAACAATATCACGAACCGTTCCATCTGTATTTGTCATTGGTCCAGCATCTGTAACTTCTCCAACATTTAATCGTCCACCAATATGCAAATC
>Ga0247840_10004484_pt1 | contig 22047 bp, 15 predicted proteins | sample LaCruzMarch2015__FD_192404 | JGI IMG/M metagenome (GOLD analysis project Ga0247840, IMG submission 192404) | Freshwater microbial communities from meromictic Lake La Cruz, Castile-La Mancha, Spain - LaCruzMarch2015_17m | ecosystem: Environmental > Aquatic > Freshwater > Lake | place: Spain... | reverse complement strand
CGATGTTTGGATGTTTCTTCACCTGGTCGAGCAGTTTATTCTCGATTTCCCTGCCGGTACTGTCCTTGTGATGCAGGACACGATACTCTGAATGCCCGCCCTCCTTCGCCAGGTCGTAACGGCCGGTTGTGGTTTTATCGAATTTTGTACCCCATTTTACAAGCTCCCTTATACGTTCAGTTGATTCGCTGATCGTAAAACGTACAACGTTTTCATCGCACAACCCATCTCCTGCAATAATGGTATCGTGGATGTGTTTTTCAAAGGAATCGGGAGTGTACATCACCGCAGCTATGCCTCCCTGTGCCCAGCTGGTGGCGGTATCGTCCATCTTCGACTTGGTGACAACACATACTTTACCGTACTTTGCCACTTTGATGGCGAAGGTCAGCCCGGCAATGCCTGAGCCAATTACCAGGAAATCAACGTATTTTCTCATATTTTTTTAGAGATCAAGGAGCTGTTTTATGGGATCAATTCCTTCGGTAAGCAATTTTACGGGATCCTCAATCAATTCCTTGACTTTAACCAGGAAACTCACCGATTCGCGTCCATCGATCACACGATGATCATAGGAAAGAGCCACATACATCATGGGAGCGATGACTACCTGCCCATTTATCGCAACAGGGCGTTCCTGTATTTTATGCATGCCGAGGATGGCGCTTTGCGGTGGGTTCAGAATAGGGGTCGACATCATGGAACCGAAAACCCCGCCATTCGTGATGGTAAAGGTACCACCCTTCATATCGTCGATGGAAATTTTATTGTCACGTGCCTTTCCTGCCAATTCCTTGATTTTTAACTCAATTTCGGCAATGCTCATCATTTCTGCATTTCGTAATACCGGGACCACCAATCCCTTTGGAGCGCTTACTGCTATTCCAATATCAACGTAACGGGGTGTGATCAGCTCATCGCCATCAATCATCGAGTTTACTTGTGGAAAATCCCTGAGGGCAATGGTAACCGCCCTGGTGAAAATTGACATTAGTCCAAATCCAACGCCATAACGCTCTTTAAAGGATTCACTGTATTTTTCCTTTATTTTCAGGGCAGCCTGCATGTTGATCTCGTTGAAGGTGGTGAGCATGGCCGTTTGATTCTTTACTGCAACCAGCCGCTCAGCAAGTTTCAACCTCAGCGTAGTCATTTTCTTCCGGTTTTCTTCCCTTGAACTAGTCAAAGTCACTGGATTCATGCTTTCTTTTTTTCGATTGATAAATGACTCGATATCCTTTCGGGTAATCCGTTTCCCAGGGGAGGCAATACTCAGATCTTCAGGATTCACAAGTTTTTCTTCCATAATTTTTCTGGCCAGGGGAGAAACGTGGAGACTTGCGGTTTGACCCGGTGAGGGGTGAACAGGTGAGCTTGGAGACTGGTAAACGGATGAGTTGGTGAGCTGGGGATCTGGTGCATTTTGAACCAGAGAAATTTTTGGTTCATCGGTTTTGATTTTTGAGCTATCGTTTTGATTTTGGATTTTGGATTTTTGAGGTTTCCCGCTCTTCTCATCAATTACTGCGATAACAGCTCCTACTTCAACTGTTTCACCTTCCATGACCTTGATTTTGATCACGCCCATCTCAGGGGTTGTAACGGGAAAAGAGGCCTTGTCGGAGTCGATCTCAACAATTTCCTGATCTTTCTCAACTGTCTCACCATCGGTAACAAGCCATTTGGCCAGTTGTACCTGGGTTATAGATTCGCCCGGACTGGGGACTTTTATTTCAATTGACATGGAATGTATGTTATTTAGGATTTACGATTGACAAGTGACAAGTGACAAGTGACAAGTGACAAGTGACAAGTGACGAGTGACGAGTGACGAGTGACAAGTGACAAGTGACGAGTGACGAGTGACAAGTGACAAGTGACAAGTGACAAGTGACAAGTTACAAGTGACAAGTGACAAGTGACGAATTATTTAAACTACAAAATTACGACGAATGTATTAAAATTCATGATGGGTTTCTCGTTTTTCCTATCGTGGTTTAATGGGACAACAGGGGGATTCACACAATCTGAAATTCATGTTCGGCGCAATGAAGCCTGCATGAACCATTGGCATATTCACACGTGCATTTTCCCAGCGCTTTTTCAACGATCAGTTTTTGCTGAATTTTATGCAATCTTGAGGACCCTGTTGCGGGACTGCCACTGGCAGGGCGCGCCACGTGGTGCAGCGGAACAGTGTTGAAATTCAATGAAATGTGTTTCCATGCCCCCATGTTAACGGGTTCTTCCTGCACCCATTCCCAATGTTTCGTTTCAGGGTACCTGGCGATTACGTCATTCAGCCTTTTTACCGGCAGCGGGTAAAGCTGTTCAAGCCTGATGATCGCCACATCATCCTTTTTCAGTTTCTCCTTTTCCTCGAGAATGTCGTAATAGACTTTGCCGCTGCAGAAAAGGACTCTCCTGATTTTCTCCGGGTCGGCAGTCTGATCATCTAAAACCTCCCGGAACCCTCCGTGGGTAAAGTCTTCGATTGATGAAACGCACCGGGGGTGTCGAAGCAGGCTCTTGGGCGTAAACACAACCAGTGGTTTCCTGAATGGCCAGTATAGCTGGCGGCGCAATACATGAAAAAAGTTTGCCGGAGTTGTACAGTTCACAATCTGCATGTTCTGGTGGCCGCACAACGAGAGAAAACGTTCGAGCCTGGCCGAAGAATGTTCAGGCCCCTGGCCTTCATAACCATGGGGAAGCAATAAAACGGCTCCGTTCATTACTTTCCATTTGTCTTCAGCGCTGCTGATGTACTGATCGATTACGATTTGCGCACCGTTGTTGAAATCGCCAAATTGCGCTTCCCATATCGTTAATCCATTCGGAGTTGTGAAGGCATAGCCATATTCAAAACCAAGCACTCCGTATTCAGACAACAGAGAATTGTATATGCTGAATTTGGCCTGATCTGCCGAAATATGTTCAAGCGGCATGAACTTTTCTTCAGAGTCCTCGACGGTCAATACTGCATGCCGGTGACTGAAAGTGCCACGCTGACAATCCTGCCCACTCAGGCGAACGGGATGCCCTTCTTTAAGCAAAGAGCCATAAGCAATAAGTTCACCCATGGCCCAGTCGAGTTTTTCATCGTGAAGCATGGCTTTGCGGTCATCCTGCAGCTTGACTATTTTACGGAAAAAGACTTGCCCTGTGGGAAGGGCAGTCAATTTGCTGCCAATCTCAAGAAAAGTTGCCTCTGTGATAGCAGTCACCGGAGACGATTCAAAATCAACAGGGATTGCTTTGCGTAATCCTTCCCATTTGTCTCCCAGGAATGGCGTTATATCTCCTTTAATGATCGACTTTGCCGATTCAAATCCCTGGTCAAGGATTGTGTTTATTTCGGATTTCATCTGCTGTACATTCATTGAAATCAGCAGGTTTTCATCCTCAAGCTTTTTCAGGTAAATTTCGAGTGGATCAGGATGTTGTTCGATTATTTTGTATAAAATGGGTTGTGTAAAGCGAGGTTCATCGCTCTCATTGTGACCATATTTCCGGTACCCAAGCAGATCGATAAAAATGTCTTTATGAAATTTTGCGCGGAATTCCATAGCAAGCTGAACCGTATAAACGACTGCTTCAACATCATCGGAATTTACATGGAAGATAGGGGACTGGATGGTTTTTGCGACATCGGTACAATAAACACTCGAACGGCCATCAAGATAATTTGTTGTGAAACCGATCTGGTTATTAACGACAAGGTGAATGGTACCTCCCGTTTTATATCCGTCAAGATCAGCCATTTGAACCAGCTCATAAATGATTCCCTGACCAGAGATGGAGGCATCGCCGTGAATCAGAATTGGTGCGACCTTGCTAAAATCACCATGAAAAGAAGCATCAATTTTTGCCCTGGAAATGCCCTCAACAACAGGGTCGACCGTTTCAAGGTGTGATGGGTTTGGCGCCAGGGTGAGATGAACGTTTTTGTTATCGCGGGTAATTATGTCATTGGAATATCCAAGATGATATTTAACATCGCCAAGCAGGTCATCATCTTCATATTCCTTGCCCTCAAACTCGGAAAAGATCTGTTTAAATGGTTTGTGCATGATGTTCCCAAGCACATTTAAACGGCCACGATGAGCCATACCTAGAACAAACTCGCTGATGCCCAGTTCGGCTCCCTTTTGAATTACAGTTTCCAGTGCCGGAATTAACGATTCAACCCCTTCAAGCGAAAAGCTTTTCTGACCGGGAAATTTTTTGTGGATGAATTTTTCGAAAAGCACCCCATCAGCCAGTTTTCGGAGGATCAGCCCCTTTTCATCCAGGCTAAACCGGGGCTCATTGCATTGTGGCTCCATTTTTTCCCTGAACCAATCCACTATTTCAGGCCGGCGTATGTAATGATATTCAACCCCAACAGACTGACAATATGTTTTCTGCAGATGGATAATGATATCTGAAAGTTTGGCATTTCCTAAACCAATTTCTTTCCCCGCCTGAAATGTTTTCTGCAAATCATCAGGCGAGAGACCGAAATTTTCAATATCCAGTGTGGGAGAATACTTTCGGCGCGTTCGAACCGGATTAGTCCTTGTAAATAAATGACCACGGGAGCGATATCCATTGATAAGGTTGATTACCTTGAATTCGCTGGGAACCACATACGTTTGGCCTTGTTCTGCTTTGAAGTTGATCTGGCAGAATTCAAATCCTTCGAAAAACTTCCGCCAGCTTTCATCTACAGAGGCCGGGTCTAGCTTATATTGCTCGTACAACCCATCAATAACAGAGTTATCGGGTTGATTCAGATAGTCGAATTTATCCATGCTGAATGATTATCATTTCCGTGTCAAATATACAGATAATTGAATAATTGAAGCAGGAGAATAAGTTGGTAAGTTGGTAAGTTGGTAAGTTGGTAAGTTGGTAAGTTGGTAAGCTGGTAAGTTGGTAAGTTGGTAAGCTGGTAAGCTGGTAAGCTGGTGTGGGAGGTAAGAAAACAGACTGATCGGTTGACAAGGCTAACAACTTGAAAATTTGAGTAAAAATAGTTATCTTTGCGCTGCAAAAAAAATGACATAATGGAATATATAAAGGACTATATTAACTTACACAAGGACAGGTTTTTACAGGAATTATTTGGTTTGATACGAATTCCATCGATCAGTTCAGTGGCAGATCATAAAGACGTAATGATCCACGCTGCCGAATATTGGCGTAAAACACTCAGGGAAGCTGGTTGTGATAGAAGTGAGATTTTTCCTACCGAAGGAAATCCGATCGTTTATGGTGAAAAGATAATTGATGCTGCATTGCCCACAGTGTTGGTTTATGCCCATTATGATGTCATGCCGGTTGATCCCGTTGAATTATGGGAATCGCAACCCTTCAAACCCGAAGTCCGCGACGGAAAAATATATGCCCGTGGAGCCGATGACGATAAAGGACAGTCGTTTATGCATGCAAAGGCTTTTGAACTGATGGTTCGCACAAATACGCTTCCCTGTAATGTGAAATTTATGATTGAAGGTGAGGAGGAGGTAGGATCTATGAACATCGGACCCTTTTGCAAGGAATACAAGGAGATGTTGAAATCAGATATCATTCTTGTCTCTGATACCAGCATGATCGGTTTGCAGAATCCGTCAATTACAGTTGGTTTGCGAGGACTGGCCTATATGCAGGTTGAGCTTACCGGTCCGAACATCGATTTGCATTCAGGTATTTTTGGTGGCGCTGTCGCTAATCCGATCAACGCGCTGTCAAAACTGATTGCTTCACTCACTGATGATAATGGCCGTGTCACCATTCCCGGGTTTTATGATGATGTAGTTGAAATTTCCAGAGACGAACGTGATGAGATGGCCAAGGCGCCATTTAATGAAACGAAGTATATGGAAAACCTTGGAGTAGCTGAACTTTACGGCGAAACTGGATACACCACCAAAGAACGCACCGGAATACGCCCCACACTGGATGTGAATGGCATCTGGGGCGGGTACACAGCCGAAGGTACAAAAACAGTATTACCTTCCAAGGCCTATGCAAAAATTTCAATGCGGCTTGTTCCCAACCAGGATTATAATAAAATCGGCGAGCTTTTTGAGAAGTATTTCACCTCAATTGTTCCAAAAACCATGAAGGTGAAAGTGCAGACTTTGCATGGAGGACAAGCATATGTTTCTCCTATTGATACAATTGGTTATAAGGCTGCCAGCAAAGCAATTGAATCGGTTCTTGGAAAAAAGCCGATCCCTGTCCGCAGTGGCGGAAGTATTCCCATCATCCCACAATTTGAGGAAATACTTGGTGTTAAGACAATCTTGCTGGGATTTGGCCTGGAATCGGATGCCTGTCACTCGCCGAATGAGAATTATCCGCTTGATAATTTCTTTAAAGGAATTGAAACAATCCCTTATTTCTATAAGTACTTTACAGAACTTTGGAAGGAGAAATAAGTGCAAAATGCAAAATGCAAAATGCAAACTTCATAATTTCAATTTTCGCTCAGACTATTTAGACGGCGATCAGCAGCATTTAAGTGGTAGATCTATCCTTACCTGTTAGTTTTTCATTGCTTTGGTAGTGGAATTATTCTCTCCATTCATAATCCGGATCAGATAAAGTCCCTTTTGCCAATTCGTGGTATTGAGCGTACAGTTGTAATGGCCGTCATAAACCATTTCACCCTTTGAATTGTAGACCAGGATAAGTCCTGAAGAAGAATTTTTACCGGAGATTTGCAGATTTTCGGTAAAGGGATTTGGATAAACGCACACTGGTTCTGTTGTGTTTTTTCCATCTATTCCAACCGGCGCATAATTAAACATGTAAGGGGCAGAAAATTCCCCAGGCATAAATCCATTGTCAATTGCCTGGACGCTAAGATAATATGTTCCTGCCGGTATGCCGGTAATGATCCAGCTGGTGTCGGAACCTGCATTTCCGGGAGAGACGATGGTGCGAAAACCGTTGTTCAGATCAGCCATTGGGGCAACAATATCAAACATGGCAGGCTGGGTACCGATACGGATATTGTAGGAAAGGGCATTTTTTGGAGTTTGCCCGTCATGTGACCTGTTCCAGTGCAACAGAAGTTTATCATTTTCAACACTTACATTGAATCCATCGGTAATTGCCGGGGGGGTATTGGGTGAAAAAAAGGATGTGTCTCCAAGTGTATTCATGAAAATCCCGGTTCTTGGCGCTTCCCTGGCATCCGTTCCGGTAAAAATAAGATCGGTGAACCCATCATTGTTGTAATCGCCCCAGCTGATCCCACCTTGTTTAAATCCCGGAAGGGTCGTTACAACTCCGAGAAAGCTGAACGATCCCAGATTCTGATAGAGTTCTGTTACAGAGGTGCCGCCGCAGCCTACACACCTTCCCATTAATAGGATATCCATAAATCCATCGGCATTGAAATCGCCCAGATCGATGGATGCACTGACAAGATTTGAGGTATGTTCAGCATATTTTGTAAAATGATCATTCCCATCATTCCGGTATTGAAGGAAATAGCCTTCTATGTTTACATCAAATCCGGTGATAACAATGTCCTTATCACCATCATTATCGAGATCGGCGCATTTGATTTGTCCCCCTTGCAATCCGAGAAATGGCCCCGGCCCAACACTGACTTCGGTGAATATGCCATGATTATTCGAATAGAGCTTTGAAAACACCCCATTACCTGTATTTCCACAAACCATAACATCAAGCTGGCCATTGTTGTCGTAATCAAGCCAGCATCCCATAGGATTTTCCATCAGTGGAAACGGGTTTGTGATATTGATAAACGAATTGTTCCCGTCATTCCGGTAAATTTCGGAGATAAGATTTCCAAGCAGGAGAATATCCAGGTCGCCATCGTTGTCATAATCTCCCCATGTTGCCTGCCCCTCAATGATACCTGGCAGACTAATTCCGGAATCAGTGAATATCCCATTGCTGTTCTGGTATATCATGGTAAAAGGGACTCCAACAATATCTATCCCGGTAAGCAAAAGATCAAGATCGTTGTCATTGTCGTAATCACCCCATTCTACGGTGCCATTGTGAACGGGGATCAGACCGGCTTCAATGTCGGTGAACAATCTATTGTCGTTCCTGAAAATTTTGGAAACAGGATCATTATTCTCAATACCGGTCAGCGCCAGATCCAGGTCACCATCACTGTCGAAATCGCCCCATGCACAAGCGCTGTATTGAAGTTGCGGCAGGACGACATTCGCTTGCAAAAATGCGGGCTGCTGTGCCTGTAACCGAACCACAAACCCCAGGATGAAAAATATGGAAACCGAAAAAAATCTTATCATAATTTACGTTTAATGTTGTTTTTTGAAATTGTTTAGTCCTGCGTTCAGAAATTTCGCAAAGGCATCAACATCAAGATTGTAAGCACGTGGAGCGGTAAGAAGGTTTCCGGAAGTATCTATCAGAACGTAGTAGGGTTGGGAGTTGACATTGAACCGTGTTATCTGCAGATCAGCAAAAATTTTCCCAATGGTCTTTTTAACTTTTTTATCGTATTTTGATGTGATCCAATCCTGTTCGGGCAATTCGGTTTTATCATCAACATACAGCGCTGTGACAATATAGTTTTCGCGTAAAATCTTTAATACAACTGGGTCGGACCAGACGTTGGCCTCCATTTCGCGGCAATTTACACAGCCGTGACCGGTGAAATCAATGAAAATAGGTTTATTTTGTTGTTTCGCACATGTCAGCGCCTGATTATAATCGAAATACCCCTCCAGCCCATGGGGGAGTTTCAAAAAGTCGGCATATTTGGGTTTTTCACAAAGTGAAGATGGAGCCTGGTTTGCACCTGCTCCTGCATTGACTGAATTCACCTCCGCTTTTACAATTGCATTGATATCAAAATCCTGGTAGGTTGCAGGCGGCAGATACCCTGATAAAGCTTTGAGCGGGGCGCCCCACATACCGGGGATCATATAAACGACAAAAGAAAAGACAACGATAGCAAGGATGATCCTTGGAACGCTGATGAAGGGGATTTCGGAATCGTGATTGAATTTAAGTTTCCCGATGAGGTACATTCCCATCAGGAAGAAGATGACAATCCAAAAAGCAAGATAGACTTCGCGGTCGAGAATGTGCCAATGGTAGGTTTGGTCGGCAATACTCAGGAATTTCAATCCCAGTGCAAGTTCAAGGAATCCAAGGACTACCTTCACCGAGTTCAGCCATCCGCCCGATTTTGGGAGTCCGGAAAGTAAAGAAGGAAAGAATGCGAATAAACCAAAGGGCAAGGCAAAGGCAAGTGAAAAGCCCAGCATCCCGATGATGGGCATGAGAATGTCACCGCTGGCAGCTTTAACAAGAATGGCGCCTACGATAGGTCCGGTGCACGAAAATGAAACAAGGACCAGTGTAAAGGCCATGAAAAATGCTCCTCCGTACCCACCCTTATCGGCCTGTTTGTCGGCTTTGTTTACAACCCAACTAGGCAGGGTGATCTCGAACATGCCAAGGAAGGAGGCGGCAAAAACCATGAAGATCAGGAAAAAAAAGACATTGGGAATCCAGTGCGTGCTAAGGAAATTAGCAAAGTTGGCCCCCAATGTGATTGCCACCACGGTTCCGATAACGGTATAAATCACTACGATTGATAATCCATACACAATCGCCTCCATCCGGGCTTTCCGTTTGCTGGTGGTATCATGCATGAAAAAAGTAACCGTCATAGGAATCATCGGGAACACGCACGGGGTAACGATAGCCAGCAATCCTGCTAAAAAAGATATGACAAAAAACCAGAGCAGAGATTGATCGGCGGCTTTATCGGCATCGGTTTCACCGAGTTTTACCTGTTCAATTTTTTTTGAAGCTGAGTCGGCGCTTGCTTTTACCGAAGCTGCAATTTTCAATGAATCCTTGATGGCTGCTGTTGAAGTGACTGTATCTGATTTTGCAACGGGAGCGATAGCGCCGGGGTTCCCCTTAACGCTGAAAACAAATTCCACATCATTAGGGGGTAAGCATTGTTTGTCGTCACAGCACATAAAGTTGACAATACCCTTAACAACAAAGTCTTTTTGGCTTAAAATTTTAATTTTCTGCTTGAATACGGCCTTGTCTGCAAAAAATTTCAGGATCATTTCGAAATTTGGGTCATTTTCCTCTATTGCTTTTGGTTCCCGAACCTTGCCCACCAATTCAAAATGGTTGCTGGCGGTGAAAGTAAAGGTAGTCGGGATCGGACCCCCCTTTGGAATATCCTGGGAATAAACATGCCAACCCGGATCTGCTTTGGCAGTAAGCAGCAGTGTGGCTTCACCGGGATTGGTTTGTTCCACTTTGAAGGACCACTTTACGGGATCAAGAATTTGTGTGAACGAAAACAGTGGCAACAGTAGCATGGCCAAAAGGCCTGTCAGAATATTTTTCATCCGCGAATAATTTAAAGTCGGCAAAGTTAGGGAAAAAAACGTGACACCTGACGCGTGACGCGTGACAAGAAAACGGGACAAAAAATACGGAAAATCATCTCTCGTTTCAACTTTCAGCCCTCACAATGCTCAATATCTCCCGGGTTGCTGATGTAACCCTGTAGCGGTTATCAATCCGATGACCGATGATCCAAACAATGTCTTTTCCGGAGCACAGCACCCTTGTTTGTTCTTTTTCTTTTATCGGGATTTTTTGATCTGTAAAAAAGTCACTTAATTTCTTCTTTTTTTTCATCCCAAGGGGGAAAAAGGCATCACCATGCTGCCATTTTCTGACAGACAACGGAAATTGTAATTTCCCGAAATCCAGGGAAGCGATCATACTAGTAGCCGGGATTACATACTTATCTACTTTCTTTTCACGTGTAAAAACAAGTGGAACCGGAGTCGTCACGCTTTTTTTTCGGGTAAAAGAGTTGATCACGACAGCCCGTTCCACCGATTTAATTTGTATTTTATTGATAACCAGTTTCCCCCGATCTTTGACAAGCCGGTATGATGAAGAAAGAAATACCCTTTTGCCTTCTTTTAATAAACATGCAAGGATGTTCTGAACCTGGGATTCGTTAAACCCAAATGGAGACAACGCTTCCCATGCGAAGGATTCAATGGGGGATTCCAACAGAAGATTAGCTATCATGATCACACTATCTCCACCTTCATTCATCGTGAGTCGTTTTCTTCCCTCTTCCAGTACACGAATTCCAATTTGTTCAAAATCATAAATTTTTCTTATCGTATTTGAGAGTCCCCGCGTGAATTCAGGATTGATGGCTCCTATTATCGGGAGTAATTCATGCCTGATTTTGTTGCGCAGATACTTCGTTTCATTGTTAGAATGATCTTCACGATAAGGAACCTGATATTTTGTTGCATACTGCTCAATTTCCTTTCTGGATGTAAACAGCAATGGCCTTACTATATGACCTTTTTTCACAGGGATGCCGTGAAGACCCGCAATACCGGTACCACGGATCAGGTTTATCAGGAAGGTTTCAGCCTGGTCGTCAAGGTGATGTGCTGTGGCAATGTGTTCAAACCCAAATCCAGACCTGACCTTTTCAAACCATTCGTACCGAATTTCTCTTGCTGCCATCTGGATTGAAATCCCATGTTCTAAAGCATAATTGGTGGTGTCGAATTTTTTTGTGTAAAAGGGGACATGTAATTTGTTTGCAAGGTACTTCACGAATGTGGAATCGGCATCACTTTCCCGACCCCGTAATCCGAAGTTACAATGAGCCAATGCAAAAACCAGTTTTGACCGGTGAAACAGATCAACCATCACCGATGAATCGATTCCACCACTAACAGCAAGCAAAATGGGTTCGTTATAGAAAAAAAGCTTTTTAGCTTCTATGAAACAGAGAAAATCGCTGGTGTTCATTTAGCGAAATTACTATGTAAAATGAAATTGAGAGCATAACAAAATTCTTTTTATAAAAAAATCAAGGATGATATGTAACTTTGAACATCATTTTCTGAATCGATGAACTGGCATATAACCTATATAACCTGGATTCATGTAATAACGGCAATCATTAGCCTGCAATTGGTGTTCACAGTCTACAAGATGCAAAAAATCAGGGGACGTATTCCATTTATATGGATGATGGCCCTGTCGGCCTTCTGGTCTTTTGTCCTCTCCTTTGAATCAGCAGCGCCGACTATCACAGAAAAGGTTATATTGTCGCAATTCGAGTATTTTGCAAACATGGGCATCCCCCTGATGTTCCTGCTGTTTGTCCTCTCCTATAATTTTGATGATTCCTCACAGCTGAAAAGATATTTCTGGCTATTCTGCATCGTTCCGGCGGCAACAATTCTGATCGTCTTTACCAATGAATACCATCATCTTATCTGGACTGATTTCTCATGGAGTACAAATGGAAATAATATTCTTGTATATCATCATGGGCTTGTGTTTTATTTATCGATGGCTTATTCTCTTGGGCTGATCATCCTTGGAAATGTTTTCCTGGTCTATTTCATTTACAAACGTCCGAAATATTATAAGTCCAGGGCATGGTTCCTGTTGTTGGCCACGCTCTGTCCTTTAATTACAGGGTTTGTCTATACAACAGGGCTAAGCCCGGTTGAGGGACTTGATATTTCACCAATGGGCATTCTTATTGCGGGGTTGATTTTTTTCTGGGGCATCTCCAGTGGACAACTATTCGACATTGTGCCGTTCAGTCAACAGCTTATGATTGAAAAAATGACCGATGGTGTCATTATCGTTGATGAACGAAATTTTATCATGGATATAAGCCCGGTTGCAGTTAAAGCCCTGCAGGTTGGTGAACACATCACAGGCAGAAAACTCGATATTGTCTTTCCTGTTCTGAAGCAGGCTGTTGAAGGAGCTGACAAGCATGAAGAGCTGCGCAAAGAAATCCGGTTTGATATTCCCGAACCAAGATGGTTTGAAATGACCCGCTATCCACTCAAGGAAGGCAAGAATAAATTTCTCGGAAGCATGCTGATCCTGCATGACATAACGCATCGCAAGCGCACACAAATGCAGCTCCAGAAACTTGCGGAGGAACTCACCGAGTTAAACGCCATGAAGGACCGCCTCTATTCTATTATTGGACATGATTTACGCAGTCCGTTCAACTCAATCCTGGGATTTTCCCAGTTGTTATCAGAATCGTATGATGATTTTTCTGAAGAGGAGCGCAAACAATTTGCTTCAAATATCAGCATTGCCTCCCGAAGCGCTTTTAACCTCCTTGACAACTTATTGGAATGGTCGGCGGCCCAACTGGGAAAAACAGCCTTTTCACCTGAAGAATTGAATCTGAATCTGCTGGTGAATGAAACCTTACTGCTGTTAAAGTTTAATGCTCAGAATAAAAGCATTTTATTGATAAATTCGGTTCCGCCCTCCATGACAGTTTTTGCTGACAGGAACATGTTTATGACTATTATCAGGAACCTTATTTCAAACGGGATTAAATTTACCAAGAACGGCGGAACTGTCGAGGCGCTGGGAACCAGGCTGGAAAAAACCATAGAAGTTACGGTGGTCGACAATGGAATTGGCATGTCGGACCAAATGATCGATAAACTTTTCCGCATCGACACACTGCTTTCCACACCGGGAACTGAGAATGAAAAGGGAACCGGACTGGGTTTAATCCTCTCCAGGGAATTCATCGGTAAACATAAGGGAAAGCTGAATGTATACAGCGAACCTGGTAAGGGAAGCCGTTTTGTTATTACATTAAATCTCCCAGGTATCTCCTGAATTCAGCAGGTCATCAACATTCTTGATTTTTGAATTCTGCTTGGCATACTTGATCTGTTCTTCAACAAGGTCATCGTATGTTGGATACATGGCCGAACGGATAACGCCGAATACCATCGGAAAATGGGGTGGCGCCAGTTTGGCAAGCATGAGCTGGATCCCCGGATCCTGATTGTACTGGTCGTGGATGAGTATATCGTCGATGGTGATTCCGTTTTTACCGATTTCCACGACTTCGAGCATGGTATCTTTAAGGATCAGTCCCTTTTCATTATTCTTGCCGAAGACCATGGGTGCGCCATTTTTAAGAATAAGCATGGTTTCGTCCTTCACATCTTTCCCGGTCACACAGGCATGGGCCTTATCGGCGAAGATGATGCAGTTCTCCATGATCTCAGTAACTGATGTTCCATCATGTTTGGCTGCTTCGAACATGCATTCGGTCATGAGGGCGATGTTATTATCGGGAACACGGGCAAAAAAGGTACCCTGTGCGCCCATCACCAGCTCGCCGATGTTGAACGGATGCTCGATGGTGCCCATAGGCGACGTTTTTGTAACCTTGCCCATCGGGGTTGTCGGGGAGAACTGACCCTTGGTTAGACCATAAATCTGGTTGTTGAATAGCAGGATGTTCAGGTCGACATTACGGCGGATGACATGGATGAAATGGTTCCCACCGATGGCGAGTGAATCACCATCTCCGGTGATGGTCCATACACTAAGTTTGGGATTGGCAATTTTCACCCCGGTGGAGATCGCTGCAGCACGTCCGTGAATGCCATGAATCCCGTAAGTGTTCACATAGTATGGAAACCGTGATGAACACCCGATGCCGGATACCATGCAGAAATTTTCCTTGCGGTATCCAATCTTGGGAAACACACGTTCCACGGCAGCCAAAATGGCGTGGCCTCCGCATCCAGGGCACCATTTAACCATTTGGTCGCTTTCAAAATCTGCTTTGGTTAGTTGAACATTGGTACGTTCAACGGTCATATTTACGAATTCCATTTATTTTTCCTCCAAAAGTTTGTTAAACTTATCTGTTAACTCATTGATCATGAAAGGCAAGCCTTGTACCTTGTTGAACTGGTGAATATTGGGCATGGGAAACTTCATGCGGAGGTAATTCACAAATTGTCCGCTGTTAAGCTCACAAACCACGATCTTTTTAAAGCCTTTCAGAACCTTTTCCGTATTTTTCGGAAGCGGCATGATGTAATGAAAATGGGCATGACTGATATTTTTTCCTTCTTTCTGCATCAGACTTACAGCCGAATGCACAGCGCCATAGGTGCCGCCCCAGCTTACGACCAGCAAGTCGCCTTCAGCCGGACCATCAATTTCCTGTTCAGGGATAAAGTCGGCTACCTTTTCCACTTTGGCCGCACGAAAGTCGGTCATGATCTGGTGATTCATAGGGTCAGTTGATACTGTTCCGACGATATTTTCTTTTTCAAGTCCTCCGATACGATGGCGAAGACCTTCTGTACCCGGAATGGCCCATTGGCGCACAAGAGTTTCAGGATCGCGGCGGTAGGGTTTAAAATCAGGATCATTGGCTTCGGCAATAGGAGGGTTGATTTCAGGCATGTCGGCCATTTTTGGGATACGGAACAAGGTTGAACCGAAACCAAGGTAGCCATCGGTAAGTAGGATGGCAGGTGTCATGTGCTCCATTGATAATTTGGCCGCCATGTAAGCATAGTAAAAACAATTTTCTGACGATGATGCGGCAACTACGATTACCGGACATTCGCCATTGCGTCCGAACAGGGCCTGGTACAAGTCGCTCTGCTCTGACTTGGTAGGTAATCCGGTTGATGGTCCTCCGCGCTGAACATTAACAATTACGAGTGGTAATTCGGTGATGACAGCAAGTCCGATCGCCTCGCTTTTCAGCGACAGGCCTGGACCTGATGTCGTGGTACAGGCTAAGGCCCCGGTGAAAGATGCGCCGATGGCAGAACATATTCCTGCGATCTCATCTTCGGCCTGGAACACTTTTGCGCCCAGCGATTTGTGTTTGGCAAGTTCCATGAGGATTTCCGTAGCCGGGGTAATGGGATAGGATCCAAGGAAAAGTGGTCGACCCGATTTTTCGGCGGCAGCCAGCAATCCCCAGGCAGTGGCCACATTACCTGTTATATTGCGGTAACGGCCTTTTTCCATATTGGCAGCGCCAACCTGGATAACGGATTCGAGGGCTTCAATTGTATCGGCGTAATTATAGCCGGCCTGAAGGACTATTTTGTTGATTTCAACCAGTTCAGGCTTTTTCTTGAATTTTTGCTCAAAATACTTGAACGATGGCTTAAGATCTCTGTTAAAGATGTAGTACAACATGCCCAGGGCAAACATATTTTTGCTTCGTTCAGCAATTTTATTATCGATCCCAAGTTCCTTCAGGCTCTCTTTCGTAAGGGTGGTTATGGGTGCCTTGACCATGTTGAAACTCTGTAGTGTGTTGTCGGTCAGGGGATTTTGCTTGTAACCAGCTTTTTCGATCGCTTTGTCGTCATAGGCATCGGTGTCGGTGAGAATGGTAGCGCCTTTTTTAGCCCATTTCAGATTTGCTTTAAGAGATGCAGGATTCATGGCAACCAGCACATCCACCAGGTCTCCGGTGGTAAAAATCTTCGAACTGCCCATGTGAACCTGGAACCCTGAAACGCCGGCAACGGTGTTTTGGGGAGCGCGGATTTCAGCAGGAAAATCAGGAAAAGTAGCAAGGTCGTTTCCAACAATAGCAGCCACATCCGAAAACATGCTGCCGGTGAGTTGCATACCATCGCCTGAGTCGCCGACGAACTTCACCACCACCTCTTCACGTTCAATAACAGGTCTTTTTTTCTTAGCCATAGCATCATTGATTTAGTGGCACAAAGTTACTCATTTAACTTAAAAGGCAAAGCGCAAGACATAAAACTTAATTGCAAAATTTATCATCAGGATGCTTGGACCCTGTCAGGGTGGCGGACCCTGACAGGGTGGCGGACCCTGACAGGGTGAAGTTTTTTGTGAAAAAACGAACAATTGTTTCCTGCGATTGCTGATTACCGGAATTTATTTATCTTTGCCATGAAAATTATAAACTCGTCCTGCATTTTGCAGGACACAAACTCAATAAGTCATGGCTTATAAAATTAATGATGATTGCACCGCTTGCGGAACTTGCATTGATGAGTGCCCTGTGGAAGCTATTTCTGAAGGTGATATCTACAAAATTGATCCTGAAGTTTGTACCGATTGCGGCGCTTGTGCTGATGTTTGCCCGGTAGAAGCAATTCATCCGGAATAATCAGTAAATGATTTCTGAAAGAGCCATCCGACGGGGTGGCTTTTTTTTTCCCATTCCCCATTTTGGAAACGGGTTTAAAACCCGTCTCCACGGAGGGGCAAATCAGGTTGTGGGAAATTTTTTTAATTCCAAACATTCCCCGTCAAATACAGCATAGGTGAAATGTGTTAACCAATCGCCCAGCACAATCTGGCGTGCTGTACCGTTAAGACGGGTATCGAGCGGAAAATGATAATGGCCGTAAATCAGGTAATTCAGATCAGGATACTGTTTTAACAGGTCATTTGAATGAACAGTAATGCGCTGCTGAATAAGCCGGAGCGTTATGTCCTCTTCTCTTTTTTCTTTTTCCGATGAGGCTTTACGGCTTTTTCGTGACCAGAACAGCGCCATTTTAATGCCCAGGTCAGGGTGAATCAGACGGAATAACCATTGATTGACAGGGCTGGCAAATACTTTTTTAATGAATTTATAACCGTGATCACCGGGGCCTAAGCCATCTCCGTGTGCCAGGTAAAATTGTTTACCGTTAAACTCCCGAAACTCAGGATCGCGGTGAAGCTGAATGTTCAACTCTTCAGCAAGATAGTTGAAAGCCCACATGTCGTGATTCCCGCGGAACAGGTGAACATGGATGCCAGCATCTGTAACCTCTGCCAATTTTCCCAGTAACCGTGCATACCCACGTGGAATGGCAGTCTTGTATTCAAACCAAAAGTCGAACAGATCGCCCATCAGGAAAATTTCGGAGGCATCAGCGCGAGCCATATCAAGCCAGGCTACCAGCCTTTTTTCCCTTATCAGGCTGCTATCATGATCAGGAATCCCCAAATGAAAATCAGAGGCGAAATAAACCTTTTGCCGCATGGCTTAATTTTCGGGCAATTTAGTAAAATTTTGCAATGCCTGCGAGGCGTACTATTATGAAAAGAGAAAAAGTAAAAGCAAAATGTAAAATGCAAAATGTAAAATGCAAAGTGCAAAGTGCAAAACGCAAAAGGCAAAGCGAATAATGCAAAGTGCAAAATGCAAAAAGAACAACGCAAAGCGAATAATTTAAAGTGCAAAATGTAAAAGGCAAAAATACAGCAAACGATATTTTTCAGGGCTAGGTCATTTTCGGACCCGGGTTTTTTGCCGGAATTCCAAAACCCGCTGATGATGGAACTTCACGTGTTTGTTGTCGGGGTATCTCATAATCAGGGCGGAATCCAACAATTCGTAATAGTGGAAGTCCTCCTCCGGGCTCAGAACCGGGCTGAGTCCGAATGCATAATTTAAAATTATCAATGAAGCAAGAGATTCGGGGTGTTTGGTAAGGAAATCAATTTCGAATGCACGTTGACGTTCCCAGATACTCCGGAATAATGTATCAAGTTTCTGGGTTAAGGGATAGTAATCCGCACTGTCTTGTCTTTCAATAAGCAGCATTTCAAGGGAATCAACCTCTGATTCGTTATGCCGGGTGTAACTGAAAAAATCATTCAATAACATGGCATCGGCCGGGCCTTTGAGGATCACATTGTCGGGAAAGTCGCGAGCGCTGCCCGATAGTTCGATGGAGTCACCCGCATCCAGCAGTAATACCAGAATCTTTCCCGATGGCGCTTTCAGGAGCCAGAATCCTGGTTCTTCTATCGCAGGGTTGAAACTGAATTTTCCGCTTTGTTCCAGGACAACCGAATCAATGACATGAATCTCACGGGTATCCATCTCCTGTAAAACCAGGTTGGATCCCGGTGCATCCGGAAAACATCCTTTAATGGAGGCATTGTTGCTGGTTTGATGATGACAGGAAGAAATGAAAACCAATATTACGAAGGTTAAAATACTATTCTTCATGATTTTACAATTTTGCCATTTCATTCATCGCAATTTACTTACGATCGCATTATTTCAGGTGTACGTGAATTCTTCGCATTTCGCTATTTCGCTATTTCGCTACCTCGCTACCTCGCTATTTCGCTACCTTACTATTTCGCCATTTTCCAAGTTCTCCGACAATAAACTTATCGATCGGAAAGGTAAAATCCCCTGCATTCAGCTGATTTATTTTAACCCACCTGAAACATTGGGCTCCATCAACAGGAGGAATGTCATTTTTAATTTCGGTAGTGCGAAACTGGAAAGGTTTAGTTGCCTTTACAAGGTAGTAAATGTTGAAAAGCTGCATATCGGACGGAAGGAGCGTGGTGGGCTGGTAAAAATCAGTAGTATAGAAGTGGGAAATGATTTCGACAGGTGTGTCAAGCTCTTCAATAAATTCGCGTTTGAGGCAATCAATGGTACCCTCACCAAATTGCAACCCACCACCGGGGAACTTTGTCATGTAAATCCCGAGCCTGAATTCATCGGTTACAAGTACACAGTCATCGTCAATAAGAAATCCGTAAACCCGGATGTTGAACTGATTTATTGCCATACCAGAATTTGATGACAAATTTAGCTGAAATCCATTTGCTAACTACAATGAAGCTGATAGCGAATTAAAACGTTGGATCTCAATTGGTAAGGTATTTTAGCCAATAACCTGGATCTCCGCCTCCCCGATAATGGGCTTTCCTTTGAACCGCAGGAACAGATTTACAATGGTCACAACATCCTTCTGGCAATAGGTTATAATGCGCTGAAGGTCATGTTCCTGCCAGTAAACCCGTGATACATCTTCGCCTTTGATGTCATCCTTTGGGGTTGGAATATTAAAAACTGTTGCAAGCAGTTCCAGGGAGGTATAATTTTTATAATCCCCAAACTTCCACAACTCCATGGTATCGAGATGATTGATCTCCCATGGTTTCTTGCCCGACAGGTCAAGGACGGCCGGCACCTCCAGGCCGTTGATCAGCATGCGACGGATCAGGTAAGGGTAGTCAAACTCCTTCCCGTTATGGGCACAGAGGTAGGTGATCTTTTTTGTGATGAGTTTATTCAGTAACTCAATAAAACCAGCCAGTAGATCCTTTTCTTCATCGGCGGAAAAAGATTTTATCCACAAAGTATTGTTTCGGAAAATTCCTGTTGAGATGCACACGATTTTACCGAATTCGGCATAGATGCCAGCCCGGTCGTAAACTTCACCAGACTTTACGATTCCATCGGCGCTGAATTTTTCAATCCGGCTGAGCTGACTTGCTTTTTTTTCCCACAACGCAGTGTAATTTTGCGGCAGTTGATCATGAGAGGAATACTGCGGCACGGTCTCGATATCCAGGAACAGAATGTTTTCAATGTTGTAATTTTCCAGCATACCCGTTGTTTTTAGAGTTCGTTTGATTTATGTAAAATTTTGTAAAGAGCATGATCATAATTAATGAGTCTGGTTTAAAAAGCCAAAATCACCTCACCCTAACCCTCTCCTAAAGGAGAGGGAATTCCCCTTCTCCTTGAAGGAGAAGGGGTTAGGGGATGAGGTCAATTTGATAAACTGTTATTTTTCGCGATCATAGCGTTTTTATACTGGACTCATTATTTAATTCAAAGTTCCTTGTGCCTTGTATCGGGATATCCGGGATAATTCACATTTATTGCTTAATCCCTGAAACTTCAAAAGGTAAAGGTATTGTTGAAAACTTTCCGGATTGAACAGTGTCAAAGTTAATCACGTTTATTTGATGGCCCGCAGGACATGCCTTTTTCCCGGCGGCCCCGGTAATTTTTCAGTTTTGAATCCGGCTGAACGCAATGCCCTGACAACAATTCCTTTAACGGAGTAGGTCATTAGGATTGCCCCTGGCGACAATCCATTGTAGATTTTCCTGAATATTTGTTCTTCCCACAGTTCCGGTTGGGCATCAGGACCAAAGGCATCGAAATAGACCAGGTTAAAGAAACCGGTTAAAGGAAAAAATGCTTCAAGTGAGGTGTGTATCTTATGTAATGTGAAACAGGGTGAAATAATGACAGGTTCGTACCAGTTTGCTTGATGCAGGTTTGTGAATATCTCTGAAAAATCATCAGATCCAATCGAATGGGGATAATTCAATGATTTCCAGTAATCTGCTTCCAAAGGAAATGCTTCAACTGATGTATAAAGAACCCTGATTCCGCTCTTTTCGGCTTCAATTTGGGTAAGCAGTGCATTTAAACCAGTACCGAACCCGATTTCCAAAATATGAACGGCAAAAGGAGACTCCCGGATATGTGATGTAAGCTCGCCAATCGGCGACGATTGGCAGAGCTGCGGGGCTGCTTCATCACCATTTGAAAATTTCCCTGTTTTTGCAAATACAGCCTTGAGCCCTGATTCAATGAAAATGTGCCGTGATTCCTGAATTGCCCCGAAGGTGGAATGATAATGCTGGTTTACACCTTTGTGAAATAATGTGTGGGAGCCATCGAGCGTAGTGATAATCTCCAGATCCATGTTAGCAAGGGTTAGAAATCAATCATGATGCAAAAAATTGCTCCAGACCCAGACCAGAATTTCAGGCTTGATCTTTTAGTTAAGATTGAGTCTGCTCCGTGAAGGCAATTTAACGAAAACCGGACACTGAGCGAAGCCGAAGTGTCCTTACTGACAGATGTTTGCATCCTTCGACTCCGCTCAGGATCCAATTGATCGGACTTTTCGGAGCAGGCTCAATTTTAAGTTTTAAGTTAAACCTACCAGATCCTCGGATACTTGTTCGGATTATATTCATGCATCATCTCATACACCATCTCAAACACATCCTCGGCATTTGGGTTTGAGAAATAGTCGCCATCGTTGGTATAGGCAGGGCGATGGTCGTTGGCGGTGAGGGTGCGAGGTTCGGCATCAAGATAGCGATACCCCCCCTGTTCCTCCATTACCTTTTGCATCATAAAGGCGGTGGCGCCGCCGCTGCCATCCTCGTCGAAGAATAGAATTTTATTGGTTTTCTTCAACGACTTCAGGATTTCATGGTTGATGTCGAAAGGGAGGAGGGTTTGAACATCGATCAGTTCGACAGAAATACCAAAGTCGGTGATCTGCGGAAGCGCCTCCTGGGCGATTTTTACACACGACCCATAGGTGATAATGGTAATGTCGGAACCTTCGTGAAGCACCTCGGGAACACCAAGCG
>Ga0247840_10004483_pt1 | contig 22048 bp, 18 predicted proteins | sample LaCruzMarch2015__FD_192404 | JGI IMG/M metagenome (GOLD analysis project Ga0247840, IMG submission 192404) | Freshwater microbial communities from meromictic Lake La Cruz, Castile-La Mancha, Spain - LaCruzMarch2015_17m | ecosystem: Environmental > Aquatic > Freshwater > Lake | place: Spain... | reverse complement strand
ACGAACATGAAAGGCTTTTTTTAATTCACCCATTGGGTGACTCTTTTTTTTGGTTGTATTGAGAGTAAAACGAAAAACTGTCAACGCTTTGTCTTATTTTCAGAAGATTTCAACTTCCGTTTTTAGGATAATTCCCTATGCTCCCTGTTTCCACCTTCCATTTATTGAACCCGTCCCGACCCATTCCTTCGGGTCTGTTGAAAGACCCGTCCCGATTTTGCCGAGTGGTTCCAGATCATCCCCAACACACAGAAACCGTTGTGGAATGGGCTTTGGGGGCTGGTGTGTCCCGTTTGGTTGTGTGGGGGGGGGACGGTACGTTTCATCGTGTGGTCAAAGCCCTTTGGGAAAGGAATGCGTTGGAGCGGATGGAGTTGGCTTTGGTTCCCGTTGGAACGTGCAACGATTTGGCTCGACGATTCGGCCTTACTCTAAAAGACGGTTCTCGCTGGGACGCGGTCTCTCCCGCCGGGCGTTTGATTCGTATTCCCCTCGGTCGAATGTCTTGGAAAGGATCTCCGATCGAAGATTCTTCCACCGGTGACGATCTTTTCGTTAACAACGCCGGTTTTGGCCGTCCGTCGTCTTGTCTAATAAAACGGAAAGCCCTTTCCGTTCTATGGAGAATGAACCCTGTGAACGTTACCGCCCGATGGTCTTTCGGTTGTTTGACGGGGCGTTACTTCATGGGTTTGGCGGTGTTGTCTCCCTACTTTTCCGGGGGCCTTTGTTTTGAGCCCCAGGCCCCTTCGGAGGACGGGGCCTTTCGGATGTATTTGGTTCCAGCCCGAGGAAAAATTCGCTTGGTTGGTTGCCTCTTTCGTGGGCGAATGGGCATCCCTTTGTTTGATTCGAAAGTGACCAAAATAACCGCCACCGATCTCATCCTGGAAACCGACACTTACTTTTATCCCCAAGCGGACGGTGAACCTTCTCCTAAAAAACCTGTCCGATGGGTGCGTTTTGAAACCCTTCCGCAAACCGTGAAACTGTGGATCCCCTAACCCGGACGAGCCGGACGAGTGAAGGAGAAGCGTCTAACGGGGTAAATGTTTTCTCTCAATGTTTCATGGTTTCTCCGATCGAACGACTCGTCCGAGTTCTCTTGACCGTTCTCTCGGATCGTCTCTTGTGTCCTTGAAAACTGTTTTTTCGAAATGGGGAAGATCCTGCCAACGGACAGGCTCTCCAGTCTCTTCGTTCTAAAATCTTTGACGTTTTGTCAAAGATTTTAGAATGCCCTTTTTTCAAGAATATCTGGTAAAATCCACTCCATGGAACTGACCGAAAAAGATGTGATTCACGTGGCCCGTTTGGCCCGTTTGGCTTTGACCGAGGAAGAGAGAAAAACTTGCCTTGTTCAGTTGGGGCGTGTTTTGGGGCACATTCAGAAATTATCGGTCTTAGACACCACCGACGTCCTCCCCACCACCCACGTGGCCAAACTGTCGAACGTCTGGCGGGAGGACGAGGTTCGTCCTTTCTTAAACACCGAATCTATTCTAGCCAACGCCCCGGACCGAGAAGAAATATTTTTTAAGGTTAAAAAGGTGATCGAATGACCGATCCTCTTTCTTTGTCCGCCACGGGCATCGCCCGAGAGGTGAACGCCGGGCGATTGTCGGCTCGGCAGACGGCGGAAGCCTATCTCGATCGAACGAAAGCGTGGGATCCCCACATTAAAGCGTTTCTGTCTCTTTCCGAAGAAGGGGCGCTCGCTCAGGCCACGGCGGTGGATAACGCTGTGGCTCGAGGGGAGTCTCCGGGTCTTTTGGCCGGTGTGCCCATCGCCATTAAAGACAATCTTTGTGTGAACGGTACCCGCACCACCTGTGCGTCGAAGATGTTGGAAAATTTTACGGCCAATTACGACGCCACGGTTATTGAGCGTTTGCGGGCGGCGGGGGCTGTGTTTTTAGGAAAAACCAATTTGGACGAGTTCGCCATGGGATCCTCCACGGAAAATTCAGCTTTTTTTACAACAAAAAATCCTTGGGATTTAACCCGTATCCCCGGGGGGTCGTCGGGGGGGAGTGCCGCGGCGGTGGCGTCTCGTATGGCTCCCTTGGCCTTGGGGTCCGACACGGGGGGGTCCATCCGTCAACCCGCGGCCCTGTGCGGGGTGGTGGGGCTCAAGCCCACCTACGGGCTCGTGTCTCGTTTTGGATTGGTGGCTTTTGCGTCGTCGTTGGATCAAATTGGTCCCTTGGCGTCCACCGTCGAAGACGCGGCTCTCCTTCTCCAAGTCATTGCTGGTTACGACGATCGGGATTCCACCTCGGTGCACCAACCCATTCCGAATTATCTCCAATCTCTCGGGACCGGGGTGAAAGGGCTTCGCGTGGGGTTGCCCAAAGAATATTTTATTGAAGGGATGGATCCTGAGGTGGAACGGGCCGTTCAGGACGCGGTGCGTGTGTTGGAATCTTTGGGGGCCCGGGTGGAAGAGATTTCTTTGCCTCACACAGACGCGGGTTTGTCGGTTTATTACGTTTTGGCTCCGTCCGAGGCCAGTGCCAATTTGGCTCGCTTTGACGGGGTTCGCTACGGGCACCGCTCCCAGAAGGCGGAAAACTTGTTGCAACAATACGAACGGTCTCGCGACGAGGGGTTTGGTCCTGAAGTGAAGCGTCGCATCATCTTAGGCACCTACGCCCTTTCCTCGGGTTATTACGACGCCTATTATTTGAAAGCCCAAAAAGCGCGAACGTTGATTAAGCAAGATTTTGATCGGGCTTTTGAAAAAGTGGACATTTTGGTGACCCCCACCAGCCCCACGGCGGCGTTTCGTTCGGGCGAAAAATCCGATGACCCTCTTCAAATGTACTTGTCCGACGTTTTTACCATTTCCTGCAATTTGGCCGGGTTACCGGGAATCTCGGTTCCCTGTGGGTTTACCTCCAGCGGTTTGCCCATCGGGTTGCAACTGTTAGGACGACCTTTCGACGAAGAACGTGTTTTGTCCTCGGCGGCGGCCTACGAAGCCGCCACGGCGTGGGGGCGGCGGGTCCCCCCGGTGCCCGTCCCATCATGACAAAACGTGCCCTTGTTCAGGAAACATCCGCCGGTGGTGTGGTCACGGGGCCTCAGGGTCTTCTTTTAGTGAACGTTCGGAATTTGGCTGGGCAGGTGGTGTGGACTTTTCCCAAGGGGCATTTGGAAAAAGGTGAAAGTGCCGAAGAGGCCGCTCTTCGTGAAGTGGAAGAAGAAACCGGGTGGCGATGCACCTTAAAAGATCCTTTGATCACGGTGCGGTATCGTTTTTTGCGAGACGCGGGGCCCGTTTCAAAAGTGGTCCATTGGTTTCGTATGGACCCTCTAAAAAAAACCGGCACCTTCGATCCCGAAGAAATTTTAGAATGTCGTTGGTTTTCCTTAATCGAGGCGACCTCCTTGCTGGTTTATAAATCGGACTTGAAAATTCTCAAAGCCTTGGGGGCCCTCGCGTGACCACCTACGAAGCGGTGATCGGTTTGGAAGTTCACGTTCAAATAAAAACCCTCACGAAAATTTTTTGTTCTTGTTCCACCACCTTTGGGAGTGAACCGAACAGTCAAATTTGCCCGGTTTGTTGCGGGTATCCCGGGGTTCTTCCGGTGTTAAATAAAAAAGCGGTGGAAGGGTTGGTGAAAGCGGCCCTCGCGTTTTCTTGTTCCATCAACCCCCGGTCGGTGTTTGCCCGCAAACAGTATTTTTACCCGGATTTACCCAAAAATTATCAAATTTCGCAGGCGGAACTTCCCTTAGCGGAGAACGGTGTCGTGTCCATTCGGTCCTCCATGGGCGATGTTCGCTCCATTCGAATTCAACGGATTCATTTAGAAGAAGACGCTGGGAAATTACTCCACGCCGTTGGAAACAGGGCGTTGGATTACTCTTTGGTGGACCTCAACCGCACGGGCGTTCCTTTAATGGAGATCGTTTCCCACCCCGATTTGCACACGCCCGAAGAAGCGTCTGCTTATTTAGACGTGGTTCGGAACACCCTCCGGTATGTGGAGGTGTCGGATTGTGATTTAGAAAAGGGATCCATGCGTTGCGACGCCAATGTGTCCATTCGCCCCGTGGGGGTGACCTCTCTGGGGACTCGTGCGGAAGTGAAGAATATGAATTCTTTAAAAAGTGTTCGAGACGCAATCACCTACGAAATCACTCGACAATCGGCTCTGCTGGACAGCGGTCAGCGGGTGGTGCAGGAAACTCGGTTGTGGAGCCAAGAACAGGGGCTCACTCAATCCATGCGGTCCAAAGAAGAAGCCCACGACTATCGTTATTTCCCAGACCCCGATCTGGTCCCTCTCGAGTTGTCTTCGGATTGGGTGGAAACCCTGCGTAAAAATCTTCCAAAATTGCCCGAACAACGACGGGCCTATTACGAGCAAGAATTGGGTCTGTCTTTCTACGACGCCGGTGTTTTGACGTCCGAGCGTCGGTTGTCGGATTTTTTTGATCAATCGTTAACGCTTTTTGACCCCGGGCAACACGGAGACGCTGCAAAGCCTTTGTGCAATTGGCTCACCACGGAACTGTTGGGGCGGCTGAACGCCCAGAAAAAAGATTTGAGCGAATCGCCCATTTCCCCCGTTCAACTGGCGGGTTTGGTGAAACTGATTTTAAAAGGCACGATCAACGGGAAAACAGCCAAAATCGTTTTCGACGATATGATTGAATCCGGTGGCGATCCCGAATCCATTGTGACCGCCCGGGGTTTGGTTCAGGTGGACAACGAAGAATCCATTCGTTCTTGGGTGGATGAGGTGTTGGCGAGCCACGCTAGAATCGTGGCCGACATTCAGGGCGGTAAAGTCGGTGCCCTCGGGGCTTTGGTCGGTCAAGTGATGAAAAAATCCGGTGGCCGAGCCAACCCCCAAACCGTCAACCGCCTCCTGCAAGAACGCTTATTCCGGCTTTCGCCGGAATAATAATATTGCGGACATTTTTGATTGTTTTCTGAACAAAAAACAACAGCCACTTTACAGCGACTTGCCCCGGTTCCCTCTTTAAAAAAAAGAGGGCGAAAACGCTTCGGTTGGAAGCAACCTTTTTCTGTTATGAGACGGTTGGTAAGAAGAGGGACCAAGTCTTTTTCTCCTCCCCCTGGCGAAGAAATTCCTGCCTTTTAGGGATTTCTAAAAATGTTAAAATCTTCAGCGTTTTAAAATAACCTTCGAACGAGGACCCCATGGCGGACGTCTTGGTAGCGGAAGATGAAAACGAGATCGTTGAGTTTGTCCGAATTATACTGTCATCCTCGGGGTATTCTTTGCGGGCGGTTTCGTCGGGGATGGTGGTGCTGGAAGAGATGAAACGGCAGAAACCGGATCTTTTGATCTTGGATCTCATGCTTCCAGGTTTTGATGGCCACACGGTGTTGATGAAAATGTCGGAGGATCCGATGTTACGCACGATCCCTGTGGTTGTGATGACCGCTCTTGATTACACGTCTGAACTGTTTACTAAATTCCCCCAAGTTAAGGCGTTTTTGGTGAAACCTTTCCATCCCGAACAATTGGAGAAAATTGTGAAAGAAGGTTTGTCCAGTGTTTCAAAGGCACAGTCGTGAGCGACGATCGTTTTGATTCTATTGTGGTGGGGGCTGGCCCCGCCGGTGTGTCCGCGGCCATAGCGATGGCCAAGGCCGGTCTAAAAGTGGTTGTGTTGGAGCGGGGGGAATACCCCGGGTCTAAGAACGTTCAGGGAGCGATCATGTACACGAAAATGATTGGCGATTCGGTCCCTGCGTTTTGGAAAGATCCCCAAGCCCCGCTCGAAAGGCCCATCACCGAGCAGAAATTTTGGCTTCTTTCTAAAGATTCTTTTTTTCAGGCGGGTTTTAAATCGGAAAAATGGTTGGCCGAACCCCACAATTGCTACAGCGTTATTCGGGCCCCGTTCGATCGCTGGTACGCCAAAAAAGCCGAAGAGGCGGGGGCTGAGATTTACACGGGCATCACTGTTTCGGAGGTGATCAAAAAAGACGGGCAAATTGTGGGTGTCAAAACATCGGAAGGGGACGAGTTGTTGGCCGATGTGGTGATCGCCGCCGACGGTGTTAATTCCTTGCTGGCCCAACAGGCCGGTCTGTTGGACGAGTGGACCCCAGACGAGGTGGCTTTGGGTGTCAAAGAAGTGTTGTCGTTGCCTCGAGAAAAGCTGGAAGATCGTTTCAACTTGGAAAACGGTGAAGGCACCACCATCGAAATGTTTGGCGACAACACCCAAGGGATGATGGGCTATTCCTTCCTTTACACGAACAAAGACTCCGTTTCTTTTGGGGTGGGGGCGAAACTGTCCCATTTTCAAAAAACAGGAATTCGGCCACCGGATCTTTTGGAATACGCTAAATCCCATCCGATGATTCGGCGGTTATTAAAGGGGGCTGTTTCCCAAGAATATTCCGCCCATCTCATTCCTGAAGGTGGATTTTATTCTATGCCGCCTCTTTACGCGGGAGGTTTTTTGATCGCTGGGGACGCGGCCCAAATGGTCAATCCTTCCCACCGCGAGGGATCCAACTTGGCCATGACGGCGGGGCGTTTAGCAGGAGAAACCGTGGTGGAAGCCAAAAAAAAGGGCGATTTTTCGGCGGTCACCCTGTCCACCTACCAGAAAAAACTGGAAGCGTCTTACGTTATTCCTGATTTAATGGATGTCAAAGACTTGGAACCTCTGGCGGAAAAACACATGGATCTCATCCGAGAGATTCCCGAGCTTTTCTCTCAGGTGGCCCAAGACTATTTTAACGTGGACGGACGCCCCAAACACGAGGTGATGAAGTCCATGTTGAATCGTGTCTTGACTCATTCCGGTGTTCAAAAAACCCTCAAAAAAGAAATGACCCTGAAAAATCAATGGATATTGACCAAGATGGCCTTGAAATTTAGGTTTTTGCTGTGGAAATCTATGCGTGGGAAGTGACCCTATGAATTCCAAAAAATTACCTCTGGTGAACGTGGACGAAAAGTTAGGGACCGTGGTTTACAAAGCCGACCACCAAGCCCACATCACCCTAAAAAGCGCGGACGCTTGTTTAAACCGGTGCCCCGACAAACCTTGTGCAACGGTCTGTCCCGCTCAAGTTTACCGATGGGAAGAGGAGTTAAAGAAAGTCGTGGTTTCTTTTGAGAACTGTATTGAGTGCGGGGCGTGTCGGATGCTGTGCCCACTCAACAACATCGAATGCCATTGGCCCCGCGGAGGGTTTGGGGTTCAATACCGTTACGGTTGATGGTTAGTTGTAAACAACCCGCAAGAATGTTGTTGTTAATTCGGGGCTTTTCCGAGACCGAAATTCAACGGTGTAGATACCGCTGGTTGCTTGCGATGTGTTAAGAGAAAGGGGTATCTCTGGGTCGTCCCCTACGCGAATAGCTATGTTGGACAGTCTCAGGTTTGTAATAGGTCCGTCTTCGGTTTCTGCAAGAAAACTCAAACGAATGAATGGGAAATGGTTTGTATCGAAGGATAAAGGCGTTAGTGTCGCATTGGAAACCGGAGAACTGGAGGTTGCCAAGAGAGGATTGCTGTCCCTCTGACAGCCCATCAAGAGCGTCAACCCTAAAAACAAACTTGTTCCGCCCACCCCGAAAAGCTTACGAAACCCAACGGAATTAATGATTTTCATGACCCCTCCCCCCCAAGAACAACCGATCACCCGGACGAGAAGAAATTTCCGGTGTTTAAAATTTCTTATTCAACCACCTTCGTTGGTGTCCAATAAACCAACGCCAATTGATAACTCACATACGATGGCCAGTAGCTCTTGTACTGTCTCATGGTGTGGTAACGAATTTCAGGGACCAACCGCAACCGCCCCATGGCCGGCAACATCACCCCCACGGAAGCGTTTAATCCCAAAAACCCTTGGGTTGTGGTCACTTTTGGGAACGCCGGGTGGTTTTGGACGATGCGGTCCCAGTAAACCCCCACACCTCCCCCTATAAATGGGACGGTTTGTTTGTATTCTTCACCGTTTTCAAAATCAAAAAAGCGGTAAATCACACTTCCATTGACAGAATAGACGTCGTGGACGATTCCCCGAACGCCTTCGGGTGTTTGAAGAGGAACATAATCTCCCGATAAACGAAAAAGCAACTTCTCCCTCCACGTGGGATCCACGCTGAGTGGTTGCCTAAGATAAATGTCAAAGCCCGCGTTTCCTAGGTTTTTATAGTTGGGATACCCGTGCAAGAGATCCGTGTAGCCGGCGTTCAGTCCCGGTGAGAAAATCCACTTGTTTTCTTTTTCCCTGTCTTCCCAATGAGCGAGATAATTCGTGTCGTCGAAAGACGAATCGTCCCCGAACCCCCTTCTTTCGGTGCCGATGAATAAGACCAAGGCGGAAAGGAGAAAAAGTGCCACGGAAGATGTTTTCGTTTCAAGAAAAGATTGTTTGGTATGCATGGTAAAGTAACCATAGCAGATCAATCCATTTTTTTCAAGGGTTTTTTTAGAAATTTTCAAACGGCGGAAATTTCTCTTCTTTTGACTGGTTCGTATTGTGGGTTTGGTTCAAGAGAGGTAATATCTGTCAATGAAAAAAAACAGCGGTGTTTCAATGCCACCGGTGGTGGATGTTAAAAACCTTGAACACGTTTACCCCGCCCCCAGACGAAGTGGAGAACCTCGCTGGGCCCTTAAAGACGTGTCTTTTTCCATTCTTCGGGGGGAAATCTTTGGGGTTTTGGGGCCCAACGGTGGAGGAAAAACCACGCTGTTTCGTATTTTATCAACGGCGTTGCGAGCGTCCGGTGGGACCGTTTCTGTCTTAGGGAAAGATGTCCGATCTGAATCGGATTTTATAAGGGAGAAGCTGGGTGTTGTTTTTCAGTCCCCCAGTTTGGATAAAAAACTGACCGTCATGGAAAATCTTGTTCACCAAGGGCGTCTCCACGGTCTGTCGGGGGATGTCCTTCGACAAAAAATAGCCCATCATTTGGAGCGAGTGGGAATGTCCGATCGATCCGGTGAAATGGTGGAACGGTTGTCCGGGGGGCTTCAGCGCCGGGTGGAAATTGTGCGGGGACTTTTGCACGGACCCGAAGTTCTTTTACTCGATGAGCCCACCTCCAGTTTGGACCCGGGGGCTCGAAAAGATGTTTGGACGTATTTGGACACGCTGTCTCAGGAAGGGGTCACGGTGTTGGTCACCACTCACGTGATGGAAGAGGCCGATCGGTGCACCCGATTGGCTTTGTTCGACGAGGGCCGGTTGGTGGCTTTGGACACGCCGATGGCGTTGAAAAAAGCCATTCGGGGTGATGTTATTTCGGTGACCTCCCCGGACCCCGTTCGTTTGGCAAAAGGGATTCTCGAACGGTTTGGATGCCCCAGCGTCATCATGGACAAAACCCTTCGCTTGGAACGCAACGAAGGTCATCGTTTCGTTCCCCAATTGGTGGAAGCTTTTCCGGGCTTAGTGGAAACTTTGTCCGTTGGTAAGCCCAGTTTAGACGATGTCTTCGTTCGCCACACCGGTCACCGGTTCTGGACAACGACGCCATGAACACCCGACGGTTTCTTTTAGGGGCTGGGACTCTTTTGCATCGGGAAGTGGTCCGCTTTTTTCGCCAAAAAAGCCGAGTCATCGGGGCCTTGGTCACCCCGCTGATGTTTTGGTTTTTCTTAGGTGTCGGTGTGGGGCGAAGTTTTCAAACGCCGGGCGGGGCCATGGAGGGGCTCACTTATCTTCAATATTTCCTTCCGGGGGCCATGGTGTTGGTGGCTCTCTTTACGGCGGTTTTTTCCACTTTTTCCATCATTGAGGATCGCCAAGCGGGTTTCCTTCAAGCGGTGATGGTGTCTCCGTGCCCCCGCGGGGCCATCGTGGCCGGGTCCATCGCCGGGGGAACGTTGTTGGCTTTTGTTCAAGCGTCTGTTTTTATTTTGTTTCTGCCTCTGGCGGGTGTTCCTCTGACGGTGTGGGGTGTGTTCACGGCCTCCGCGATGCTTGTGTTGGTCTCTCTGGGACTGACGGGTTTGGGTTTTTTATTGGCGTGGAAAACCGAATCGTCTCAAGCGTTTCACGCCTTGATGAACCTGATCTTGTTGCCCATTTGGTTTTTATCGGGGGCTGTTTTTCCCTTGGAAGGAGCCCCCGCTTGGTTGCGTGTTTTGATGAAACTCAACCCCGCCACCTACGCGGTCTCTGCTTTACACCAAAGTTTTTTTGGTGTCTCCACGGGGCCTTCTCTGGCTCTCTGTTTCTTTGTCAACAGCCTCTTCGCGGTTATCACCTTCATCGCCTGTTGGCGATTGTTGAAAAAATAAAAGGCGTCGGTGAGTTATAAAAAGCTCGCTTTGTCTTTGGGGTTTGATCGTGTGTCTGTCACGAACGCGGACGCCGCGACCGCGGACGCAAAGAACCTTTTAAACTGGTTCACCGACGGACACGCCGCTGGTATGGGATGGCTGGGTCGAGCGCCCCTGGATCGTGGCGAGCCCAAAAAACTTTTACCGCAGGCTTTGTCGGTGATCACTCTGGGCGTTTCCTATCACACCGGGGTTTTACCTCCAGCCCCTGGGGGGGCGTATGGTCGGGTGGCTCGCTACGCTTGGGGTTTGGACTACCACGAGGTTTTGGAAGAGCGCTTGAACCTCTACCGGCAAGGTCTTGTTCGGGAATACGGGGCGAACGTTTTATCGGTGAGCACCGTGGACATTCATCCCCTCCTGGAACGGGCTTTTTCTCGTCGGTCGGGACTTGGTTTTATTGGAAAGAACACCAACCTTATTGCCCCCGGATCCGGATCGTTTTTCTTTTTAGCCACAGTGCTTGTGAACTTGGACTTGCCGATGGATTCGCCGGTTAAACCCGGATTTTGCAATAGGCGTGAGGACCGAGACGAAGGAGGCCGAGACAGTTTCGACGAAAAAAGTGAAGGCCATGGTGGTTCCATGGACGAACTTTCTGAGGAAGAAAATGTCCGGCCTCCTTCGTCGAATCCCGCGTCCTATTGCAAACTCCGGGTTAAACCCAGGTGTGGGGGGTGTTCCGTTTGTCAAAGTCGTTGCACCTCCGGGGCCTTGCAAACGCCGTTTTCTTTGGACTCCCGCCGATGCGTTTCTTACCACACGATTGAAAACCGAGGACCCATCCCGTTGGAATTTCGAGAAAAAACGGGCGATTGGCTTTTTGGGTGTGACGATTGTCAGGATCCTTGTCCGTACAACGTCCGCCCCTTGGAAACCCGCTGGCCCGAATGGTCTGATCCTAAAGGTCCGGGGCCTTGGGTGCGTCTTTCCGATGTCTTAATGACACGAACCAACGAGGATTTTCGGCGACGATTTTTTGGAACCTCCCTTCTCCGGGCCAAACGGGCCGGTTTGATCCGCAACGCTTGCCTCGTGGCCTCGAACCGTGGAGCGGTGGACGAACTTCGTTCAGAACTACTGGACGTTCTTGTTCGTGACCCAGCCCCCACGGCCCGGGGGGCTTCGGCTTGGGCTCTTGGCCGAACAAAAACGTCGTGGGCCAAAAGAGCCCTTGAAAGAGCCCTATTGAATGAACAGGACCTTTCGGTTCGAGAAGAAATAACCAGAGGACTTTGTTGAATTATTCGAGAAGCCCTCTAAAAGCCTATTCATAGTCTCAAAAAAAACATGTAGAATTGGAAACTGTCCTCACTCTCTGTTTCTATTTAAAAGGTGAACCGAATGAAAAGCGCTCCTCCCCAACAGGGTTTGTACGATCCTCAATTTGAACACGACGCGTGTGGCATTGGTTTGGTGGTTAACATCAAGGGGAAAAAATCCCACGCCATTGTTCAACAGGCGTTGGAAGTTCTTAACAATCTGAACCATCGGGGGGCCTGTGGGTGTGAGGCCAACACGGGGGATGGGGCGGGGATTCTTATTCAGTTGCCCCACGGGTTTTTGACGAAGGTTACGGAGAAGTCTGGTTTTTCTTTGCCCGAGGCCGGTCGTTACGGGGTGGCCATGATGTATTTCCCCCGGGAAAAAGCCAAGGCCGACGAGGCGGCCCGTCGTTTTGAATCCCTTGTTCGGGAAGAAGGGCAAACGTTTTTAGGGTGGCGGGACGTCCCAACCAACAACCAAGCTTTGGGGGAGACCGCCCGGGCTGGGGAACCGGTGATCCGTCAGGCTTTTATAGCGGGGGACAAAGGGGCCACCGATGCCCTCTCTTTCGAACGAAAACTTTACGTCATTCGAAAAAGAGCCGAACATTCCATTCAAGTGATAGACCCCAACGGCTCCAACCAATTTTACATTCCCAGTCTGTCGTCTCGTACCATTGTTTATAAAGGGATGTTGTTGGCCAGTCAAATGGAGGATTACTATCCCGATTTGCGGGATCCCGCCATGGAATCGTGTTTGGCCCTCGTTCATTCCCGTTTCTCCACCAACACGTTTCCCAACTGGAACCGGGCTCATCCCTACCGCTACGTCATTCACAACGGAGAAATCAACACTCTGCGCGGCAACATCAATTGGATGAGAGCTCGAGAATCCCTTCTGGAATCGTCGGTGTTTGGCCCCGATATGAAACGTCTCTTGCCCGTGATTGACACGGACGGATCCGATTCGTCGATGTTTGACAACGCGTTGGAATTTTTAGTCCTTTCCGGGCGGAGTCTTCCCCACGCCATGATGATGATGATCCCCGAACCTTGGACCAATCACGAGTCCATGTCCGACGAAAAAAAGGCGTTCTACGAATTTCATTCCTGTTTGATGGAACCGTGGGACGGGCCCGCCTCCATCGCTTTTACCGACGGCGTTGTGGTGGGGGCCACCTTGGATCGCAATGGGTTGCGTCCTTCCCGTTACGTGGTGACGAAAGACGATTTTATCGTGTTGGCCAGCGAAGTGGGGGTTTTGGATATCCCCGCCGAACAGGTTATTGAAAAAGGGCGTTTGCAACCGGGGCGGATGTTGCTGATTGACACGGCTCAAGGGCGAATTATTTCAGACGATGAGATCAAAGGGCCCATGGCGAAAGCCCACCCCTACCGAGATTGGCTCAATAAAAATTTAGTGGCTTTAGACAAAATAGAAACGAAAGATGTTCCTCTGGTCCCCTCCCACGGGTCCGTGATTCAACGACAGCAGGCGTTTGGTTACAGTTATGAAGATTTGCGGGTGGTGATCGAGCCGATGGCCCGTCAAGGCGTGGAGCCTGTGGGGGCGATGGGGACAGACACCCCCTTGGCGGTTTTGTCCGATCGACCCCAGTTGTTGCCCCATTATTTTAAACAACTCTTTGCCCAAGTCACCAACCCGCCCATGGATTCCATCCGGGAGGAAATTGTTACGTCCTCCGTGACCACGTTGGGGGCCGAACGGAATTTGCTGGATCCCCAACCGGAAAGCGCTCGATTGATTGAATTGAAAACCCCCATTCTCACCGACGCCCAACTGGAAAAATTGCGTCACTTGCAGGGGACCCAATTCCGGTCCATCACATTGCCCATTTTGTTCGATTCGACCGGTGATGGGACAGGACTCGCCCAAGCGCTTGAAAATCTTTTTGAGTCCGCGAATCGAGCCATTAAAGAAGGTGTTTCTATTTTGATTTTATCGGATCGCGGGGTGTCCCCCGGGAAGGTGCCCATCCCCGCTTTGTTGGCGGTGGCGGGGCTTCACCACGATATGATTCGACGAGGGACGAGAACCCAAGCGGGCATTGTTTTAGAAACCGGGGAACCCCGGGAAGTGCATCACTACGCTGTGTTATTGGGATACGGTGTGGGGGCGGTGAATCCCTACTTGGTTTACGAAACCATCGCGGACATGATCGACCAAGGAATGCTGGTGGGGGTGGATCAAGCCACCGCGGTCAAAAATTACATCAAAGCGGCCACCAAGGGGGTGGTTAAAACCATCGCCAAAATGGGGATTTCCACCATTCAAAGTTATCGAGGGGCACAAATTTTCGAAGCCGTGGGATTGAACCGCGACGTGATTGACCGTTATTTCACATGGACCCCGTCCCGGGTGGAGGGGGTGGGCTTGGACGTGATCGCTGAAGAAGCCCGTCGTCGCCACCACCGGGCTTTTATGGACAACCCCGTGAACGGAACGGTTTTAGAGACGGGTGGAAACTACCAATGGCGCAAAGAAGGGGAACGGCATCTTTTTAATCCCGAATCCATTCATTATTTGCAAACCGCTTGTCGCACCAACAACAAAGACACTTATAAAACATACGCTCAATTAATTAACGATCAATCCAAAAACCATTTCACGTTGCGAGGCCTGCTGGAGATAAAACCTTCCAACACCCCCATTCCCTTAGACCAAGTGGAGCCCGTGGAAGAAATCATGAAACGGTTTAAAACCGGGGCCATGAGTTACGGGTCTATTTCCCAAGAAGCCCACGAATCCTTGGCCGTGGCCATGAACCGTATTAAAGGGAAATCCAACACGGGCGAGGGTGGGGAAGACCCGGAACGGTATAAACTTCTTCCCAACGGGGATTCCAAAAATAGTGCTATTAAGCAGGTGGCGTCGGGGCGGTTTGGGGTGACCAGTCTGTATTTGGTGAACGCCAAAGAATTGCAGATTAAAATGGCTCAAGGGGCTAAGCCGGGGGAGGGGGGGCAATTGCCCGGGACAAAAGTCTATCCTTGGGTGGCCAAAACCCGCCACACCACGGCGGGGGTTGGTTTGATTTCGCCACCGCCCCATCACGATATTTATTCCATTGAAGATCTCGCGGAACTCATTCACGATCTCAAGAACGCCAATGCCCAAGCCCGCATCAGTGTGAAACTTGTTTCCGAGGTGGGCGTCGGGACCATCGCCGCGGGGGTGGCGAAGGCCCACGCGGACGTGGTCCTTATTTCTGGTTACGATGGGGGGACGGGTGCGTCGCCTCAGTCGTCCATTAAACACGCGGGTCTCCCTTGGGAACTGGGTTTGGCCGAAACGCATCAGACTTTGGTTCTTAATAATTTACGGGACCGTATCGCCGTGGAAACCGACGGGCAATTGAAAACCGGGCGGGACGTGGTGATCGCCGCGTTGCTGGGGGCTGAGGAGTTCGGGTTCGCCACGGCCCCTTTGGTTGTTTTGGGCTGTGTGATGATGCGTGTGTGTCACTTAAATACGTGTCCCGTGGGGGTGGCCACCCAAGACCCTCGCCTGCGTAAAAAGTTCACGGGCGACCCGGCCCATGTGGTTAATTTTATGCGTTTTGTGGCCGAAGACGTTCGTGAATTGATGGCCGCGATGGGATTCCGAACCGTGAATGAAATGATCGGACGTTCGGATCGTTTGGAAGCCCGTAAAGCCGTGGACCATTGGAAAGCCAAGGGGCTCGATTTTTCAAAAATCCTTTATCGCCCAGAGGTGGGGGCCCACGTGGGGCGTTATTCTAAAATCCCCCAAGACCATGGGTTGGATCAGTCGTTGGATCGTCAAGTCCTATTGGATCTGGCTCGTCCGGCGTTGGAACGAGGCGAAAAGGTGGAGGCCCATGTGCCCATTCAAAACCGCCATCGAGTGGTGGGGACTCAATTGGGCAGTGAAGTGACTCGCCGTTACGGGGCCCGGGGCTTACCTGACGACACGATCGATTTGACGTTCGAAGGGTCCGCGGGGCAAAGTTTTGGAGCGTTTGTCCCCCGGGGGATGACCCTCACGATTTTGGGGGACGCCAACGATTATTTTGGGAAAGGTCTTTCGGGTGGAATTTTGATCGTGTCCCCGCCTCGAAGCGCGGGGTTTGTTCCTGAAGACAACATGATCATTGGCAATGTGGCTTTTTACGGGGCCACGGACGGGGAAGCCTACATTCGTGGCCGGGCCGGTGAACGTTTCGGTGTGCGCAATTCCGGGGCCCGGGTGGTGGTGGAAGGCGTGGGCGACCACGGGTGCGAATACATGACCGGCGGACGGGTTTTGGTTTTGGGCCCTGTGGGACGCAATTTCGCCGCGGGCATGACCGGTGGCGTGGCGTGGGTTTACGATATTACTGGAGATTTTGAAAAGCGTGTGAATAAAGAAATGGTGGCCGTGGAGCCCATGGAACAGGCCGATGTGGACGAGGTTCACGCCCTCTTGGTGAAGCATTTGCTTTACACCGCGAGCACCGTGGCCAAAACTATTTTGGAATCTGGCCCAGAGACGATTCGCGGGTTTGTCAAAGTGATGCCTCGGGATTACAAGCGCATGATTCAAACCATTGAACGAATGCACGAAGCCGGCATGACGGGCGATCAGGCCATCATGGCCGCTTTTGAAGAAAATTCTCGGGATCTGTCCCGAGTGGGTGGAAATTAATATGAGCCAAACCGGATTCCCCAAAAAAACAAACGGAACCGAGCGTCCTGTCCCTCTCGGCGTAGCGAAATCGTCGGGTTTTCTGAAATTCTCTCGGGAGCTTCCAAAAGATTTGTCCCCGGAGGAGCGTCTTCGCCATTGGGAGGAGTTCCACCTCCCCATGCCTGACACAGAATTGCGTCAACAGGGAGCCCGATGCATGGATTGCGGTGTGCCTTTTTGCCACACGGGGACGCTGATCGCTGGTATGGCGTCCGGGTGCCCTATTAACAATTTGATACCCGAGTGGAACGATTTGGTGTTTCGCGGTTTGTGGAAGGACGCTTTGGATCGTTTGCATCGCACCAATAATTTTCCAGAATTCACCGGACGGGTTTGTCCGGCTCCCTGTGAAGGTTCTTGCGTGTTGGGAATCAGCGAGCCCCCGGTGACCATTAAGAACATCGAAGTCTCCATTATTGATCGAGGGTTTGACGAAGGTTGGGTGACCGCTGTTCCGCCCGTTAAACGCACGGGAAAATCCGTGGCCGTGGTGGGATCGGGGCCGGCGGGACTGGCCGCGGCGGCCCAATTGAACCGGGCTGGCCATCAGGTCACTGTGTTTGAACGGGCCGATCGCGTGGGGGGGCTTTTGATGTATGGCATTCCCCAAATGAAGTTGGACAAGACCGTGGTTCAACGGCGTGTGGACTTGTTGTCTGAGGAAGGGGTTGTGTTTCGCGTGGGGACTGAAGTGGGTAAAAATTACCCGGCCGATAAACTATTGAAAGAATTTGACGCCGCTTTGTTGGCCGTGGGGGCCTCGGTCCCTCGGGATTTGTCGGTGCCGGGGCGGGAACTCAACGGCGTTTATCAGGCCATGGACTTTCTCCGGGCCAACACCAAAAGTTTATTGGATTCCCGTCATGGGGACGCGGCTTTCATTTCCGCCGCTGGAAAAGATGTGGTCGTTATTGGAGGGGGGGACACAGGCACCGATTGCGTGGCCACGTCCTTGCGGCATGGGTGCCGAAGTCTGGTTCAGTTTGAAATTTTGCCTCGGCCTCCCGACAGTCGGGCTTTGGACAACCCGTGGCCCCAGTGGCCGAAAATTTACAAAATGGATTATGGGCACGAAGAAGCGTCGTTCCTTTTTGGGGAAGACCCGCGGCGTTATCTTATTTCCACCACCCGTTTTGAAAAGGGGGAACAATCCGATCACGTGAAGGACGTTTACACCACCCAAGTGGAATGGGTAAGAAACGATCGGGGGGCGATGGTTCCAAAACCGCTTTCGGGCACGGAAAAAGTGTGGCCCGCTCAGTTGGTTTTGCTGGCTTTAGGTTTTATGGGCCCCGAAGATTCGTTATTAAAACAGTTGAACGTCGAACGAGATTCCCGTTCCAACGTGAAAGCGGACTTGGGCCGTTTCACCACGAACGTTCCGGGGCTCTTCGCCGCCGGCGACGTTCGCCGTGGTCAAAGTCTTGTCGTGTGGGCCATCCACGAAGGTCGAGGGGCCGCCCGGGCCATAGACCTGCATTTAATGGGGACCTCCGATCTCCCCGGATGATTTTTTCTCTCTCGTGTGTTGGCGTCATTCCCACCGGTGTGTTCCCCCATTTTCAACGGGGGGTGACGGGGGATTTGCCTCTTCTGTTTCTTAACTTCCTTTGACCACGTCCCCTGTTTCTCTCGATATTTCTGAGTTGGAAAACCTTTTGGAGGCTGGTCGTTCTTTGGCCTCTCTCTTGGATTGCGGGCGTCTTTTCAAAGCGGTCACGGAAACCGTCAGCCGTTTGGCGGACGCCGAGGCGGGGTCGATCCTTTTGGTGGACGACCACACGGGGGAACTTTTTTTCGACACGGCTTACGGCAGTGTCAGTGATAAAATAAAAAGTTTTCGGTTAAAGCCCGGCGAAGGGGTGGCCGGTTGGGTGGCCCAAGAGAAAAGACCTCTTTTGGTGAACGATGTTTTGTCGGACCCTCGTTGGGCTTCTCGTGTGGACAAAGGGAGTTCGTTCGTCACGAGACAGTTGTTGGCGGTCCCCGTGATGTTTCAGGGGCGTTTGTTGGGGGTCTTGGAGGCCATCAACAAAAAAAATGGAGACGTTTTTACCCCCCGGGACCTCCGTGTGATGGAACTTTTGGCCACCCAAGTGGGGGTGGCCGTGGACAACGCTCTTCTTTTTGAGCGTCTGCGCAGCGAGAAAGACACGTTGGAAACGTTGGTGGGGGAAATGTCCGACGGGGCTCTTTTGTGTGATGCCATGGGGTTGGTGTCCTTGGTGAACAATGTCGGGGGGCGTTTGTTGGGTGTGTCTGAAGAGGAAGCCCTCGGCCAATTTTTGCCAGAAATCACGCGTACCTTTATTCCGTCTCAAACGTGGAAACAGGTGTTGGAATCGAAAACGCCAGTGTTGTTGGAACTGGTGAGAGAGGTGGGGAAAAAACTGGTTTTGGCCGGAACCTTTCAACCTCTTCAGGAGGGGCGAGGGCGTCTCTTTGTTTTTCGAGACGTCACGGACGTTCGTCGGGAAGAAAAATTAAAACGAAATTTTTTGGCGGTGATCTCGCACAAACTCAAAACCCCTTTGGTGAGCATCACGGGGTTTGCCCCCCTGTTGCTGGAGGACCCGTCTCTTTCTCCCTCTCAACGCAAGGGGCTGACCGCCATTCGCGATCAAGGGGAAAAACTCACCCACTTGGTGGAAAAACTTTTAGAGTTCACCACGGTGGAGTCTGAATCCGTGGCCATCAACCGTCGTTCGATTTTGGTCAAACCGGCCTTGGAACAGGCTTCCGCTCGTCTGGCCGAAAGCTTAACTCGCCGGGGGGTCCAAATCGAAATGGACGAGAGCCTGGACGCTCTTCCGTCTCTTTTTGTGGACCCGATTCGATTTGAAGAAGTATACCGGAATCTGATTGAAAACGCCGCTAAGTTTAATCGCGGTTCTTCGGGACTGATTCGGTTGTATGGTCGTTTGGAACACGGGACCGTTCATCTCTCCGTTGAGGACGATGGCCCGGGCATTCCTCCCGAAGAGCTCACGCGTATTTTCGATAAATTTCATCAAGTGGAGGATTCCTTCACAGGCCAAGTGGACGGGGCCGGTTTGGGTCTGGCCTTGTCGAAGCGAATTGTCGAGGCCCATGGGGGGACCCTTGCCGTTCATTCGGTTTTGGGCAAAGGGTCCGTTTTTACCGCGAGTTGGCCGTACGATGAATACGAGGGGTAGTGTGTCGTTGCGGTTTTTCAAATGAAAGCGAGTTATTCCCGGATCAGTTCCTATTGGTTTTGCCCTAAAAAATACGACTATCGTTACGTTCAAAATGTTCCGGTTCCTGTGAAGCCCGAATTGGCGTTTGGGATTTCTCTTCATGAGACGTTGGAACAAAACTTTCTTCAAAAAAGAGACACCCGCCGGGACCTTCCGCCCGATCAAGCCTGTGCCCTGTTTGAAAAAATATTTGATAAAAATTTCGCCCCGGTTCCAGAAGAGTTTTTGCGGGGGCCCTCGGATCGCCACTACCTGCGTTCGTTGGGCCAGCATTTTATACGGCAATTTTTAGACGAGCGAGCCCCGGGACTTCAGCCTTTGCAACGGGGGGTGGAGTGTTCTTTTCGTTTCGACCTGCCCGGGGGCCACGAATTGACGGGGCAGTTTGATTTGCTGGACACCTCTTGGGTCCTTCACGATTTTAAGACCTCCAGCAAACCCTACGACCCCCGCAAAGCCGATCCCACCCAACTCATCCTTTACGCGTGGGCCTGTGAACAAATGTTCGGACGTCCCCCCGAGTCTCTTTGCTTCGACGTGTTCATCAAAGGCGACGGAGAAGAAGGCCCCGCCGGTCTCCAGGCCCCTGTGGTTTTTAAAACGCCTTCGCCCGGTGATTTGTCCACCGTCGCCGCCCGTTTGGCCTCGATGATCGATCAACTCGTGGAGGTCCAAACCCGCCAATGGTTCCCCCGAGCGTTCGACCCCCGCCGTTGCCACTGGTGCGAACACCAACCGCGCTGTCAACGAGAATGGGATTTAGAAGGCCAACCCCTCCCCCTCCGCCAAAAACCTGGAACACTGGCTTCTGGCTAATTTCACCTAGGCCGCGGGGTCCGACGAATGGGCACCTCTTTCGTCTTGGTTTTTCAGTCGGTGTTTGAGGGCGTTGGGTTCATCATTCGTCCAAGGAAAAGGATGCAGTCCGTTTTTTATCTTGGATGATAAATTTTTTATTTTATTGTTTGTCTTTTCTTCCACATCCCCCCTCACCTCTCTTCGTTCTAAAATCTTTGACAAAACGTCAAAGATTTTAGAACGAAGAGACTCTTATTATAGGGCGAACCAAGGGATGGCTTTTATCTTTTTGTTCAGTTGGACGGGATGGGGCACCCGGCACACGATGAAGCCTTCTGGAGCGTTGTCGTTTTCCTTGAGAAATGTCAGCAGATGCCGGGCGTCTTTTAGAGAGGGGCGGTCTGTCCATTTTACTTCCAAAGGGATAAGTCGGTCGGATTTTTCAATAATGTAGTCAATTTCGGCCCCGTCTTTTGTCCTCTGGTGGAACAAACGCCCGGACCCCAAATACTGGAGTCGTTTCCAAAGTTCGATCCCCACCCATTGCTCGAAAATGTTTCCGGGCGCCCCTCGAACCACATCCAAGGAGGGGGTCAGGCCCGCGGAGGCGTGACGAATTCCCAAATCAAAAAAGATGAATTTTGGTGTGGATAAAATGATTTTTCGAGAGCTTTTCGAAAAAGCCGGAACGGCAAATCCGATGAACATGTCTTCCAGCAGTTGATAATGGGATTTGATCGTTGGGTTGGGAATTCCGGACTCTTGGGAAATGGCGGCGTAATTCACCAAACGACCGGATTCCGTGGCGGCCAGTTCTAAAAAGCGTATGAAGGCTCCCCAATCCCTCACCAAACCTTCTCGTCGGATTTCCTCTTGCAAGTGCGAAAAAACGTAGCCTTTCAGTAGGTCGGCTCGATCGGTTTGTTCGGCGGTCACCACACCGGGTAAATCGCCAAACGCCAAGCGATTTTCCAAAGAGTCACTGGGGAATGGTTTTTTCGGCTCGTCTTTTGAAGTCCACGAAAAAGGCAACACCTCCATCGGTGCTCCGTGGGGAGAATCGCTGGGTTTTGAATATTCGCAAAGGATTAAGGGAAACAGTCGGTGCAAAAAACTTCGCCCCGGGAGAAGATTCGTTCCGGCTTTTCTCAGTTTGCGTGCCGAGCTTCCGCACAGGACGAATCGCCAGCGTGTTTTGTCTTTGTCGTAGAGGTGTTGTACCGCGTCAAAAATGGAAGGGACGGCTTGCACTTCGTCCACAAAAACCACGTGAGGGTCTTTTTTGTTTTTCAAGGCAAGGCATTGGCCTGTGAACAAACCCACGTCCCCCAAATGATGGGATCTCGTTTGAGGATCCGCCAGATCCACCGTTAACGATCTCTCCGGCAGAACCGACCGGATCAGCGTGGATTTCCCCGTTTGACGTGCCCCAAAAACAATATGAACGTAAGGTCGTTTCAGTTTTTGGGTTAGGGGGTGCTCATACCATCGAGAAAGCATAGTTTAATTACCTCGCCTATTATTAAAGCACATTTTTAAAAGGATTACACACAAGGCTGACGAACTAAAATAGGATAAAGCCAAAAAGGATCGTATAATCCGGACACTGCACGTTTTTATCCTAAAAACGGAAGTTGAAACTCGTTTTCTTTAGTTTCGTCATCCCGGCGAAGGCCGGGATCCAGAAGGTTTTTTCGTTTCTTCGACGAACATTTTACAAACTGGATCCCGGCCTTCGCCGGGAT